>SDGW01000393.1_pt1 | contig 18593 bp, 15 predicted proteins | sample 2873831 | NCBI WGS metagenome assembly SDGW01 (sample SAMN08132700, study PRJNA421101) | hypersaline lake metagenome | isolation source: celular fraction 0.22 microns magnesium sulfate-rich crust from ephemeral... | place: Spain: Penahueca Lagoon, Toledo | collected 2011-07
TCGGTGGCGTTGCAGACGAAGTTGGCCTGCCGAAGCGTCACCGTGGACGAGATCGTGCCACAGCCCCTCTTGGGCGGGATTAATCCGAAGCGGTATCCAGAAGTTCGTCCCGTGACCGGGCTGTGGCACCCACCACGTAAACTCGTAGTCGCGGTCCGGCGAGTGATCGAACTCGGCGGCTTGGTTGGTGAGTCGAACTGGGTGGTCGTCGTCCAACTCCTGTGCATCGTAGGTGCCGTGCAGTTGCGGAACGTAGTTACACAGAGCCGCCTTCGCCTGATACGGCAGGTCGTAGGGCGTCACCACGTCGCTGGTGGCGGTCATCGTCTCGCACCCGGCCTCGAACGCCTCATAGAGTCCTGCCCGGTAGGTGTCGAGCAGGTCGCACAGTTTGCGCTCTTTGTGGGCTGTCGGCGGGGCGAGCGTGGCCTCCAGCGTTTTCGTGGTTGTCGCGGTCATGCTACTGGTCGTCCACGTAGTCCATCAACACGTCGAGACTCACTTGGCCGGTCGTAGCGAGGAAATATCCCGGTTGCCAGAACGCATCTTCGAGCGTCTGTTTCACCTTCGGGTACTCCTGGCGAATCCGGCGCGAGGTAACACCCTTGAGCGAGTTGATGAACTTCGTGAGGTCGGTGGTGGGTTTGGTCGTGAACAGGATGTGAACGTGGTCGGTGCCGCCGTCCACGTTCTTGATGTCGGCCTCGAAGTCGTCTGCAATCTCGTGAGCGACTTCAGCCACGCGCTCCAGCCGCTCATCGGTGAGGATATCGGCGCGGTACTTCGTGACGGTCACGAAGTGGTATTGGAGTGCGTAGACCGTGTGCGGCCCGGATTGCAGGTGATACTCCATTTGGCCTCACCAAATGCAATACACCCAATTCCAATAACACTTGTGCCGGTGGGTATTCAGTTGGGCAGACCTACGTGGACTGTCGCACCGGGCTTACGCGATTCACGCCCACCGTGAACGGCGGGATTCTCTCGCTGAATCAAGATAGCATCGACGGTGAACTCAGACCGGCGACCGACGAGGAGATTCCGGACCCGCCGACGGAGCCGACTGTTCCGGACTCAGAGGAGTTAGAGCGGGGCGACGCGTATGACGGACCGAATAAGGGGTTCGAGTTCAGCGTCGACGCCGACGGCAAACCGTTCAAAGAAACCCGGGACGGACGGCAGTACATCGAGGCCGATGATTACCATGACGTCGCCGCCTACGTCCGGCGGCAGAAGGGCGGCGGCACCGTTGTGGTGAACGAGGCCAATCACGCCGTGACGTATCTCGGTGACGAGTGGCTGTTCGTAGACGTCATCAGTGACCCCTGCGATATCGAGTACACGGAACAAAACACGAAGGGGCTAATTGAGGAAGCCGATTTTGGGCTCGACGACTTTGATGTAGCATATCAGGACTGCCAGTTCCGAGTTACATGGAGTCTGCGACGAACATCTGGACCTGCTCCTCGACGAGCTGTGCGGGCTCTTTACCGGCCTCCTCGGCAAGTTCCGAAAGGACGGCGGCTGTCGGTCCCTCGAGCGTGATCGAGAACTCTCGCTGGACATCTGCAATATCGAGCCGCGCACGGAGTGCGTCTTCGACGAATGCGGCAGTAGAGGCGTACTCGCTGTCGTCCTCGCAGAGAGCGTCGACGAGTGTCCGCTGGTTAGCGGTGAGATCAAGCGGTACCGGTGCAGTCTCGCGAGCAGACACCTGTGTAACGGTCGGCTCGCTTCCGTCGACCGCGCGCTTGAGATGCTCGCTAACTGCGTCGGCAATAAATCCCTCGTCGCGACGCATGGCTAGCGCTGCGACGACTGCCGAGACTTCGACGGTGTGAGCTGTCGCTTCCGGTTCACCATTTTCTTTAACCGTCTCGTTCGGTTCAGCTAGCTCTCCGGAACCCGAAGAACCGGCTGTAGCGGCGACGTTCTGGCGCCCGTCACTATTCTTGTTCCCGTCCTTGTTCACGTCCACTCTCGAATCCGATTGCTGTTGTCCGCGGTCCTGATCGGACTGATTGTCGTGACGTCGGGCAAAATTCCAGAACGACTCGTACTGTTCGCGCAGCGGACTGAGCGTCTCCGCGGAGAGGTGCTGAATAGCGCTGTCCGTCCGCTCGGCGGTGACGAGGTTCCAGAACTCGTCTGTGTCGAATGCGGCCCGACCGCCTGACGTACCGACGAGGAGAAACGGCCAGGGCTGATCGGGACCTTCGACTCTGATGCCGTCATCGTACTGTGCCCAGAGCGTCGTTGTAGCGTTCCAGTCGCGGACGCGCTCGTCGACGGTGAACGCGTACATTTCGCTGTCGGTCGACGCGAGAACGATATCTCCCGGGTTGACCCGGCTCCAGCGTTCTTCCTGCTCTTCCGGTAGCCCCCATGCGTAACCGACATCACGTTCGATCCCGTCGATTGCCTGAAGGTCGCTCGTCTGGTTCGCGACGGTCGCCTCGATCGCATTCGCGATCGTCTCGTCGGTCGCCTCGATCACGAGAATGCCCGGTGGCGTCTCGTCGTCAGGGGCCTCACCGTCTACCAGCTCCGGAAGGAACTCCTTCGCGATCTCCGCCCACTCGGGACTGTGGTCCCTGACTCCGGTGATGAGTCCGTGATACGACTTCGAATCAACCATCTGGTCGTTTACCTCGAAGAACGTCCGCATCACCGTTTCCGGGTCGTGTTCCTCCTTGAGGAAGTACACCGGTTCTGGCATACCGCCGGCGGAGTCCGTCGCCGCCTTCCCGGCCCGGACCACGAACTTCCACATCCCGTGCTGGCGGTCGCTCACGCTCGATCCCTGAGGCATCTCGGAACTCGGGGTGGGGCCGTGCTCTCTCAGGTGCCGAACGTTCTCCGTCGCTCCGCGGTGTTCTGGCGGGTCAACTTCGGCGAAGTTATACTGGTTCGTACTCGGTTCGATCCCCGCCTCCTCGAGAGCTATCAGGTACGAACCGAACACAGCCTCATACGTCTCAATATCGTACGAGCCCCGTTCGGTGATCTGCTCACCGGTCGGTGGCCCGTCGAGTTCTGCGGCCACGCGCTCGAGTTCCGCGGCAAGTTCCTCGGGACTGACGTCCGGGGGATCACGATCGCCAGTGACACCGGCGGCCTCGAGTGCATCATACCACGTACCGAACTCAGCAATATAGTCCCGGATACCGCCGTCACACTCCGCCACCACGGTAGATACATTGGGCGGCGTGTCGCCGTCAGCAGACACCGTTCGCAGATCCTCGAGAAGCTGTTCCCTGTCGATTGCCTCCATGTAGAGTCTATCTGGTTAGAGTACCGTATCGGTTTTGCTCCTGATACTGGCCGGGAAGGCTTTGGTACTCCACTCGTATTTTCATCCTATCGACAACGTGAGTGCTCGTCTATGACAGTGCTCCGTTCTCCAGCCACCAATGCCAGGCAACGACCCGCTCCAGTCACGTGACGACAACACGACCCCCGCGGAACAGTTCGAGAGTGATCGGCTCGACCGAGAGTCGATCGACCCGACGAAGTACCCCGCTCAGGTCGATCGCGCTGCCGTCGACGTGCTGCGCGGGATCGCCGTCGGCGAGACTGACGACGTGACCGATTTCGGTGGAACGATCGACCAGTGGAACTTCGACGAGGCGACTGGTTCGTTCTACGTCGAGGGCCTCACCACGATCGCGGGTTCCGACTCGCCGCTCGCCGCGAACCTCCGAGAGTACGACGAGGAGACGATCGGCGAACTCGCCTTCCAGCTCAACTCCCTTCGGCACACGCTTGATACGACCGGCGAGCCGATGGACATCGATCGTGCGCTCGAGGCACTTCTAGAGAAAAATGCCACGAGTGCGATCGACCGCAGCATCAAGTCTGGTGGTAACCAGGGTGCCGGACTGCGGTCGCTCAGAGATACTGACTCAGTGAGTGACCTTGCAGCTCGGCTGTTCTCGGATCCCCGCGTCGGCGCATACGCACAGGCACTCATCGATCTGCTCCCTGAGTCTGATGCCGGCCGAGCGGAGCTGATCACTCAGCTTGACGAAGCACGAATGACGACGCCGCTGTGGCCCCACCAGCGCGAGGCCCTCCAGCGCTGGCACGCCAATGGCCAGCGAGGGTACGTCGATATGGCGACCGCGACCGGGAAAACCGTCCTTGGACTGGCCGCTGTCGCCCTCCGATACGGCTCGCTCCACCCGACGGATACAAACGAAGCTGAATCACTCGAGAGGTCATCAAACGTACCGCCAGTTCCAGAGAAGCCCCGCATCTTGATCGTCGCCGGATCGGACCTCCTGCTCGACCAGTGGCGGTCCGAACTGGACGAGCACCTGGACATCCCCGAAGACCGTACGACGCCGGTTAGCGAGGATGATCACCGGACGATCGAACTTGAGTGGGGAGACATTGAGTTCCGGACCGCACAGGGACTCCTCAGGACGCCCGAGTTCAGCCGATATGATCTTGTCATCCTCGACGAGGCACACCGGTACTCGAAGGGAAGTGCCGACGGCCGGGGGTGGGGCGACCTCTTCGAGGATCTGACCGACGGTGCAAACGCCGTGCTGGCGATGTCGGGCTCCGTCGACAGCGGGTGGACCGGCGACACCTCAGCGAAAGACGCCCTCGAAGGACACCTCGATCGGTGCTACAAGTACGACGTGGCCAAAGCCCGACGTGAGGGGGTCATCGCCGACTTCTCCTGGCAAGTCCGGTATCTCCCGGCAACCGGTGATCGCGTCGACCGACTGGCGGCCCAGACTCGAATCACGACCGCGAACTACGATTCCGCGTCGGGGACGCTCGACGCGGACCGCCTCGACGTTCCACCGTCGGCTCTCCCCGACGACATCGTCGACTACGATGACTTGCGGTCGTTTGTCCAGTCGAACGACGGAGCTGACCTCCGTTCGGAATCCGCGGCGTTCGACGCATTCGCGTCGGCGCTTCTCGCCCGGAAACCACTCCGCTGGAACACGATGCCGGATCTCGATGCGATCGCCTCGCTCGTCGCCAAGCATGCGCCGGCACAGAAAACGGTCGTTCTCGTCCGGTCGTACGATGCAGCCGCGGAACTCGCTGAGATCCTGACCGATCAGTACGACGTCGACACTGATGATCTCGTGGTGTTCACCGACTCGGACGACGACCGGCTAGAGGCGGTCGAACAGTTCAATCAGGGCCGACGCGGCGTCATCGTCGGTCCCGGCGATCTCCTCGGAACTGGCGTCGACATGCCTGACGCCGAAGTCGCAGTCAATGTCTCCCGCGGTGGGGTCAATGCCTCGCTCGTCCAGCGGATCGGTCGCGTCCTTCGGAATCCGACCGGCGACAAGGAAGCACTGTTCTATCACCTCGTTGCACAGCCGCTCGAAGACGACGCGATCGATGCTGTTGAGGACGGCGCCAAAGTTCTGGAACGCGCTGCGGCATTCCGTGCCCTCGGTGAGACGTTTCGTGAACCGCCGATGTACAGGGCACACGGCAATGTTGCCCCAGTACTCGTCGAACTCGAAAACAGTGGTATCGAACTGCTCGAACGAATTGACGACGAGAGCCAACTCGTGGACGACGACAGGGCCCACGAGTTCGTGAGGGCGCTTCAGGCGACGGTGTACGACGCGAACGAAGCACTCACCGACCCGTCTGCCCGAGACGATCCGGTCCTCGAGGAGTGGACAAGCCCCTCTTCTGTGGAAGATAATGCTGACGGGAAGCGAGTCTTCCCAGAACGCAATGCGGCCTACGAGCGCTACCGTCTCTCCCTTGGGCCATATCGGGCTGCCAAAGCCGTCGCGACGAACCTCTACGGTGCGTCGGTTGACGACGAGGAGACCGACGACGGATACCGTGTTATGTTCGACGACGAGCGGCTGACGGGGACGGCCTTCCACGAGGAGCTCGAGCAGTGGCTTAACAGCTACCGCGGCTGGCGAGAGCACTGTGACAATCGGGACGGGACCGGGGAACCGGGTTCGCTCCCCCAGTACAAGTCCGAGTGGCCGGAACCCCCCGAGGACAAGGGTGTGATGATCTCTCGAGAAGTCGTCGACGAGATCGGCGTCTCGTACGCCGACGCCGATCCAATCTTCTTCCCGTACGTCGACGGCGAGCTGTATAGCCTGCCACTCCCTGACGGCCGTTATCTGACGGCAACGGGTATCGTCGACGATCTACATACTACTGACGACGACATCGACGAGGACGAAGTCGATAGCGAGGAGGACGCGAACGGTGGGATGGATGACGGTGATTCCGTAAGTGACGAAGCCATCGAACAGGAGACAGACGGGTACACCGTCGATGCAATGCTCCTGGCGGCGGCGCAAACCCGAGATGCACCGCTTTCCGAGCTCGTTTCGGAGGGCGTGTCTTCGGTGTTAAAGGATGCGATCGAAAACGATCTATCCGTCCCGGCGGACGGTGTCGACGGCCCCCGGCGGGCGCTCGACGCTGAGCTTTCCGACCGACACGAGCGACTGTTAGACGCGATCGTCGACGACTCGGACGAGATAGAGAGCGTTGATCCACTTCTCGACTTGGCACTTCAGCGGGAGCTCACCGGTGGAACATCAGACCGGACTGTCGAGCTTGATGGCGTTCTTGCTGACGTTGTCCAGTCGATCAGCGACGACGTGTCGCTCGACGAGTACGTGACGGACGCAGTTCGTGCAAAGATCACTTCTGAACTAGATCTGTAGTGTCGCAAAGTACTGCTCTACAGCTGGAAAGGTAAGAACCCTGTCTGAAAGGAACTCGGGGTAAACTATGTTAGGTGCTGACCACTATCGTTCCATGGATGGGCCATGACCTCGCTCTCGATAGCTGGCTAGAGCTCGATTCCTGGTGGGCGGCTCTCGGTAGTCGACAGCAGCTTTCTGAGTCAGATCTGCGGACACTGGGCTTTGAGTGGGGGTCAGACGAGTGGTCCGCACTCGATGGCTGGTGGAATGCGTACGCCAACTGTCACCTGTCGTCATGGGCGGCCGGTGATGCAAGAAAACTGACTCAGGCGACGGAAATTGATCAACGGGAGACGCTGGACGACTGGTGGCAGAGCTACGTAGACCTGTACGAAACCAACATTCGTGAGTTAGAGGCATCGCTCGATGAGCTGAATGAGTGCTGGACTGAGAGCGCGTGCCGGTTCGACCAAGATCCGTTGGTTGCAGGGTGGAACGCCCAAAACACACAGGCCGGGCCGCTTCGGCCGAATCAAGAGGAAAACTGGTCTCAGTGGTTAGCACATCTCCTCCGCTCATCGGCGGGAGAGTTCTCCAGTGAGCTCTTCGGTTCCCCGTTCGACCGAAGCCCGGAGTCCGTGCGACGGGAAGTATATTTCACGGATACGAACCGGAGTGACCGTCGGATCGACATCCTCGTCGAGTATCCAGGCCAAGGCATATCCATCGAGGTCAAAAAGGGCGATGAACACTACGAAAAAACGTTCCACACAGCTGGACTCATCGAAGCAAGATCAGTCCAAGAGTGGCAGCATTATCTGCTGCTCCCGAAACGAAAGCAATCGGCACTTCGATCGTCGTTCACTGAGAGACTGCGAGAGCCGTCCGACGCAGGACCGTATATCGAATCGGACGTGTCGAACGATATCTCAGTGATCTATTGGGAAGACGTCAGTCGTGCGCTTCGCCGCACACTGCTTCAGAGCGGTACGTCGACCCCGCATTGGGATGCGAGTGCGTATCTCTTCGTGACACTCATCGAGCAGCAACTCCTTGATTTCTCCCCTCTGCCTGCTATCGAGGAAGACTGTGACTCTGAGGAGCCCAACGTACCAGACATCCAAGTACTAGAGTCGATCGAGATAGACGAGCAGCACGACTATCTCGAACGAGTGATCGAAGACGTAAACCGATGAACGAGAATTTCGTCACCAAAGCGATCAAGCAGGATCGATATCTGAAAGCGACCAGGCTTGCCGATCAGTTCGAGGAAGAGATAATCCGTGAGCTAGAGAATTTTAGCAAGGAGATCATCAAGGAGAACGACGGATTGTTCGTCGACGACGTCTCCCCGGACCCGAATCGACTTCCACAACCGTCGTCGGCGCTGGCGACACTCCGCGTCGATTCGACGATGAGCCGCGTCAAATCGCCCGATCAGCCCGACAACCTCACGCTCAACGTCGCACTTGAATGGATGACGCCCGAAAAGCGAGGGGAAGATACACCCGACGGTAGTGCACTGTGTTGCGTCCACTATAAGATCAAGAACCTGTCTAGGGAGGACTTCGAGGATCTGAAGGCCAAGACGCGAAAGCACGATGACTGGGACGTACGCTTCGGAGAGGACATGTACAGTAGCCGAACGACACCTGGCGTCGTATACATCCCAGTCCAGAGCGCCGCCGGAATCAAACGTGCATTCGAGACGCTGAAGTCCCATTTCAACGAATACGCCGACGATTTTGGTGTCCCAGAGCACTCAAGTACTGATTAAAAATGACGGGACGATTCAGGATTCACATCCGGAAGGTCGACCACGACGAGTTCACTGCGTACAAATGGGGAACGATCGATCCAGATGGGTCAATCTCGACCAGTGACGAAGGCGACAGATTTGGAGACCTCGAGGAGTACGTTCGTCAGACCTTACCCGAAACATACCGCGCTGAACCGCTTTCTTCTGAAATCGTGCAGTTCTGGTTAGAGCGAGGCCGCTCGTACGGGTCCCACGCACAACGAATCAAAGCGACTGCGGAGCATCCACTCGTCGACCGCCATCTTGCCTTCCCTGAACTCGATCTGGTCTCGGTCGTTCACGGACTCGATCGGCCGGCTTCACGTTGCGAGGCTGTTCACCAGCTGATCCAGGATTCACCGTTTGTGGCTCGTTCAGACGACTCCGAGGACGATCGTGTCGCGAGTGTGGTTTTCAGCCTCCCGAAGCAAGCCGACATAGAGACAGCTGTCACTGTTACGATGGAGCAAGTATTCAAGCAGCTCTCTCCCCAGAAAATACTCGATCGAGGTTATGTTCGACGGCTTCCCTCTCGGTATCTGTTTCGCGCAGTCCAGTATGGCCGACCGGTCGCGGAGATCGGAGTCAGCCGTGAGTCACTGTCGTCAGCGGACGCCCAGGCGAGCGCGAATCCTTCAGAGCTCGCCGACAAATGGGAGATCGTGACTCCCTGAGACGCTCTTCGCTGAAGGACCCCGTTGTCATGACCCTAACGGACGGGCCTGTCGATAGACTCCTGGCTGGGGGCACCGGGAGTTTCGGACATCACGTCGGGAGCGGTGACTGGGGATGCCTATCATCCGTGGCTAGGTGGGCTTGGTCAGCGAGGGACGGCTTTAGCCGTGCGAGCACGTCACTGTGCTCCATCGCTATCCCTTGACCACACTGTTGCGGGTAATGACTTCCTGAGTGACCGCATGACGGTTTCCGGATACCGTTCTCCCACCGTGGATGTCGTCGGTATCTCTACGAGGTAGAGCTGATGGTCCAGTGAAGATGAATATATTGAGCCGATATCAGCTTCCTGGCTTGGATAGAACAGTGCGCCAGGCACATCGTGAGCCACTTGATAGGAGATGAGTTGATAGATATCGTCGTTGGACGGCTCCCGGTCATTGGATTCGTCTTCCTTCCATTTCGCATCTCCGACAAAGACGACGTCAGTACCATCCTTCACGACAATGTCCGGGCGAATGCGAATCGGCCGGTATCCCTCCTCCACAAGGTCGGTACTCGAGTACTGTCCCTGAACACGCATCGAAGACCCCGCAAACAGATCCTCGAAGGCGTGTTCAACGACCCCTTCGAAGATATCGTTCATATTCACTAGAAGGGAGAATGATGCGCGTTCACCTGTCTGGAGGTTCTCGACGTAGACTCCTTGGAGGATGAGTTTCGTCAGTCGGAAGATATCCTCGTAGTGATTGGCAAGTCGGGAGAGCTCGATATGTTCTAGCTCGGCTGTTCGTACGGGACGAAATGTCACTTGTCGCTGAAGGGTCTGTCGTTGACGTTGGAGTGCAGCGCTCACTCGACCGTCCTCGAGCAACCGGAGTAACACTGTCGTCGCATAGAGCAATGATTGATTGAGTACCGTATCAGTGGTCAACTCATCATAGGTACATTCAAACTGTGTCGGTTGTGGTCCCTGTCGCTGAAGTTGTCGATGGACATCGAGGCGACCACGGACGTGTTCTTCCGTATCCGATCGTTCTCGATATTCCTTCGCGAGTCCGCGCTGCAGGACGTCACTCAGTTCCGCCTCGAACAGCGTGGCAAGCGCACGGATGAACTCCCGTCCTGCAGTAATACGGGTTTCCTCAGCAATCGTATCCGCCCGGATGCCCTGAGAATACTGCAACATTTCCAGCAGACTTGTCTCGGGCACTTTCGGCTTGATTTCAATGGTCAACCCGCTCGGGAGCGTAAGAATCCCGACGTGTTCCGTTGCCTTGAGTTTCACACGGCCGTCCGGCAGCCAGACCATGCTGATCCGATTACTGTCGTCGTTGATCTCGTTCGCAATGACGTTGCGATCACGCGGCGTCAACTCATCCTCGGTCAGCGGATCGGTCTCCCCGTACTCGCGCAGGACCCAGTCTGCTGATGATTCGGCGGATTGGACGGTATCGTGCGTACTGGTCATGACAGACGTGCCCGTAGGTGACAACTCGTTTGCTGCGCCCGTCCGTGCTGGATGTGGTGCGCCATACGTCGCTGTTACTGAATGCCCACCCACTCGGCGTCGACATCGTCATGGAGGCTCGCAAGCGTCTCGAAGAGTGCCTGGGGGCCGAAATCATGGATCTCCTGTGTTGCGGGATCGAACAGCTGTTCGCTCGATCCATCGAAGAGCTCCTCGTTGATCCGATCAAACTGCCCGAAGTAGTACTCCTCCAGGAGCGGCATGATCTCGTATTGCCATCGTTCGACGATCGATTCAACTTGGATGCGAGGCGCAGCGTCCTCGTCGATTCCGAGGAGATTCGTGTGGCCGATCTGCTTCCCACGACCGAGATCGGGACTCTCACGGATTCGTTCATTGAGTTGCTCGAGCGCCAGGATCGATACCGCGAGAAGACAGCGGGCAGGCTCAGTCGGGATATTTGCAGCCTGGACGAGATGGGACCGACCGTTGAACTCGTATTCGTCGTAGAAGACACTGGTTTCCGGCGGGAAATGGACGAACCGGAACCGGCGCCGCAACGCAGCATCGACGAGCGCAATCGACCGGTCAGCGGTGTTCATAGTACCGATAAGATACAGGTTTGGCGGGATGGCAAACTCTGCCTTCGAGTGCGGAAGCTGGACGGTCGTCGGATTGCTCGCCCCGAGTCGCTTATCGGCCTCTAGAAGCGTGATGATCTCACCGAAGATCTGAGCGAGATTGCCCCGATTGATCTCATCGATGATTAGCACGTAGGGCGGCGCATCGCCCGCATCCGTGTTCTCGTAGGCGTCCGTTGCCCGTTCGACGAATCGCTTGAACACACCGTCTTCAACGGTGTATTCTACGCTGCCGTCGCGTTCAGTCGCGGTGAGCCCCTCGATGAAATCCTCGTAGGTGAACGACGGGTGGAAGGTGACCGTCTCAAGCTGTTCCGCGGCGGGTTCCCCATCCGCGGTTTCGTGTAGCCACCAGGCGGCGAGTTGCTGGGCCGTGTAGGTCTTGCCAGTCCCGGGTGGCCCGTGGAACACGACCTGATTTTTCTCCTGGAGTTGCCGAACGAGCGTTTCCGCGTTGTTAGGGGGCTCGGCGACTGGAGTGATGGAATCGGACGACTTGTACGCTCCACTGAGGATCTTCTGGAAATTCTCGTGATTGAAATTAATCTCCCCGCCGCTATAGCCAGCTATCCGTTGCAGTTCCCTGACGAGGACGATAAACAACACCTGCCCCGGCGAGCACTTGTTCAGGGAGCCGATACCGAGATCGTCGGCGTCCGCCTCGAGCTGCGCTTCGTGCTCGGTGTAGATGCCTTTGATCTGATCCAGGACTGCGATGTCCTGGGAGTGGATGTCCGCCTCGATTAGATCGCTTCGCCGGAGGGCCTCCGTCCACTTGCGGATCGTCTCGGTAGCTAATTCGGCTGAGAGCCAATTCCCGTTCTCGATAGCGCCGTCCAATCGCTCGAGTACATCGGCTTCTGCCTCGTTGATCCCGTCGTATTCATCGATCCGACCTTCCCCCTCCTGCAGGAGATAATCACCGGCTTCCTCGCTGAGATTGAAGAGATACTGCTGATTTATTCCACCGGGATTGACCGGGTAGTACTGTTCAAGCCGGACCTCTTCTTCCCACAGTTTCGCAAAGACATCGGCGAACTCGAGGGGCTCGTCGAACGGCGTGAACGACGTCTCGACGATATAGCGGTCAACGAACTCCGTATCGCCGGCCCTGGATGAAGCTTCTTCAGCGGGAATTTCCCTGACCTCGGCCGGTTCCGTCACTTCGTGATAGCCCTGTACCTGGCCGTCAGAATAGCTGAAGACGACGTCGCCGGGTTCGAGCTTCGGTAAGTCGTACTGGAAGTAGTCGTCCGTCGGTGCTTGGAGGTACTCGCCCTCGATCTCGTCCGTGCTCTGATTCACCCAGTAGTAGGGTGCCGTCGGCGAGATACTCTCCAGCCGAGGATCCTGTAGTATCTCACTCGCGTCCTCTTCGAGGGTCGTCCCGGTGAGATACTCGAAGAGCGCGTTCCAGTTGTCAACGTATCCGCTAAAAGGCTCCTTGTAGTCGCCGGGCTCCGACGTATCGATATGGACGTCTCCTCGCTCACTTGTCTCCTGTCGGAGGATCTCCTCAGTCACTACGATGAAGTGGTCCTGATCGAGGTCGAACTCGTCTTTTGATTGGACATCAAGTTGTACCGCGAAGACCCGTTCGTTCCCGTCCTCAGCCATCCGGTCGACTTCCCTGTCGAACCGCTGCCAGATGTGGTCTTCTGCGCGACCATCGTATTCAGAAGCCCGAACTTTGCCTATCGCAGGCCGGTCACCGTCTACCTGGATGTGGAAAATATCGGTTTCTCGAATTTCGATATCTGCACCGACTTCGTCCGCAATCTCATCGAAATATGAGAGCCAATCTTTGACTGCCTGTCGTGGCATTGGATCCACGTTTGGTGACAAGTATAAATGCGTTCTGTACCGCTACTACTTGGCAGACACTCACCATTCGTTGGTTGATGAGGACGAACAGCAGTCCAGCTGTACTCACCATTCATTCGTCGTCATCAGCGAGATCTGGATGCTCATCGATTACTTCGTCCAAGAGTTCGTCGATCGTTGCCCCATCGGTGCTCGCGTCGTCGGAACTGTTTGCTTCCGACCGGTGAGAAAAGTACTGTCGATCAGCTTCGAAGTAATGAACCGGGCACGGACAATGGATGTGAAGAACCATAGGGCATCGTTCCCGATCCGGGTGGTCGCCGAGACAGACACTCCTATCCTCGGGCCATTGAATCGGTCGATCACAGAACTGACAGCGCTGGGTCATTATGCCGGTACTGGGACTGCGGACTGCAAATAGCCACCCGACTCACGCATCGGTATCCGCGGAGACGATCCGCACGTCGACGAGCGGGTCGAGTCTGGCTTGTACCGCCTCGAAGAGGTCCTCGCCGGTCACCCGTTCCGATTTGGTCACTGATCCGAATGGGGAATCCACATCTTCGTGATAGGTTATGAAGTAGCCTCCCTCGAACCGGTCGAACACGTCGGCAACGTAGCTGTTCTCACCGGTGTACTCCGCCTCTCCAGACGCGGTAAGATACCCGGTCCGGTCGCCGTTTTCGTACACTTCCAGCCGTGGTTCCTCAGTCATGGATCGTCCCTTCCGAAGTTACTTACTGGACTCGTCGGCTGTTGCATTCACGGCGTCCTGAAGGACGACGTCATACTGCGGCGCCACATCAGCGAACGCGGTGAGGGCGAGTCGAGCGATCAGCGTCTCCGCGTCTGGGATATCGAACTGCTCGTTTCCGCGTTCGCGCAGTCGGCGAGCCAGATCATCGAGAACAGCAGGGTGTTCATCGAGAGCTCGGACCAGCGCGGCTACGGTCCGATCTTCGATGGTCACTGTCGCCGATGCGGATCCTTCCGAAATCGCCGCGAGCTCTTCCTGGAGGTCATCCTCGAGGGCGTGGGCGACGTTGTTTGTTGAGGCGAAGCTGACACGGCTGTCTCGAGCATCTTGTTCGGCTTCTGAAGGGCCTTCATCACCGTTTTCTGCCATTATACGTGAGGGTATGCGACGACTGCCGGATAATGGTACTGACCGATCACCGATGAGAGAACAGTGACCGCCTGAGCCGTCCTTACCGCGGCGTAACGACATCCCGGACATCCGCTTCGTCGACCTCCGGATGACGAATCGCGGCCGCATAATAGGCGTCACGGCTGGAGTGTGCGAACCCTAATGCCTCTTCGGCCGCCTCACGCCCGTCCTCGATGGCCGTCGTCGGTTCAAGGCCCGTGAGCAGAGCACAGCATTCGGACGCACAGTCAACCCTCTCCTGTGCCGCGTCGAGCGCCTTGAGAAGCCGTTGCGGTCGGGAAACCAGTTCTGCGCCGTCAGCCGCAACGCCGATTGAACTCATTCCAACGCGCGTTACCGCCGCAATCTGACCGGTTTCGGAAACCTGTTCCTCGTTCAGGACGTGGTCTCGGACAGTTTCGAACGCGTCGACGGCGTCGTCCTCGGCCGTACTCCCGCGTTGAATCTCGCGACGGATCCGTTTCCGATCTGGTTCTGGGAGCTCCTCGACGGTGGCCGCCCGGCAGTACTCGGGAACGCGGACAGCCTCTGGTGGCCGAACCAACTGCAACCCGTCAGGGAGGGCGCGGTCGCCAGTGGGTTGCGCGTCTCGCTGCATGTATGCCCATCGTTGGTACGCCCGACGGATCCAATCCGCCTCGACGGCGTCGGCGGTCGAGTCCGTTCGTGGAGACTGACCGAGCACCTGGCTCGGTGATTGGTCCGGTCGGTGACCGCCGGACTCGATCGGCGGGTCAGCTTTGATGTATGTCGGCCCTGTCGGGGACGGGTTATCGACTGTTCGTCCGCCCCGGCTCGACGTTCCGCGCTCGTGCGACTGCTCGATCAGCGTCTCCGCGAGCGACGCCAGCTTTGACGCTTCGTCGATGTGCTCGAGCCATTGATCCGGGAGCGACTCGGCACCGAACCGCGCACCAGCTATCGCGCCGGCGATCGCACCGACTGTATCGGTATCGTTGCCACGGTTGACCGCGTTCACGATAGCGTTCTCGGCTGAATCCGCGGTGAGGGCATCGTACAGGGCCGTCTGAAGGGTATCGATCACGTATCCCGACGGCGAGGGATCGGACGGTGAGAGGTTCCGAAGCTCAAACAGGGCCTCGCGGAGTTCTTCTGGAGCCTCGGGATGTACCTCGCGGCTCACCGATTCCAGCGCAAGGGATTCACCGTGGATGAGCGCGGCCAGCACGTCGTTCAACACGAGACAGCCGTACGTACACCGTGGATCGGCGTGCGTGATCGTGGAGGAGCGCTTACTCACGAACCCCCGGATGGATTCCGATCCGTCGTAAGACAGCGCGTAGGGGGCGCACCGCATGACACTCCCGTTGCCCGCGTTTTTCCCCTCCGGCCGATCTTCCCATACCCTCGCGCCAGCCCGGTCCCAGGGTGCACCGTCCCGATAGGTTCGGATAGCGTCGGCCGTCATCAGGCCGATATCGAACGGACCGGACTCGTACCACTCGAGGAATCGTCGCGCGACGTCCTCGCCGTCAAAGCCGCCCTCGTTGGCCAGGCTCCGGGCGATACAGAGGGCCAATTCCGTATCGTCAGTGATCGTTCCCTTCGGCTTCCCGTGGGTCCCGTCCCCAAGCATCTCCGTGACACGACCGTGTTCGCGCTCGATTCTGGCCGCCGAAGAGAACTCTACCGGCCGACCGAGCGCGTCCCCACACGCCAGGCCCAATAGACAGCCTCTTGCGGCCTCGACAGCGCCTTCGGATGCCATACCGGTGAATCAGGTGGTGTGCAATTAGGCGTTATGCTGGGGTAACCGGACGCCAGAAGCGGACTGCGATACATCCAGTATGCGTCGAACGGGCCACTATGTTCCGGAACCTGATCCCTGACGGTCCTCCACAAACTACTGACAACGGCGCTGTTTCTCCACTCTCACAGATCCGAAGACGGAGCCGCAAGTATCAATAGAACCCGTCACATCGTCCTGGCATAGCAGATGACGGGCGTCCGACCGGCTTTTATAGACGCGTTCTCTCCCCTTGCGGCTGGTCTGTTTCTGATCGGGAACGTCGTGGGCCTGATGATATACAGGTCTGACAAACCCCGGTTGTACGCTGCTATTGCCAGTCTTCTCCCCCCTGTCGCAATTACCGTCCGGATTTTCTTCAGTCAGTATCTCAATGGCGGTCTCGGTATCACTGGGTACGGGGCTACCCTGGCTGGCGTCCTCGCCCTGTGGCTTATCACCGGGGGTGTTTTCTTTGCCGGCAGTCCGCTTCTCGCAGGTATTGGGCACTTGCGCGAGCTTGTTCTTCTCACTGTGACACTGCCTCGGAGGGTTATCAGCCGATACCGCGGCGGTCATAACTCCGATGGGACCAGGCCGAGTGGCTACCACGGACAGGCCGGACCGAACCCTACCACGATCGCCGATCTGAAAGACAAGAACAGCGATCAGAGCTCCCGGCCTCTTATTGAAATCTCTGTATCGATTCCTTCGATCACTGGAATTGACACTGACGCGGGCCGTCGATTAGCTTCTCGTCTCAGACCCACCCTCGATGTATCGCTCAGCGGCATCAAAGAGGGCCTGCGCCGCCGGTTGCTGCAGCGCCGCCGGTTACCTGGAGTCACCGTTACCGACGAATCCTAGGACTACTCAACTATCTACAGGCCAGAAATATAATTGACCTACCGCTGTCTGAGTTTGGCTCCCCTCGTACCCGCAGGAGGCCATATCTGGTCAAGTAGAACCTATCTCATCAGGTATGATTGACTTGGGATCGGTCGAGCGAAAGTTGGCAGATTACTGTGGGGAACGCGAGAGAAGAAACATTGCTGGGGAGATGACGGCTACCGGAATCTGCGAATAGTACTCAAGTGTGGAGCAAATTGATGCTGTTTCGGGTCAATCATGGATAAAAAGTTTTGAGATGATAGTCGAGTATAGCGCAGGGTGAGAATGCTGGTGGAGCCGTCGTTGAGCGCGGCCATTGCGACATCGCCGGTCTTTGAGGATTCGGTACATGTAGGCAAAGGTGAGATTGCAGAAGACGGAGGTGAAACGTAATGCCAGCGTTCCCGCTGGACTGGGAGGAACTTCGTGATGAGTGTGTCCGTCGCGACGAACGACAGTGTCAGGTTTGCGGATCGTCTGGGGAGGGGCTCTATGTCGTGTCTGTAGACGGGGACTTCGGGATGAAGTCCCTGGAGACACGATGCAGAGAACATTGCCCGGAGGAGTGGCTGGTAAGTCGAGCACGGGTCGACGGGGAGAGTATGACCGTAGACCAAACGGCGTCGTATAATGTGGAGCGAGTGGATGACGGTTCACTGTTGCGTCTGTGGCTTCTCGGATCACCGGTAGGGGACACACGATACCCGGACACAGGCGGGTATCGTGGCTTCCTGTATCCGTGGGGACTGGTACAGTTCCTGCTCGGGATCGCGGTGATAGGCGCGATCGGGATAGTCCCGGTGGTGGCAGGAATCATCGTGCTAGGTAGCGGCAATGCGATCAACGTCGTCGAAGATGTACTGACGAATCTCGGTTCATTGACTGTCTGGGCGGTGTTCTCGCTGGTGTATCTCGTCTATCTGCTTCGGCGGGACTATCTGGATGGGCATTGGCCCGGTGTACGGTGGGTGCCGATGGATGAGGCCGTACTTCGCCGATATGCCGAGACAGTCGTATTGCTCTGCGTCGGTGGAGCGCTGTTAGCGGTGACTGTCGCGGGGCTCGGCGGGTTGCTGTTTCGTATCATCGGAGAAGTTATATTCGTTCTGGGGCTGGCACTGACGGTGCTGCGGATGAATTACGTAATAATACGTGGGCTGGCGTTCGATGAATTCGAGGGCTTGCCGTTCACGTGGGAGTGGGGAATGCGCGTATCAGCGCTACTGGTACTCGTGGACGTGAGTGTCGGGACTATCGTGCCGTTCAGCGCTGTCGCTGCGGTACCAGTGCTGATTGCTGTGGGATTCGCCCTGCGGGCACATTTCGCAGGCATTCGGTGGCAAGACCCACGCGAGCGCGACGATACCAGCGCTATCACGGCATCTCGCAGGATCCTTTCACGATGGCAGCATCAGATCAGTCGAACTCTCTCCCCGCTATCGGACTTCATCGGGCAGACACGTGAGCAGGATCGAGCGGAGATCGACGACGAGTGACCAGTCTCGCCAAGGGGGGGACTGCCGGGCTCAGGAGGAGCGTCGTGATTCTTCAGACGGTCGTGATCCCCAGACCATCCACAAGTAGGGTGCTATCTCCAGCTAACTACATCGGTACTTCGTCGACCTGCACCGTGCCCGACCTATCCACAGTCACGCTGGCGATGCCGGACTCGCCGGGATTGTAGACGTACGCGTTGCCCGTCGCAGT
>SDGW01000394.1_pt1 | contig 18570 bp, 31 predicted proteins | sample 2873831 | NCBI WGS metagenome assembly SDGW01 (sample SAMN08132700, study PRJNA421101) | hypersaline lake metagenome | isolation source: celular fraction 0.22 microns magnesium sulfate-rich crust from ephemeral... | place: Spain: Penahueca Lagoon, Toledo | collected 2011-07
GGACTAGAGCATGAACTTAGCGACTCTAGTGAGGGAGAATCGTCCATGTTCGGTAAGATAATCTACGGAGTCCAACTAGGAGTCCAGAAGTTGTACGGTGATAAGTAATGGTGTTTACTGAATCCGACGCCCAGAACGACGGACTCATCAAGCGGGAAGTGGGTCGTGAGATGGCTAAGGTGGCAAAGACTCAAAACCCTCAGATGTTCCAGCACTTCGAGCGGGTTTGCGATGAAGTAGGACGCCAACCTGCCGAGGTGTTCGGTGAAATGGCTGTGCGTGCTCTGAACAATGAGGAGTACGCAAAGCAGGTCCTAGACTCTGAAGTGAGTATGGGACAGATTAAGGCTGATGAAATCCGTCTCGAAGACGTGAAATACGTAAAGGAGCTGTCTGAGGAATTGGGTCTTAACGACAGCGACGACTCCAAAGACCCCATCGACCAGCTCATCAACCAGCGTCTTGAGATGGTCACTCAGTCTCCCTTTGATAACATCAGGAAAGGCAACGACAATCCCGAAGGAGTCAACGGTCAGATTCTAGACCACATGGAAAGTCTCCAGAGGGAGATTAACAACATGAAGGATAAGATAGAAGGAGATGACATGGAGAGTTCCACTGCCTCTGAATCTTCCGAGTCATCCAACAAGAGTGTGGATGACTTGTTCGATGGTGGCGGTGATGGAAGTGAACAGGAGCAAGAACAGACTGAAGACGAAAGTGAGCAGCCAGAGTTCGAGGAAGTCAACGAAGTTGAAGTTGAAGTCGAGGAAGAAGAACAAGCAGAACCTGAACCAAGCGATAGCGAGATTAATGAAGCTCTAGAAGGGACAGTGGGGAGTGTAGACGACGCTTGGGAAGACGACAGCGCAGAAGAATTGGATGAAGACATAAACATCCCTGTTGACGGGGATGAAGAACAAGGGTTTATCACCTCAGAAGACGGTGAGGAAGAATGACTGACGAAAGTAAAGGCAGCGACATCTTCGACATGGTGGACAGAGCAATCTCGCTCTACGAGAACAACAAAGACGCCCTTCAGGGCGTAGTACCAGACGACAACAACGTAACCATCGACGGAGAGGAGCCTCTAAAGCAGGCTCTAGTTGATGATGATAAGGCATTAATTACAGTTGACGTTGGGACAGACGGAATTTCAAATATCCGTCTGGCCCTCAACGGAACAACTGCAGAAGTTACAGTAGGAGACAAGACAGTTTCAGCAGACGTTCCATCAGACGTTAACATGGACGATGCAGAGGCACACATCAATAACGGAGTCTTGGAAGTTGAAATTCCGCGAACTGGAGGGAATGAATAATGGGACTTTTCGACAAAGCAAAGGAAGCCGTTGGACTAGGTGGTGAAGGGGAGTCGGAAGCTGACGAGATAGGAGAATCGTTCATCGATGAAGTGGACTCGGAGGTAAGCGAGTCTGATGAAATGCTAGGTGAGGAGGAAGACTTCGAGGAGGAGCAACAAGAGGAAGAATGGGAATCTGCATACAAGTTTGCAGAGGAATTTCTAGAAGTTAGAGGCTTTGCCTCAATGGTTGACTTCACCAACAAGTGCATGGCTTACAAAATCAACCAGTCTCCTCTTTACCGCGACCGCATCAGCAATGGTGTGGACACTATGAATCGAATCACCACAATGCAGGAGCAGATGCAACAGATTAGTGGTGATGATTCTGGGAGTAGTAACTACGCCGAGAAGGCAGAGCAGTTGAAGAACGCTAATGAAGTGATAGACCAAGCACAGAAACTCTCGGGTGAGGAAGATGCAATGGTCAATGAGCTAATTGGCCTAGGCCATGAACTAGCCGACTCAATAGCACAGAACGTAGGAAATAACAACAACGCACAGAACGTGAACAGCAGCGTTAACCGAAGCGAGGAGCGGCTGTAACATGGTTGACCTAGACAAACTCAAGGACGAGAAGAACAGCAGTTCAAGTAGCAGTAGTAGCTCTAGCAAGAGTTCAAGCAAGTCAAAGAGTAGCAGTAGCAATGGACAGAGTAAGTCGTCTTCAGATTCTGAAGCAAGTTTCGGGGAAGAGCAAGGAACTTTCAGCCTTGACGAAGACGACCAAGTTGACCCGTCGGGGAAGACGGTAAGCAAGACCTCAAAGCAATGGGCTAACGACGGGGCTGACTTCAACTATGACGCCGAAGCAGGTGAAGGCTTCGACGCTTACGCTGAGCGTCAGGTCAAAGAGGTTGAGGAACTCCACGAGAACATGAGAGAGATGGCGAACAAACACATGGATAACTTCGACGAGTTCACGCTCTACTTCCATGCTCTGTTCCTCAACTTCGCACAGAACCGAGTAGGTATTGCGGAAACCATCGAAAACCAATTCGGTGTAGACCGCAAGAAGGCAGTCAAGATGGCAGACGAAATCTGTCAGAAGGCAGGCGAGAAGGAGATGATGAACGGACTAGTCAATGATATGACCGAGAATCTGGCTGACCTGTAATGGTTAACCGAACGCTGTTAGAGGAATTGGCCGCCCGCGTCCTTGAAGTCGAACCAGACGCTTCTGAGAAGGAAGTGTCGTCGGCGTTCAAGGATAAGTCGTCAGAATGGCATCCTGACGTTAGCGATGACCCTAACGCTAATGAGAAGTTCATTGCCGCTGAAGCGGCTAGAAGCATCCTACTGGGCGAACTGGACTTCTCTGACAGAGACAAGGTTAGGTCGGCAAGGAATAACCTGTCTGAGCTGTTCAGCGAGTCTGAGATAAACCAGTTAGATAGGGAAACATCAGCTGAAGTAGGATACCGTTCTGGCGCTGAGGAACGTAGCGACCCTTCAGGCTACTCCAGACAAGATTTCGTTGGGGCCAGTCCCGGCGAGAAACGGGAGATGATAAAGGAGATAGCTCTAGGGGTCGAGACGGTCATAATCTATCAAGCAGTAGAAGGAATGTTTGAGACAGGTTATGACCAAGAGCAATTCTTCAAGGACGTTAACGACTACGTAGGTGAGGCCAGAAGTGACACGATAGACTTCGACGACTACTACGAAGCAACCAAAGATAGCCTCCGTGATGAAGTCACGGAAGGTCTGTTCGTCAACTCTTGCCAGAAGATTCAGGAGAATCTACAGCAAGAGTACGGTAATGGGACGAACATCCGTGAAGTGTCTAGAATCGTTAGCCACTTCATGGTTCAGGGGGGCATCAACATAGGTGACGTTGGACGCTTCGTAGGAGGCGGAGGAGTAGGTGATGATGATAGGTTCACGCGAGGACACCCACTAGGCAGACACGGAAGAGGAAGACGCTCTGACCCGAGATTCACCCGGGGAGGAGACAAATACACCCGCCGTTAACTAGGGCGGGGTTAGTATTTTTTTGTACCCAAACCCTAAACACACCAACATTTAAGTACGTTTATCACGTAGGGGGTAGTGTCCACAGCCCTAAGATGGGCGTGGCGTGATGTAAATGACTAAGGCACTCCAAGTAGACCCAGATATTGGTCTCCGGGAGATTCTGGAAATCTCTCAGGATGACCGGTACAGCGTTCAGTATTCGCCCTTCCTGAAAGGACCCGGCGGAGCCCTCGGTGGCACCATCATCCGTCAGGCTTCGCCTCTCAAGGGCGTCAAGATGCGGGAAGACGAGACGTTCAGCGAGTACCAGGACCGGCTCGAAGACATGGGCTACGGGGACATTGCAGATGGCCTCGGAACTGCCCGTTCGATGGCTATGGAGCAGGCCGGTACTTCCGGCGTCGCTGTCATCGAACAAGAGGGTGAAGTGAAGATTCTCTCCCAGTCGGCGGCTAACCTCGCCGTTGAGGGCCAGCAGGGCGCTCAGGTTCTCGGTCAGAACCTCCAGTCGTACAGCGAGGCTCTCGACATTGCCTCCCAGGCTGGCGAGCAGGCATACCGCCCGCAGATTGCGTAAACTAGTAAACAATGGTAGACATGAACAAAGTGAAGGAACGGCTCATGCGTGGCGCCTTTGTCGGCGCAGGGTCGTTCGCTTCATCGTTCGCAGGGAGTTTCATCGAACAGTACGCGCCGGGTGGAGACATTACCACCGGTGCCGGTCAGGTCGCTCTCGGCCTCGGCATTTCGGTTGGTGTGGATGAAGTCTTCGACAAGCCCCAGAGCCTTCCCAACGAAGCCGCGGAGTTCGTTGGCTACGGTGTTCAGGGTGCAGGCTTCGCTAACCTAGGCGAGACTGTTCAGACTGGTGTCCAGACCGGCCGAGTTGTCGATGTGGAGCGTCGCACCGACAATGGCCAGAACCGTACCTCTAGCGAGACTGCACAGCAGGCGGAAGCCACGGCTGGTTACAGTCTCGACACGGCCTAACTGGGTGTTACAGTAAATGCCCAAAGTCGATTCTCCGTCGCGTAACGGTGTTGAGCGAGCGGAGCTTTCCGTTGACGAAAAGGAAAAACTCAATCTCGCGGTCGCTCGTGGGTTTGAGGACACCCGCTCGCTGGACACGCAGACCGTCGTCCAGAAGCTCACGGACTATGATGAGGAGATTCGAGAGACCGCTGAAATAGCAAAGGCTCAGTTCGACCAGACGTTCGACGGGACTGCGCCGACCAGCGGCAACTTCGGCATCGACCACATCCACTCGGGCTACTTCGGTTGGGACTCTTGGGATAATCTCCCGAGTCTCGCCTCTGGCGAGACCCAGACGTGGCTCGACAACTCTGTGCCCGACAACCTAGATGGTGTCGGTGGAGTTGACGGCCCCCTCACCGTTGGAGAGCCTGCTGTCCACCTGATTTGTGGAATCGGCTCTTACGCCGAGTCTCCGAAGGTCACGCGAGTCAACTGGCGTCTCAACGACCAGCCTCGCCCGTCCATCAGTACGGAACAGAACTTCCGTAACACTGACCTGCGGGTTAAGTGGCTCGACACTCCTGTTGTTCTCAAGGAACAGGATGACATTTACGCTCAGGTCTACTCTGACCAAGGTGGCGAGGACGCTCTGTACCCCGTCGGATTCTCCTTCGTTCGCTCGAAGGATATGCGTCAGCTAGACCCGGCGACGATGGCAGGAAGTGACACGAGTAACATCGTGGTCGAGTAAACGGAGTAAAGTAGTATGAGTGCAACCAACCCCCACACCGAGACTCACACCGCGTCCACTACCGCAACTGGCGTTAACACGGACGGGAATGGTGATGCTCAGGTGACTGTGGGCGACCTCCGTTCAATCGAACACCCTGCTGACGTTAGTGCTTCCGCAGCTGGTGGGTACGTCGCTAACGTCCAGAGTGTCGATGGTAATACGGTGACTGTCCGAGTCTTCCAGGGTGGCGGTGCTGACGCTACTCTGAGTCCTGTCACCGGGACTGACGGAGTTACTGACGTTCACGTTCACGCAGAAGGCTACTAAGCAACCAACCCCCGTCCGTTTTTTCGCCCCGATAACACAACAAGGGTGCGAGTTATGAAGGAGACATTTGTTCACAGTTGGTAGATTGTTCGTTAGTCACGACTATGCTACCATGATTCGCGCACGCGCGTAGCAGACCAACACACTAGAAGGAAACAATCACAATGACTGAATCAAGCGAGTTTAATTCGATAGAAGAAAAGTTCCTCGACCGTAAGGATATTTTCGCCCTTGAGTTCGACGAAGGGCTTGTATTCCTGCAAGTCGATGCATGGGAGCAGACGAAGTTTGAGCCGTTTACGGGAGTCGGTGAGATAGGACCCGAAAGTGACAGCGGCTTCCAGCGTCTAGAGCATGATGGAGACGACATTCTCCACATCCCTGATAAGAAGGAGAAGGTCATCCATGCTTCGGTGGGCCATTCCCCTGCTGAGGTACGGCGTTACACTAACTACCCTGAAGGGGAGAACCGTCTTCGCACCCTTCCGAATCTGAGTGTCCCTCGTGCGACTAAGGGTACTAGTTACGGACATATCGACGGTACTGATAGTCCGTATAATAACCCGACTGACGCCCAGGAGTTGATGATTCCGCCGTCTACCCATCTGGACTTCAGCTTCTACAACCCTAACCAGAATGAGGCTGTGGAGCCTGTCCTGAACATCAAGCTTCGAGAATACAACGTGGATGTAATCAACCCTCGGCGTAATGAAAATATAGCCAAGCGTGTCGTCCAACCGGGTTCGCCGATGCCGATTTACCCTGTTGGTGGGATAGACACGCAGAAGCGCTTCGATAATCTCAGGAGCGAGTGGGATGTTGAACCGCTTTCTAAGCGTCAGGTTGCGTCTCTTGGAGGTGGCCGGTAATGACTGAAGATAACCGTACGTCAAATCAGCCTCGTAGTGGTTCGGTAACGTTCACAGGTAATGATTCGGGTTCGTCAAAGGACCTTGTGTCCATTCGTGACAGTCAAACGCTGTCTGCTCACGATTATGTGGCATCTTATTCCGGTAACGGTACTACGGAAGCAACTGTCACTCTCTACGATGAGCCTGAGGGTACTGCGGCAGGGGACGCTGAGGATAGTTTCGAGACCATCCAGCTCTCTCCGGGAGATACCCTTGTTGCAACTGAGATTGCCCGTAGTGACGTTAGTGACGATGTTGTTGCTGTTGTCTCGGGCAATGACGCTGAAGTCTCGGTTGTCTTCGGCGGGCACATAATCACGGGGTAGTAGACGATGAGCGAGGGAAAGACTGACAAAACCCTGTTGGATGACCTTACAAACATAGATAACATCCTATCACAAGTCCGGGATATACTGAAAGAGGTCAGGAACGAGCTAGGTAACATCGAACCGAAGATAGTTTCCGACCGTCTGGTCATCGAGGAAGGTGTCCCTCGTGAATCATACCAGTTGGAAATGTCGATGCTGGTTGACCCGGGGGAAACTGAATCTGAAACCCGAGAAATGCCATTCGACGGTTGGGTTGATGGATTCATAGTCGGGTTCCCTGATGGGACAGACCAGTCGGTTGGGCTGCGTCTAGAAGACGACGATACGGGCACCCAATACTTCCCACGGAATCGTGAAGACAATTACTTCGCGGCAAATGACTACTCGGACAACCTAGACCTAGCATTCGAGATAGAAGAAGGGCAGAAACTGACAGCGGAGCTAAAGAATAACGACAGTATGAACGAGCACTTCATCAACGTAATGGTGACGGTAAAGAGAAAAGACGGTGACGAGGTGGTCACCCGTGGCAATTAGACCTAACCACCCACGGCCCCGTCCTGACAACACTACGACGATGGCGGGTCAGGAAGGTACAGTCTTCCGTCAGGAAGATGGTGGTAAGCTCATTAACCGTTCTGGCGCGTCGTCGGCTGAGGCCGACTTCGACATTCTGAACTTCGACATTACTCTAGAGGAGCTGGACATTAGTGAGAACGCTAGTGACCAGTTCGATGGTGACTACCCTGACATAGGTGGTACGAGTGAAATAGGAATTTTCCTAGAAAGCTCGGATGATGAACCGTTTGAGGTTGAGGTTCAGTTTGTCGATGAGGATGGCAACACTCTGGCGAGGATAGACAAGAACATCCATTCGGGCCTAGATAGTAGTTCTCCCACTAACGGAAACCACTTCGTTATGGAGACTGTTGCTGTGATGGGCGACTACTTCAACATAGTAGTCAAGGATACAAGCGAGGCAACTGAGAACAAGGTCAACGGCTCGTTCAACGCACACTAACCATGACTTCAATACCAGCAGAGATTCCTGAACTTCAGGACGGAGAGAAGTTGTACCTAGGTGATGATAAGGAGTTTAGCCTGCGTAAGGATAACAGCCAGTTAATCTTCAGGGATGAGCCTAATTCAACAGACATTCCATTACTTGAGATAGGTAATGGGAATATCGTCTCTACGTTCGACGTTAGCGGTGGAGAGCCTGTCTACTTCGGCGACAATGACGATGTTACTCTGTCGTTCGATGAGCAGAACGACGAGTTCATCATTACGGACACTAGAGATAGCTATGTAATGATGAGTCTGCCTGTTGGTGTCTCAGACCAATCTGACACGGAGTACGACCTAGGTGGACTTATAGATTCTTACTTTGTTGCTGATAAGGACCATGACAAGGCCATGCACGATAGTATGGGAATAGACGCTGAGACCTTGCAGGGCAATTCCCCTTCTGACCTTGATTACACAGACGAAGACGCAGTTAACGCGACTGACGGGATAATCGACGCCGATACGGTGGACGGAAGCCACGCTTCGGACCTCGGGGCCGAATCCCAAAACCGCATCTGGATAGGCCACGGTAACACGAATTCGAACATCGAGGGAGTCGATTTTGGCAACGCCACAAGCACAACGTCGTCATCCGGCCCTCATTCGGCGATTGGTTCGTCAGGTATGACCGGCGGAAACGACGGTCGTATCTACTGCAATGAAGACGCAAACGACCGGCTATTCTATTACGACATTTCGACGGATAGCTGGTCGTCCGGTGTTTCCCACGGGGCAGTATCGGACGAGGCAAGCGGAGTCTGTAGCAACGTTTTCTAACCATGACAGAACACAAGTTCACCCGACACGACGAAGTTGAATCGTATGAGGACGCCGTGGCGTTCGGAATCGAGAGCCGAACGGCCCTTTCGGTGGTCGGCGTCCGATGGGAGAATGCGAACGATCGGAACGAGTTAGAAGTCAGTTTGTCGGAGACCCCGACGAGCGAGCAACTGGCCGAGATAGACGACGTTCTGGCCGCGACAGAGCGAACGCGAGTCTCTACGGACGGTTCGAGTCTGTTGTACGTCCGAGACGACCAGAGCATTCAGCGGAACGACGGTTCCGGTGGCTACCGTCATCGGACCTACGACGAACGAATCAGCGAACTCGTCGGAGACAAGGGCCAACTCGGACGGAACGAAGGCGGCGTTTCCCCGTCTGATGTGGGAGTGAACGCCGGAGGCCGAACCGAAGTCGTTTCGCTCCCGGATGGAGCGAGCGATACGGCGAAACAGCGAGTAGAGGATGCAATGGCAGCATTCGGTAGGGTGAAACAATAAACGATGTTTCCCGCCGAACCCATCCCGGACGGAGCGATATTCGCACCCCACCACTTCACTCTAGGGGTCATGTTACTCCTATTTGTTGTGTGGCGTGTGTCAGACGACATACGCGACAAGGAAGCATGGATAGTTGCTCTATCAGCAGGAGCATCAATAGTAGGGTTCTTATTCACTTGGAAGTACCACCCTGTTACTGGAGCGTTGCTAACTCTAATAGGTGTAGTTACAGCAGGAGTGGCTATACTATCCAGACAATATTGGCGACGGTATAATTGGCTAGGTAGTAGAGGTGTTGCTTTACTTTCTGTGCTCATTGCATTAGACGATGCAATAGAGCATTCGTTCGGTATCCCAACCCCTCTAGACTTGGCGTGGTCTCATTTCATCTACCCGGTGATAATCAAAGCAATCGAATCGAGCGTGTAAAAGTATTACCCAGATGATTAGTGGATGTGAAGTCCGCTATGATGGGAATACCAAGGAAATAAAGAGGAGAACAAAGGAATAATGACAAAGAGATTAAAGCGTACTGGTACGGTTGCGTTAGGTATAGGACTGATAACTAAGGGTGCAAGGATGCTTGAGAACGGGTTAGAACTTCAGGGAACTGCGTTAGTTGCAGCAGGCATCCTAGTGGTGTACGGCTACCATGTCATCGAAGACATGGGCATAGAAGAAGTCACCAATGACATCCTAGAAAATCTGAAGGTGGTCGAGGAAACAACTGACCCAGAGGAAAGCAAGTGAGTAACAACAAATGGGCGGTTTGTTATTACAAGACTTGTCCCTATCGCCTGAATTGGTGACTGGGGTTGTGGTAAGTTCGAGTAGTGCTGTGATAGCATACTACTCAAAGAAGGTTTACGAAGATTGGACAGATAGAGCAGAAAAAGTAGATGAGCTATACAAAGCATTCTTCGGCATGGAAAATGTATCGACAATGGAAGGAGCAATAGAAATACTAGAAGGCCACGAAGACGACATAGAACGTCACGAAGAGGAGTTGGATGAGATACGCGATGAAGTTGAACGGAATAAGAGAAAGCGTGAGGAATTAGATAGCAGGATAGACAAAATAAAATCTAAGATGGAAGAACGAGCAGGGTAAGTATAAAAAACATTACATAAGAATTATAGGCTTCCAGGCCCTATTGTAAAGCGTAGTAAGCAACCAAAACAAGGAGATAGAAAGACAATGACCGATTATAGGAAGACAGTAGGAAAGCGTAAAGGCGGCCTTCAGACTGGTATAATCGCACGTGGAGGGGGCGGCTTAGGAGGCGGCTCCTTTGCAGGATGGACCAGTGGCGGAGGCGGTAGTAGCGGTAGCACAAATGATGATAGCGATGATAATGATAGTGGTTCAGGAGGAGGGTATTCCCCTACTCCAGGACCTAGCCTAGGAGATAGGCTAGGTATAGGAGATGACTCCAACGACGGCGGAGGAAGTTCTGACTCGAACAACTCCAATAACGATAGTAATGACTCCGACAACTCTAACAACAATAGTGGAGGGGGCGGCTTCCTAGATGGAGTTACTGGCTCTGTCAGTGATGCTGTCGAGGATACTGTAGACGAGGCTAAGGACACCGTTGAAGAAACGGTGGATGAGACTGTAGATGTTGTTGACGACACAATCAGCGATACCCAAAACAGCGGCGGGGTTGCTGATATTGTCAACGACGCTGGTGAAGGAGTGGCCGATATTGTCGAGGATACAGCAGAGGATGTTGTTGATGAAACAACTGATACTGCTGATGAGGCATTCGACGGCACCACTGACTTCTTCCTAGGCGATGGGACAGGCGATAGTGTTACTGACGGTGTTGGCGACGTTGTTGACGATACTAAGGATGCTGTCGATGATACTATTGATAACGTCAGCGACACCGTGGATAACGTGAGCGGCTCCGTTGATGATGCAGTTGAAGACACTCAGAACAGCCTAGAGGACACATTCCAAGATGTTGGGGATACTGTCGATGATGCGGTCAGTGGTACAGAGGATGCGCTCGATGATGCAGGCGATACCGTTTCAGACTGGCATAACGACATTAGTGAAGGGGTCGATGAAACGGTTGACGAAGCAGTAGGCGACGCCACCGATGCCTTAGACGATATTGCTGGCGGTATAGAAGATACAGTAGATTGGGGCATCGGAGGGGTTGAAGATACGATAGATGATGTTGTCGGCGGAGGCCAAGACCTTCTCGACGACACTATCAATATCGGCGGTTCCATAGTCGGAAGCGCAGGGGACTGGGTCGGTGAACTCGCAGGTGACGCTGCTGACGTTGCCTCTGACATAGGCGGCGGAATAGGCAAGTCTGTTGGCGGAGTCATAAATAACGACCCCAATTCTGGTAAAGGTAAGCAATGGGGCAAGCCTTCCGAGCATAGCACTCACGGTCAATGTGTCATCCTTAAGCAGGAGGGTAAGAACGGTTCTATCCGTTACTTCACCGTCACTAAGGATGAGTCGAATACTACTATAGCTATTGCCTCTGACGGCTCTGCAACGGCACTAAAAAGCGTTGATAAGATGGGCGAGCTTCCCAACTTCAGCAGTGTTAGTGCCGCTAAGGATGCTTGTGAGGCATCCGGTAGAGCGACTAGCGGCAACGAGGCTAACAACGACAACAATGCTGGAAACAAGCAGTGGGGCCAGTTGACACAGGTTGGGACTACCCATGACTGTGTTATCATGGTCCAACGCGCTGCTGACGGTAGCCAGCGTTTCTTCACCTTCACTAAGGGTGCTGACGGTTCAACTGTTGCTGTCAACTCTGAGGGTAAGGGCGTGGCTCTTGACTCGGTTGACAAGACAGGTAACCTTCCCCATTACCCGACGAAGGCTCAGGCTGAGTCTGCGTGTCCGGCACAGCCTGAAAACCCGTCTGCAGGAGGGAACGGCGGTGGAGCTGATGACAGTTTCGTCCCCGGCATTAACCCTCTGATGAATCTAATGTCGGGTTCAATCTTCGGTGTCCCGAAGACAGCCTTAGCACTGGGAGGTCTTGGTGCGGCTGGTGGAGCGTTTATGCTCCTCTCGGGTGAGGAAGATGAGTGGGACCCTGACATGAAGCGTCAGAGAGGCTTCCCTCAGCGTAAGGCGTATAAGGATAACGTGAACGAACGCAATAACGGCAACAACTAAGGAGACAATAATGACACGAGATGGCAACGGACTTTTCGATGGTGTTAGCTACTCGAATAGAACCCACACCCGCCAAGGTAAAGGAAGAATCCAAACTGCCGGTATCCTAGGTGGCATCGGTGACGCAGCAGGTGATGCTTACGACACTGTGGCAGGTGTTGCTGACCATGCAGTGGGTAGTACGGATGAATGGTTCGGTAGAACTACTAGTAACCTCTTAGGCGGAGGTGGTGGTAGTAATAGCAAAGATAGTGAGGATAGTAGTAGTAACGAAGAAGACCAGTACCATACCATGGGCGACATGGAATACACTCATGATTTCGACCGCAAGGGAACTCCAACTACGACAGGTGACTCCGGGAATGGGCAGGAAGACTCGCAGAATCAGAACCAAGGGCCAGATACGAAGAAGCTAGCGATGATTGGAGGTGCTGCCTTGGCTGGAGGGTTGGCCCTCAGTAAGATGGGTGGGTCTTCTGGCTCTGGTGGCTCAGGGCGCTCGTCGAGACGTAGCGTTCGCACTACCCGCCGTAGTGGTGGTAACGGTAGTAACAACGGTAATAACTAAGCCATGACTGATTACAGAGACTCTGTAGCTAAGAGAAGTAGCCAGCCTGAACTCCAGACTGGCTTCCTTGGAGGCAGTGGTCCTGACGCCAGTGCTTCTCTTACTAACATCGACCCATTTGCCCCTGTTGACGACCCTCAAGGGCTTACTATGACGGTGCGTCTCCGTCATGGCCACGAGTTTGTCGGTGGTGACGACCCTAACCATTGCTCGCCCGATAATGCTGACGCATTAAATGCGGGCGGGTTCATAGCAGGAGTTGGGGCTGCTGCTGGTAGTGCTGCGGCAATGTCAACTGTCCCCGTCCCAGGTGCTAGAGTGGCTGCGCTTGGTACTCTAGCCGCTGGTGGAATAGGCTCTGTCACACAGGGTTACTTAGCTGATGCCACGGGCGGTTTCCAGTTCTCGGTGAGAGCGAAGGCTAAGAAGAAGGACGGGAGTAAATGGTACCAGCTGGGCCATGCTCTACCGTGCGTCCCTACTGCGGGTCTTGTTGGTGACGCTAAGCGTGATGTTCAGTTTAGTGTTTATAGTCCACCTGAACCAGGCGATTGGACTGTGAAGGTCATCATGGAGACTCGTAGTGGGGAGAAGTTGGCTACTGAAACCCGTGATATAGAAGTCAGGGGAGGAGCAGATAGTCCCGGAGGAGATGGTGATAAGGGGTTCAACGTTCAGAGATGGGCGTTGAATAACCCTGTCAAGGCGGCCGGCACTGGTATTGTCGGTCTTGCTACCACCCGGATAGTCGTAAGTGAGGCAATGGGTGAGTAGTTAAAGAATGGTTGTAGATAACAACACTCCTCTAAGGGATAGTGAGAAGATAAGTAGTGGCGACGATATCTTTGGGACGACTAGTCATAGCTCAGGGGGTAACTCAGATTCTAGCCGTTCTAAAGGTGAGTACGTCATTAAAGTAGATACAGCAGAGTTAGTTGATACGGCTGTAAAGTCGGTAGCTGGAGGTTTGGCAACTGGCCTTGTAGTCAATAAGGTGTTGGATGAGTGATGATTGGGATATTCAGGGATTTAGTCGTTGACCGCTTCTGGACCGACTGGGACCAGAAGTTTAGACGCAACACGGAGAGGTATATAACTCCTGATGACCCTGTTGTTTCTAGGGAGGCCGACTCTCTAGATATAAACCAGTCACTCCCTGAGTCTAAGATAGCAGATAAACTCTGGGAGTATATCTTGGATGAGTACGACTACAAGCTAAGTAAGGAGTGGAAGCGTCCTCGTGACACCATTATAGAGGGTGTTGGTGATTGTGAGGATTACTGCTTCCTGATTGGCTCATTGCTCCCTAATTACGGGGTTGATGAGTTCACCATCGTAGCGGGTAAGGCATCTTACCGTGAGGCGTCTGAGTTCCACGTCTGGATGGAGATAGGAGGTAGGGTTATTGACCCTACTGCTGAGGAGTGGAAGGCTGACGTGATAGAATATAATCCGGAGCTGTCTTACGACATTAAGGTAGGTGAGACATAGTGGCATTAAAATTAGACCTTACCAAAGACCAACTGTGGTACTGCAAGCTCCTAGCCAAGGGTCAGATAGAGTTTAGCGAGTTGGATTTTGAACTCCAGCTCCTGCTCTATGAGTCCAATGTGGACTTGAGTGATACGGTTGACCCTGATACCCTTCGGGATTTCGAGGATAAGTTGGCGTTGAAGAACTATTTCGGTCCTAAGGAGATGGCTAAGGCAGCGGCTCGTCAAACAAAGCGGAAGATAGCGTGATACAATGTCAATAGCAGAAGTCGAAATTGAACGGGAAGACGGTAAAGTTAGTTACATCCACTTCGAGACGGAGAGGCGTGAACTCCGTGATATTGTGGATGAAGTAAATGAAAGGATAATAGAGGAGACTGAAGTTGAGGAGTCGGCCATAATCCGTCAGCGTCAGAAGAATCCAGTTATTAAGACTGACCGTACTGAACGGATTTACTTCAAGTGGGATGACGGACGCGTCCGTGTTAATGTCACGATGGCCCAACAGTCTGTGAGGGATGCTATAGTAGGCTATTTCACAGGCCGTGAAGCCCCAGATGATGATGAGCGAGTTCCATGGGACGAGGAGGAGATGGCTGATGAAGCACGTGAACGGATTCGTGAGAAGCGTGAAGAACGTGAGCGTGAGACTGAGGAGCGTGAACGCAAACGTTCTGAAAGGGAGTCGCGCCAGCGTGTGCGCGAGGATACTAACCACCGTAACGGCTACCAACAAGAGCCAAGAGGTGGTGATGATGATGTAACAAGAGACCATGCTGAGATAGAGGGAGAATACACTAAGTTCATCCCACCGTACAGTAAGAACGATGCCAACTACCATCAGCCGGGTAGTGGTGAGAATCCTCAGTTCGATTGTAAGGATTGCGTCCACTACATAGAAGGTGGTGGTTGCCACATGGTCCAAGGCGAAATTAACCCTGAAGGCCATTGCGAGGACTTGTACGCTGACGTTGGGTTGTTCGCACGTATCCGTGAGAGCGAGTTCGAGATTAACCTAGCTCTCTGGGGTGAGATGTTCGAGGACAGATTCGGTAGAGTCAGTCTTCAGAGCATAGGCGATAGGGTCCGTGAGGCAATCAGTAGGAAGCTGTAACGCTAAGTTGATGGGTCAGGCATAGTCTGCACCAATAATGATGTTAGTTAGAATAACCAAGTACGATGACTAGGTATGAAAGAATGCCATTGCACGAAAAGTCAGATAGGGCACCTACTGGTGTCTGTGAACTTTCCATTCAGGCTCCGACGTATAATGCGTTCAATTACGCGGAGGAGATGTCCACTGCGCTCTACCATTACGTAGAGCAGACTTTCGACGTGGAGGCGTTTGAATATAACGCTCAATCAGAGGAAGACAGGCTGGTAGTCTATACTGGTACTGATAGACTAGATATTGAGAGTCTTCGTGATGTTGCTGAGGTTTACGGCCAGGTGTCGGGTTACCGTGAGGGTAATATCCCACCTGACCTGTCTCTTGTACCAACATCTAAAAGTGGAGATAAGTCTGATTACTTCGTCTGGTTGGAGTTTAAACTCCAAATGGAGTTGCCTCATAACGAGGTTGAGTTCCAGGCGTCTAAAGGTCTTGGGGATGTTGAGTTCACCCCTAAAAACCCGGTAGGTGACAACATGGAAGCAATTGTGTTCCGCGATAGGAACATGGCTAACCATCAGGTGAGAGAGGTAGTGAATAGAGCGAATAAAATAAATGACTACCTACCCGTGGACTATATTAGACTGGTCTGCGAGCCAAAGAGGTGATGGATAGATATGAGCAAAGTAATACTTTCAACCCTTTCGCGCAACGGAGCAACGAGTTGTATGATATATAATCTTAGTAAGGGGTGCTATTGAACATGGCTGATGACGAGCCTATGTGTAGGGCAACTAATGAGGGCGAGAAGGTGTTCAATAGCATTCATTCTGTTGTTGCTGATGATGCTACTGAGAAGAACATCGTTAAGCAGATTCAGGGTACACCTCTTGATTATATAGGACAGGGTGATTCTAGAGTTGTCCTATTGGACGAGTCTGGTGATTACCTTCACTCGGCTAACGCTTGTGTGGTGAAAATCAACAAGTACGGTGATAATAACGCCAATAGGACCGAGGTTCAGAATTGGCAGGACATTACGGACGAGCCTAAGCGTTACTTGATGAGAGTGACGGATTGGGACGATAATTACCGTTGGGTGGTGATGCCTTACGTTGATACTAACGTTACTGACGAGATGCTGAATGAGTTGGAGAAGACGTTCATCCGTAATGGCTGGAAGGTAAAGGACGTTAATAAGAGAAATGCAGCGCGTGTCCAAGACCGTGCTGTGTTGATTGATTACGACGCAGACATTTACCGTATTGACACTACGGCTATGTCTGTTGAGGAGCGTCTTGCGTTAATCGACTGGAAGTACGACTGATAACCATGAAACGAGACAATAAGGATAACGAGACTGGACAGATTCATGTCGCTGGCGTGTTCTTGCAGAGTGAAACGGATAAGTACGACCGTGCTGAAATGCAGGATTACGTTGAGACGATGTTGGATAAGCAGGATATACTGTATGCGTCTGTGCTGACGTTTCAGGCTAATTCTGATAAGATGGTTGTGCAATGCAAGTTGCACAAAGCGGCAATTAACATAGGGGCTATTGATTCTGTTGTAGGAATCTTAGAGGCGGTTGATGGAAATGTCGAGACGTGGATTCTGACTGAATCGGCAATGCACCATCCTGAGGTTTACAAATAGATAACAATGGTCGATTACGATAAGTTCATCAATTCTGACGACCCGGTGCAGGAGCTAGAGCAGTCTAGAGGTGATATAACATACTCTGAATGGAAGCGAGCTGTTGCGAGAACTGTGTCTGATGGTGGACTTTCTGCTGAGGATAAGATAGAGTTGTTTGGCCACCCTATAGAAGCGTTCTGCACGGACAAGGACTCTGTTGAAATAGTCGATACAATAGCTATAGACGGAGTACCGGAGGAAGAAATCAGGAAGACGGTGGATTACTTGCTTGAGAAGTCGGATAAAGACCCGTTCAATAAAGCTATTGGGATACACACAACTGAGGAAGGTAACGTTGATGAAATACTCAACGGAGGTTTCAACCCATCTGCTGACAAGTATAGTGCTGGCTCCAACCTTAGAGACGGTTCTACATTCTTTTGGATTCATTCTACAGACATAGGTGAAATGCTTCGTGATAATCCAATGGGAATACTCATATTAGCTCCACAGGAGAATGTTAAGGTGTCGTCATACCTTAACTTCGACTTGCTGACTGGGGGATACATTACAGTAGATGAGTACGAACAGCACCATGTCTTGGATTACATCGACTACGCTGAGGCTTTGTATGAAGGTGCTAGAGCGAGTAAGGCACATGGAATAGACACACTGCTCTGAACAATGAGTTGGAAGTCTTACATCCCCTTGCACGGGGACATGACGGTCAGAAGGAAAGTTAGCAAAATAGAAAACGAAGCTGGCAGTCTACCAATCATGTTCGGTGTGTTGTTCACAAAAGTAATAGAGCAATTAGTGCTATTGAAGTTTGTTGTAGCACTGAAATTTTTAGTAGCGTCACTGCTCATTGCTGTGACATACATATACAGACATGAAGCGAAGAAGAAGGCAGAGGAAGTCAAAGAGGAGGTCACTGAGGAATAATGGTTGAGTACGATATTTGGCCTGGAGATTCAAGCGTTTGCAAGGCCATAGGGACTAAAAAGAGGGGTGTCATGAATAGAATGTGGGAGCGTCAGGTGTCTGAAGAAGCAGAACAATCTGTAGTCTTCGGAATACATGACGATGGGATAGACATTTCCAACATAGAGAGTGGGGATGAGTTAGAAGTTGACTACTCAATCAAGGAGAGTCAGATAGAAAGGTCTATTGATGCTTGTAGGGATAAATACAACCACATAGGCTCAATACACACACATCCAAAACAAGAATGGGTGATGAACATGGTGATGTCACCTAGAGACTTCAACTCTCACATACTTTCATTGGACGATATAGAAGGCTACGATAGCAGTCTAGTTCTAACAAAGAACGACGGAGATTTAGTTATATTTGGAGTTGTATCAGACAAGCAAGGGGTAAAAACATGGAAATACCAAAACAAGGTGTCTGAATACTACGACGAAATAAACGACCCATCCACTCCAATGTCTGAAAGGTACATGAAGATAAAGGAAATGACAGACACCATTTTGGAGTTTTCCGAAAGTTGCATATATAAACTAGAATGAAGGAGAAAATCTAAAAAATTTTGGCGATTTTCTCAGACTTGGATTTTTTGTCTGTGGTGTCAGGGTGTGACCACTGTCACTTTACGCTCGCGTCACGCGATTGATA
>SDGW01000493.1_pt1 | contig 18559 bp, 16 predicted proteins | sample 2873831 | NCBI WGS metagenome assembly SDGW01 (sample SAMN08132700, study PRJNA421101) | hypersaline lake metagenome | isolation source: celular fraction 0.22 microns magnesium sulfate-rich crust from ephemeral... | place: Spain: Penahueca Lagoon, Toledo | collected 2011-07
CCTCCCCAGCCTCGTCGGTGGTCCTCCGCTTCGCTCCGGACCACCGACTCCCTCGCACGCGCTCCTCACGCCCTCCGGGCGCTCGGAGGCGCGCGCCACCGCACTGCGAGTCGTTTATAAGTATTTGCGGTCGCAGTCCGGCAGTCTTTATATATGCTGTCTACTCGCCCGCGCCGTCGCGTTCCACGGCCATCCCGAGGTCGGCCATCGCGTCGAAGAAACCCGGGAAGGAGACGTCGACGTGCTCGCCGCCGCGGATCGTCGTGGTGCCCTCGGCGGCGAGGGCGGCCACGGCGAGCGCCATCACGATCCGGTGGTCGGCGCGGCCGTCGACGGTCGCGCCCCGCAGGTCGCTCTCGGAGCCGTGGATCGTTAGGACGTCGGGCTCCTCGGTCGTCTCGGCGCCGAGGGTCTCCAGTTCCTCGGCCATCGCGGCGACGCGGTCCGTCTCCTTGTACCGGACGTGCTCGCAGTTGGTAATCCGGGTGTCGCCGTCGGCGACCGCGCCGAGCGCGGCGATGGTGGGGAGCAGGTCGGGCGTGTCGCCCACGTCGACCTCGACGCCGGAGAGGTCGGAGCGCCGGACGGCGATGACCCCCTCGTCGCGGTCCCACTCGACGTCGGCGCCCATGCGCTCCGCGACCTCGACGATCGCGGCGTCGCCCTGCGCGCTCGGGCGGGCGCCCTCGATCCGCACCGCCTCGCCCGCCTCGGCGGCGACCGCGCCGGCCGCGACGAGGTAGGAGATGGACGAGAAGTCGCCGGGGACGGCGTAGCTCCCGCCGGCGGGCGCGTACGACTGGCCGCCCTCCACGACGAACCCCGCCGCGCCGGCGGCGCCGTCGAGCGCATCGCCGTCGGGTCCGAGGGGCGTCGCCTCGACCCCGAAGTCGCCGAGCAGTTCGAGGGTGATGTCGACGTACGGCGCCGACTTGAGCTCCGTCGTCAGCTCGACCTCGATCCCGCGGTCGGTGACCGCGCCGGCCATCAGCAGGGCGGTGACGTACTGCGAGGAGACGTCGCCCGGGATGGCGACCTCGCCGCCCGCGAGGGGGCCCGAGATCACCAGCGGCGCCTGCCCGTTACCGCGGGTCGACTCCGCGCGCACGCCGAGGTCGGCGAGGGCTTTTAAAAGAGGTCCCTGCGGGCGCGACCGGAGCGACCCGTCGCCCGTCAACACCGTGGTCCCGTCGGCGAGCGCGGCGGCGGCCGTGACCAGCCGCATCGTCGTGCCGGAGTTCGCGCAGTCGATCACGTCGTCGGGGACCGCCGGGCGGCCGTCGAAGCCGTCGACGGCGAGCGCCTCGGCCTCGTCGGGAACGAGCGCGTCGGCGTCAGTGTCGGCGCCATCGCTGCCGGATGCGGGCTCGCCCTCCGGCTCGACCGCGCCGCCGAAGGCGGTCACGGCGCGGGCGGTCGCCCGCGTGTCCGCGGAGACGAGCGGGGACCGGACTGTCGCGCCGTCGCTGTACCCCGCGGCGAGCAGCGCGCGGTGCGTGTAGCTCTTCGAGGGGGGCGCGCGGGTCGCGCCTCGCACGGTCGAGTTGGTGACGTGGACGTCCATACGGTCCATGCCGGCCCCGCCGACAAGTCGGTACCGGACGCGGCACGACTCGTCGCGGGCGGCCGATCCCCGCGACGCGAACCGATCGTCCGACGGAGCGCCCCGGCGCACCCTTTATACCACCGGGAGCGTTACCGTCGCGTATGCCCCAGTGTGAGATGTGTGGCGCCGACGAGGCCTCGCTGACGACGACGAAGGTCGAAGGCGCCGAACTGGAGCTGTGTAGCTCGTGTACGGACTTCGGTACCGAGGTCCGCGACGAGTCCACCGGCTCCGGCGGCGGCAAGTACTCCACGAGCTCGAGCACCGGGAAGTCGTCTTCCTCCTCGTCCGGTTCCTCGGGCGGGTCGTCCGGCTCGTCGGGCAGTTCGACGCGGCCGCGCGACATGTTCGACGACATGGACGAGATCGCCACCGACTACGACGACCAGATCCGGAACGCCCGCGAGTCCCGCGGGCTCAGCCAGGAGGAACTGGCCGACCAGCTCAACGAGAAGGCGAGCCTCATCCGCAAGCTCGAACGCGGCGACACGCTCCCGACCGACGAGGTCCAGCGGAAGCTGGAGCGCGCGCTCGACATCTCCCTCGTCGAGGGCGAGTCCGTCGAGGACGCCGACTGGGACAGCGGCGACTCGGGGACGATGACGCTCGGCGACGTGGTCAAGCGGAAGGACTAACGGCGCGACCGCCGCCCTCCTCACTCCCGGTCCGACGAACCACGTCTCGCGGATCTCGGCGGTCTCCCCGACGTGGACGGTGTAGTGCTCCACGTCCGGCGGGTCGCCCTCGTTCGCGGCGTACGCGTGGACGCTGAGCCGGTCCTTCTCGCCCAGCAGGTCGTACGTGTCCGTCTCCCCGGTGAGTACGTCGAGGGTCTGGAACCCGGCGTGGAGCTCGCCGTCGCCGACGCGCCACGCGCGGTCCTCGATCTCCCGGGACGCGGCGACCATGTCGGCGTGGGAGTAGGAGGTGAACATCGTCTCGTCGAGGTGGTCGAGGATCGGCTCGCCGACCCGGCCCCGGGCGCCCGCGCCGACCTCCTCCGGCGTCTCTCCCTCGAGCGGCCCGTCGTCGGCCGCCCCAGTCTCGTCGGTCGCTGCGGGATCGTCGCCGACGCCGGGGAGGAGCTCGTCGACGGCGACGGCCGTGACGAACTCCCCGTCGCGCGAGAGGACGGCGTACCCCTCGGGTCCCGCGTCGGTCCGTTCCTCGGCGATCCGGACGTTGCGGTCGGCGAAGTGCTCGCGGAGCTCCTGCGTGACCGCCGGGTCCGCGTTGAAAACGGTCAGCGTGGGCTCGCGGGCCTCCACGCCGGCGATGAGCTCGATGAGGGACATGCTCGTTCCGACCCACAGTACCGGGGTATAAGGTCGTTTATGCTCCCGCGAACGGTCTCGGCCGAGATCGGGGGGGAAACGTCGCCGAAGCATGAAGCTATTTGCGCCCGCGGCCCCCGAGTGCGGGTATGTTCATCCTGGTGAACCTCAAGGCGTATCCGTGCGATCCGATCGAAGTCGCGACCGCCGCGCGCGACGTGGCCGAGGCGTCCGGCGCCCGGATCGCGGTCTCCCCGCAGGCGGCCGACCTCGCGCGCGTCGCGGACACCGGCGTCGAGACGTGGGCGCAGCACGTCTCGCCGAACGACCACGGCTCCCACACCGGGTCGACGCTCGCCGAGGCCGTCGCCGCCAACGGCGCCGAGGGAACGCTCATCAACCACTCCGAGAACCGTCTGAAGCTCGCCGACGTCGACGGCTCCGTCCGCGCCGCCGAGCGCGCCGACCTGGAGACGATCGTCTGCGCGAACAACCCCGCGCAGGTCGGCGCGGCCGCCGCGCTCGGTCCCGACGCCGTCGCCGTCGAGCCGCCGGAGCTCATCGGCGGCGACGTCTCCGTCTCGACGGCCGACCCCGGGATCGTCGAGGACGCGGTCGCGGCCGCGGACGCGGTCGACCCCGAGGTCGACGTGTTCTGCGGCGCCGGCGTCTCGACCGGCGAGGACGTGGCCGCCGCGGGCGATCTGGGCGCGTCCGGGATCCTGCTCGCCTCCGGCGTGGCGAAGGCCGACGACCCGCGGGCGGCGCTGGAAGACCTCGTCTCCGGGCTCTGAGCCCGGCGACCGACGCCCGAGCCGCGCGGTCGGTCCCCCGCCACGGACCGTCGCGCGCTCCTGCGCTTGCGGATCTGTATAAAGACACCGATGCGACCGGTTCACACGATCGCCGAAAACGCACGACGTGAGCGGTATGGGCTGTCCGGCGAGATCGCGCCGTCTAGTAACCTTTAACCGACACAAGCCGCTAACTTTGGGCAAGATGGCGAGCAACAAGATTCTCGGTATCGACCTCGGTACCACCAACTCCGCGTTCGCAGTGATGGAGGGCGACGAGCCCGAGATCATCGCGAACGCGGAGGGCGACCGGACGACTCCCTCCGTCGTCGCCTTCGCCGACGACGACGAGCGGCTCGTCGGGAAGCCGGCGAAGAACCAGGCCGTCCAGAACCCCGACCGCACGATCCAGTCGATCAAGCGGCACATGGGCGAGGCCGACTACACGGTCGAGATCGGGGACGACGAGTACACGCCCGAGCAGGTCTCGGCGATGATCCTCCAGAAGATCAAGCGCGACGCCGAGGAGTACCTCGGCGACGACGTCGAGAAGGCCGTGATCACGGTCCCCGCGTACTTCAACGACAAGCAGCGGCAGGCGACGAAGGACGCCGGCGAGATCGCCGGCTTCGACGTCGAGCGCATCGTCAACGAGCCGACCGCCGCCTCCATGGCGTACGGCCTCGACGACGAGTCCGACCAGACCGTCCTCGTGTACGACCTCGGGGGCGGCACGTTCGACGTGTCGGTCCTCGACCTGGGCGGCGGCGTCTACGAGGTCGTCGCCACGAACGGCGACAACGATCTCGGCGGCGACGACTGGGACGAGGCGCTTATCGACCACATCGCCGACGAGTTCCAGAACGACCACGGGATCGACCTCCGCGAGGACCGGCAGGCGCTCCAGCGGCTGAAAGACGCCGCCGAGGAGGCGAAGATCGAGCTGTCGAACAAGAAGGAGACGACGGTGAACCTCCCGTTCATCACCGCGACCGACAGCGGGCCGGTCCACCTCGAGCAGTCGATCACCCGCGCGACGTTCGAGAGTCTCACCTCGGACCTCATCGAGCGCACCGTCGGGCCGACGGAGCAGGCGCTCTCCGACGCCGGCTACGACAAGGGCGACATCGACGAGGTCATCCTCGTCGGCGGGTCGACCCGGATGCCGCAGGTCCAGGAGAAAGTCGAGGAGCTCATCGGGCAGGAGCCGAAGAAGAACGTCAACCCGGACGAGGCGGTCGCGCTCGGCGCGGCGATCCAGGGCGGCGTGCTCTCCGGCGACGTCGACGACATCGTCCTGCTTGACGTCACCCCGCTCTCGCTCGGGATCGAGGTGAAGGGCGGACTCTTCGAGCGGCTCATCGAGAAGAACACCACCATCCCCACCGAGGAGTCGAAGGTGTTCACCACGGCCGCCGACAACCAGACCTCCGTCAACGTCCGCGTCTTCCAGGGCGAACGCGAGATCGCCGAGGAGAACGAGCTGCTCGGCGCCTTCCAGCTCACCGGCATCCCGCCGGCGCCCGCGGGCACCCCGCAGATCGAGGTCTCCTTCAACATCGACGAGAACGGGATCGTCAACGTGGAGGCCGAAGACCAGGGCTCGGGCAACGCCGAGTCGATCACCATCGAGGGCGGCGTCGGCCTCTCGGACGAGGAGATCGAGGAGATGCAGGAAGAGGCCGAGAAGCACGCCGAGGAGGACGAGGCCCGCCGCGAGCGGATCGAGGCCCGCAACGAGGCCGAGACGACGATCCAGCGCGCCGAGACCCTCCTCGAGGAGAACGAGGAGGAACTCGACGACGACGAGCTCGTCGCCGACATCGAGGCGGCCATCGAGGACGTCGAGGAGGTCCTCGAGGACGAGGACGCCGACACCGACGAGATCGAGTCCGTCACCGAGGCGCTCACCGAGGAGCTCCAGGAGATCGGCAAGCAGATGTACGAGGGACAGGCCGCGCAGGCCGGTCCCGGCGGTGCCGGCGGCGCGGCCGGTCCCGGCGGTATGGGCGGCGCAGCGGGCCCCGGCGGCGCGGCCGGTCCCGGCGGTGCGGCCGGCGGCCCCGGCGGTGCGGGCCCCGACGGCGACGACGACGAGTACGTCGACGCCGACTTCGAGGACGTGGACGACGACGACGAAGAGTAGCGTTCAGCGTCGGTTCCGATTCGCGCCGTCTCGGGGCTCGGCCCGCGGACGGACCCCTTAACACGACCCAGCCACGAACGACCCAACAACGAACGTAACGCATGAGCGAGAACTTTTACGACGTCCTCGGCGTGTCGCGGGACGCCAGCGAGGAGGAGATCAAGAAGGCGTACCGCAAGAAGGCCGCCAAACACCACCCCGACGTCAGCGACGACGACGACGCCGAGGAGCGGTTCAAGAAGATCCAGAAGGCCAAGGAGGTGCTCACCGACGAGGAGAAGCGCCGCCAGTACGACCAGCTCGGCCACGACCAGTTCACCGAGGCCGACAAGCGCGGCGCGACGGGCGGCGGCGGTCCCGGCGGCGCTGGCGGCCCCTTCGGCGGTGCCGGCGGCGCGGGCGGCGCCGGCGGCTTCGAGGACATCTTCAACCAGTTCTTCGGCGGGGGCGGCGGCCGCGGTGGCGGCGGCAACCGCCCGCGGCAGGGACAGGACCTCCGGACGGGACTCGCGATCACCCTCGAAGAGGCGTTCGAGGGCGCGACCAAGGAGGTCACGCTCAACCGCCCGACGACCTGCGACACCTGCGACGGCGCGGGGCACCCCCCGGACGCCGACGTGCAGACCTGTCCCCAGTGTAACGGCCGGGGACAGGTCCAGCAGGTCCAGCAGACGCCGCTCGGCCGCGTCCAGCAGACCTCGACGTGCCCGCGCTGCGAGGGCGAGGGCGAGCTGTACAGCGAGGACTGCCCCGACTGCGGCGGCGACGGCGTCGTCCGCGAGGAGGCGACGCTCTCCGTCGAGATCCCGGCGGGAATCCGGTCCGGGCAGAGCCTCCGGATGGAGCGCGAGGGCGCCCCCGGCGAGAACGGCGGCCCCAACGGCGACCTGCTGATCGAGGTCGACGTCGACGTGGGCGACCGGTACGAGCGCGACGGCGACGACCTCCGCGTGAAGGAGGCGATCTCCTTCCCGCAGGCGGTCTTCGGCGACACGATCGAGGTCGAGACGGTCGACGGCAGCGTGGAGATGGACGTCCCCGCCGGCACGCAGAGCGGCGAGACGTTCCGGCTCGAGGGGAAGGGGATGCCCCGGCTGCGGCGCCGCGGCCGCGGCGACCTCTTCGTGCAGGTCGGCGTCGTCATTCCGGACTCGCTCAACGAGGAGCAGCGCGAGGCGCTGGAGGCGTTCGCCGAGGCCGGCGGCGAGGACATCGACGTCGGTGGCGGCTTCTTCGAACGGCTGAAGAGCTCCTTCTGACGGTCGGCCCGCCGCCGGCGTCGCTCGGCTTCCCCGACCCGTAGCTTTTCCGGCGCGCGCCGCGTATCGGAGCGCATGGGTTACGACGCCACCGCCTACGACGACGTCGAACCGCGCGCGCCGGGGATGTACTTCCTCCGCGACGCGCTCGACTGCGAGAAGCTCGGCGTGACCGTCGTGGAGGCCGACGACGGCTGGGAGGGGATGGAACACGACCACGCCGACGCCGACCACGAGGAGGTGTACGTGCTGCTCCACGGCGCGGCGACGCTGACCGTCGACGGCGAGGCCGTCGAGCTCTCCCCGGGCGACGCGGTCCGGGTCGACGGGGACTCCACGCGAGCCCTGTCCTTCGCCGCCGACGGCTCGAAGATGGTCATCGCCGGCGCGCCCTGAGGCGGAGGCCCGCCGTCGGTCGCTCGCGGGGCCGTGCCACTCCTCGTTTTTAAGTCTCGCCCGCTCCGACCCCCGGGTATGGACGTCGTCGGCGATCTCCTCGCTCGCGACCGGCGAAGTCGTGACGTCGCGCTCGTCACGCCCGACGGGCGCGAGCGCACGTACCGCGACCTGATCACCAACGCGTACAAGGCGGCGAACGTGCTCCGCTACCTCGGCGCGCGCGAGGGGTCGACCGTCGCCGTCGATCCGGCGCCCGGGCTCCACACGACGCTCGCCTTCCTCGGCGCGGCCGGGCTCGGCGCCCCGGTCCGGTTCGACCCCGCGGCGGGGATCGATCGCGGCGACCGCGTCGTCCTCGTCGACGTGGCCGACGAGTCGGCGACGGAACCGGCGCCCGGCACCAGCCTCGCCGCGTTCGGCGGCCCGCCGGAGCGGGCCGAGACGACCCACTGGGAGCAGGAGCTGTGGAGCGAGAACCCGGGAATGCCGCCGAGCGCGGTCGGCCCGGACGACCCCGTCCTGCGCGCGCCGGGCGACGGCGGTTCGGACGGAGCCGGCGACGTCTCCCACCGCGCGCTCCTCGACGCGGCCGGCTCGGTCGTCGACGAACTGGGGCTCGAACCGGGAGACAGGGTCGCGCTCCGCGGCGGGCTCGCGGACCCGCGGGCGCTGGCCGCGGGCGTCGTCGCGCCGCTCGCGGCCGGCGCGACGTCGGCCCTCGTCGGCGAGGGAACGGGTGACGACGAGCCGGTCGTGAGCCTAGAGCCGGCGGAGGGCGGCGACCCGCGACCGATACCGCTCCCGGCGATCGGCGATCGGTAGGACAAACGAGAAAAGACGCGGCGACCGCCCGCTCAGTCGTCTGCCGGGTTCGGCCGCGCCGAGCGCTCCCGCTCGTGGAGGAGGCACGCCGACTCGTGGTCGGCCGCGTGGCTGGTCCGCTCCGGAACGGTCTCCTCGCAGGGCGTGGCGACCCGCTCGGAGAGCGTCGCCGCCGCTCCCTCGAGGTCGCCGCCCAACGCCTCGTCGAGCGCCTCGTCGAGCAGCGCCTCGATCTCGGCCGCGGACATCGCCTCCTCGACGTCGAACTCGCGACGGATCTGCCCCTTCACCGCCTCCGGCGTGGCGTCCGCGTCGCTCCCGGTCCGGAAGTTCTCGCGGATCTGGTCGACGTCGACGCTCTCGGCGGCCAGCGCGTCGCGGAGGTTCAACAGTCCCCGCCAGTTCGACTGGTCGAGGTCGACGTCGTCCGGCTGGATCACCTTGTGACACCGAGTGTGGAACCGACAGCCGGAGGGCGGGTCCGTCGGGCTCGGGACGGTCCCCGTCAATTTGATCCCCGTGGCGGTCGAGCGCGGGTCGGGCGTCGGGATCGCCGAAAGCAGCGCCTCCGTGTACGGGTGCTGCGGGTCGGCGAAGATCCGGTCGGTCGGCCCGATCTCGACGATCTCCCCGAGGTACATGACGGCCACCCGGTCGCATATCTCGCGGATGACGGACATGTCGTGACTGATGAACAGAAGCGAGAGGTCGAACTCGTCTTGCAGGTCCGAGATCAGCCCGAGGATCTCCGCCTGGATCGAGACGTCGAGCGCGGAGACGGGCTCGTCGGCGACGATGAGCTCCGGGTTCAACACCAAGGCCCGCGCCAGCGCGATCCGCTGTTTCTGTCCGCCGGAGAACTCGTGCGGGTAGCGGTCGTAGTCCTCCGCCGAGAGCCCGACGCGCTCGAGCAGGTCCTCGACGATCGCCCGGCGGCGGTGGCGGTCGGACATGCCGTGGATCTGGAGCAGCTCCGCGACCGCGCTGCCGACCGACATCCGGGGGTCGAAGCTGGAGGAGGGGTCCTGGAAGATCATCTGGGCGTCGCGGCGGAACGACTTCAGCTCCTGGTCGTCGAACCGCGTCACGTCGTTCGGGTGCGTCCCGTCGGCGTTCCGGGCCGCGCCGGCTCGCCCGCCGCCGTTGAAGATCACCTCGCCGCCCGTGGGCTCTTCCAGCCGGACGATGGAGGTCGCGGCGGTGGACTTCCCGCAGCCGGACTCGCCGACGAGCCCGAGCGTCTCCCCGGGCGCGATGTCGAAGCTGATCCCGTCGACGGCGCGGGCGGCGCCGACTTTCCGATTCAATAATCCCTTCCGGATCGGGTAGTGCTTCTCGAGGTCCCGGACCGAGAGGAGCGGCTCCTCAGTCATCGGCGGAGCTCACCCCCTCGCCGTCGGCGCTCGCGTCCGGGATCCCGTCCCGGACGACCGAGTCGTCGCGGCCGGGACGGTAGTGGACGCAGGAGGCGCGCTGTCCCGGGTTCACCTCGATCTCCTCCGGCTGGTCGCCGGTCACGCAGGCGTCGACCGCGTGCTCGCACCGCGGGGCGAACCGACACCCGTCCGGGGGGTCGAGAGGGTCGGGAAGCGTCCCGGCGATACCCCCTTTCTTCCCGCCGATCTCGGGCAGACAGTTGAGCAGCTGTTGGGTGTACGGGTGCGCGGGGCGCTCGAAGATGTCGAGCACGTCGCCGCGCTCCATCACCTTGCCCGCGTACATCACGACGATGCGGTCGGCGATCTGGGCGACGACGCCCAGGTCGTGCGTGACGAATAAGATTCCCATGTCGAACTCGTCTTGGAGGTCCTCGAGGAGCCGGAGTATCTGCGCCTGCACCGTCACGTCCAGCGCCGTGGTCGGCTCGTCGGCGATCAGCAGGTCGGGGTCGCCGACGAGCGCCATCGCGATCATCACGCGCTGCTTCTGCCCGCCGGAGAACTCGTGGGGATAGTCGTCGAACCGCGAGCTGGCGTTCGCGATCCCCACCCTGTCCATCAGGTCGATCGCCTTCGCGCGCGCCTCCTCGTCGGAGACGTCGCGGTGGATCTGCAGCGCCTCGACGATCTGCCACCCGACCGTGTAGCAGTGGTTCATCGCCTCCTGCGGGTTCTGGAAGATGTGCGCGATCTTGTACCCCCGGAGCTCGCGGAGCTCGGGCTCGCTCATCTCCAGCAGGTCGCGGCCCTTGAACCGGACGGACCCCTCGACGCGGCCCGGCGGCTCCTTGACGATCCGCGTCACCGACTCCGTCGCGACCGTCTTGCCGGAGCCGGACTCCCCGACGATACAGACGGTCTCGCCCTCGTCGACCGAGAAGTCGATCCCGTCGACGGCCGTGAGCTCTCCGTTGTCGGTGCCGAACGTCGTCGTGAGGTCTTCGACCTCGAGCAGTGGAGCAGACATTATGCGCTCTCCGCCTCCGCCTCGGGGTTCAGGGCGTCCAGCAGGGCGTCGCCGATGAAGTTGAACGCCAGGATGGTTAAGAATAGCACGATACCGGGCGCCAGCACGATCCACGGCGCGAACGCGAGGTCGCTCCGGCCGGCGGAGATCAGCTGCCCCCACGACGGGACCGCCGAGTCGCCGATCCCGAGGAACGCGAGCTGCGCCTCGGCGAGCAGGAAGCCGGGGATGAGCAGCGTGAGCTGCGTGATGATGCTGCTCGCCACGTTCGGAACCACGTGTTTCCGGACGACGCGGTAGGTGCTCGCGCCGCTGATCCGGGTCGCCTTGATGAACTCCTCCTCGGAGACGGACAGCGACTTGCTGCGCACGTACCGCGCGGTGCCGCCCCACGCGAACGCCGAGAACACGAGGATGAACATCCCGAGCCCGGCGCCGTAGATGTACAGGATGAGCAGGAACATCAGGAACGTCGGGAACGAGAGGATGATGTCGACGAACCGCATCATGAGCTCGTCGACCCAGCCGCCCGCGTACGCGCTGACGGTGCCGAACGTGATGCCGATCGCCGCGACGATCGTCGTGGTGATGAAGGCGATCTGCATGCTGATCGTCATCCCGTAGACGATGCCGGCGAAGACGTCCTTCCCGCCGCGCGTGGTCCCGAGCGGGTGCTGCCACGTCCCCTGACACCGCCCGTTCACGACGTCGCCGACGCAGTTCGCGACGTTCGCCTCGTCGATAGAGAGGAACACCGGCGGCTGGTGGCCGGTGAGGATGCTCTGTTCCGGCGCGCTGATCACGAGCGGACCGAGGAGCCCGCCGACGAACACGACGCCCAGCCAGCCGAGGCTGACGACCGCCGGGCGGTTCCGCCTGAACTCCTTCCAGTAGTACCGCGTCATCCGCGGGTTCTGGTACAGCGGCAAGACGAGGTAGAAGAAGAACAGGAACAGCGTGAAGACGAAGAAGTAGTCCAGCGGGTCGAGGTTCCTGCTGAGGCCGATCGCCTGGAACGTCGCCTCCCGCTCGCCGACGAACAGGTAGTCGTACAGCCAGAGGAGCGCCAGCGGCAGCGTCGCCGCCAGCATCCCGATCGAGTTTATCGACAGGTCGAACCGGCTCGACTGAGAGAGTTCGCTCCAGTCGACGCGGTCGAACTGCTCCGGTTTTTCGGTTGCCATAGTGTGTTATCTGTCGTCGTAGTTGATTCGCGGGTCGAGCACGGTGAACACGAGGTCCTCCAACAGGTTACCGACGACGGCGATGAACGTGAACACGAGCGTCGACCCCAACACGAGGTTGGTGTCCTGCGAGAGCAGCGCCTCGTAGGTCAGCCTACCGAGCCCGGGGATGCCGAACACGACCTCCACGAGCAGCGACGAGCCGATGAACAGCGCGAGCAGCTGTCCGACGAGGGTCGTCGACAGCGGCACCATCGTCGGGCGCATCACGTGGTAGGCGTACGCGCGGAGCGGCGAGACGCCCTTCGCCTTCGCCGTCTTCATGAAGTCCGAGTTCTGGAACTCCGCGGACTCGTTCCGGGAGACGCGCATCGTCGCGCCGATCGATCCCGTTACGAGCACGAACACCGGCAGAATCAGCTGGCGGGCGTTCTGCAGGCTGAACACCGGGGCGCTCGTGTCGTACGAGATCGGGACGACCTCGAACCAGACCCCGAAGACCAGAAGCAGGATGATCCCGAAGAAGAAGTTCGGGATCGCGTACCCGAAGAAGGCGAACCCGGTCGCCGCGTGGTCCCGCCAGCTGTACATGTTCGCCGCCGAGTAGACGCCGACGAGCGGCCCGAGGGTGATCGTGAGGACGGTCCAGGGGATCGAGTACTGCGCGGTGTAGTAGAGCGCCTGTCCCAGCGCCTCGATCACCGGCTGGCTGCGGCTCTCCGACCAGCCCCAGTCGAGCGTGTAGATGCTCCGGATGAAGTCCATGTACCGGACGTACAGCGGCTGGTTGAGGCCGCGGAGCTCTCGCTCTCGCTCGACCGCGGCCGACGGGTCGCCGCCCTGCAGCGCGGCCTGCGTCGCCGCCTCGCGGATCGCGGGGTTGGGCGCGGCCGCGAGCATGAGGAACGTGACCGTGGTGATGATCAGCGAGACGACTACGGCCCACAGCACGCGTGCGCCGACGTATTTTCCGAATCCCATTATGATGGTTTAAGAGGTTGGTGGGAGGCGGGGGATCTACTGCTCGTACCTCCACGCCGGGAGGTTCCAACCGTTCGAGAAGTCCTCGATGGGGCCTTCGAGCCCCTCGCGGTAGCCGACCGTGCTGTCGGGGAACGCCAGCATGATGTACGGCTGCTCCTCCGCGAGGTTAGCGAACAGCTCGACGAGCGCGTCCGCCAGCTCCTCCTCGCTCGTCGCCTGCTGAGCGTTGTCGAACAGCTCCTGAGCGTTGAAGCCGGGGTAGTAGCCGACCGGGTTGTAGAACGCGGTCGCGCCGTCGAAGAAGGCGTTGTTCGTGATCGGGTTCCGCGGGTACGTGTTGAGTCCGAACACGATCTCCATGTCCCAGTCCTCGTTCGCCGTGACGTTGCGCGGGCCGGGGTTCGTGGCGCTTGGTGAGGTCCACTCGACCTCCTCGCCGTTCACCGTGTCGACGAGCTCGTCGGGGACGTTGGTCACCTCGCCCTCGTCGTTCCGCTCGGGCGTCGGGAACTCGGTGGTGGTCCAGTACTCGTTGTTGAACCGGGTGCCGTCGATGGCCTCGACGCTCACGTCGATCCCGAGGTTGTTACCGAGCTCCTGCGCGATGAACTCGCCCATCAGCTGCTCGGTCTCCTGACCGGCACTGTGGTAGATGCTGAGCTGGACCTGGTTGCCGTCGGGATCGACCATCGTCTCGCCGTCGAAGCTGTAGTCGTACTCCGACTGCTCGAACGCCTCCTCCGCGAGGCCGCGGGCGTACTCGCTCCCGTAGTTCTCGCCGACACCGAACTTCGGGATCTCGTCTTCCGGCGGGTAGAAGTTACTGAAGCGGGGCTGCCACGTGAAGTGCGTCTGGGCGAAGCCGCGGAACACGCCGTCGATCAGGCTCTGCTTGTCGATCGCGGCGGCCATCGCCTGCCGGAACGCCTTGTGCCGGAACATGTTGCCCGGCCCCGTCGTCCAGCCGTTGTCGCGCATGTTGACCGAGATCTTCTCGTTGTACGGCTGCGGGACCCGGTTGACGTAGATCCCGTCTTTCTCCCGGTACTCCTGAACGCGCTCGGGCGGGATGGCCGCGGAGTCGACCTCGCCGGTCTCCAGCGCGCCGAGCCGGGACGCCTGTTCGCCGAGCACCTGGATCTCCGCCTCCTCGAAGTACGGGGCCTCGTTGAACACGTCGGGCAGGTCGTCGGCGTCCTGGAGGTAGTAGTCGTCGTTTCGGCTGTACCGGGTGCCGCCGTCGCGCTGCCACTCGTCGAGCACGTACGGGCCGAGGTTGCCGGAGAACTGGAGCTCGAGGAGCTCCTCGTCCTGCCGGAGCCCCTCCGTGTCCTCCTCCTCGACGTACGGCTGGAGGAGGTCCTGCGGGATCGGGTAGAGGAGCGGGTCGTAGCTCTCGGGCCAGAGGAGCGACGGGCTCCCGAGGGTCGCCTGGAACTCGTACTCGCCGGTCTCCTCGACCGTGACCCCCTGCCAGCTCGTCGTCGCCGCCGAGTTCGCCCAGCTGCTCTGGTGGACTTCCTGGATCAGGTAGACGAAGTCGCTCGCGGTCACCTCGCCGTACGGGTCGCTGAACTCGAGCCCCTCGCGGACTTCGAACGTCCACACCTCGCCGTCCTCGGTGGACATGTCGTAGAGGAGGGGCACGTACTCGTTGTCCGCGTTGAACGTGTACCCCTGGTCGAGCGCTCGAGCGATCGCGTTGCCGGCGCCGTTCTCGGTGTTGTAGATCGGGTTGAGCGTCGTGAAGGAGGCCGCGGCGGCCGTCGCGTACACGTCGTCGTCCGTCCCGCCGTCCGAGCCGTCAGTCTCGTTGCCGTCGCTTCCATCCCCGCCGTCGCCGCTTCCAGAGCAGCCGGCGAGCGCAGTCGCGCCGCCGATGCCGAGCATGGAGAGCCACTGCCGACGCCCGAGACGCCGACCGTTTTTACCGCCGTCGTTGTGTCGCCGTGACATACCACGATCCAACGAGTCTACCCACTAAAAACCTCAGATGTCCAGACTGCACCGGGTCTGTCCGCCGAAACCGGCCGTATACAGTCTATAAACCCTCCACTCAAAGGCAATTTATAAACGGACAGCCACATCGAGTCGGCATCACGCAACGTTTGGACAGTGCGGGTCGCCCGGCCGGCGGTCCGGATCCCAAAGCCCCTAAGCCGGGACGGTGAACGGGGGGGTATGACCGATATCCACCCGCACCAGCGCGTCGCGGTGCTCGCCGACTCGCAGAACCTGTACCACTCCGCCCAGAGCTTCTACTCGCGGAACATCGACTACTCGGGCCTGCTCGAGGCCGCCGTCGACGACCGGGCGCTCGTCCGCGCCATCGCGTACGTGATCCGGGCGGACTCGCCGGAGGAGGAGAGCTTCTTCGAGGCGCTCCGCGACATCGGGTTCGAGACGAAGATCAAGGAGATCAAGACGTTCGCCGACGGCTCGAAGAAGGCCGACTGGGACCTCGGGATGAGCCTCGATGCCGTCTCGCTCGCCAGCCACGTCGACACCGTCGTCCTCTGTACCGGCGACGGCGACTTCGCCCGGCTCTGCTCGCACCTCCGCCACGAGGGGGTCCGCGTCGAGGCGATGGGGTTCGGGAACTCCGCGGCCGACGAGCTGATCGAGGCCGCCGACGAGTTCGTCGACCTCGCGGACGAAGAGGAGACGTTCCTCTTATAAATAGCGTCGGCGGCCGGGCCAGTTTCTCGCCGCACCCAGATCACTCCCTCGCCGCACCCAGATCACTCCCTCGACGCGGCGTCGCCCAGCAGCTCCGCGATCGCCCGTTCGACAGTCAGCGCGGCCGCCTCCACCTCTCGGACGCGGACGTACTCGCGCTCGGCGTGCGCGACCGCCCCCGCGTCGTCGGCGAGGTCGCCGGGACCGAAGACGACCGTCGGCGCCGGCGCGAAGTACGACGCCTCCGTCGCCGCACCGAAGGGCCGCGCGGCCCCCCCGCGGTCGGCGGGGAGCCCGGTCGCGTCGGCCGCCGCCCGCGCCGCGCCGGCGACCGCCTCGACGAGTTCGTGGTCGGGATCCGTCGAGAACGCCTCGAAGAAGGGCGACTCCCGGTCGGTGAGCGCGACGTCGACGCCGACGTCGTCGGGGACCCGCGCCCGCACCGCGGCCGCGAGCGACGAGCGGAACCCCTCGGCCGTCTCCGGCGGGACGCTCCGTCGGTCGACGGTGATCGAACAGTCCGCCGGCACCTGATTCGTCGCCGCGCCGCCCTCGATGACGGTCGGCGTGAGCTTCGGCGGGCCGAGCTGCGGGTGCTCGTCGGCGTCCGCGTCGAACGTCCGGACCGCCGCGAGCGCGTCCTCAGCGGCCGCGACCGCGTTCGCGCCGGCGAACTCCGCGGCGTGGGCGGCGACGCCCGACAGCTCGACAGTTCCCTGGAACCGCCCCTTCGCGGCAGTGCACGCGTCGAGCCCGGTCGGCTCGCCGACAAGGAACAGGTCGCCGTCGAGCCGGTCTTCGGTCCCGGGCGAGCGCCCGGTCAGCGCCGCCGCGCCGAGCGACAGCGTCTCCTCGTCCGGCGTGAGCGCGAGCGTGAGCCGGCCGCGTTCCGGGTCGGCCGCGAGGAAGCCCGACAGAAGCGCCGCGAGCGGTCCCTTCGCGTCGCAGGCGCCGCGGCCGCGGATCACCTCGCCGGGTGCGTCGCCCTCTCGCGCCGACTCCGGCCGCTCGTCCTCGCGCGCTTCCCCGCGCTCGAACGGGACGTGCGGCGTCACCGTGTCGAGGTGCGTGTTCGCCACGAGGTGCGGCCCCGCGTTGGGAGCGGGCGAGCGCTTCTCGGCGACCAGGCAGCCGCCGGCGACGACCTCGCTCTCGACGCCGCGTCGGTCCAGCGTCTCGACGACGAGCTCGCGGGTCTCGTCGACGGACTCGTGGGAGGGGGTCCGGACGGCCGTTTCGAGGAAGGAGACGGGGTCGAACGACCGTCGGCTCATCGCGGGTCGGCGGGCAGGCTCCCGTCGAACTCGCGGGCGACGGGGCCCGTCAGCGTCGCGTGGCCCGCGTCCGGCACCGCGATCTCCAGCTCGCCGCCCGGCGGGCGGCTCACGGCCGACTCGCCGTCGATCAGCCCGAGTCGGCGCGCGGCGGCGACGACCGCCACCGCGCCGGTGCCGCACGAGCGGGTCTCGCCCTCGACGCCGCGCTCGAAGGTGCGCTGGTCGATGACCGCGGGCCCGTCGCCGCTCCCGTCGTCGACCACCGCGGCGAGGTTCACGTTCGCGCCCTCGGGGAAGACGTCGGCGTGACGGACCGGCGGGGCGACGGCGTCGAGGTCGACCGCGTCGATACCGTCGGGGTCGTCGCGCCCGCCGTCGACGAACGCGACCGCGTGCGGGACGCCGGTGTTGACGGCCGTGACGGTGAGCCCCGCGACCGGCTCGTCGATCAGGGGCTCGTCGCGGGCGACCGGGACCCAGCGGGGGTCGAACGTCGGCTCGCCCATCTCGATGGTCGCGGCCGTCGCGTCCGCGTTCACCGAGGCGCGCCGCGTCCCCGCCTGCGTGTCGATCATGAACTCGCGGTCGCCGGTCCGGTCGTGGGCCCACCGGGCGACGACGCGCGCGCCGTTGCCGCACATCGTCGCCGTCGAGCCGTCGGGCTGGACGAGCGTCATCACGACGCGGGTCGGGTCGAACCGCTCCGAGATACTTAAAAAGAGGACGCCGTCGGCGCCGCGGCGACCGGCGGACGCGCCGTCTTCCGCTCCCTCTCCGGCGCCGAAGTCCGCGCCGTCGACGCCCGTCTCGCGGTCGCAGTGGGCGCGCGCGAACGCCGCGCGGTCGCCGACGCTCTCCGCGCTCGCGTCGACGACGAGGAAGTCGTTGCCCGTGCCGTGGTACTTCTCGACCGGGACGGCGTGGGTGCTCATCGGTCGCCCCCCCTCGATCCGGTCGGCGTCTCCGCCTCCCGCTCGACCGCCGTGAGGTCGGCGAGGCGCTCCCGGCGCCGGGCTATCGTCGCGGTTCCGTCGTCGAGCGCGACCTCCGCCGGCCGCGGTCGTGAGTTGTATTGACTCGCCATCTCGTATCCGTACGCGCCCGCGACCCCGACCGCGAGGAGGTCCCCGCGGACCGGGTCGGCGAGCGCTCGGTCTCTACAGAGGGTATCGCCGGTCTCACAGATAGGTCCGGCGACTGTGACAGGGGTTGCCTCCCGCTCGTCGGGGGGCGGGGCGTCGCTCCCGTCGCCGCCCCGTCCGCCGCCGAGGTTGCGGATCGGGTGGTACGCGTCGTACATCGCCGGCCGGAGCAGGTCCGTCATGCCGGCGTCGACGCCGACGACCCGCTCTTCCGGGGTCGGCTTCACGGTGTTCACGCGGGTCAGCAGGACGCCCGCGTCGGCGACGACGTACCGCCCGGGCTCGATCGCGAGGTCGACGCCCGCGGGCAGCGGCGCGACGGCCTCGCGGGTCGCCGCCGCGACGGCCGGCAGGTCGAGCGGGGGCTCCGCCTCTTTATAAGGGACGCCGAACCCGCCGCCGACGTCGACGTACTCGAGGTCGAGGGGGGCGACATCGTCACTCGGATCGGTCAGCTCCCGCGCCAGCTCGCCCATCCGCGCGACCATCTCGCGGTGGCTGTCGAGCTGGTCGGGGTCGATGCCGGAGCCGGCGTGGGCGTGGATCCCGACGGCGTCGAAGCGCTCGGCGGCCTCGCGGGCGACCGC
>SDGW01000395.1_pt1 | contig 18553 bp, 17 predicted proteins | sample 2873831 | NCBI WGS metagenome assembly SDGW01 (sample SAMN08132700, study PRJNA421101) | hypersaline lake metagenome | isolation source: celular fraction 0.22 microns magnesium sulfate-rich crust from ephemeral... | place: Spain: Penahueca Lagoon, Toledo | collected 2011-07
CAGTTGGCTGCCGATGCCGTTGTGCTGGTAGGCCGGGTCGACACCCACGGTGAGGTTGGCCGTCTCGCGGACGGTGTCCAGTTGCGGGAGGTCCAGATGACACCAGCCGACGAGTTCGTCCTCGACCGTCGCGACGAAGAACACGCGGCTCTCGACCGTGTTGGGTCGCATCACGGCGGCCTCGTACAGCAGTTGCTCGGCCACGCTCTCGGCGACGACGTAATCGCTGTCCTCGGAGACCGCCCGGATGGTGTCGACGAGTCCCTCGAAGTCCGCCGAGCGGGCCGGCCGGATGGTGTAGGTGTAGTCACCAGTCGCGTGGTTCTCGATGGCCCCCACGTCGAGTTCCAGCGAGAGAATCCCGCCGTCGTCTGCCAGATACCCCCTCGAGAGCAGCGCCTCTAGCGTCCGCTCGAACTCGTCGCTGTCGAGTTTCGTCGCCTTCTGCACCTGGTGGCGCGCCGCCGTCCCGTGGCGCTCCACGTACTGATACACTGCCTTGGCCGCATCTGTCTCGAACGTCGGCCGCTCTACCGCATCCATAGCTATGTTTGGGGGCGGCCGCGGGTTAATGGTTGGTATGTGTTAGCACGAATTAGTCGTCGGCGCCGGGGATGGGGTCAGAGATGACCACGGCGTCGCCCTCGACGACACACTCCCCGTCGGCGTCGTCGACGGCCGTCGCCAGACGGAAGCGGTTGGCCTTCAGTTGCTCGACCACCTCACAGTGGGCGGTGACGCGCTCGTCGATGTCGACCGGGCCGCGGTAGCTCAGTTCCTGCGAGAGGTAGATTGTGAGGCCGGGCAGTCGGGCGAGTGCGGCGCTGATGAGACCGGCGACGAGCGTCCCGTGGACGATGCGGCGGCCGAAGCGACTGTCGGCGGCGAAGTCGTCGTCCAGATGCAGGCGGTTCGTGTCCCCGCTTATCTCGGCGAACCGCTCGACGTCGCTCTCCGAGAGGGTCTTCGTGAAGCGAACGTGGTCGCCCACGTCGATACCGTCGGCGGTCCCGTAGCTCTCGAACTCCCAGTCCTCGTTCTCGTACAGCGTGTCGGGGCGGGTAAAGCGCCGGCGTTCGGGCCGGTCCATCGCGTTCGAGGCAGCATGGGCGAAGTGGGGGACGTACCGCGAGATATCCGTCGTCGTGAGGATACCGACGAGTGCGCCGTCCTCGACGACGGGGAGTTTCTTGATGCCGTGGGTGCGCAGTCGCTCGACGGCGACTTCCAGGTCGGCCTCCGGCGAGATGGTCACGAGCGCCGTCGCCATCACGTCCGCGACGGTCAGCTTTCGCGTGTCGCCCTCCTCGGCAGTGACTGCGACGATGTCGCTCTCCGTGACGATGCCGACGCAGTCCCCGTTGCGCTCGACGACGAGTGAGCCGATGCCCTCGTCGCGGAGCCGCGTCGCGGCCTCGACGATAGGGCTCCCGGGCGTGATGGTGCGTGCGGGCGTCTGCATGACCTCACTGACGTGCAGGGCGAGCATCGACTGGTTTCTCTCATCCCAGTGTCATAACTCCCCGCCCGAAAGGTTGTGTAGGTGGGCGCCCTCGGTCCGACGATGACAGGTCGCCGCGTCGGCGTGGTGGTCGTGCTGGTGCTGCTTTCGGGCTGTGGCGGGCTCGTGCCCGAGGGCAGCGGCGGGCCCGCCCCGACGGCGCCGGGGACGGCGAGCACCCTCCCGGCCGACACCACACAGGTCACAGTCACGGCCGTCGTCGACGGCGACACTATCCGCATCGAGTACGAAAACGGCACGCGCGACACCGTTCGGCTGGTCGGCGTCGACACGCCGGAAGTGAACGCCGAGAACGACCCCGCGGAGTTCGAGGGGGTCCCAGACACCGCGGCCGGCGAGGACTGTCTCCGGGGGGCCGGGACGAACGCCTCGAACTTCGCGAAGGACCGCCTGCTCGGCCGAACAGTGGGCATCGCGACGGACCCCAACCTCGACCGACGGGGGTACTACGACCGGCTGCTGGCCTACGTGGTCGTCGACGAGCGACTGTTCAACTACCAGCTCGTCGCGACCGGGCGCGCCCGCGTCTATGACAGCGACTTCTCGCGGGGCGACAGCTTCACCGCCGCCGAGACGAGCGCTCGCCAGGCCCGCCGCGGCCTCTGGCGCTGCGCGGACCCCGACGCGGCCGACTGGGAGACCCCGACGGCGAGTCCGTCCGGACTCGCGCTGGTCGAGATACACGAGGACGCCGCGGGCAACGACAACGAGAACCTGAACGACGAGTACCTCGTCTTCGCCAATCGGGGCGACGAGTCCCTGGAACTCGACGGCTGGACCGTCACCGACGCCGCGGACCACAGCTACACGTTCGGGGACTACTCGCTGTCCCCCGGCGAGCGCGTGACCCTCTACACCGGCAGCGGGAGCGACAACGCGACCGCCCGGTACTGGGGCGCCAGCGGGGCGGTCTGGAACAACGACGGCGACACGGTCACCGTCCAGACGAGCGCCGAGGACGTGGCCCTCCGGCGGGCGTACTAAGCGGGTCGACGGCTACCCGACTGAACGGTCAGAGCAGGGCGTCGATGGCGCCCCAGAGAGCGGGGCCGTCGGTCGTGTACTCGATAGGGACAAAGCCCGCGGCCCGCGCTCCCTCGACGTCCTCGCTGTCCCCGACCATCACGTACTCGTCGGCGGGCAGGCGCTCGCACAGCAGTTCAAACGGGGCCGTATCGGGCGTGTGCGAACCCGCCTCGTAGGAGGCGACGACGGCGTCGAACTGGTCGGTGAGGCCGTGGTGGTCGAGCTTGCCGACCTGCCACTCGCGGGGGCCGTCGGTAATCACCGCGAGGGCGCTGTCCGCGGCCAGCCCGGTCAGGCTCTCCCGGGCCGCGTCGGGAACTGTCGTTCCCGCGTACGTCCGCTCGCGTAGCGTCGCGACCATCTCGTCCGGGTCGGCGGCCGAACCGTTGGCCTCGGCCAGCGAGCGGGCCGCCGCCATCGACTGTCGGTAGGGGGCTGGCTCCAGGTTCTCGAAGGCGTCGCGGAAGGCGTCCCGCGCCGTCGTCAGGACCTCGTCGGACGGCTCGATGTCGTGGGCCGCGAAGACGTCCCGCAGGATAGCGGCGTCGGAGCGGGTCCGATGGACCAGCACGCCGTCGAGGGCGAAACACAGCGCCTCGGTCATTCCGTGTCGACGGGTTTGCCGTCCTCGGTCGGGGGGGCCACGTAGTCGATGTAGCTCTCGGCGTCGGGTGCGGTGACCGTGACGTCGACGTGGATATCGCCCAGTTCGGCGGGCTCGCCGACGGCGAAGTTCACCCGTCCCTCGAAGGCCGCCTGTTTCTTCAGGTCGAAGGCGAACTGGTCGCCGGTCAGGTTGTCGAAGAAGACCGACCGAGCCGTGTCCAGAATCTCCGCACGATGCAGTTCCTCCGAAAAGCCCTCCATCGTGTGGACCTCGGCGACGAGTTCGCCATCGCGGTGGTCGGGGTCGGCCTCCGGGAAGAGGTTCCGGATAGCGTCCGCGACCCGTGCGGTGACCTCCGTGTCGTTGACCGGCGCCCGTATCTCGACGTCGACGCTGTAGACGCTACTCACGACTGGGCCTCCACGCCCTCTTCGAGCAGTGTCCTGATGCGGCGCTGGAACGACGCGAGCGAGTCGGTGTTCTCGATGGTCACGTCGGCCATCTCCATCGCCTCGCCCATCCCGAAGCCCAGTTCGCGCTCGTCGCGGTCCTCGAGGGACTCGCCGCCCTCCTCGACGCTGGCGTCCCGACCCCGCAGGTCGAGCCGCTCGGCGCGAACGTCGAAGGGAGCCGATATCTCGACGAGCACGAACGCCTCGCCGAAGGCGTTCCGGAAGGCCTCGACCTCCACGTCCGAGCGGATACCGTCGACGAGGACGGTGTCGTGGCCGGCCCGCTCGTCCTCGATGATGGGCAGCGACCGCTCGGCGATGGCGCCGGGCCCGTTCTCCTCGCGCAGCGCCTTCGCGACGGTCCCGTGGTCGGTCGCGGGGTCCAGCCCGCGCTCGCGACACTCCGCGCGAATCACGTCGCCCATCGTCACGACCGGGACGCCCATCTCGCGGGCGACCTCGGCCGCCTCGCTCTTGCCGCTGCCGGGGAGTCCGACGACACCGATGACTGTCATTGCTCCCGCTTTGTCGAGTACCGGCTAAAGACCTGCTGTTCTAGCCGTGGTGACTGTCGGGACCAGAACTACTGGGAACAGCCAGAAAGCCCCGCTAGCAACCTAAATCTTGACCGCTACTGCTGACCTGTACAGCCAGAAAGCCCCCGAGCTAAGGACTCCCGCGACTTGCTGCGCGCCTCGGCCTTCGGCCTGCGGTGCTTGCGTCGTCGGGGTTCGTCCTTAGCTCGGCCCCTTTCAGTCCCACCCGTAGCCGGTTGGTCAAACAGCGCTGGGTGGGACTGAAAGGGGCGGCTGTGTCGACGAAGGCGGGCGACACAAGCACCGCAGGGAGCGAAGCGACCGAGGCGCACAGCGAGCCCCCCGAGTCGACACAGCCGGGGCTTTCTGGCTCTCTCTACCGGCGGTTGCATGAGTCACACCACAACAGGTCGTCACAGAATCCGCATTTCCTAGTCAGCGTTCCCGAACAACGACAAATTCAGCCAGCTCGCGAAGGTACTCCACGGATTGGGAGTGGGGTGCATCGACCGTGTCGAGCGCTTCGAGGGCGGCGTCGGACTCGGCGCGGGCCTTGGCGTTTGCCTCCTCGGTGGTGAGGTCGGTCACCTCGACGAAGGAGGGCCGTTCCATCTCGGCGTCGTGGCCGGTCGGTTTGCCAAGCGTCTCTTCGTCGGCGACGTCGTCGAGCACGTCGTCGCGCATCTGGAAGGCCACTCCCACGCGCTGGGCGTACTCGCCCATCGCCTCGACGGTGTAGGCGTCGGCGTCGGCGGCGATGGCGCCCAGCTCGGCGGCCGCCCGGAACAGCGCGCCCGTCTTCCGGCGAGCGAGTTCCATGTACTCGGTCTCGTTGGTGGGCTGGGCGACCAGCTCCATGGCCTCGCCCTCGCCGAGTTCGACCATCGCCTCGGAGACGGTCTGCATCGCCCGCTCGTCGGCCGAAAACAGCGCAAAGGCCTCCCCGAGCAGGCCGTCGGAGGCGATGATAGCCGGCCCGTGGCCGTACTCTGCCCACGCCGCCGGGGTCCCGCGGCGGACCTCGGACTCGTCGATGATGTCGTCGATGACGAGGGAGGCGTTGTGGACCAGTTCGATGCCGACGGCGAAATCCACTGCGTCTGCCGGGTCCCCGCCCAGGGCCTCACAGACGAGTACCGCGACCGTCGGCCGCACCCGTTTCCCGCCCGAGAGCACGACGTGGCCGACCTGGTCCGCGAGTTCGTCGGGTTCGACGTCGTCGATGACGGCCTGTAGCCGCGCCTCGACGCGGTCACGACGCGCCTCGAGATACTCCATTACCGTCGGCTTGGGACCACGGGGAAAAGTACCTGACGACCCACTGTTCGAGGTGGTCCGAACGGCAAAAAAGGACAGCACCGGCGCGGGAGAGCGACCGTGGACGGCGCCGACGCAGGTCGGCGCGTCCTATATCAGTCTTCGTTGTCGTTCTGGACCGGCTGGCTCGGGCCGCCGGAGAAGACGAACTCGTGTTCCGCGGCGGTCTCGAAGCGGTCGAGGATACCCCCGAGCGGCTTCGCGTAGCGTTTGAGCCGGTCGGCACGTTCGGAGACCTCGTCCAGCTCGTCGGCCTGCTGTTTGGAGGCCTCGGCCGCGCTCTCGGCTTCCGAGCGGATGGACTGGCTCTGTCCGGTCGCCTGTTCGAGCACGTTCGCGACGTTCTGGAACTGGTCCAGCTCGTCGTTGATGTCGACGTGGGGGTTGCCCTTCAGCGAGTGGAGACGGTCGATGACCTCGTTGAGGTCACCGGCCAGCTCTTCGAGGCGGGCCTCCTGGTCGGTCGCGTCCGTGTTGATGCTCTCGACGGAGGCAGTGACTCGCTCGGCGGACTGACGGACGTTCTCCGTGTTGGTCAGCACGATGTCACTGGACTCGGCGACCTCTTCGCTGAAGGTCTTGAGCTGCCCGGTGGTCTTCTCCAGCTCGCCGAGCATGTCGTTGAACTCCGTCGCGATGCGGTCCATCGCGTCGTTCTCGTTGTCGATTTCCATGCGCTGGGTGAGGTCACCGTTGGCACACTGCTGCATGACCTCGCTGTAGTCCTCCGCTTTCTCCTGGAGGTAATCGGTCATGGCGAGTGCTTCCTGCCGGGAGACCTCCGCTTCCTTCCGTGCGGATTCGGCCTCCTGGATACGGTCACGCAGTGCGTTGCGCATGTTCGCGAACGAGGCGGTCAGCTGACCGAACTCGTCGCGTCGGGTCACTTCGAGGTCGACGTCGAGGTTCCCCGCCTCCAGCTGTTCGGCCTTCCGGGTCAGCCCGTTCAGCGCGCTCGTCGCACCACGGACGAAGACGAGCCCGATGACACCGATACCGAGGAACGCCACGCCCGAGAGGGCGAGCAGGTTCGTGGTGATGGTGCTCCGCAGCGCGTACGCCGTCGAGAGCGGGACGTGGGTCGCGACGATCCAGTCGTCGCCCTCGACCGCGGCGAACCCGATAGCGAAGTCCCCGTGTGCCGGGACTGTCGAGCTGTTAATCTCGCTGCCCTGGACGAAGCCGGTCTCACCGTTCAGCCCGTCCTGAAGGATGCTCAGCTGGCTGGGGTTCTCCGAGTAGACGGAGAGTGAACCGTCGTTACGGTCCAGCGCCTGAGTGTCCTGGGTCCCCGCGACGATACGTCCTTCGCTGTCGATAACTTGCGAGTAGACGTCCTCGGATGGGGCCGGGAGGTCCCCGGCCAGTGCGTCCATGTCAGTCTGGACCACGAGATACCGGTTCTCACCGCTCTCGGTCTCGACGGGCGTCACGAACGACACGAGCGAGCGGGTCAGCGCCTCCTCCGCGCGGGAGATGAACACGCCGTCCTCGTTGTAGCTCAGATTGTCGAGACGGGTCTGCCAGGGCGCCTCACGGGTGTTGAGGTTCTGCCCGATCTCGGATTCGTCCGTGCTCGCGGTGATGTTCGAGTTGTCCTCGAAATCGACGAGGTGGACGTTGTGAACGTCCCCCGGGAGCTGCTCACGCTCGTTCTCGAGGAACGCTTGCCGCTCCTGCTGCGTGCCGCTGCGAACCACCTCGAACTGCGAGAGTCGACGGGTGGTGTCGCTCCGTGACTGGCGCCACTCTTCAATCTGTGTCGCGCTCTGGTTCGCGACACCCGTGTACTCCGTCCGGGTCTCCTCGGTCAGCTGATCGGACGTCTGGTTGTAGGTGTTCGCGCTCACACCGACGATGACGACCGATATCAGCAACAGCGCGACGAGGAACTTCGCGAGGAAGCTCCGTGCGAGAAAGCCGGGAAGGATGCTACTGGCTTCCTCGACGCTCCGTGATTGCTGTGTGTCTTCTCCACTCATCGTTGTGTATCAGTTCCCATTAGTTCCGTACTGCTGACCGTAGTCTCTGTCCAAGAATCTGTCGTCTGCGATGTAGCGCTGGGGAATGTTCTCCTCGGACAGCAAGTTCTTGTTCTCGATAGTGGCCGCCGCGTCGTCCAGCGCGGCCTGTGCGGTTCGCTGGCCGCTGACGACGCTGCTCATCGCTCCGGCGGCCCGGCGCATGATGTCCATGTTCTGGGGCGTGTCGACCGGGACCGGCGGGTACTCCTTGGGGCTGCCCGGTTTGCCACCGGGAACGCCGTCCATTCCCTTGTTGAACGCCTCGATGTACCCCTCGCCGGGGACCGGGGGCGCGTTACCCTTCTCGATCTGGTCTTTGATGTAGTCGAACCGGGCATAGCCCGCGCGGGGTCCGTCGTCTTGCCACTGCCGCGTCGAGAGCAGCAGGTTCGCCATGCGTGAGTTGGCCCACTGGAGGTATAGCCACGCCGCCTCGGGGTTGTCCGAGGTGGCGCAGATACCGGTCGCCCAGACCCAGGTGTCGACCACCGGGTCGCGGCCGTCTTCGGTCGGGAGCGGCGGCAGCCACTTCGTCTCTTTCATCACCTCGGTGTCGACGATACCGGAGGTCTGGGGCGTCGAGTACATGATACCGACGTCGCCGTCGCTGTAGGCGTTGTTGTTGGAGTACCAGTCGTAGGTCCCGGGGTCGGTCGGGCCGTACTTGTGCAGCATGTTGCCGAAGCGTTCGAGCGATTTGACGCCCCGCTCGTCGTTGAGCGTCGCCTCCCGGTTCTCACGGTCGATCCACTCCCCGCCGTAGGTCTTGAACATCGTCCCCCAGTTGGCCGCCGACAGCGTGGCCGAACTGGTCCGGGAGACGATACCCTCGCGGTCGACCTCGCTGGACTCGGAGATGGTCTTGGCGGCCGACTCCAGTTCCGCGAAGTTCGTCGGTTCCGAAAGTCCGAGCGTATCGAAAGTCGGCTTGTGGATGGCCGTCCCACCGTAGAACTCGATGCCGTTTGGCAGGGCCGTCAGCTCGACGGTGCCGTCGGCGTTGGGGTAGGACATGAACTCGATGGTCTGTCGCTTGTAATCGCCCATCTTGAGCCACTTCTTGTCGGTCAGGCTGGCGTCGTTGATGTACGGGATGAGGTCACGGACCCAGGAGGTGCCGTCGTCGCCGTAGTGGTAGCCGCCCGAGGGCCACAGCCCGTTCATGATGCCGTCGTAGGGATTGTCCTCACTGGAGAGGGCGCTCTCGGTCTCGGACCAGAACTTGTCTTCGGAGACAATCTCGTACTCGACCTCGATACCGGTGAGGTCGGTGAAGTAGTCCTTGACCGCCTTGTCGTTCTCCTCGCCCTCGGGCGTCGTCGAGAACGTCGTCGAGTACGGGTGCAGCCCCATCCCGAACTTCAGTGTGATATCGTCGTCAGAGAACTGCTCCCAGTCGATGTTGGCCTCTCGGGCGTGTTCGTTGAGCTTCTTCCCCCACTCGTCGATGCCCTCCGGCTTGGGCGGAACGTCCGTCGGGCCGTACTCGGTCTCCGACTCCGAGAAAATCCCACCACACCCGGCGAGACCCACCGTCCCCGAGACTGCCAGTGTTTTGAGTGCGCTCCGTCGTGATATGCGGTCAGTAATCCGGTCTGTCATTGTGATCTATGTATGCGCCGAGAGGCCCCACGCCGGTCGCTGAGGTGACCGGCCCATACTCGCCCCTCTTGCTGACACGTACATCATTAATCACCCATCATAAGTTTACCGGAAATGGGGGTTCTGACAGTAAAGAAGACCCTACTGTCGGTATTTTACATGCCAGAAAGTAGCAAATATAATCGGAGATACAACCCCGGTAAGCAGGGGCTACACGGCAGTAAAAATTCCGGCCGACTCAGGAATCGAACGCGGCCACCAGGGCTGGGACGACATCGGCGAAGTCCGCGACGACACCGTAGTCCGCCACGTCGAATATCGGCGCTGTCGGGTCGCTGTTGATGGCGACGACGGTGTCGCTTTCACGCATCCCGGCGAGATGCTGGGCGGCGCCGGAGATACCGATGGCGAGGTAGACGTCGGGCGCGACGGTCACGCCGGACTGGCCGACCTGCCGGTCGGGCGGCAGCCACCCCAGTTTCACCGGTGGGCTGGCGGCCGCGACAGTCGCGTCGATGGCCTCGGCGAGCTCGACGACCACGTCGAGGTTCGCCTCGGAGCCGATGCCGCGTCCGACCGCCACGACCACGTCGGCCTCGGTGAGGTCGCGGTCACCGAGCGTCTCGGAACCGGTCACCGTCGACCGGACCGCCGCGTCGTCGATATCGGCCGCGAACGGCCGTATATCGGCCTCTCCGGTCGCTTCGGTGGGTCGCCACGCACCGGGCCGGAGCGTCACGACGGCCCGGCCGCCGTCGACGGCGAACGTCGCTGCCGTCCCGACCGACTCGCGGGTCACAGTCAGCCCGCCCGCGGCGTCCAGCCCGACCGCGTCGGTCACAATCGGCCAGTCGAGTCGGGCGGCAATCGCCGGGGCGTACGCCAGCCCGGTCGCCGAGCCCGGCGCGAGGACGACACGCGCGTCGAGCGCGCGGACCAGTTGTGCCAGTGCCTGCGTGGCGATGTCGTGGGTGAACGCCTCGCCCTCGGCGACCGTGTGGACCGCCTCGACGCCGTCACAGGCGAGCCGTTCCGCGAACCGCTCGACGTCGCCCCCGACGACGGCTGTGTGGACGGGGTCGTCGGTCGTCTCGGCCAGCGCCAGACCGGCCGTCTGTGCCCCACGGCTCACCGCACGCAGCCGGCCCTCGCGGTGCTCCGCGACGGTGAGGACGGTCACGGCTCCACCCCGTGTGCGCGGAGGTGCCGTGCGAGGTCGGCCGCCGCCTCGGCCGGTGCCCCCTCGAACAGCGTCACGTCGTGGTCCCGGTCGGCGGTGCCGACCCGGGTCAGCGACGGTTCGATAGCAGCCGGGTCGAGCCCCAGGTCGTCGAGCGACCGCACCGCGATATCGGGCCGGTGTGCGGCCCTGACTGCCCGGAGCCTCGCCGGCCGTGGCTCGTTGCAGCCGGTCCCGACGGTCAGGACGGCTGGCAGGTCGACCTCGACCAGGTCGACGTGTGGACCGTCGCGGTCACACCGGACCGAGACGACGCCGGCGTCGCGGTCGAGCGAGATGTCGGTGACGACCGTGGCCCAGCCGTACGACAGGGACGAGGCCAGAGTCACGCCCGTCGCACCGAACCCGCTGGGACCGGACTGAGCCCCCACCAGGACGAGGTCGGGGGCCACGTCGGCGGCCACCGCAGCCAGCAGCCGCGCTTTCGGCCGCGGGTCGAACAGGGCCGCCGCTTCGAGGAGGTCGTCCCAGACCCGCACCCCGCGGTCAGCCCCCTTCGCCAGCGCCGCCCGGACGACCGGGTCAGCCGCCGGCGGGCCGACGGTCGCCGCGACGATTGTCACGTCTCCGTGGGCCTCCCGCAACCTGACGGCCGCTTCGAGCGCGCGGGCATCCCACTCGCCGAGACGGTACTCGGTGTCAGACCCCCCGTCGGCCGGTGCGACTGTGACAAGGATTTGCACACCAAAGGGTGGACCGGCAGCGAGAAAACGCTACCGCCGGCCCGTTCATACTAGTGGCTGTACGTTCGTAGAGATATTCGCCATCCGGTGGCGAATTACGTCAGTTTGGTACAGCCACCGGTCTCAGTCTTCGATTTCGGTGACGTCCTCGTCGGGGAAGGAGATGAGGTTCTCACGCCCGATTCGGAGCTTGTCGATGCGGTCGTCCTCGTCCATCGACGAGAGCAGCTGTGACACCTTTGCGTTCGACCACCCGGTCTCCTTGACGATTCGCGCCTGCTTCATCCGACCGCCGTTCTGGCTGAGCAGCCGTTCGACGCGTTCCTCGTCGGAGAGCAACTCGACGTCGATTTCGTCGGTCGACGCGTCGCCGGCGGTGGTCGGCGCGGGCGCCGACGGTGTGTCCCCGTCGTCGCTGTCGGTCGTGCTCCCGCCCACGGCCGGGAACTCGTCGGACTCGTTCAGGTAGAGCAAGGCAGCCACCACCCCGAGGACGAGCAGGATACCCAGACCGCCCCACAGCGGGAACCCGCCGTCCTGGATGGGGCCGTCCGTCTGTGTGCCGTTCGGGTTCCGGCCGCTATCGTAGACGATGTTCAGGTCGCCACGTTCGAACGTCGTCGCCGGGCCCCCGTCGATACGGAGGTCCCCGTTGTCGATATAGGAGTTCTGCGGCGAGTTCGTCAGGACGTACCCCTGGGGCGGGGAGATGACGAGCGACTGGCCCGCCGCGAGGTTGGGGAGCCACGTCCCGCTCGGCGTGTAGAAGGCGTCTTCGAGCCGCAGCTGACTGCCGCTGACGGCCGCGAAGTTCGTCCAGTTGAACGAGAGGACGAGCCGTCCCTGTCCGTCGTCTACGACGTACTCACGGGTGACATCTCGCAGTTCCATGTCTCGACCGGTCGCGCTGGCCGCCGCATCGCTCGCGGTCCGCAACTCCGCCAGTGCGTTCCCCTCGGTGTTCCCGGCAACGAACGTCTCGCCCAGCCGTTCGAACGCTCGGGTGTCGTTCTCGTCCGTCAGATTGAACCGCTCGACGACCCGCCAGCGCGCGTCTCCGTCCGGGTGCAACTGTACCCGGAAGGTCGTGTTTTCGGACACCAGTTCCTGGGCCGCAGTCGACTGCGCGGCCGGCTCGCTGGGGGCGGCTGCAAGCGGTGTGGCTGCCGAGGCCGCTGGGAACACAACAAAGAGGAGAGCGAGGAGGACGGCGGATACCCGCGGGGCCATATCACACAAAGAGTGTACAGGCTGTCGGCAAAACCCTTTCTATCGAAGAATAAAACGTCAGCGGTGGCGGTGAAACGTCTCGGCGCTTCTCACGCGGCAGTTACGGGTGGTGTAATGGGAGAGATTTTTGTACGCTGCCGGTATACGAGTCGACAATGCGACCGCTTCCTGCCCTCCTCGTCGCGCTGCTGTTCGTCACCGCGGCGGCGTTCCCGGTCGCCGGCGCCTACGCGACGCCAGAGCGGACCTTCACGACGACGGTTCCGGCCCAGAATATCGACACCGTCGAGGACACGACGAATCAGCTCACCATCCCCGGCGGTGAGGTCCGACGGACCAGCTACAACGAGACCGGCGTCGACGTCGGTACCGCCACCGAGGCCTGGTCGACCCAGCTCCAGCACCGACAGGACGCCCTCTCGTTCGAAGAGCGGTTCCGGCAGGCCGAGGGACGCGAGGCGAAGGCACGACTCGTCACCGACCGCCTGGCAGCTATCGAATCCCAGGAACAGGCCCTCGACCAGCGCCAGGACGCCGCTATCACCCGCTACGCTCGCGGTGAGATATCTGCAGCGGCGTTCCTCAGGACGCGCCTCGTCGTCAACGCCGAGGCGAGCGAGCTCCTGGAGACGCTCGAACGGGTCTCGGCTGCCCCCGACACCGCGCCCGACTACTCGCTGAACGAGTCAACCATCACCCGACTTCGCTCCGCCGAGGGTGAGCTGCGGACCCTTACCGGCCCCATCGGAGACCAGCTCCAGTCGGGTGACGCGGCCGGCCGCACACTGTACATCGAGGTCGCCGACGCCAGCTATATGCTCGCGACGGTGACCGACGACGAGTACGTCAGGGAGACCCGCCTCGACGACGCACGGGACGCCAGTTCACCCGACCAGTTCCTCGACACGGCGATCAACGACGGTGACCCCGAGACCGACCAACTGGACGTCGCCGACGAGCGGGCGGCCGACCTCTACCCGTGGCTCTACGAGCGACAGCGACCGAGCTTCACGTTCTACGGCGATTCGGGCATCTACGAGCTGACGGCCGACCATCCCAACGGCGACCTGCGGGCGTATCTCGACGGCGGGACGACCGACGTCTTCTACGAGGAGCAGTTCCGCGACCTCTCGGACGTCCGGACGAGGGCGACAGCGCGCAACGTCAACGGCACCCTCGCGGTGACGGTCCGCCAGTCCAGCGCGACGGGGCCGCTGCTTGTCACCGCCTCGAACAACGAGACCGACAGCGACGTCGACGGAACAGTCACGATTAACGGCCAGCCCGTGGGTTCGACCGGGAGCGACGGTGCGCTCTGGACCGTCGAGCCGCGCGGAGTCTACACCGTGACCGTCACGGCGGACGAGGACACCACCAGCGTCGTCGTGCAGGCGAACTGAGCCGGACACGTGCGCCCCTGACTGCCAGTGGCACGGCGCCCTGGTGACGAAAGCGACTAAAGCACCCCCTCGTTGGGTCCGGTATGGCCGTCATCGAGCAACTCGGGTTCATGCTGGTCTTTCTCGCCGTCGGCGCGGCCGCACGCAGCGTCTCCCTGCTGACCGCGTCGCGGACGGAGACGCTGACGGCCGTCGCCTTCTACATCGCCCTCCCGGCGCTGGTCTTTGCCTCGACGTTCGACCGCCCGCTGGGTGAACTTGTCTCGCCGGCACTACTCGTCGGCTTCTGGACCGTTCTCGCAGCGACCATCGCCGTCGGCTGGTTCGTCCACCGCCGCCGGGAGAGCGACGCCCGCCGGAGCGTCGCAATCGTGCAGTCCTACCACGGGAACATGGGGTTTCTGGGGCTCCCCCTGGTAGCGGCGACGCTGGGCGGTGAGGCCGCCGCCATCGCCAGCGTCGTCCTCGGGCTGGGCGCGCTGACCCACGTCCCCGTGACGGTGTTTACCCTCATCCGCATCAACGACAGCGACGCCGACCTGTCGGGCGAACTGCGGGCGCTGGCGACGAACCCCGTCCTCGTCTCGCTTGCGGCCGGTATCGCCGCCTCGGTCGGCGGCGTCGGCGTTCCGGCGCCGGTGGTCACCGGCCTCGACGCCGTCGCGACGCTCGCACTCCCGCTCGCGCTGGTCTGTGTCGGTGCGAAACTCGACACCGACCTCTCTCTGGCCACGCTCCGGCCGACCACCCGCGTCGTCCTGCTGAAGGTCGTCTGGATGCCCGTCCTCGCCTGGGCCGTGTTCTCGGCGCTCGGTCTCGGGTCGACAGCCCTGTCGGCGGCCGTCATCATGCTCGGCGTCCCCACCGCCGTCTCCACGTACGTCTACACCAGCGAACTCGGCGGCGACGCCGCCTTCGCCTCGATGAACGTCGTCGTGACGACCGTGGCATCGCTGGGAACGCTCTCCGTGTTGGTCTGGCTGCTCGGGTAAACTCGGAACGGCACGGACGCCACCACACGCTTTTCTCCGCTCGCGGCCCCAGCACCCAGTATGACCTACCACCACATCGACCCCGATGCGCTGCCGGAAACCGACGACTACCCGTGCGACCGGCGGGGCATCTCGGACGCGGCGGAGCTGCTGGCGCTGCACGCGGCCACCTACGAGATGGCGCCGGGCGAACAGCTCCCGCGGTCGTATCACTACCACAAACAGCGCGAGGAGCTGTTCTACGTCGTCTCTGGGTCGGTCCACGTCGAGACGCCCGACGGGGAGTTCGTCGTCGAGACCGGCGAGGTGTTCGTCGCCGAGTCCGAGAGTCCCCACCGCGCCTTCGTGCCCGAGGACGCCGACCGCCCGGGCCGCGTGCTCGGCGTCGGCGCGCCGAAATCGGACCCGGGGCTGCCCTACGAGCCAGACGAGTGAGACGGATTGTTGGGCTATGCTTTTCCCGCCGGGCCGACGAGAGACTTCCATGACACGGAAAGAAGAAGTCAAAACGGCACTCCTCGACAGCGGCGTCACGGCCGTCCTTCGGGGGGTTCCGGAAGACCAGATGGTCGACGTGGCCCGCGCCGTCCACGACGGCGGGGTGCGCGCGCTGGAACTGACCGCCGACGCCAAGCGGTGTTCGGACCAGGTCGCCGCCGTCGACCGGGCCCTGGAGGACACCGACGCCATCGTCGGCGTCGGGACGGTGATGGACCCCGCCGCCGCACGCAACGCCATCGAGGCCGGCGCGGAGTTCATCCTCGGGCCCCACTTCGACGAAGACGTCATCGAGGTGTGCAATCGCGAGGGTGTACTCTGCATTCCGGGTGTCATGACACCCACGGAGGCCGCCGACGCGATGGCCGCCGGCGCGGATATGCTGAAGATGTTCCCCGCCTCGACCGTCGGCCCGGGCCACATCAGCGCGATTCAGGGGCCACTCGGCGACGTCCCCATCATGCCGACCGGCGGTGTCGACACCGAGAACGTAGCGGACTACTTCGAGGCGGGCGCCGTCGCGGTCGGTGCCGGGTCGGCGCTGGTCGACTACGAGGCCATCAGGAACAAGGATATGGACGGCGTCCGCGAGAGCGCGGCCGAATTCGTCGACGCGGTCGAAGCGGCCAGGGAATGAAGACACGGCGTGACACCGGGCACTGTCACGACAGACGACCGCCGCGGTCCGGGAGTCCGGGCGAGTGCGCTGGTGTCACATCCCGCCGGTCGGAGTCGCGGTTTCCGTGGCAGTCCCGGTGGGCGTTTCCGTCCCGCCGGTCATGGTCTCGGGCTCGGCGTCGGTCGCGACGACGAGTCGGGCCTCGGGCTGCCCGCCGGATGGTTCGAGATAGCCCGTCGCGAAGACGGTCTGGGCGGCCATGTCGGTCAGGTCGACGCTGAACGTCCCGACCGGCTCCTCGTCGTTGGCCAGGCTGTCCGGCCGGAGTTCGACGGTACCGGTGTCCGAGGGGACGGTAACGTACTCCCCGGCGTCGCCGAACTCGATGCCGTCGGCGATGACCGTCTCGCCGGAGGTGACGTCGACGGCGGGGGCGTCCGGAATCGTGTGGACGGCCCGGACGTTCGTGTTGCCGGTGTCCGCCGTGCCGGCGTCGTCGGTCAGCAGCGTCACGGTAAAGGCCTGGTTCTCGCCCGACACTTCGCCGATGGCCGCCGCCGTCTGGCGCCCGCTCGCCAGCGAGACGGTCTCGTCGAACACCGCCTCCGACCCGCCGGTCGGCGTGACGGTTATCTGGTGCTCTCCGGTCGTCAGCGACAGGTAGTCGCTCACTGTCTCGAACGGAACGTCGGTGAGGACAGTGGTGCCGTCGACGGCGACGTCCACGTTCGGCGCGTCCGGCGCGAGGTGGGCGACCCGGAGCATCGCGTCGCCCGCCGTCGGGGTCTCGTCCTCCGGCTCGGTCTCCTGTTCGGTCCCCGTTTCCGTGGGCTCGGCCGTCTCGGTGTCCGTCGACTCCATCCCGCCCGACTCGGTGCCGGTTTCCGTGGGCGTCCCTTCCTGCCCGCCCGTGTTGCTACAGCCGGCGAGGGCGACCAGCGCGCCGCCGGCGACTGTCAGTACACCGCGTCGAGTCTTGCTGTTCCGTTGCATCGATAGGCTCGTCTGCGCCAGGACTTATGGTAAGTGACAGTATACGAGTGGGTAAACCGAATTTAATTTCGGATTGACTCGACACTATCTGGTGCGGATAGTGTCGCACGGCGGCTGTATTCGGGGGTCCAGCCGAGTCTCGTAAGAGGAGGTGCCGGCGCTCACTCGTCGAAAAGGCTGTCGACGATTGCCTCAGGGTCGAACGCCTCGAGGTCGTCGTAGTCCTGCCCGGTGCCCAGGAAGAGAATCGGTTTGCCGGTGACGTGGGCCACCGAGATGGCGGCCCCACCCTGGGGGTCGGCGTCGGCTTTCGTGAGTATCGCGCCGTCTATCTCGGCGGCGTCGTCGAACTCACGGGCGCGGTTGACCGCGTCCTGGCCGGCGACGGCCTCGTCGACGAACAGCGTCATGTCCGGGTCGATGTTGCGGTCGATTTTGGCGAGCTGGGCCATCAGGTCGTCGGAGGTGTGGAGCCGGCCGGCCGTATCGCCAAGCACCACGTCCACGTCGTTGGCCTTCGCGTACTCGACGGCGTCGTAGACGACGGCCGTCGGGTCAGAGCCCTGCTCGTGGGTGATTATCTTCTTTCCGAGGTTCTGGGCGTGTTTCTCCAGTTGCTCGTTGGCGCCGGCCCGGTAGGTGTCGCCGTTGGCAAGCACCGTCGAGAGCCCGCGGTCCTCGAAGTACTGCGAGAGCTTGGCGATGGTCGTGGTCTTCCCGACGCCGTTGACGCCGGTGAAGATGATGACCACAGGCTTGTCCGCCGCCTGGACCCGCTCGTCGAAGTCGAACTGCCCGACGCTGATGACGTCAAAGAGCGCCTCGCGCAGCGCGTCCCGGACGAGGTTGCCCGTACTGGACAGGCGCCGGCGCGTCTCACCGGTGAGGTTCTCCTCGACGCCGGAGAGTATCTCGTTGGCGACGCTCATCTCGACGTCCGACGACAGGAGGGCGAGTTCGAGGTCGTCCAGATGTTTCTGGAGGTCCTCCTCCTCGATGACGGTCTTGCCCGTGGCCATTATCTTGGCCTTCTCGGTGAAGCTGCGACCGCCGCTGTCCCCCTCGTCCGACTCGTCGGGCGCCAGGTCAGGGACACCGTCGGAGTCCGCGTCCGCTTCGTCGTCCGTCGCGGTGTCGGCTTCGGCCGCCTCGTCGGCAGCGTCTCCGCCGTCGCCTTCGTCGGTCTCTTCGACCGCTTCGGCGGCGTCGTCGACCGTTTCGGCGTCTTGCTCGGCGACGTCGTCGACCGTTTCGGCGTCCGCCTCGACAGAGTCATCGCTCTCGGCCGACTGCGAGTCGGTCTCGGCCGGCGATTCGTCTCCGGTGTCTGGCGCCGCTGTGTCGGGTTCCGACTCGGCCTCGACGGCGTCCGCGTCAGCTGCCGCCGTCTCGGCAGCTTCGTCCTCGACGTCGTCTTCGACGGCCTCGTCGTCGACGTCTTCCTCGACGTCGCTCGTGAAGCCGCTGAGCTTGTCCTTCAGTCCGTCGAACATGGGGACCTTACTCGTCGCTCTGCTGCTCTTCCTGCTGTTGCATCATCTGCTGCATCTGCTGTTGTTGCATCTGCTGGGCCTGCTGTTCGAGCTCGCTCATCTCGCTCTCGACCTCGGCCTTGTCGTCCTGCAGCCCGTCGATGTGGTCGTCGAGGGTCTCCTTCTTGGTTTCGAGCGTGTCGACGGCGCCGTCCTGGTCGCGCTCTGCGGCGTAGCCCCCGCCCAGGGAGACGACAATCTCGTCGATGTCGTCGACCGTCGCGCGGACGTAGGCGTCCCCGCCGACGGGGACCTGCACCGTCGAGCCCGACTCCAGCAC
>SDGW01000425.1_pt1 | contig 18521 bp, 23 predicted proteins | sample 2873831 | NCBI WGS metagenome assembly SDGW01 (sample SAMN08132700, study PRJNA421101) | hypersaline lake metagenome | isolation source: celular fraction 0.22 microns magnesium sulfate-rich crust from ephemeral... | place: Spain: Penahueca Lagoon, Toledo | collected 2011-07
ACGGCCCGACAACTCCCGTCTCACCACGCCAAAGACGCGGGTTTTGAGAGGAGTCGCATTCCTCGCAACTGCCGGCAGTTGCTTCGGATTACGGTCTTTAATCCACGTCGCAACTGTACCCTCCAATACAGTGGTATCCATCATATAGCTTACGCGATCCACCCTCGGGGTCAAGCCCCGAGGCACTCTCGCTGTATCTCTGTAGATGTCGATACAGACTCCTGTCATACGGGCTACTGTCAGTCAGTTTCGGTGGGACCGCGACCGTCCTCCGATCCCACCAGTACATCGCTACAGCAGACCGTAGAGACCGTCACTTTTCGCTCGAGACGGATGACGTGTTGTCTGGGGAAGGCGCACAAAGCCACGTTCCGAAGGTCAACAGCTATTTGCCCCCCACGAACGAAATCATATATAAACAGTCTCTGGACGCGATTCCCGCGTCACCGCGCCCCTCGCGGGGACAGATTCCCAATGGAAGACACCTCAAAATATCTCATTCACGCGGACGTCACGGCTGACGGGGTCGTCGAGCGCAGCGACGTCGTTGGCGCGATCTTCGGGCAGACCGAAGGGCTGCTCGGCGACGAACTCGACCTCCGCGATCTCCGGCAGTCCGGCAAAGTCGGTCGTATCGATGTCGAAATCTCGAGCACTGGCGGTCAATCTCACGGACAGGTCACCATCGCGACGAGTCTCGATAAGGTCGAAACCGCCACGCTCGCGGCCTCGCTCGAGACGATCACGCGCGTCGGTCCCTGCCGGGCCAACCTCGAGGTCCGCGAGATCGAGGACGTCCGGGCGGCGAAACGGAAGGAGGTCGTCGACCGCGCGAAGGAACTCCTCCGGACGGGCTTCGACGACTCGATTATGTCCTCCGACGAGATCCTGGCGGAGGTCCGCCAGCACGTCCGCGTCGAGGACATCACCGAGTACGAGGGGCTCCCCGCCGGTCCACGGGTCACCGACAGCGACGCCATTATCGTCGTCGAAGGCCGAGCCGACGTCCTCACGCTGCTCAAGTACGGCATCAAAAACGCGATCGCGGTCGAAGGGACGAGCGTCCCCGACGCCGTGGCCGAACTCACTCGCCACCGCACGGTCACGGCCTTCCTCGACGGCGACCGCGGTGGCGACCTCATTCTCGAGGAGCTCGCCCAGGTCGGCGACATCGATTACGTCGCCTTTGCCCCCGCCGACAGCTCCGTCGAGGAACTCGACCATCACGAAGTGTTTGCTGCCCTCCGGAACAAAGTCCCCTACGAGACCGTTGCGGAGCTAAACGAGCCCCGAGAAGCCGTCGCCGCCACCGACGGCAGTACGACGCCGGCACCGCTGCCGGCCGACGACACGGCCGCGCCACCGACGACCACCACAGAATCCGACCGCACAGCGACCTGTGAATCGACTGCACAGCCGGATGCACCGATCGACGCGACCGACGATGTCGAGGCGACAGCGACGAGTCAGTCACAGCCGGACGCGGCCGACGTAGAGACCGGTTCGGAATCGACACAGTCCGACGCGACTGCTGCCGAATCCGATGGTGATCGCGGCCCTGAGACCATCTACGGGCACGCAGCCGAGGTCGTTCGGGCCAACACCGATCGCGTCCGGTTTCTCGATGCCGACGCCGAGGCGATCGACGAAGCCGATGCGAGCGACGCTTACGAGGCACTCGAGGATCTCGAGCCGGTGCCGACGACGGTCGTCCTCGACGAAATCCTCGATCAGCGCCTACTCGATCTGGCGGCCGACCGCGGTGTCGACCGGATCATCGCACGCTCGCTCGGGCAGTTCACCAAACGGCCGACCGACGTACGGATCCATGCGATCGACGATGTCGCCGAGGTGCGCCCGGACGGGGAATGACAGCAAGGGTCATCGCTTATCTCGTCCGAGTCGTTGATATGCTGTCGGTCCTGAGCGGCGACTATGACGCCCCCAGTATCTGTCGCAATCGCGCTTCTCGGCGCCTGGGTCGGGATGATGTTCTGGGCGACGACGACCGACAACACGACCGACGCGGATCCCGCTGACTGGATCGATAGCGTTGACGATCGATCCGAGCGCTCGTCCGAATCGGCGGCTTCGGATGGCGCGTTCCACACTGCAGACGACTAATCGGCCTGCTGTAACGATTTCCCGGTGCAACCGCAGTGCGGGTCGCGGTTGCACCGGTAATGACGTACGGTAGTCTGTATCAGTTGTCACTATACCCAAACGATAGTCATCTCGGCCTCCCCGTTTCTCATAGCTACGTATCTCGGCAACTTGAAGCGCCACCGCCGATAATGCCGACTCTCGTCTCGTCCGTAGCGGTTCGTCTCCGACCAGACTCGGTGCTGTCGATCGGTTCTCCCGTCACCCGAGGACAGCGAACGTAAACACCAGCAGGGCGCTGATGAGCGCACCGGACAGCGTCGCAAGGAAGTTCACGCCCTGATTGCCCAGTATCGGCCCCTCGAGTGTCGCGCCGAGCAGGCTATCGACGGTCATCCCGGCGATCCCTGCGGCGACGATGATCGCCGCACCGCCGACACCCACTTCCGGAAAGAGCCAAGTGGCGATAGCGGCGACGATGGCTGCGCCGGCGATGCCGGCGAGTTCACCCTGCCAGGTGACGCCGCCGTCGGTGCCGGGATCGACCGGCTGGAGGGTCGTAATCAGTCGCGGCCGGTCGAAGACGCTCCCGATTTCGCTCGAGAGAGTGTCGCTCATCGCGGTGGCGATCGAGCCGGCAAAGGAGAATAAGAAGAGCTCGGGTTCGTGGGGGAGCAAGCCGGCGTCGCTGGCCGCATACCCGAGGACGGCGACGAGTGCGACCGCGGCGTTGCCGAGAACGTTGCCGCTTCCACGTGCGCCGTTGTTGTCCTCGGCGACGCCGAGTTCCGTCTTCTCCTCGTAGCGGAACTTCGTCGAGAGGCCGCCGATGGCGAAAAAGGAGACGAGGACGGCAAACCAGCCGTAGCCGCCGAGGACGGTCGTCAGCAAGACCAGCAACACGCCGGTGAGCATCCCGGCGATAGATGCCGTCTCGAGTACGTATGACGTGTACCCGAGCGCGACGGTAACTGCGAGCGCGATGAGGATTTCCGTTGGACCGATGGTCGGCTGGAGTTCCGCGAGCAGCCACAACAAGAGCCCAACCGAGAGGACGACGATCGGATCGTCGGAGCGCAACAGCATGTCACGCAACAGCGCGGCGAGAAATGCACCGCTGGCCGCTAGAAAGACCATGATGGGAAGAGCCGAGACGACGGCATCCCCAGCGAGCGAGCGGGTGATAGCCTGTCCGGCGACGGCTGCCACGGCTGCCGTCAGACAGAAACCGACGACGCGAACGACGGAACTGTCGGTTCGCAGCCTGACGAGTTGCTCGCCGAGGTTGCCGTAACCGACGAGCAGGATGGTCCCGACGAAGACGGCGACCGGCATCGCTGCCGCGGTCGCCATGAGCCCGAGTGCGACTGCCGCGAGAACGAACGTAATGAGGCCGTAGAGTCGCGAATCCTCATAGTCACCAGGATAGGCCAGCAGGTCGAACAGCGGGCCGTCGGTGATGACGTAGGCACCCAACAGGACGATGCCGGCGACTGCGGCTCCGACCTGCGGACTGGCGAGCGGGACGGCGAGCGACAGCGTACAGAGGGCTGCAAACACGCCAGCTTGCCGAACGGGTGCTGTCACGATATCGGTCCCTTTCTGTGGCGATCACTTCAAGGTTCGTGAACCCGCCTCGAGTCGATTTTTACGTCCCTGAGGCCCTCAACCACCCGATCAGAGCTGTCGGTCACCTCCCTACCGAAACCCGTAACCCGTATCATACCGGCCGCGAAAGCACGGATGTGGGACTGTACGAACGGTATCTGGCCTTTCGAATCCGCCGCCACAACGGCGACCCGCCCGACCATATCGCACTCGTGATTACCGAGCGCGACCTGTTAGAGCGGGGTGCCTACGAGACGCTGACGGACTTCTTCGAGTGGGCCGTCGAATACGCCTCCCAGATAACCGTCTACGTCAGTGTCCTCGATGCGGCGGCGGTGCCGGCCCTGCAACGCGAACTCGAGCGGATCGAGACGCCGCGGCCGATCGCGGTTCGCGGGCCGGAGGACAAGGCACGCGCCGACGCGCCGATTCGGATCGGGATCGGTCTCGGCGGGAAACACGAGTTCACCAGTGCCGTCCGAACCCTCGCCGAGCGCGTCGACGCGGGCGAGTTAGATCCTGCGGCGATCGACGACGAGGATGTCGAAGCTCACCTCGTCTTTCCCTCCGAGCCGGATCTGGTGATCAAGACCGGCGCAGAGCGCCTCTCTGATTTCATGATCTGGCAGTCGGTCTACTCGGAGCTGTATTTCACGGACGTCAACTGGCGGGACTTTCGCAAGCGGGACTTCCTGCGGGCGGTGCTCGAGTACTGCAACCGGTCGCGGCGGTTCGGCCGGTGATCTAGTCTGCGACTTGACTGCTCGAGTCGCCGGTTTCGAACTCGCCGGCATCGGGTCGTTCGCTCGAGGGCAGCGAGTCACGGAACCGGTCGACGATCGCGCGGGCGTCGGCGAGTTCCGGTTCGCTGACGGCCCCGAGTAGGGCCAGCGCGCGCCGGGCGCGAGTGCGCCGCCAGGACTCCTGGCGGTGTTCGTAGGTTCGGATTCCGCGCAGGAAGTCGGTCTTGGAGAACTCCGGCCAGTAGGGCGTACAGAAGAAGACGGCGGCCTCGTTGCCGTTGGCGTGCCAGGGGAGGAAGTTCGACGTTCGTTCGTCGCCGCCGGTTCGGATGATCAGGTCGACGTCGCGCACCGGGCGGTCGTAGAGTCGCTGCTCGATGTCCTCGACGTCGATTTCGTCGGGCTCGAGGGCGCCCGCATCGACGTCTTTGGCGACGCCGCGAACGGCCTCAAGCAACTCTGCACGGCCGCCGTAGGCCAGTGCGATGTTGAGAACGAACTCGTCGTAGTCTCGGGTTCGATCCTCGGCGTATGCGACGGCCTCGCGGACTCGTTTGGGGAGTCGGTCGACATCGCCGAGCGCTCGAATGTGTACTTCGTTGTCGTGGACGCGGTCTGCATCGGCGAACTCGCGGAGTTTCGATTCGAGGAGGTCGAACAGCGCTTCCCGCTCGTCTGCGGGGCGCTCGAAGTTCTCCGTCGAGAACGCGTACAACGTCAACTCCTCGACGCCGATGTCTTGACACCACTCGAGGACACGTTCGGTCGTCTCCGCACCAGCACGGTGCCCCTCGTGGGCGTCGCCGCCCTGCTTTCGGGCGTACCGTCGGTTGCCGTCTTGGATCACCGCAACGTGGGTCGGCGCGCCGGAGATCTCACGTGAGAGCAGCCGTTCGTAGGCCGCGTCGACGCGTTCGCGGAGCCACCGCTTCATTACCAGGGGAAAAGTCACCGGTGCCTATGTGTCTTGTGTGTTACCCGTTATCAACGCGGAGACAGAATTCGATCTCGGGCTCGAGCGTCGAGAGACGGGAAAAACACCCCTCGAATAACGGATACTACTGCCGTCGGAACCGTGACGGCTATCAGTCCGGCGCTGCTCGAGTGATCCAATGACAGACGCGAACTCGACGGTCATCGACGAGGACCTCTACCAGCGGACCAAGGCGCTGCTCGAGCCCGGTGAGATCGAACTCAACGGGGCGATCGTCCACACCGACTACGACGGGCAGGAAGACGTCCAGATGATGCAGGCGACGATCGACGTCGGCGACATCATCGCCGAACACGCGGGCCACGACCCGAAAGACTGCTACGTCTACTCGGGCAACGACGACACCGATTTCTCCTCGAACCAGCACCAGGGGCTGACCTTAGAGGACGAGGAGTTCGTCTGGGAGTGCCAGCAACTGCTACGCGAGGGGAGTTTCGACATCGTCATCTACTACGAGGCCAGCGCCGACCACGAAGCGATCCTCGAGGACATCCGCGAGCTGGGTTTTGACGTGACCGGCGTCGAAGGCGAATAGTCACGGTCCAGACGATCGACGAGCTCGGCTCGTCGACGATTCCTCACGCGATCGCAAGTCGGCTCGGAGAGCCGGCTCCGAGTTGCTTATACTTCGGTAGTTCCGAGAATCACGTATGAATACGGACGTCGACCTCACGGCGCGAGAACGGGCGGTCGTCAACGCTTTTCAGGGCGGCTTTCCAGTCGTGGAACGACCGTTCGAGCCTGCTGCGGCTGCCATGCGCGACGCGGGGGTCGACATCGACGCGGCGAACCTCCTCGAGACGATTCGTGAGTTAGACGACCGCGGCGTCCTCTCGCGGTTTGGCCCGCTCGTCAACGCCCAGGAGATCGGCGGCGCGGCGACGCTGGTTGCCATGCACGCCCCCGAAGACCGATTCGACGAGATCGTCGAAGCCGTCAACGACCACCGCGAGGTGGCCCACAACTACGAGCGCGAACACCCTCACCTGAACGTCTGGTTCGTCGTCAGTGTCGCAGACGAGGACCGCGTCGAGGCGGTGTTAGCCGAGATCGAAGCCGAGACGGGCCAGGAGACGTACAACCTGCCGAAACAACGCGAGTTCCGTGTCGAAGCCAAGTTCTACGTCGACGGCCCGCTCGACGGCGGCGGTGACATCGAGGCGGCTGGGATCGACCTCTCGGACCTCGGACCCGATGTCGAACCGACCGACGAACCCACGCTCTCGCCGGCCGAACGCGATCTCGTCCTCGAGATCCAAGGCGGCGTCCCGCTAACCGAGACACCGTATGCGCACGTAGCTGACGCGATTGGACAACCGACCGAATGGGTCCTCGAGACGGTCTCCCGTTTCGAGCGCGAGGGCAAGATCCGCCGGATCGGCGTCGTGCCGAACCACTACGCGCTGGGATACACGGAAAACGGGATGACGGTCTGGAACGTCCCCGACGAAGTTGTCCCCGAGGTCGGCCCCGAAGTCGCTGCGCTGCCGTTTGTCACGCACTGTTACCGGCGGCCACGCCACGAGGGCGTCTGGCCGTACAACTTCTTTGCGATGACTCACGGCCGCAGCGAAGACGAGAGTCAGCGCCGCATCGAGCAGGTCCGCGAGACGATGGCCGAGTACTGGGACGTGACCGACGAGGACTGGGACTCCCTGTTTTCGACGCAAATCTTGAAGAAGACTGGGATTCGACTGGACGAACGTGCTGACGCGAACACCAGAGCGCGATAGCACCGATCGGACGGCTCTCTGTGACAATGATTCCACTACTCCACGATTTCACGGACGCGACGGTGCTCGTCTTCGGCGGCGGCCCCGTCGGTGCTCGCAAGGCCCGCCGGTTCGCCCGCGAAGCGCGGGTCGTCGTCGTCAGCCCCGACTTCGCTGATCGTGACTTCGGCGGGGCCGAACTGGTTCGAGCAGCGCCCGATGCCGACGAGATCGCGGGCTGGCTCGAGCGGACGGCCCCCGCGCTGGTCGTCGCCGCGACCGACGACGAGGCGATCAACGACGCCATCGCCGACGCGGCCCGCAAGCGGGGCACGCTCATCAATCGCGCGGATCGATCCGGGGAGCGCGACCACGGCAGCGTCGTCGTCCCCGCGACCGTCCGCAACGATCCCGTCGTCGTCGCGATCGCGACTGGCGGGACGGCTCCCGCGCTGAGTAAGTATCTCCGGCAGGAACTCGAGCAAACGCTTTCCGGAGCCGGCGAGATGGCACGGGTCTGTGCAGGAGTACGCGAGGAACTCAAATCACGGGACGTGGCAACCGATCGGCGGCGACAGATCGTCACTGACGTCGTTAAGTCTCCCGGTGTTTGGACAGCTTTACGTACAGGTACTTCTAACAGTTCCCAAGTGATCGAGGACGTGCTCGCCGAGGATCTGTCTACTGGGGGTGATCGGTCGTGATTTCGACCGGGGTTGTCACCGCAGCGCGGGTTACACACCGGTGTGGGACCGTCGACCAGCTCGCTGCTGCCAGCCCCGAGAGTCAGACGACCGCCGTGACGGAGTTGTTGACCGTGTCCGATATCGAAGAAGCGTACGTTCTGTCGACGTGTAACCGCGTCGAGGCATACGTCGTCGGGCCAGACCACGTCGTCGGCCGCGCCGCGCTCTCGGAGTTTTTTGCCGGCGTCGACGACGACGCGATCGTGATGACCGACCACGACGAGAGCTTGCGCCATCTCCTGCGTGTGGCCGCCGGGCTCGACTCGGTCATTATTGGTGAAGATCAGATTATCGGCCAGGTGCGGACCGCCTACGAGGACGCCCGCGATGCCGGCGGAATCGGCTCGATGCTCGAGGCCGCCGTCACGAAGGCGATCCACGTCGGCGAGCGCGCTCGAACCGAGACCGCGATCAACGAGGGCGTCGTCTCGCTTGGCTCGGCCGCGACGCGACGGGCCGCCCGGGAGATCGATCTCGAAGGAGCGACCGCGCTGGTCGTCGGAGCCGGCGAGATGGGACAACTCGCCGCCCGGAGTCTCGCAGCTGCCGGCGTCGACGAACTCGTCATCGCCAATCGAACCGTCTCGCGCGCAACACAGCTCATCAGCGACGTCGACGACGAGACCGACACCACCGTTGTCTCGCTCGAGGATCTAGAGCGGGTTACAACCCACGCCGACGTTGTCGTCGCAGCGACCGGAAGCGACGAGCCGGTGCTCGAGCCCCATCATCTCGAGGGACAGGAGGACCCACAGGTGATCGTCGATCTCGGCCAGCCTCGCGACGTCGCGCCGGAGACCGACGCGTTACCCGCAGTGCAGGTGTTCGATCTGGACGACCTCGAGTCGATTACCGCCGAAACGCACGACCAGCGAGCCGACGCTGCCGACGAGGTCGAGACGATGATCGACCACGAGTTCAAGCTGCTTATCGAGCAGTACAAACGCGCTCGCGCCGACGAGGCCATCGCTGCCATGTACGAATCCGCCGAACGGATCAAAGAGCGAGAGGTCGAGACGGCGCTCTCACGGCTGGGCGGTGACGAGGTGTCTGCGGAGCAACGCGAGATCGTCGAGGCAATGGCCGACTCGCTGGTCAACCAATTGCTCGCACCGCCGACCAAGAGCCTGCGCGAAGCAGCGGCGGAAGACGACTGGAGTACCATCAACACCGCGCTCCAGCTCTTTAACCCAGAGTTCGGCGCGACTGATGGCCCGATCGCGCCACCGTCGATGCCGACGACGGTAAACGGCGACGCAAGCATCGGCGCGACCGACGACGACTAAGCAAACGCAGTGGGTACGGCGCGCTGGATCGACGATGCGTCTGGAATCGGTCCATCATTTCTCTCCAAACCGTCTTTAGAAGGAACCGCCGTTACTCGGCAGCCGATGTCGGGTTCTGACTACCGAACGAAGACGCGTTAGCGCTGTGGCGCGCCGTACTCGACGTGAACCGTCGGAACGCTCGCGGAGTCGGGTGCCTGGTTGCCGTTCCAGTCGACGAGTCGGACGTTTGCCATCTCGCCGGAGAAGCGAAAGCGCTGGACGCCAACGTCGATCGCCCCCTCGGCGACGCCGCCAGAAACGACGGTTCCTTCAGCCGTCGGATCGGCCGCCAGCATCTCGAGGTCGCCGTCGACGGTGACTTCGTAGTTCGAAGGGACGCCGCGGCCGACGATTGTCACGAGATTCGGCAGCTGTGTCTCGGAATCAGTTCTGTTTTGGACCGGCGTATCGCGTGCCATGCTCCGATAACCCGGGTATCTCATCATAAGCTTTCCTGTCGAGAAAATGGTAACAATCCGTGAATACAAGCTCGCATTATATCAGTGGAGATCGTCGAACGACTGGACGCGATAGTCGCCAAGGACACACCGGCCGCGGCGCTCGTGGCCAACCCGTTCGACGTGGATCGCGTCGAGGCCAGCGTTCCAGGCCGCGCCGACGTCGTTTGCACCGTCACCCGCGAGCACACCCTGATGGCCGTTGTGCGCGACACCGAGGTCTGCCATGACGCGCTCGACGGGATTGGGATCGGGTTTCCAGCCCGTCTCCTCGGTACAGCACAGTTGCGCGTCGAACCAGTCGCGGATTCCAACGTGCTCTAAGACGGGTTCACAGAGAAACTCCTGGCAATGGGTGACCAGGCCCACCGGTGCATCGAGATCGGCGACGAACGCGGCGTCGTCGTGAAGGTAGGTCTGTTCGGCCCGAACAAGCGGATCTTCCTCCGCATGGAAGGCATCCCAGAACGTTCGGGGATCGACACCCCACTCCTCGAGCTGACGGTCTCGGGATCCGGTCAGCCCGTTCCAGAGGATGTCAGCCTCCCGATCGGTGAACTCGCGGCCAAGCCGGTCGCCGACCCGGTCGAACACCTCCCGCGTGTACGACCACTCGACGTCGACGAGGGTACCATCGAGGTCGAGTAGCCAGAAGTCATAGTCCGGTTCAGACGCCATTCGGACACAACTGTACGGGATTCTCGAGTAAATGCCTGTCGCTGGACCGCTCAACTCCCATCGATCGCCCGGTGGTTCCGAGTTTGCGCTGACGATTTGGGTGGGGCATCATGTCGAATCATCCAAAATTATAACAAGGTGGTACATGTGCCTGATACTATGTCCGAGCGGAACGCCGGTTCCGGCAGCCATGACCGTGACACGGCTGCCGACGCCGACCGAATTGCGGTGTCGACCGTCGCCGATGGGGGGACGCCGGACCTCGACCAGTTTCTGAGCGTCCTGCGCGACCGACGCCGGCGATGCGTGCTGTACTGTTTACTGGACGGCGACGTCCGGGAGAGAGACGCCCTCGCACGACGCGTCGCCGCTCGACTGGATCGAGTATCGCCCGACGACGTGCCCGAGCGTCGCTCTGACCAGATCGAGGCCGCGCTCGCTCACGCAGATCTCCCGATGCTGGCGGCGGCCGACGTCATTTCGTACGATCACCGAACCGGTTCCCTTCAAATCGACGACCTTCCGGGACCGCTCGAGGCGCTTATCGATACGTGTGCACCGTTCGACGAGTTGAGCGACGGCAGTGGGGCGAACACGTCCGCTCGCGATTGATAACGGCTGCGCCAGTCCGCGAGTCGATCGGTCCAGAACGCACGCCGTCCGGGAGGGCGTCTCGCCGAGCCGTCGCCAGCGGGCCGGCGTCATGCAAGGTCAAGCGAGCGAAGTCAAAGGTCGATGCCACCGTTGACGTCGATGACCTCGCCGGTGATATACCCCGCTTCTTCACTGGCGAGATAGCGGACGAGTCCGGCGATGTCGCTTGCGTCAGCGAACCGGTCCAGTGGAACGTCCTCGCGGATCTCCGCTTGCACGTCGTCCGGGATGGCCTCGACCATCTCGGTCCGCGTGAAACCAGGAGCAATACAGTTGGCGGTCGAGCCCGACGGTGCCAACTCGAGAGCAAGCGAGCGAATAAAGCCGAAGAGGCCGCTTTTGGCCGCTGCGTAGTTCGCCTGACCGACGTTGCCTTGTTTCCCGACCACGCTCGAGATGGCGATCAGCCGACCATCGTCGGCGGCTTTGATGTCGTCGTAGAAGGTATGTGTACAGTTGAACGCCCCGTTGAGCGAGACGTCGATCGCACGGTGCCACTCCTCGGGGGTCATGTCGGCAAAGAGCCGGTCCTGCGTAATCCCGGCGTTGTTGACGAGGACGTCGATCTCGCCGAGTTCGTCGTGGACACCCTCACGCATGACGGCGACGTCGTCACGGTCGGTGACGTCGGCCTGAATCGGGTACCCCTCACCCTCGCCGTCGGTGGCTGAAATCGTCTCGGCGACCTCGTGGGCGGCCGCTTCCGACGAACGATAGTTGACGACGACGGTCGCGCCGTAGCGCCCGAGTTCACATGCGATGCTGCGCCCGATTCCCCGCGATGCACCAGTCACCAGACACGTGCGATCTGCAAGCGGCTGCCGGGACGGGAGCTCCAATCCGCTCGTTTTGCCGAATGTTTGTGCTGTCATTGTGGCCCCTCCATCGTGGCTCGCTGCTCCGTTTGGCTACCGTGTGGCGATACTTCCGACGCATGCCGTTCGACGGCCGTGAGCCACTCGTCGACGGTATACGTTCGCTCGCCATCGGTCTGGTTGGGTTTCGTACACGGGACGACGCCTTGGAGATCGTTTGCGTCGCCGTCACCGTCAGCGTCGGAGAGTGCAAGCGCCACCAGCGGAACCCGAAGCGATTCACACGGGGCGTCGATGCCAAGCGGTGATGGGTCGGTCTGTCGCCGACAGAAGCCCGGCTCGAGCGAATAGCCGTGCTCTATCGCCCACTCGTCGAACTCGGCGACGAGTTCCTCCCGCGTCGGCTGGTCCGTGTCCCCGATCGCGTGTTCGGCCGGCCACTGGGAGACCTGCACGTCGGCGAGGATGCCGGTTTCTTCGAGCGTCTGCAGCCGCTCGAGGAGCGCGGTGATCCGCTCGGAAACGGTGGCCGGCACGCTCGATCGCACGTAACAGTCGACCCGAACGTCCCCCTCCAGTTCGGTCTCGAGAGCCGGAATCTCGGTAGCGTTATCGGCAGACATAGTGATCTCCCGTGCGCTGGATGCAATCTTGCGCGGCAAGTGACTCGAGAACGGCAAAGAGCGTGAGTTTCGGAAGGTCGAGCATCTGCTGGAGATCGGTCGCTTTCGCCTCGTCAGTGACGAGAACCGAGAGATAGACGAGTTTCGCCTGAGGTGATGTAAGTTCGTCTGGGACCGCGAGTTCCCCTGTTGTTGCCGACTGGTGTTCGCTCGTAGACATCACCGAAGACGCCCACAAGCAAGCATATAAAGATGAAGAGTGTTATGTTACCGATTAACATTATTACTGTTATGATAACTTATTACTTCCTAATATTCCCTACGAATCTGCACGCGGCGATCTCGTCGCGCACCTGTTCGCCGCCACAGCGTTCGACGTTGGTTCCACGGGTGGTCGCGACGAGGAACTGATCACGACGGTGTGATCGGCCGCGGACATATACTTTCTAAAGAGTGTCAAATCATCCAATAATTTCATATACCAGATCATGGTACTGGCGCGTGGGTTGGGGGGAGGGGGAATCAACAGTTCCGTCACGATGATTCGATCACCACAGTCGAGGTCCTCGTATCGAGCAGCCGACTCCGTCGAACCACACCGCGACACGGACCGCTGGAGGATATGGCCTCCGGACCGACCACACGCAAGGGGGGAACGCAGGTGAGTGGCCGTGAGCGACGAGGACACCGTTTACGTTGCCGCCGGCGCCACCCGCTACCACGACTATCGCGAGTGTCAGGGCCTCTCGCATGCACGGGAGGTCTATGAGCGGCCACGCTCGAGCCTGCCCGAAGACTTTACGCTCTGTAAGCTGTGTTCAGGCGCCTATCATCTCGACCCGTCCGACAGGCCGATAGTGACGGCGAGCCGGCTCGAAGAGCTTGATCCCGAGGACGTGGGCTGATACTGCCGAGACACCTACACGACGGCTAGTCGTCCGTCTCGGTTACCCGAACGCTCGAGCCCAGATACTTCGAGATGACCTCCGAGACGGTGTCGGCCTTGAACGGCTCGAGATCGGCCGCGATTTCGGCTTTCAGGGCGTCGAAATACGCCTGATCGGTCTGTAGTTCCCGGAACTCGACCGCGTGGATGGTTCGTTCGGGAACGCCGAGCCACTCCGCGGCGAGGTGGCGGGCGTAGTCTTCGTCGCCGACCTCGCCACGCCACAGCGTATCTCGAAAGAACAGCCAGCCGTCGGTGCCCGGTTCGGGTGCCTCGCGAAAGAGCGTGAGCGTCGTCTCGGCGCTGCTCGGCTCGATCGAAACGGCGTCGTGGGCCGGCTCGATGCGAACCCGGACACGGAAGGCGTAGCGGGCGTCCATTGGGAGGGAGTGCGGTCAGTCGTGTTCGGACTCGATCAGTTCCGCCATCTCGATGTCGTCGTCGGTGATACCGCCTGCCTCGTGGGAGGTCAGCCGGATCTCGACGCCGGAGTAACGGATAATCATCTCGGGGTGGTGAAACTGTGCTTCGGCGATCTCGCCGACCATCTGGGCGAAGTTGACGCCGCGGAGGTAGTCGTCGAACTCGTAGACCCGGACGATCTCGTCGTCCTCGTGTTCCCATGCGTCGGGGAGTCGGTCGTTGATCTCCTCGTCGGAAAGCAGGTCAGCCATATGGGGCCGAACGCAAGCCATCCAAATAATGATTGTCCCGCGTTCCCATTCGGCCGTCATCTCGCGATTCACGTCCATCACGGCCGATCGGCGGTCGATCGACCATCAGTTGGACTGTGACTCCGTGCTGGCGGGCTGAAGTTCGGCATCGACCAGCGTCTCGTAAGCGCGGCGGAACCGCTCGGACAGCGCCTGATGTGAGATATTCAGCTCGTCGGCCAGTTCCTCCATCGACACGCCGCGGGGAATCTCGAAGTAGCCGTGCTCGAGGGCGGCCTCGAGAGCCTCTTGCTGTTCGGGCGTCAGCCGCGTCTTGTGGCCGCCGGTGTCGGTTACGTCGGTGATCCGACGGAGGTCGGCGTTGATCCCGCGCTCGACCAGCCGCTCGTAGGTCTCACAGAGCTGCTCACGAGTGCGGTAGCGAACTGTCACCTCCCACCACCCATCGCTCGCGCGTGCCTCGAGGAGCGAACCGCCGTCGGCTAGGATCTCGTTCCAGAGGCGATCCGTTCCCGTCTCGCCAGCAAACGTCACGTCGTATAGCAGCCGCGAGTCAGTTTCGACCAGTAACTCGGCGATTTCGACCGAGGGATCGGCCGCGAACGCGGATTCGACCGTCTCGCGATCGACGCCGGTCACCCACAGTGATGGCCGTGTCTTCGACACCGAGGATTCGAGTTCGAACGTCGCCTCCGGGACGCGCTCGAACGTCGTCGCAAGCGCTGTCTCCGTCGCCGGAAGCCGGAGGTCAGCTATCGTCGACATCACACATCCTACACCACCATCGCGTAAAAACCGCTATTGCGGTGCGACTGACTGTCGGGTTCGATGATAGCCACGCAGCTGACCGGGTCACCGAGCAGCCACTACCATAACACAAATGACACGTACGCGAGCGACACCGTCCACTGCTGCCCATGGTACTATCGGACGGTCGATTGTGGCACCTGTATGCGGTATCTGGAAATCACGGTCCCGGAGGGGAAACGGCAGGCCGTCCTCAATATTCTCGAGGACGAAGGGATCGACTACGTCGTCAGCGACGAAACCAGTGGCCGGGAGTACGCCGCAGTGATCCGGTTTCCGGTCCCGACGCAGGCCGTCGAATCGATCCTCGATCGGCTCAAGCGAACCGGCGTCGGCGACGACGCCCGTGTCGTCGTGATCGACGCCGAAACGGTCATTTCGGAGGGATTCGCGACGCTGCAGGAACAGTATCAGTACGGCGGACAGACTGGCGCGCGCACCTCGAGACAGGTCCTACGGACGAAAGCCGACGAACTCACGCCTCCATTTCCGATCTACGCCGCGATGCTATTAATCAGTGCCGTCGTCGCGACCGCCGGCCTGCTGGCCGACTCGCCGGCGGTCGTGATCGGCGCGATGGTCATCGCGCCGCTGCTCGGCCCCGCACTCGCCGCCAACATCGGCATCGTCACCGGCGATACTCGGCTCACATCGACCGGCTTTCGCTACCAACTCGTCGGCGTCGGGCTGGTGGTCACCGCCTCGATCGCGCTCGCGGCGCTCGCCCGGCTGGCCGGCCTCGAGCCCGCGGGAATCGACATCGTCGTCGCCACCGAACTCGAAGAGCGGGTCTCTCCGAACCTGTTTTCGCTGGCGGTCGCACTGGGTGCCGGGATCGCCGGCATCCTGAGTCTCACGCGAGGGTTTTCCGAGGCGATCGTCGGCGTCATGATCGCCGCAGCGCTCATTCCGCCCTCCGCTGCGGTGGGGATCACGGTCGCCTGGGGGATGTCTGGTGCGGCGACCGGCGCTGCGGTCCTCGTGATCGTCAACCTCCTGTCGCTCAACCTGGCTGCGCTGGCGACGCTGTGGATCGCCGGCTATCGTCCTCAGGGGCTATTCGAGGTGTCGCCGACGCGAAGGCCGACCTACACCTACGTGGCGATCTTCGGAATCGGCTTGCTGGTGTTGGCCGTCCCGCTTGCCAACGTCACCCTGCTCGACTTTCATACGACCGAACTCGAGTCGGCCGCCGAAGCGGAGGTCGAGGACGTGCTGACGGATCCTCGATATGACGAGTTCGAGCTGGAAGACATCGTAGTCGAACTCGACGGCGATTACCCAATCCAGTCGGTCGATAGGGTCATCGTCACGGTCTCGAGTCAGAGTCCTGGGCCGGAGCCAGGACTTGCCGACCGCCTCTACGAGGAGATCAGGCCTCACAGCAACGATCCAATCGTCGTCGAGGTCCAGTACGTCGTCACCGAAGCACGGGGTGACGACGCGGACGGGCAAGGTACCGGTCCCGCTGACGAGACGGCCGAGCGGCCCCCGCTCGAACGGGGCCCGGAACTGCGAGTGAGTCGTCTCGAGGCAGCACCCGCTTAGCGATTCAGCCCGAACGAGACGTGAACTGTCGTCGTGTACGATTCGATCTGGCCGTCCTGTATCTCCGCCGTCTGTGATTCGATCTCGAGTCCGGTGATGTTCTCGAGCGTCTCGTCAGCATCGTCGAGCGCGCTCTGTGCGGCGCCTTCCCACGATTCGTCCGATGTCCCGACCAGTTTGATGACTTTGGCAGTTTCGCCCATGGTGCGCGGAAACGGACACCAGAGAGGGAAATAGTCCTTGCCCGGTGGTATGCTTGCTCGGGTTCACATTCCGGCAGGGATTGGGGATGAGCGACGACGAGCGTTCTGTTCCGGAGCGCCCGATCTCGAGTCACTCGTCAGCCGCGGAGTCGCGAAAGCAGTGCGCGGAGATGTGACGGTGAGAGCAACGACGTCGGACGGTCCATGTGGACGCCGATCTCGCCCGCCAGCGCCTGCAGTCCGAGTCGCTGGACCGGCTCTGGCAGCGAGTAGGCACGCCGGATCCAGTGGCCGAGTTGCTGTTCGCGTGCCAAGTCGTCGCGCCAGGCGTGTTCGTAAGCTGCGAGCGTGGTCGGCCGATCGGGGTCGATCTCCCGGACGGCGTGGTCGGCGCTGGTCATGCCGTAGAGGATGCCACCGCCGGTGAAGGGCTTGGTCTGGGCAGCCGCGTCGCCGATCAGGAAGGCACGCCGAGAGATCACCCGGTCCGGTGGGCCGATCGGGATCGCACCCGAACACCGATGGGTGACGTCGACCTCGTAGCCGTCGATCAGGTCCTCGAAGTGTTTGGTCACGTGGACGCCCGGCGGCGCCGCGAGGCCGTACTCGACGCCGGCCTCGCCGCGTGGAATGCGCCACGCGAAAAAGGTCGGCGGCGTCAGATGCACGTCGACGAAATTCTGGTGGTCGTTTTCGTCCGAGAAAGCGAGCGCCCCGTGGAGGAACTCGTCGGGCTGGGGAAGGCCGAGTTCGTCCCGTACTCGCGAGCGCGGCCCGTCACAGCCGGCGACCATCTTCGCCTCGAACTCGACGACGCCGTCGGGGCCGTTGGCGACGATTGCGACGCGGTCGTGGTGTTCGGTGACCTCAGTGACGGTGTGGCCCTCGCGGACATCCGCACCCGCCTCCCGAGCCAGTTCGGCGAGATGACGATCCAGCCCGACGCGGTCGATGACGTTCGAGGCTACCTCCTGCTTGTAGAAGGGATAGGCGTCGCTTCGTGGTCCACCGACGTGAAACCGTGCGCCGTAGATCTCGTTTTGAAACAGCTCCTCGCGAGCGCCCGTCCCCGTGAACTGCCAGATATCGGTGCTCACGTGGCCGGAACAGGCAAGGGGCTCGCCGAGACGGCCCTTCTCGAGGGCGAGCACGTCGTAGCCGTCCTCGGCAGCCCGGCGGGCAAACCGTAACAGTATACCCTTTATGCGACGGGTGTCTATCAAGACGTATGAGCGATGGAGCGCCACAGGACGACGCTGCGGCGGCGTTCGCCAGTCAGGCCGAGGCGGCCCACGGCGAGTCGATTCGACAGGTCGTCGCGTTCGGGGACGCCGTCCGCGGCGACGACCGCGGCGTTCACACCGAGGTCGAGATACTGGTCGTGCTCGAGGGCGACGACCCGGAAACCGAACGCGCCCTCGAGGCCCTCGCCGAGACCGTCGGCCTCGAGCACGGCGTCGTCATTTCGGTGTACGTATTGCCCGCCGACCGGGTCGACGCGAACACGGACCACCCGTTCGTCCGGACGGCGCTCGAGGAAGGGCGGGCGTATGTGTAGGCCAGTAGCCAGCATGCCGGCGACGTGGCGCGTGCAGACGGATTCCGGAGGGGCGAGCGACCGATGCGAGTAACGCTGCTGGGAACCGGCGACACGACCGGCACGCCGACCGTCGGCTGCGACTGTGATACCTGCACGGCGGCGCGCGACCGCGGCGTCGAGCGCACGCGGTTCTCGGTCCACGTCGAAAACGAGCGCGTCGACGAGTCGCTGCTGATCGACTTCAGTCCCGACTTTCGCTACCAGTTCCTCCGCGACGACGTGTCGTTGCCCGACGCCGCCGTGATCACGCACGTCCACTTCGACCACCTCGACGGACTCGG
>SDGW01000396.1_pt1 | contig 18482 bp, 16 predicted proteins | sample 2873831 | NCBI WGS metagenome assembly SDGW01 (sample SAMN08132700, study PRJNA421101) | hypersaline lake metagenome | isolation source: celular fraction 0.22 microns magnesium sulfate-rich crust from ephemeral... | place: Spain: Penahueca Lagoon, Toledo | collected 2011-07
CTCGAGTCGCGACGGGCGTAGGAGCGCGACCGCTGCCCGGCCACGGTGACACGGTTTCAGACGCGGATCCCACGTTTGGTGCTGCTTGCGTGTGGATTAGGACCGCATTTGCGAATGGGTGGCAGTGGCGAGCGCGCCCGCCGGGCGGCGGACTCGGCCGGGGATTTACCGCCGCCGTCGGTGTGGAATCACTATGTTCGAGACGCTTCACCCGCGTCGACCCGGCAGTTACGTCGCTGTCTGGATCGTCGTCGCAATCGCGCTCACGTCGATCGCAACTGGCGTCGGCGCGATCCTCACTCAGCCGGCCCTCGAGGCCGGCGGCACGCTCGGCGATCTCCAGGCCGTCGCGGAGTTCAGCGGGACCATCGTTGGCTTCGCCCTGCTCGTCACCGCCTGGGGAATGCGTCGCGGGTACCGGCTGGCGTACGTCACAGCCGTTCTCCTCGTCGTCCTGTCCGGGACACACGGTATCGTCCAGTTCCGAGTGGTGTCCGTCCCGCTCGTCGTCCTCTCGGTTGGCGGACTCGTCGTCCTCGTCGCCACGAGCGGGCGATTCACACGCTCGAGTTCACTCGATGCGACCCAGATCGGTGCGCTCCTGTCCATCGTCGGCGTACTCTGTTACGGAACCGCCGGAGCGTACGCACTCAGAACCGGGTTCGACGGGGTTACGACCGTCGTCGACGCCGTCTACTTTACCACCGTGACCGCGAGCACGGTCGGCTACGGCGACGTCCACGCGAGTACGGAAGCGGCGCGACTGTTCGCTATCTCGTTGGTCGTCCTCGGGCCGGCGACCCTGGCCGCCACGGTCGGTAGCCTGTTCGGCCCCACACTCGAGACGCACCTCTCCCGAACCGGTCGCGAGGCAACGGCACATCTCAGTGCCGACGCTGCCGCGGCCGGACACGGACCGGAGACCGGCGCGGAAATAGTTGTTCTCGGGGCCGGCGAGACGATCGAACCGATCGTCAACGCCCTCGCGTCCCGCGCGTCGGTCGCGGTCGTGACCAGCGAGGAGGGGACACGGCGTTCGGACGGCGTCGACGTACTCGTCGGTGACCCGACGGCCGACGACGCGCTCGAGCGGGCCGGTCTCGAAACGTGCGATGCGGTACTCGTCGATACCGTCGCCCTGCGAGACGCGGCCGCGGTGATCGCCTCGACTCGGTCGCAGACGGATGCCAGAATCGTGGCCCTCACGGATCGTAGTGAAACCGAGTCCGACGACCGAATCGAGGCGGACGTCGTGGTCGACCCCGAAACCGCCTTGATCGAGGCGACCGTCGGCGCGCTGCTCGGGAGCGACGAGATCACGGGTCAGTCGTCCGCGTCGGCGCGCTCCCAGAGCGGGTAGAGGTCGTCCTCGATCGGCCCGGTGATCGACTCGCCGTCGAGTCGGAGTTCGGGCTCGCCCCCCTCGAGTTCCCGCACCGTCCCGATCTCCGCAGCCTCGATCCCCGCGTCGGAAAGCGCCGCGAGACGGCCGGCGACGGCGTCCCCGGGAACGGTCGCGACCAGCGCGCCGGAGCCGAAGATCCGCAACGGGTCGACCCCGGCCGCCTCGCACAGCGTCGCCGTCGCCTCGCGGACCGGGACGGCCTCGCGGTCGATCTCGAGGCGGACCCCGGAGGCGCGGGCCACCTCGAGCAGGCCGGCCGCGACGCCGCCCTCCGTGGGGTCGTGCATCGCCGTCGCGTCCGCGCGGACGAGTCGGGCCTCGGGGGCGACGCTGATCTCGTCGAGAAACGACTCGGCGCGCTCGCGGGTCTCGGAGTCGATCCCGAGGTCGTCGCCGAAGTCGGCCGCGAGGACGGCCGACCCCTCGAGTCCCGCCGCCTTCGTCATGATTACGGCGTCGCCGGGCTCGGCCCCGCCGGTCGGGACGTACCGGTCGGTCGCCCCCATCGCCGTCAGCGAGAGCAGCGGCCGCTCGAGCTGGTCGACGTACTCCGAGTGGCCGCCGACGATCGACGCGCCGATCTCGCCCGCCGCGGCGTGGAGGTCGTCGGCGATCTCCTCGAGGAGGGAGCCGTCGGCGTCGTCTTCGGTCTCGGCGTCGCTTGGGAGCAAGACGACGGCGGTCAGCCAGCGCGGGTCCGCCCCCGAGACGGCCACGTCGTTCGAGGCGACGGAGACGGCGAGCGTGCCGACCGCCGAGGCGGCCAGCGAGATCGGGTCGGAGCTGACCACGAGCGTCCCCTCGCCGTCGGGCCAGTCGATCGCGGCGGCGTCCTCGCCGTCCGCGGGCCCCTGTCGCACCGTCTCGTCGGCCGCTCCCGTCCGCTCGAAGACGTGGGTCAGCAGCTCGTCCGGACTCACCTTTCCGGGCATAGCAGGAACTGGGACGATGCGCCGTTTGTAGCTGTCGAAGGATCGCTTCTCGTCGCGAACGCTCGAGCCGGTCCGCTGCCAGTGAGTCGCTGAAAGCCCCGGCGCCGCTTTCATTCCCGCTCGAACGCGGTTTGGCGCGGATGCTGTCAGAGACTCGAGGGACGGGAACGGAGAACCGGCGTCGATTCCGAGGCCCGCTCAGTTCTCGGGCGCGACCGCCTGCATCGTCTCGCGGACCTGGTCCTCGTCGGCCCCGCGCGGGAAGCTGACGGCGATGGCGTCGAGGCCGTCGACCGCCTCGTAGCGCTCGAGTTGCTCGCGGGCGGTCTCGGGGGAGCCGACCGCACAGAGGTCGTCGAGGATGTTCTCGTCGACCAGCTCGAGGGCGCGTTCGCGGTCGCCGTCCTGCCAGGCGTCGTAGATCTCGGTCGCCTCGTCGTAGCCCTGTCGCTCGAGGGCGTCGCGGTAGAAGGTACCCATGCCGCCGACGTAGAAGCCGACGTGCTGGCGGGCGAGCGCGCGGGCCTCGTCGGGGTCATCGAGCGCACAGCAGGTGACGCCGGCGGTGACCTGCACGTCCGACGGGTCGCGGTCGCCGAGGTCGGCACCGCGTTCGATGTCCGCGATGCGCTCGTCCATCCCGTCGGGGGTGAGCATGATGCCGTGCCAGCCGTCGGCGAACCGGCCCGCGAGTTCGACGGCCTTCGGCCCCATCCCCGTGACCTCGATCGGCGGTTTCGTTTCCGGCGGGTCACAGCGCAGTCGGAACCCCGAGAGTTCGAAGTCGTCGCCGTCGTAGTCGACCGTCTCGCCGGAGAGGACCTCGCGGACGATCTCGACCGTCTCGCGAGTGCGCTTGAGCGGGTTGCCGAACTCGACGCCGTGCCAGTTCTCGATCACGACGGGGCCGCTCGGACCGAGCCCGAGCCGGAACCGGCCCTCGGAGAGTTCCTGTAGCGTCGCCGCCGTCTGGCCCAGCAGGGCCGGCGACCGCGAGTAGGTGTTGAGAATGCTCGAGCCGATATCGATCTCCTCGGTGCGCTCGGCCATCGCCGAGAGGACGGTCACGCCGTCCCGGCCCCACGTCTCGGGGAGCCACGCGCAGTCGTAGCCGCCGTCCTCGGCGGTCCGTGCGTAGTCGACGATCGAGTCGATCGTCGGCTGTGCGGCGACGGGAAGGTGGACATCTCTGTCAGTCATCGTCAGTCACAGACGAATCCCTGCCTTTTGGGTGTATGGGAACCGGCGGCGTGCGGACTGGCGTTTATCTCGGGCGACTGGCGGGACGATTCGCGGAGGGGGACCGAACCGCCGCGTCGGAGTTGGTCCCGTCCAGAAGTCATCGAGAAAGCTGTAAAATGTCCACAGCGAGCTGTCAGACCCCAGTGTGATAGTTTCATTTCGGTACGGAGCGTGGAAGAATACGGATTTCCGTCGGCGTCCGCCGGTCGACATCGACCCGGATACCGACCGAGAAGTCCGAAGGAGGGTAGGAAATGGTAGCAACCGAAACGCGAGCGGAGATCGAGGAGTATCTGGGACGGGTCCCGAGCTGGATCGAGGCGCTTCCGGAGCAAGCCGCGGAGAACAGCTGGAAGACCGTTCGAGACCTCCAGTTAGGAGAGACGGAGCTCGAGCAGCGAGAGAAGGCCCTCGTCGGCCTCGGGGCCGCGGCGGCTATCCAGTGTCCGTACTGCGTCCACTTCCACAGAGCCGAGGCGAAACTCGAGGCGGCGACCGACGAGCAGCTCTCGGAGGCGGTCGCCATCGCGAGTGACGTGCGATACTTTTCGACGGTGCTTCACGGGGCGGAAGTCGACCACGAGGACTTCGTCACCGAGACTGGAGCAATCGTCGAGCACGTCAGAGACCAGCGGGCCGCGCCACCGAGCGACGACTGAGCGGCCGGCCATCCGGCCGCGACTTTTCTTCGGGCGGCGTCTCGAGCAGTGTGAAGGACGACAATTCGGCCAGTTCGCGGCGGTGGTGACCGACCGACCCCAGCCGGCCGGCGTCGGCGGACGTGGGGCAAACGGATCCGCCGACCGGCGACCGATCGAGGGAGTTCGAGGCCGATTCGCGAGCCGGATCCGACGGGGTGTGCGAGCGTTCAGACCTCGTGCTCCTCGCTGATCTGGGGGACGCCCTGGGCCGTGATCGTCTCGCCGACGACGTACGACGAGGCGGGACTGGCGAGGAACTGGGTGAGGTCGGCGATCTCCTCGGCGGTGCCGATCCGGCGGGCGACCTCGGCGCGGTCGATTTCGTCGGCGGAGACGCCCATCTGGCTCTCGACGCCGGGCGTGGCGACGAAGCCGGGCGCGATGCAGTTGACCCGCACGTCGTCGTCGGCCCACTCGTAGGACAGCGTCGTCGTCAGGTTGATGACCGCGGCCTTGGCCGCGCCGTAGGGGCTCATCATCGGCGAACCCCGCTGGCCGGCGACGCTGGCGATGTTGATCACCGAGCCGCCGCCGTCCTTGAGGTGCTCCGCGGCGGCGTGGGTGCAGTGGTAGGTGCCGGTGACGTTGATGTCCATGATCGTCTCCCAGCCGTTCGGCGAGACGTCGTCGAAGCCGGCCATGAAGGAGGCCCCGGCGTTGTTGACCAGCACGTCCAGTCCGCCGAACTCCTCGACGGTGGCCTCGACGAGCGCCTCGACGGCCTCGCGATCGGTCACGTCGCACTCGACGGCCAGCGCCCGCCCCGAACCGTCGCTCTCGTTGATCTCCTCGGCGACCGGATCGACGTTGTCCTGCTCGCGCGAGCAGACGACCACGTCGACGCCGTCCGCGGCGAACCGCTCCGCGATCGACTTCCCGATCCCGCTCGAGGACCCGGTCACGATGGCGACGTCGCCGTCGACGCTGAACTGTCCGGTGCTCATACGCGGCCACCTGCAATTCGAGTGTCAGTTACCATTGTTAGGCACAGTCGCCCATTCGAAGCAACTGTTAATAAAGATGGGCATAGATCCCGCACCGTTAAGTGGGTGGGAATCACTGCCATAGGTATCCGCGCGACGGCGGAACAACCGTCGCCCCGAAACACATTCATGTCATCAGACACCCCCGATTACGGACCGGATCGGCAGGCCGAGGTCTATCTCAGCGGCATGCTCGAGGACGAACCGCCCGAGTTTCCCGTCTCTTACGAGGATCTCGTAGAACGCGCTCGCGAAGAACTCAGCGAGGAGGCGTTCGCCTACGTGGCGGGCGGCGCTGGCTCGGAGTCGACGGTCGCGGCGAACGACCGCGCCTTCGACGACTGGCAGATCGTTCCCCGGATCATGCGGGACATCTCCGAGCGCGATCTGTCGGTCGACCTCTTCGGCCACGAGTACCCGTCGCCAGTTCTGCTCGCGCCCATCGGCGTCCAGTCGATCCTCCACGACGAGGCCGAACTGGCCGTCGCCCGCGCAGCGAGCGCGTTCGACGTACCGATGATCTGTAGCTCCGTCTCCTCGTACTCCATCGAGGACGTCAGCGACGAACTCGGCGAGAGTCCCGGCTGGTTCCAGCTCTACTGGAGTTCCGATCGGGACGTGGCGGCCAGCTTCCTCGAGCGCGCCGAAGACGCGGGCTACGAGGCCGTCGTCGTCACGCTCGACACGCCGAAGATGGGATGGCGCGAACGCGACATCGAACTCGGCTACCTCCCCTTCCTCGAGGGCGAGGGCTTGACGAACTACTTCGAAGACCCGGCCTTTCGCGACCGACTCGAGGCTGACCCCCGAGACGACGAGGAGGCGGCGATCGCGTCCTGGCAGTCGTGTTTCGGCGACGCCTCGCTGACCTGGGACGACCTAGAGTGGCTACAGGCACAGACCGACCTTCCCGTCGTCATCAAGGGCGTACTCCACCCCGACGACGCCCGCGAGGCGATCGAGCGCGGCGTCGACGGCATGGTGGTCTCGAACCACGGCGGCCGGCAGGTCGACGGCGCGATCCCGGCGCTCGACGCACTGCCGGACGTGGTTGATGCGGTCGAAGACGCGACGGAGCCCGACGAAGACGTGCCCGTCCTCTTCGACAGCGGCATCCGGCGCGGGAGCGACGTCGTCCGCGCGGTCGCGCTCGGGGCCGATGCCGTCCTGCTGGGTCGACCCTACGCGCTCGGACTGGGTATCGGCGGCGAAGACGGCGTGTGCGCCGTCCTCGAGAACCTGCTGGCAGATCTGGACCTCACGGTCGGACTGTCGGGGTGTGCGAGCCTCGAGGAAGTCGACCGCGGGACGGTTCGGAGGGCCGAGCGGTGAGCGAAGACGCGACCCTGAACGGCGACACAGCGGAACCCGGCGTGAGCGAGTGGGAAGCCGTCTTCTGGGACATCGGCGGCGTTATTCTCGCCCTGGACTCGGTCCAGGACGCCCACGCCGAGTTCGTCGCGGGCCTCTGTGACCGCCACGACCTCGAGACGACCGTCGACGAGGCCGTCGAGACCTGGCGGACGACGGTGGGAGATTACTTCCGCGAGCGCGACGGCACCGAGTTCCGGTCCGCGCGCGAGGGGTATCACCGCGCCGTCGCGGCCATCGTCGGCGAGGAACTCCCCCGCGAGGAGTGGGAGCCCCGGTTCGAGGAGATCGTCGAGGCGTCGATCGAACCGGTGCCGGGAGCCCCCGAGGCGATCGAACGGCTGGCCGACCGGGACCTCCACGTCGGCGTCGTCAGCGACGTCGACGACGCCGAGGGGAAACGGATGCTCGAGCGGTTCGGCGTCCGCGAACACTTCGACTCGATCACCACCTCCGAGGAGGTCGGCTACACCAAGCCCGATCCGGCGATGTTCGAGACGGCCGTCGCGAAGGCCGGCGTCGCCCCGGAGCGGTCGCTGATGATCGGCGACCGCTACGATCACGACGTGAACGGGGCCGCGGAAGCGGGCATGCACGGCGTCGCCTTCGGCGCCGAGGACGGTCCCGCGGTGGCCTATCGGATCGAGTCGCCCGCGGAGATCCTCGAGATCGTCGACGGGACGCGGGACGAGTAGCGCTCGGCCGCGGCGAATCGAAACGACGACCCTGACGACCGACCTGCGCCCGATCGGCTGGTCGATTCTTCCCGTCCGACCCGCGGACGGTCGTGCCGTACGGTAACTTCCATCTCACAAACATTGTAAAAGAGAGTTCGCGGCGTAACTATTTTCGTAAAGGGGGGAGATACAGTAGCACACGACAATGTCCACTGCGAAGCGAAACGCCACGAACGACACCGTATCGGCCCGCGACGCCGGCCGTACCACTCCTCTGCCATGAGCGAGAGCTACTACGAGCGCCTCGTCGACGAGGACGCGCTGGCGGCGTACCTGACGGACCACCTCGGCGAGGTCGACGAGTACGACATCGAGCGCCACCAGGAGGGCCACTCAAACGAGACCCTGTTCGTCACCTGGGGCGACCGGGAACTCGTGATCCGGCGGCCGCCGCCGGGCGAGACCGCCGACACGGCACACGACGTGCTCCGCGAGTACCGCGTCACGAACGCGGTGGCCGACACCGACGTCCCGGTGCCGACCCCGCTGCTGGCCTGTGAGAACCACGACGTCATCGGCAGCGACTTCTACGTGATGGAGCAACTCGAGGGGGACGTCCTCCGCGAGGACGAACCGGAGCGGTTCGCCGAGCCCGACAACCGGAAGCGGATCGGCGAGGAGCTCGTCGACAACCTGGCGACGATCCACGACCTCGACTACGAGGCGATCGGGCTCGGCGAGTTCGGCCGGCCCGAAGGGTACACGCAACGGCAGGTCGATCGCTGGGGCAAACAGCTCTCGTGGGCGTTCGAGGTCACGGAGGACGAACGCGAGGTCCCCGACCTCCACGAGGTCGGCGACTGGCTCCGCGACAACGTCCCCGAGGAACACCCCCACACGCTCGTCCACGGCGACTACAAGCTCGACAACGTGATGTTCGCGCCGGGGACGCCGCCGGAACTGATCGGCGTCTTCGACTGGGAGATGGCCACGCTGGGCGACCCCCGAGCCGACCTCGGCTGGATGCTCTCGTACTGGCGCGACGCGAAGGACCCCGAGCCGGAGATTCCCGAACTCGTCACCCGGTTCATGGAACGGGAGGGGTATCCGACCCGGGCGGAGCTGGTCGCCCGCTGGGAGGAGCAGACCGGCTACGCGTTCGACCACGAGCGGTTCTACCGCGCGCTCGCGGTGTACAAACTCGCCGGCCTCGGCGAGATGTTCTTCCGGCGCTACCTCGAGGGCAACAGCGACGACCCGATGTACCCGAAGATGCGGGATCGCGTACCGGCGCTGGCCGCCCGCGCGAAGCGGATCATCGAGGGCGACGAGCCGCTGTAGGCTCGAGTCGTCGAACGCTTTCTCACGAGGAGCGCGTTCAGCCGCTGCGGTAGTTATCGGCCACTGTCGGCACGCCACCGCAGCGTCAGTCGGTCCGCACGAGTCGATCGACCCTCGAAATCGCGATCGCGTTCGGGATCCGGCGATCCGAGTCGAGCGATCGACCGTTCGACCGCGACGCTATCGGCCCATCGTTACCGGCGTTCGGCACAAACTCGATTCGACGTACGCGCTGTGAAACGGCCGACAACGGGCTTAACATTGCTAAGCGTGTTCGGTGGTATTAAGACGGTCCCCGGCAATCACACGACCATGTCACTGGACAGCATCGACCGCGTGGCAGTGCTGGGCGCGGGCAACATGGGGCACGGAATCACCGAAGTGACCGCGATGGCCGGCTACGATGTCACGATGCGTGACATCAAAGACGAGTTCGTCGAGGACGGCTACGAGTCGATCGAGTGGAGCCTCCGGAAACTCGAGGAGAAGGAGATGATCGACGAGTCGGCCGACGAGGTCCTCTCGCGGATCGACACGACGACGGACCTCGAAGAAGCGGTCGCCGACGCCGACCTCGTCATCGAGGCTGCGCCCGAGGATCTGGACCTGAAACACGACATCTTCACCGACTTAGAGGAGTACACCAGCGGCGACACGCTGCTGGCGACCAACACCTCGAGCCTGCCGATCACGGACATCGCGGAGGCCGTCGACACGCCCGAGCGCGTGCTCGGCCTGCACTTCTTCAACCCGCCGGTCAAGATGGACCTCGTGGAGGTCATCTACGGCGAGGACACCAGCGACGAGGCGGCCGAAGCGGGCTACGAGTGGGTCGAGTCGATCGACAAGACGCCGATCTACGTCCGCAAGGACGTCCGCGGTTTCGTCGTCAACACCATCGTCGGTCCCTTCGGCGGCGAGCCGGCGTTCATGGTCTCGAACGACGAGGCGACGATCCGGGAGGCCGACGCGACGATGGTCCACGAACGGGGCTATCCGATGGGGCCGTTCGAACTGGCCGACCTCACCGGCATCGACGTCGGCTACCACGTCCGCAAGGAGGGCGACAGCCCGATTCCGCCGATCACGGAAGAGAAAGTCGAGGCCGAAGAACTCGGACAGAAGACCGGGAAGGGCTTCTACGACTACGAAGACGGCGACGGCGCGGACTACGAGCCCGAGGACGCGGGCGACTTCGACTGGCTCCGCGTCGAGGCCCGCATGATAAATCGTGCGGCATTCCTCGTGGGCGAGGACGTCGCCACCCCCGAGGAGGTCGACATCGGCGTCCAGCTCGGGCTCGGCTTCCCCGAAGGTATCTGCCGCCGCGCCGACAAGATCGGCCTCGATACGGTCCTCGAGAAGCTCGAGACCCTCTACGAGGAGACGGGCGAGGATCGCTTCGAACCGCACCCGTACCTCGAGCAGCTCGTCGCGGAGGGCAAGTCCGGCGAAGAAGCCGGCGAGGGCTTCTACAGCTACGACGACGACAGCCTCGGCCCCTACCACGACCTGAACTACGAGCTCGAGGACGGCGTCCTCTCCGTCGAACTCGACCGGCCCTCGCGGATGAACGCCCTCTCGGAGGACCTGCTTTCCGAGATCGACGACCTGTTCTCGAACGTCGACACCGACGAGGTTCGCTGTGCGACCATCGAGGGCGCGGGCGATCAGGCGTTCTGTGCCGGCGCGGACGTCTCCGGCTTCAGCGACGCGAACCCGACCGATCTGATGGACGTCACGCCCGCCTTCGAGACGGTCAACGACTTCGAGCGGCCCGTGCTGGCGAAGATCGACGGCTTCTGTCTCGGCGGCGGCCTCGAACTCGCGCTGGCCTGTGACCTGCGGGTCGCGACCGAGCGCTCCGAATTCGGCGCCCCCGAGATCAACCTCGGGCTGATCCCCGGCGGCGGCGGCACCCAGCGGCTCACCCGCGTCCTCGGTGAGACCAGGGCGAAGGAACTGGTCTTCCGCGGCAACCACATCGACGCCGACCGCGCCGAGGAGTGGGGACTCATCAACCGTTCAGTCGAGCGTGACGACTTCGACCAGACTGTCGACGAGTTCGTCTCCGACCTCGCCGGCGGCCCGCCGATCGCCCTCAAGATCGCCAAGAAGGTCATGAACGAGGGCGAGGACGCGAGCATCGAGGCCGCCATCGCCATGGAGAGCCAGGGCTTCGGCCTGCTTTCAAGCACCGAGGACGTCCTCGAAGGCACCGCGGCGTTCGCCGAGGACCGCGAGCCCGAGTTCGAGGGCAAGTGAGATGACCGAGGGGCCGGACGAGCCGTCCGCGTGGCCCGAGTGGGGGTCGTTCGTCGAGCGCCACGGCTACCTGTCGTGGCTCGACATCCAGGTCGAGTCCCTCGAGGACGGCCGGGCAGTCCTCGTCATCGAGCGTGACGAAGACTTCGAGAACCCGGTCGACACCGACGGGCCGAATCCGGTCCACGGCGGCATCGTCGCGACGCTGATCGACACCTCGAGCGCGTTCGCGCTGCGGAGCACGTTCGAGAACCCGAGCGAGGCCCACCTGACGACGACCGACCTCAACGTCTCGTATCTGCGGCCGGCGACCGGGGACCTGCGCGCGGAAGCGGAAGTCCTCCGGGCCGGCGGCTCGACCGGCGTCACGGACGTGTCGGTGACGGGCGACGACGGCGAGGCCGCCGTCGGTCGCACTACCTATCGGCTCTTCCGGGACGGGATCGGCGGCGAGTAAAACGTCGGTCGCGGGCGTCTCGAGCAGCCCCGTCCCGACTACCGGTGCCGTCGCGGTTTCGGTACTCGACGGTGTCGTGCGATCGACTTCTCGAACGTCGACGAAAACGCCCCGTGAGGGCGACTATCGCTCGTTGCGCTCCTCGCCCAGCTCCTCGTAGATCCGCGGATCGGTCTGGAACTTGAGGACGTTGTGGATCGCCGAGTTGCGGATGTTGGCGATGACCGCGCCGTGTTCGGAGTAGCAGTCGTGGATCCACTGAGAGACCTCCTGCCGATCGCGGAACATCATGATCGTCTTCCACTGGTACTCCCCGTCCGAGAGGAAGAAAAACAGGGTGTGTTTGTCCCGTTTGATGTACTCCATCGCGTCGCGCCAGCGCTCCTCGAAGTGTTCGGGGTTGAACTTGAACTCGAACAGCGCGAAGATGTAGTACTCCTCGTTGGGGATGATCGCCTCGCGAAAGACGCCCTCGTCGCGCATCCGCCGGATGGACTCGCTGACGGTGACGTGGGAGACGTCGATGTCGTACTCCGACTCCAGTACCTGCGTTAGCTCGCGCGAGGACAACTGCGGATCGGTCGAGAGTTCGCTCAGGATCGCGATGTCGCGGTCCTTGAACTCCCAGTTCGGTGGGTCGCCGCTCATGTTGCCGTGAGTGTCGTTCTGGACATGATTTTATCGTTCCGCTCCGGCGAGGAACTCGCGGAGTCGATCGGCGTACGCGTCCGATCGGTCCTCGGGGACCCAGTGGTAGGCCTCCGACAGCGGCGCGAGTTCGGCGTCCGCGATGTCCTCGGCCAGCCGCTCGGCGTAGCCGTAGGGTTGCATCACGTCGTCCTCGCCCCACAGCAGCAGCGTCTCGGCGTCGATCGCTCCATAGTCGATCTCGGTCGTGTGGTTCGTGTTCGTCGCGACGGCGTTGCGAACCAGCGACAGGTGGCCCTCGTCGGTCAGCCACGGCGCCTTCATGCCCGCGACGAACTCGGGGTCGGCCTCGCCGTAGGCCCCCTCGACGAACGCCGAGTCGAGTCGCCCCTCGAGTTCGTCCCGATCGATCTCGGCGGTCGCGGGCAGACCCAGATTCGAGACGAACTCGACGGGCCAGGAGTCGTAACAGACGGCGTTCGAGAGGACGAGCTGGTCGACCGTCTCGGGATTGTGCGCGGCAAAGCGCAGCGCGACGCCGCCGCCGATGTCGTGGGCAACCAGCGCGATCTCCTCGATCCCGAGGTCCGCGAGCAAGGCCTCGAGGACGCCCTCCTGGGCGCGAATCGAGCGGTCGAAGCCGTCGTGCATCGCGGAGTTGCCGTAGCCCGCCATGTCGAGCGCGATCGTCCGGCGGTCCTCGGCGATCGGCGGGACGACGTCGCGCCAGAGGTACGACCAGGTCGGGATGCCGTGGACGAAGACGACCGGTGGGCCGTCAGCGTCGGCGGGCCCGGCCTCGTGGTAGGCAATCTCGAGGTCGTGGCCGTCGACCGAGACCGTCGCGGTCGACTGCTCGTCGGTCCAGGTCTCGTGATCGACCATCTATCGACCACCCGGAGTCGTCGTTCGGTCGGGTTCGCGGACGGCTGCGGTACTCCCGGCGCCGTTTCGCGTGATAGGTCCTCTCATTATCATTGGTGACACGCAGCCAATTCAGTTTCCAAGATAAAGTCAGTTTGGGAGGAGCCTACCGCTGTTAACTGCATGACGGTGGGCGGCGAGGACGAATGGCTGGTAGACGGGCGCTACTCGTCGTCCGACCCGGCCGTCAGCCCCGCGAGCGACTCCTCGCCGATCTCCTCGAGGACCCGCTCGTGAAACGACTGCAGCGCCGCGCTCTCGTCCTCGGCGAGGACGACGTCGCTGGCCGACAGCGTCGCCAGCCCGAACGCCCGCGGTGTGGGGGAGTCGAGCAACTGGCGGGTGATCTCGAGGTCGCCCGCGTCGATCGCGTCGACGACGGCCTCGATCTCGGCGACGTTGAGTTTGTCCTCTACGATCTCGCGGTAGGTCTCCTCGATCACCGCGAAGTCCTCCAGGTCCTCGGCGAAGCCAAGCAGCATCTCGCTGGAGACCTGCTGTTCGCTCGCCGACTTCTCGTAGCCCTTGTAGCGCTTGAGGATCATCAGCGCGCGGGTCGCGTTGATGCGGAAGTACCGCTGGAGCAGGTCGGTCCCCGACAGCGAGGCCCGGAGATCGTCCCGGACGTCGTCGGCCTCGAGGTCGGCGAAAATGCCCTCGAGGTCGACCTTGCGGTTGAGCGGCATCGAGAGGACGAAGCCGTTGTCCGCGACCGCGACGCGGACGTTGGCCGTCGCCTCCTGGGCGCAGCGGTAGGCCAGCAGCCGCGAGAAGCCGTCGTTGACCTTCCGCCCGTACGTCGAGTGGACGTAGTAGTGGCGCTCGTACTCCTCGCGGTCGCGGACGACCTCGACGGCGAGGCGGTCGGGCGCACTGACGCTCTCGGGGCCGGCGTACCGACACTGGTGGTCGAACAGGCGGGCGATCGCGCGCACGCTGTCGTCGTCCAGCGGGAACTCGCGGAGCCACGCGCGGACCCGCGGCGGGCCGCCCTCGTCGTACCGCTCGAGGAGGTCGCCCTGGAAGGACAGGACCTCGCGGCCGAGGTCGGACGACAGCGGCAGGCGCTCGGAGTACCACGACGGAACGGTGGGCCGGGCGCTCGTCCGGTCGACGTAGACTTTCGAACCCCGGCGGTAGCGGAACTCGAAGTGGTCGCCCCCGAGGACGAAGACGTCGCCCTTCTCCAGGGTGTCGAGGTAGTTCTCGTCCAACTGGCCGACCCACTCGTCGCTCGCGCGCGTGTAGACGTCGCAGGTGAAGGAGTCGGGGATCGTCCCGATGTTCGTCATGTAGATGACCCGCGCGAGCCGGCCGCGCTTGCCGATCAGGGGCTCGCCGACGGGGAACTCCTCGTGGTGGTGCTGGCCGTCGGGCGGGTCGTTCTCGTCGCGCCAGACCTTCGCGTAGACGTTCTTCTCCTCCAAGCCGGCGTAGTCGGCGGTGAGGTATCGCATGAGCGACTCGTACTCAGCCTCGGAGTAGTTCCGGTAAGGGTAGGCCCGACGGAGCGTCGCCTGCAGGTCGGCCTCGGGACGGATCTCGGCGATGGCCATCCCGTAGACGTGCTGGGCGGCCACGTCCTGGGCGTTCTCGGGGATCGACACCGAGTCGACGAACCCCTCCTCGGCCTTCTTGAGCATGACCGCACACTCGAGCAGTTCGTCCCGGTCGAGCGCGATCACGCGGCCGGTGACGGTCTGGCCGACCCGGTGGCCCGCGCGGCCGACCCGCTGGAGCAGGGCGGCGACGGATTTGGGCGAGCCGACCTGGACCACGAGGTCGACGTGGGGCATGTCGATGCCCAGCTCGAGGCTGGTCGAGGAGGTGACGACGTCGAGGTCGCCGTCCTTGAGTCGCCCCTCGACGTCCTGTCGGACCTCCTTCGAGAGGCTGCCGTGGTGACAGCCCGAGTTGTCCTCGTCGTAGTCGTCGAACCGTTCCCGGAGGTTGTGCAGGACCCGCTCGGCTCCCGAGCGGGTGTTGGTGAACACGAGCGTGTTCGTGTGGCTCCGAATGTGGTCGTGGAGCATGCGGTAGAATCGGTCCTGGACGACCTCGCGGGGCGTGTTGATCAGGTCGTCGGTCGGACACTCGAGTTCGATGTCGAACTCGCGGGCGAAGCGGGCGTCGACGATCTCGTAGTCGCGGGCGGGGCCGTCGGGGTCCTCGCGACCGACCAGAAACTCCGCGACCTCCTCGAGGGGTTCGATCGTCGCCGAGCAGCCGATCCGGGTGATATCGTGTTCGGTCATCGACTCGAGGCGCTCGAGGCTGACCGACAGGTGGGTGCCGCGCTTCCCCGCGGCCAGCGAGTGGATCTCGTCGACGATGACGTACTCGACGCTGCGGAGCTTCTCGCGGAATTTCGGCGAGTTGAGCAGGATGGCGAGCGTCTCGGGGGTCGTGTTGAGGATGTGAGGGGTCTCCTCGAGCATCTTCCGGCGCTCGCTGTCGGCGGTGTCGCCGTGACGGATGGCGTGGCGGATCTCGCCCATCTCCTCGCCGTCGCGTCGCTCGACGACGGACTCGATCCCCTCGAGGGGGACCGTCAGGTTTCGGTGAATGTCGTTGGCCAGCGACTTGAGCGGCGAGACGTACAGACAGTAGACGGCGTTCTCGAGGCCACCGGGAGACTCGCGGTCGCGCCGGTAGAGTTCGTCGATGATCGCACAGAAACTGGCCTGGGTCTTCCCCGACCCGGTCGGCGCACAGATCAGCGTGTTCGTCCCCGACTGGACGTTCGGGATCGCGCCCCGCTGTGGCGGCGTGAAAAAGCCCCCGTTCTCGGGGACGAACTCGCCGAACTCCTCGAGCCACCACTCCCGGACGGCGGGCTCGAGCGAGTCGAAGACGTCGCGGTCCGCGATCGTCGTGGCGTCGGGATCGAAGGGCAACTCCGCGTCGGCGACCGGCAACTCGCGGCCGTCGTTCCCGTCCATGCTCGTCGTCTCGGGGGGCGGCGTGTAAGAGGGTTTGGACGGCGGAGCGGAAGTGAAATCGGGGGCGGGGACCGCGTCCGCGGCGGCCGCGCCGGGAGCCGCCGGACCGCGGCGGTCGCCGGGGAGCCACAACGCAGTTATTCCCTCGCCGGAGACTGTCAGGAAATGCTATCGTCGCGATTCCTGACCGTCATCGTTCTCGTCACCGGCCTGCTCACGGCGGGGGTCGTGGCGGGGACGACGGCCGTGGATCTCGACGGCGACGGCCGGTCGGTGATCCAGGAGGTCCGGGACGGGACCGCGCCGCTCGAGGCCGACACCGACGGCGACGGCCTCGACGACGACGTGGAGAGTCGGCTGGGGACGGATCCGACCGCGGCCGACACGGACGGCGACGGGCTCGCGGACGGTTCCGAGGTCGACGAGTACGGGACCGATCCGACCGTGGCGGACACCGACGGCGATGGACTCGAGGACGGGACGGAAGTCGACGAGTACGGGACCGATCCCGCGGTCGCGGACACGGACGACGACGGCCTCGCGGACGGCACGGAGATCGAGATCGGGACGGACCCGCTCGAGAGCGATACGGACGGCGACCGACTGGACGACGCCGCGGAGCGCCGGCAGTACGGCACCGACCCGACCGATCCGGACACCGACGGCGACGATCTCGAGGACGGCGCGGAGGTCGAGATCGGGACGGACCCGACCGCGGCCGACACCGACGACGACGGACTGGACGACGGTGCCGAGGTCGACGAGTACGGGACCGACCCGACCGATCCGGACACCGACGGCGACGGCCTCGCGGACGGCACGGAGGTCCACCGACGGGACCGACTTCCGGGCGCGGACCCGCTCCGGACGGACGTCTACGTCGAGGTCGATACGATGGAGGGGACCGACCTCTCGGCGGCGGAGGCCGACCGGATCGTCGAGCGGTTCGCGGACGCCCCGCTCGAGAACCCGGACGGGTCGACGGGCGCGGACCTCCATCTCGTCTTCGACGAGACGCTGCCCCGGGAGGACGAGACGGACGTCGACGACCTGAATCGGTATCGGTCCCGGTACTTCGACGGCTCGAGCGCGGGGTATCACTACCTCGTGATCGTCGAGGACGTCGCGGGCGGGACGGCGACGACGAACGTCATCGGGAAGGCGACACTGGGGACCATGATGGTCGAGGACCAGCCCGGCCGCCACGAGACCGGCTCGACGGCGATGCACGAACTCGGCCACTCGCTCGGCCTCTCCAATCGGAGCTTCGAGGGGATCGACTCCGATCGGTACGCCTTTTCACGGTACCCGAGCGTGATGAACTACAACGCGCCGAGCGACTACTACGGCTTCTCCACCGGCGGCGGCTACCGGAACTTCGACGACTGGGGCTACCTGGCTCAGCACCTGTTTACGCCGGACACGACGGACGTGTCGGTGACGTAGTCGCGAGGCCTCGGTATCCCCCGCCGCGAACTCCCGGATCAGTCCTCGCGCTCGCTCGGCGTCGATCCCGCGGCCGGGACGTCCGCGGAGATTCCTATCTCGCCCGCGTCGTCGATGCGGATCCGATAGCCGCGATAGGAGAACTCGACGGCGACGGGCATCCGCGATCCGTCGTCGGCCGGCCGATACAGCGCGTCCAACGCGTCGGTATCGACGACCGCGTGCAACGGCGGCTCGAGATCGATCGGATCGATACCCTCGCGCGCCGCCACCCCCTGTACAACACGAACGCTGGTCGGAACCGTCGTGGTCATACGTCGGCGACCAACGACGGCGTAAATAAGCCCCACGATTCTTTGCTGACGCACGGCAGACGAACGTCAGACGCACGCAAGACGACCGCATTCCCGCGGCTCACTCGACAGTGGGCCCCGAACGGGGTAAAATCCCAAATACGTTTATGCACGTTCTCCTAACACGTACGTAGCCCAGCGGAGCTGGTGTCACGGCCGCCCGGCACCAGTGGGCTGTCAGAGGCATTCCACCCACCGTCGAACGGCCGTCTCTCGGGCGTCACGACGGCCGTTCGGTCACGCGTTCGGGCGTCGAGTGGCTTTTTCGTTCGATTCGCTTGCCGACTCGAGACGGATCCCCGCCGATCAGATCGTGACCTCTCGTTCGAGGACGATCGACTCCGAACCCGACGCGTGTGCGACGCCCGTGAGTTCGATCGTGGTGTCCCCCGCCGGCACCTCCTCGAGGGTGATCCGCTCGCCGCGTTCCGTGACGGTCCGCTCGATCGACGAGTCCGTCGTCGCGCCGGCAGTGATGTCGTCGCCGTCGGTTTCGGCCGTGATCTCGACGCGGTCGCTCGAGCCCATATCGAGGACTACCACCGTCACCGAGCCGTCGTCGGTACCGGTCGTGACCTCGGTTTCGACCGCGGCTCGGGCACCCCCGTCGAGCAGACCGGTGAAGCCGAGAAAATACGTCCCGATGGCGGCCGTCAAGACGATGACGATCGCGATCACGAGAATCGTCGAGACGACCGGGCTCACGCCCCGGTCGCCCGCTCGACGTGACGGACTGTCGCCGGCGATCATCGACCCGCCCTCGGGTCGAGCCGTCGCACGGCCCGCGAGCCCACC
>SDGW01000494.1_pt1 | contig 18468 bp, 23 predicted proteins | sample 2873831 | NCBI WGS metagenome assembly SDGW01 (sample SAMN08132700, study PRJNA421101) | hypersaline lake metagenome | isolation source: celular fraction 0.22 microns magnesium sulfate-rich crust from ephemeral... | place: Spain: Penahueca Lagoon, Toledo | collected 2011-07
CGGCGCTCATCGCCGCCGAGCCCGGTTAGTCGTCACCGGCGCTCATCTCCGCCGCCTTGAACCGCGTGCCAAGCACGTACACGGCGGCGCCGAGCGCGATCGACAGCAGCCCGGCGACGGCGAACAGCGCCGAGAGAAGCGAGTCCGAGGGCGAGAGCGACAGCGCGCCGAGTATCGACCGGGCGAGTTGGCGGAGCAGGCCCGTCCCGAGCGCGGCCGCGTCGAGCAACAGGAAGCCGAACACGACCGCGAACACCGCGATCAGCGTCGAGAACACGGTCACCGTCTTGTACAGCCGCAGGGGGACCTCCACGTCGCGCCCCTCGCGGCCGTCGGTGCGGCGGTCGTCGTCGGCCACGGCCTACTTCGGCGGCCGCAGCCGGTAGTAGCGTCGGTTGAGGTCGTACATGTACCCCTCCCGCATCGTCTTCAGCACCGCGTAGGTGATCCCGGCCACGATGATCGGGATCAGGAACGTCAGGTCGAACAGCAGGCTGACGTTCATCGGCATGATGTTCTGGATCGACAGCATCGAGATGGTGAACGCGAACGTCACGCCGCCCATCCCGATCGCGGCCCAGAACGGCTGCTCGACCGGGCGTCGCGCGCTCCCCTTGTTGAGGAACGGGACGATCGCGATGGCGCCGACGATGACGACGTTGGCGAGCACGCCGTACGTCCGGTCGGCCATCAGCTTCTGCCCACCCAGCAGCGAGATCGCGGGGTTGAGGTCACCCAGCTTCAGCAGGCCGAACGACCAGTAGAGGTACCAGTCCGGCAGGATGATCGCGGGCGTCGAGCTCGGGTTCGCCGGGGCGCCGATGTGGGGCGGGAGCGTCGCCGACAGCAGCAGCAGCATGCCGACGAAGAAGCTGGTCAGCGCGAGGTTGCGGATCAGCTCGTGGGGCCACGTCGGGAACCCCAGCACGTCGCGCTCGACGTAGGTGGACTGCTCGCGCAGGTCCTGGTCCTCGCGGCGGGCCCGCTCGAAGTACTCGTACGTGAGACGGGGGAGCCCCGCCCGGCGCTTCTTGCGCTCGCTCCAGGTCGGCGTCTCGTCGTCCGGGGGGACGATGCCGGTTCCGCCGTCGGTTCGTGCGTCGGGTTGGTTGTCGTCGCTCATTGTATCAGTGGGGTTCCGCGATGCCCTGCATCCAGACGATCGCGATGTGGATCGCGATCAGCGATGTCACCACGAACGGGAGCAGGAACACGTGGAGGATGTACATTCGCTGGAGCGTCGGTGCGCCGAGCGAGAAGCCGCCGAACACCAGCTGGGCGACCCACTCGCCGATCACGGGGATCGACAGCGCCATCTCGACGCCGATCTGTCCCGCCCAGTAGGCGAGCTGGTCCCACGGCAGCAGGTAGCCCGTGTACCCGAAGCCCATCGTGAGGCTGATCAGGACGATCCCGAGCAGCCAGTTGAGCTCGCGGGGCTCCTTGTACGCGCCGGTGAAGTAGACGCGGAGCATGTGCAGGAACACCGCCGCGGTCATCACCTGCGCCGACCAGCGGTGGATCGAGCGCAGCATGAAGCCGAACTGGAGGTCCTGCATGATCATCGCGATCTGGGAGTAGGCGACGGTGCCGGTCTCCGCGGCGGCCGCCGACGGGGTGTAGTAGAACCCCAGTAACGCGCCCGATAGCGCGGCGACGACGTACGCGAGCGTGGAGAACGACCCCAGCGCGTACAGCGGGTACCAGTACCAGAACTTGTTGTCGAGGTTGTACTGCTCGGTGTGGCTCTTGGGCATCTGGAGATTGACGCGGTAGTACATCGTCTCCAGGAGCTCCAGGTAGTCGACGACCCGGAACCGCTTGTCGAGCCAGATGAGGGTGAACAGGTACCCCTTCTCGATGGGGGAGAGCTGCTTCTCCTCCATCCAGCCGAGATGGTCGTGTTCGTCTTTCTCTTTGAGGCTCATTGGTTATCGTTTGTAGTACGGGTAGACGGCACGCTTGAGCTGGTCCCAGACGCCGGCGCCCTCGAGCTGTTCGCCGTCGACCTGGTCGCCGCGCACGTAGAGGTCCTCCCACTTGCGTCGGCGCTTCTTGACCACCATCACGTCCGGCAGGAACTCCTTGCGGTAGATCGCCAGGATGAACGCCAGATCGATGAACACGATCGCGAGCAGGCCGCCGAGGAACATGTTCCCGTCGGCGGTCAGCCCCCAGCCGGAGACCAGCCCCCAGGTGAACATGAACACGAAGACGATCTCACGTGGACATCAGTCACCACCTCCCCCGGTGTTGCCGGTGTTGGGTGATTCGCCGTACTTGAGGACGTAGAACGTGAACACGAGGCTGACGAACATCATCAGGATCGTCGCCGCGCCCACCCAGTGGGGGTGGATCGGCGCGCCGATCTCGTGGAGCTCCCGTTGGCCGCCGCCGGCGGCCTCGGTCGGTTCGAGCTCCTCGACGACCTCGACCGACCCCACCATCCCCACGCCCTCGTGGGGGATACAGAAGTACTCGTGCGTGCCGAGCGTCTCGAACGTGTGCTCGTAGCTCTCCCCGCCGGGGACGTCGCCCTGGTCGGGGTAGTTGTCCCGCGCGGCCTGTTCGTTGTCGAACCCGCCCGACGCCCAGTAGTCGGCGCCGTCCGGGATCTCCTCCTCGTAGGCCGTCACGCTGTGCCCGACCGTCCCGACGTTCTCCCAGACGACGGTGTCGCCGACAGCGACCGTGATCTCCTCGGGGTCGAAAACGAGGCTGTCGGTCATGTCGACAGTGTGTGTCGTCCCGCCGCCACCGCCGCCCTCGGTGCCGGTGGCCGTGCCGGTGCCTTCCTGCCCGGCTGCGACCCCCGAGCCGAGGGCGACGGCCCCGCCGGAGCCGCCTGTCGCTCGGAGAAAATCCCGCCTCTTCATACGGCCAAAACGTGGGACGGCCGGCGCTTAAACCCACCGTTTCACGCCACCCGGCGCGGCCGGCCACACCGGCAGACGGCGGCGGGGTGCCCGCTCGATCAGTCGATCCGGTCCTCGTCGCCGTCGTCGCCCAGCTGCGGCACGAACTCCGGGCGCTCGCCCGCCTCCTCGACGGCGCGCAGCCGGTCGCGGTACTCCGCGGCGCGGAACCGGTCCGAGAGCCGCGCGTTCGCGACGACCGCGAACAGGAACACGCCGACGGCGACGAACAGCAGTCCGAGCACGGGACCGATCACGCCGCCCTGCGGAACGTCGGGCTGGAGGTCCCAGATCAGCGAGCCGATCACCAGCCCGACCCCGGCGACGATCTGGGCGGCGGCGACGAGCTGGAGCATCGTGTTGCCGAGCTCGCCGGAGCCGGACTCCACCTCGTCGGGGTCCGGGAGGCTCGGATCCTCCGGCGGGGTCTGTACCTCGTACTGCTCCATCGAGCACAGCGCCACCGTCGGCTCCACGTCCCTGAGCACGGTGCCCTCGCCCTCGACGCTCCCGTCGGGGTTGACGATGGCGTACCCCTCGTCGGAGTAGGCGAGCAGTCGGTCGCCCTCGGGGCCGGGGTGGCGCTCGAGGCGCGCGAACACCTCCCGGGTCGCGATCCGGGTCTGCAGGTCCTGCTCGACCCGGTCGATCAGCTCCGAGCCCGTGATCCACGTCTCCGGGTCGAACACCGCCTCCCACTCCTCGCGCTCCATCTCCGCCATGTCCGCCGGGCCGAAGTCGTCGAAGTCGTACTCCGCCTCGACCGCCTCGCGCAGCGCGTCGAGGTCGGTGGACTCGCGCTCGGCGTCGTCGGGGTCGTCCGCTGCCCCGTCGGCGTCCGCGCGGGTCCGCCCCGGAGCCGCGTCGTCGTCGGAGGGGTCGGCCATAGCGGGGGTTGGACTGGCGCGCCGTTAAGCGCTTCGCGAGCGGCCCGCGGGCGGCGCGCCGGAGTCGCACCCTTTAGGCGGGCCGGGCGCCAACCGTCGGTGAATGGTCTCGGAGTCGACGGCCGCGACGCTCGCGGCGGCGTCTGTCACGCTCAGCCTCCCCTTCTTCCTCTACGGCGCGTGGTACGCGATCGAGACGGAGGTGATGACGTGGGACCGCCTGCTCCACCATCTGAAGTTCGTCGTCACCGGGCTCATGCTGACGACGGCGCCGATGCTCCTGTGGATGGTTCCGCGGCTCCCCCAACAGTTCGGGGGGCTCGCGGCGCTGCACGCCTTCCTCGGGCTACAGGCGTACGCGCTGCTGGTGGTCGCGCTCACCGGGATCGTGCGGATCTTCCAGGCCAAACGCGAGGCGGAGCTGTACCGGAACCCCGACCCGGACGCCGACATCGGCGACCTCCACGAGAACATGGGCGCCTGGCGCCGCCGACTCCGGGTCGGCGTGTTCGGCTACCTGATCCTCTGGATCCTGGCGTATCTCGTCGGGATCTACCGCTACCTGCTGCTGCACGTCCTCTGACGGCCGATCACCACGCCTCGCCGCTGGCGAGGTCGACCCCCCCGTCGCCCTGCTCCGAGGGACAGAGGTCCGCGAGCACGCAGTCGCCGCAGTCGGGGTTGCGAGCGGTACAGACCGCGCGCCCGTGGTCGATCAGCAGGTGGGTGAACTGCTGCCAGTGGGCCTCCGGCACCACGTCGAGCAGGTCCCGCTCGATCGCCTCGGGCCGCTCCGCCTCGGTCAGCCCGAGTCGGCGGCTGATCCGCTGGACGTGCGTGTCGACGACGATCCCCTCGACCACGTCGTGGGCGTGCTGGAGCACGACGTTGGCGGTTTTCCGGCCGACGCCGGAGAGCTCGGTGAGCTCGTCCATCGTGTCCGGCACCTCGCCGTCGTGCTCCTCGACGAGCGTCTCGCCGATGCTCTTGAGGTAGCCCGCCTTGGAGTTGTGGAACGTGATACCGTAGATGTCCTCGGCCAGCTGCTCCTCGTCGGCCGCGGCGTAGTCGGCCGCGGACTCGTACTTCTCGAACAGCTCCTCGGTCACCTCGTTGACGCGCTCGTCGGTACACTGCGCCGAGAGCACGACCGCGACCAGGAGTTCGAGTCGCGTTTCGAACTGCAGCGATATGGTGGAGTCGGGGTACTCGGCTTCGAGGCGGTCGATCACTTCGACCGCCTGCTCGCCGCGTGGCTCGAGTGGCTCGCCCATACCCCGCGTTCCGCTCCCCGGGGGTTGAACGGTTCGGTCGCGGCCCGCTGGCGTCGACGCCGCACGCGGCGGACGACGCCGCGGCTACATCCCGGTGCCGGCCGTGAACTCGTAGCTGTAGATCCAGTTGAGGATCAGGTACGTCAGCACGCCCATCGAGAGCGAGAGGATCCACGAGCCGGCGGCGATCCGGCCGACCTTCCTGTGCGGCGTCTCGAGCCGGAGCTCCCGCGGGCTGTGGGTCAGCCCGAGCACCAGCGCGTACAGCACCACGGGGACGGCGACGACGGAGAGGATGATGTGGACCGCGAGCATCAGCAGGTAGGCGTAGTAGATCGGGTCGGGCGCGCCGACGAGCTCCTTCGTCCCGCCGCCGCCGATCTTCCAGAGGTAGAGCACGAGAAAGACCATGATCAGCCCGAACGCGCTCCCCATCGCCTTCCGGTGTTTCTCCACCTCGTCCTCGCGGATCCACTTCCAGCCGAGGAGCAGCAGCAGCGTCGCCGTCGTGTTGATCGCGGCGATGGCGTGGGAGAACAGGTTCACCTGCGCGTTCGTCAGGTCGGGGAACACCGACTCGGGGATCGCGCCGGCGAACGTCCCGATCACCAGCGCGTACCCGACCACCGAGAGCACGGCGACGGTCGCCAGCGGCCGGTCACGGGCCCGCGACCGGAGGGAGTCAAGCATGGTCGGGCGCAGGGTCCGGAGCGACAAGGCGGTTCGGGTTCCGGCCCGGGACGAAGTCCGGGGGTTTATCACCGATAACGAGCAATCCACTCTCACGGGTGATGGCGACGCACCCGTCTCCGGTCGGACGGGCCGACTCCCGCCGCGACGGGGTGGCCCCCACGGCGCGGCGGACTGGCGCCACCGGCTCGACCGACCACTCTCGCCGCGTGCCCAAAGGACAGGTCACGCGGCGGTTCTCAGTTCCCGAGCGACCGCTCCCCGCTCGGGGGTGTTCTCACGGCGATTAGTGTCGTCGCGAGTGTCCGACGAGCGAGCGCAGCGGACGGTCGGGCTAGATGACGCCGGTCGTCTCGGCCACGTCCCGCGCCGCCTTCTCGGTGATCCCGTCGCCCAGCACCGTGTAGCGGTCGCGGATCTGGTGGGCGCTGGTCATCGCCTCCAGCAGTTCGTCCTCGCTCACGTCCAGATCCGCCGCCGTCGTCGGCGCGTCGATGCTCGCGAGCGCGTCGCGGATGTCCCGCCAGAGCCCGTCCGGCCCGTCGTGGAGGTAGGCGGTCATGATCGACGCGACGCCGACCTGGTGGCCGTGGAGCGCGCGCCCCGGCGCGATGCGGTCGAGCTGGTGGGAGATCAGGTGCTCGGCGCCCGAGGCGGGGCGCGAGGAGCCGGCGATCGACATCGCCACGCCCGAGGAGACCAGCGCCTTGACGACGATCCACGCCGACTCCTCCAGCCCCGGCCGGATCAGGTCGGCGTTGTCGACGAGCATCTCCGCGGTCATCCGGGAGAGCGCGCCGCCGTACTCCGAGTACTCCACGCCCTTCAGGCGCTGGGCCAGCGTCCAGTCCGCGACCGCGGTGTAGTTCGAGATGATGTCCGCACAGCCCGCGGTCGTGAGCTCCCACGGCGCGTCGGCGATCACCTCGGTGTCGGCGACGACCGCCAGCGGCGGCTCGGCGGCGACGGAGTGGCGGGTGTCCCCCTCCGGGATCGACCCCCGGCCGGAGACGATCCCGTCGTGGCTCGCCGCGGTGGGGACGGAGACGAACCCCACGTCGAGCTCGTCGCTGGCCATCTTCGCGGTGTCGATGGGTTTCCCGCCGCCGAGGCCGACGAGGTAGCCCGCCTCCGCGCGCTCGGCGGCGTCGATGACTTGCTGCACCTGGTCGAAGCTCGCCTCCTCGACGACGACGGTCTCCGACGCCGGGAGCTGGTCGCGCACGCGGTCGCCGACGATCCGGTTCGGCGAGGGGCTAGTGACGATCAACGGCGTGCCGGAGAGGTAGAGCTCGCCCACGGCGTCGCCGAGCTCGTCGAGCACCCCGTGGCCGACGACGACGTTCCGGGGGAGCCGGATCCACGTCGATTTGTCGAACATGCACCGGTGGTCGGGTGCGGTCGTGAAAAGCGGTTCGTCAGTCGACGCCGTCAGCCCAGCACGCGCCACGCCTCGAGCAGGAAGCTGACGCCGAACCCGCCGAGCACCAGCGCGCTGAGCGCGGCGACGGCGGGCGCGAACGAGTCGACGCGCCGGCCGGCCTGCACCAGCGCCGCCGGGAAACACGCCAGCCAGAGCGCGATCCCGCCGAACAGCCCGACGATCAGCGCGGGGCTGCCCGTCTCCACGACGAACACGCCCGTCAGCGCCTCGCCGACGTACGGGAGCACCGCCAGCACGTCGAGCCGCCCGGGGTCGAGCAGGCCGACGCCGACGGTCAGCCAGAACAGGATCTGGTAGGGGTTCGTGAGCGCGAGCACGAACGCGCGACGGAACCCCGTCGACTCCCCAAGGTCGAGTTCGGGCGCCCCGCTCGTGTCGGTGCTCCCGTCGGCCTCCGCGTCGATCTCGGACGGGTCGGCGTCGTTCGCACCGTCCCCGTCTCCCATCGACGACGGCGCGAACGTCGCCCGGACGCTGTTGGCGGCGCCGTAGGCGAAGTACAGCATCAGCAGGCCGCCGACGCCGAACAGCACGCCCTGGAGCGTCGGGTACTGCTGGACGACACCGACGACCCCGGCCAGCGCGAGCAGGAAGAACACGAAGTCGGCCAGCCCCGCGCCGAGCCCGGCTTTCACGCCCGCGACCCAGCCGCGGAGCACGCTCTCCTCGGCAATCACCGCGTTCATCGGCCCCGGCGGCGCCGCGAGGGCGAGCCCGAACGCGGCGCCGGCGACGAGCGACGGAACGACCTCGAACACGGTCAGAGCAGGGGGCGGAACTGCGAAAAAACCGCCCGGTTCACCGTCGCCGGAGGACGCCGACCGTCGCCGCGACGATCAGGGCCCCGATCGCGGCGTAGAGCACCACCGTCGGCGCGCCGAGCACCACGACGCCGAACGCGAGGAAGACGAGGGCGGCGCCCGCCTCGATGTAGTGGGTCGGCAGCACCGCCTCGACCTTCTCGCCGATGACGGCGTCGACGCCGGTCCGGAGCGCCAGCGCGGCGATCACGCCGACGAACACCGACACGGGGGCGTCGGGGAACGTCGCCGCGAGGTTGATCGTCAGCAGCTGGGTCTTGTCGCCGAACTCCGCGAACAGCACGAACAGAAAGCCCGTCAGCAGGCCGCCGTACCTCCCGACCCGCGCGAGCAGCGCGTCCGGCACGAGCATCCCCGTTAACCCCACGTCGAGCCCGGTGCCCGATGTCAGCGACAGCGGTTGCTCGCCGTCGCGGAACCCCCGGACCGACGACCGGGCGGTCCAGAGGCCGAAGAGGACGAACAGCCCGCCGGTGAGCAGCGTCACCACGCCGGCGGGGAGCACCGAGACGACGTACTGGCCGAACGCGACCTCGAGCGCCGACCAGAGCGAGAACGCGCCCATGGCGCCGATGAAGACGGTCTTGGCGTCGTACCGGCTCGCCAGCGTGATGACGACCAGCTGGCCCTTGTCGCCGAACGTCGCGAGCAGGTTCGCCAGGAACGCGGCCGCCAGCGGGCCGTGTGCGGCGTAGCGACCGATAACGGCGTCGAGCCCCGACTGCAGGGGCAGTGCGATCGATCCGGGCACGGTCAGGCGTCCGCCTCCGTCGCCGCCCTGACGCGGATCGCGTCGGCGATCTCCTCGGGGAGGCTCTGCTCCTCGCCGCCGTCGAGGCGGACCGTCACCATCCCGAACGGCGCCACGTCGACGATCTCGACCGTCGTCTCCGGCGTGAGCCCCGCGTCGGCGAGGTAATCGAGCTCGTCCTGCTCCCGGTGGTGGACCCGGGAGACGACGACGCTGTCGCCGACGGCGAAGCTGCTCAGCCGTTCGCCCGCCATCTCGTCGACGGGTTCGAGCGTCTCCGTCGGGATCGGGTCGCCGTGGGGATCGACCGCCGGGTCGTCGAGCGCCTCCGCCATCCGGCGCTCCAGGTCCTCGCTGATGTGGTGTTCGAGCGTGTCCGCCTCGTCGTGGACCTCCGTCCAGTCGAAGTCGAGATGCTCGGCGAGGTACGCCTCGAGCAGGCGGTGGTGGCGCACCACCTCGAGCGCCACCGTCTGGCCCTCCTCGGTGAGTTCGACGCCGCTGTACTTCTCGCGGTCGATCAGCCCCCGGTCGTCGAGCTTCTCCATCATGCTCGTCACCGTCGGCGGGGTCTTGTCGAGATACTCCGCGACGGCGGAGGTGGAGACGGGCGCGCCGTCCTGGCGCTGGAGCACGTAGATCGCCTTCAGATAGTCCTCCATCGCATCACTCAGCATGTCGAACGCTACGTTTCACCGCGTCAAAAGAACCACGGTCGAACCGCCGGGGCGCGGCCGGGAACTGTGAAGTTAAGCCCCCGGAACACGTATCTCGAACCGAATGAAACTCCGACGCGCCCTCGGCTACGCGACCCTCGGGATCGGCGCCGCCGCGGCCACGAACGCCCTCCTCCGGCGCGACGCCGGCGACCTGCCGCCCGCGCTCGACGGCATGCAGCGAACGTACCGCTGGCGCGGGATGAACGTCGCCTACACCGAGGCGGGGGAGCCGTCCGCCCCCGATCTCGTCCTCCTGCACGGCGTCAACGCTGCCGGCTCGTCTGGCGAGTGGCGCGGGGTGTTCGACGCGCTCGCGGAGGAGTACCACGTGATCGCGCCGGACCTCCCGGGGTACGGGCGCTCGGACCGCCCGCCGGTTCGCTACTCCGCGCCGCTGTACGAGGCGTTCGTCGAGTCGTTCCTCGGCGAGTTCGGCGACGACGACGGGCCCGCCGTGATCGCCTCCTCGCTCTCGGCGTCGTACACGGCCGCGGCGGCGCGGGAGATCCCCGTCTCGCGGTTCGTGCTCGTCTGTCCGACCACCACGACCGGTCCGGGCGGCGGGACGTGGGTGCGCGAGCTCGTCCGGTCGCCGCTCGTGGGCGAGGCGCTGTTCAACGCGGTCACCTCAAGGCCCGCGATCGACTACTTCAACGCCGACCACGGCTACGCCGACCCGGACGGGCCCGACGAGGAGTGGGCGGAGTACGAGTGGCGCACCGCCCACCAGGAGAACGCCCGGTTCGCGCCGGCGGGGTTCCTGGCCGGCGACCTCGACAGCGAGCTCGACCTGGGCGCAGCGCTCGCGGAGCTCGACGTGCCGACGACGATCGTCTGGGGCCGCGAGACGGAGATGAGCCCGGTCGCCGACGGCGAGGAGCTCGCCCGCGCCGCGGGCGCGGAACTGCTCGTGTTCGACCGCGCGAAGCTCCTGCCCCACGTCGAGCGCGCCGACGCCTTCCTCGACTACGTGCTGGAGGGAGAGCTGCCGGAGGATCATTCGGTGATCCGGGAGTACGACCCGAGCGATCCCGACTCGGCGGACGTCGAGGCGGACGCTGCCGGATCCGAGACGCAGGACGCGAACGCGGACTGAGGGCGGTACAGCTTTCGAGCGACGTTCGTACGCACGCGGCGGCTGGCCAGCGCAGCGGTACGAGAGACGGACGCGATTACGGCCGCCTCAGGGCCGTCCCTTCGTCGGTCCGCTCGACTCCCGTTCCCCGCGCGTGTCGAACCCGAAGAGCCGGTTCATCGGGCACTTCTGCACGAGCCCAGTGACCAGCAGTATCGCGCCGACGAGGAACACGACCACGGAGGTGAGTGCCTGGGGTAAGGGCCCGAAAGCGAGCACGAGCAGGCCGGCGTAGCCGGCCACGCCTGCAAGGATCAGGAGGGGGCCGAGGACGAGCCGGGCGATGCGGTCCGCGCCACCGACGTTCTTTTGCATAGTTCGGTCTCCATCTACGCGCTCTCGGTACTTAAATCGGGTAGCTGTCGGCGAGCCAAGAGGAAGGCGTGTGCCGCCGGAGAACAGCTCGACGAGCTGTCGGCGTTCGTCGGTCACGGGAGCGATCCAGGTAGACGCCCGTGGCTACCCACCGCCTGGACGCCCGCCTACACCGGGCGCAGCACCAGCACGTCGTCGCCGGTGGTCTCGCTCGCGCCCACGTCGGGCTCGACAGCGTCGCCGATCTCGACCGCTCCGGGCTCGGCGTCGACGACGCCCGTCAGCCGGACGGCGCCGAAGTCGGCGACGACGGTGTCGTACGGCGCGTCCGCCTGGAACGACGGCGCGGGGACGTGGACGGTCGTGACCGCCGCGACGGTGCCCGTCTCCGGGAGGGGCTCCTCGGCGAACTCGGTCGAGCCACAGTCCGGGCAGACCCGCCGCGGCGGCAGGTGGCCGTGGCCGTTCTCGCACTCGACGTAGTACCCCTCGTCGGCGGCGAACGCGTGCAGCCACTCGTCGAAGCCGGCGTCGCTCATTCCGCCACCTCCAGCACGTGAACCACCGCGGACGCGACCGTGCCACCCGCGTTGTGCGTGACGCCGACCTCGGCGTCGGCGACCGCGTCGCTGTTGGGGTGATCACCCCGGAGCAGCCGGGTCATCTCCGCGATCTGCGAGCCGCCTGTCGCGCCGACGGGGTGACCTTTCGCCTTCAGGCCGCCCGAGAGGTTGATCGGCAAGTCGCCGTCCGCCCGGGTCTCGCCGCGCCGGGCGGCGCCGAGCCCCTCGCCGGGCTCGTAGAAGCCGAGCGACTCGATCGCGAGCACCTCCGCGATCGTGAAGCAGTCGTGGACCTCCGCGAGATCCACGTCGGCGGCGTCGATGCCCGCGTCGTCGTACGCCATCGCCGCGGCGTCGTCGGCCGCGGGCGTGCGGGCGAGGTACTCGCGATCCCCCAGCGCCATCCGGTCGGTGCCCTGGCCGGTGCCGACGACCGCCACGTCGGCCGAGAGCTCGTTCGCCGCCGCGTACTCCTCGCTCACGAGCACGACCGCCGAGGCGCCGTCGGTGACCGGACAGCAGTCGAACAGCCCCAGCGGCTCGGCGACCGGTGGCGCGTCGAGCGCCTGCTCGACGGAGATCTCGCGCTGGTACTGCGCGTACTCGTTGGGGAGCGCGTTGTCGTGGTTCTTCGACGCGACGTTCGCGAGGTCTGTTTTGAGGGTCTCTTCGTCGACGCCGAACGTCTCGGCGTACGCCGTCGCCATCAGGGCGTACGCCCCGGGGAACGTGACCCCGGCCCGGATCTCGTACAGCTCGTCGGCGGCGATGGCGAGCGCCTCGGTCGTCTCCGGGGTGTCGTTGTTGGTCATCCGCTCCATCCCGCCGGCGAGCACCACGTCGGCCTCGCCCGAGCGGACCGTCCGGACCGCCTCGCGGACGGCGACGCCGGCCGACGCGCAGGCCTCCTCGTAGCGCGTCGCCGGGCAGTCGAGCCCCGCGGCCTCGGCCAGCAGCGGCGCGGTGTGGCCCTGTCCCTCCAGCAACGAGCCGGCGAAGTTGCCGACGTTCAGCTGCTCGACGTCCTCGAGCGGGACGCCGGCGTCGTCCCGCGCGTTCAGCGCCGCCTCGGCGAACAGGTCGCGGCCGGTCCGTTCGGGGTGCGAGCCGAAGTGGGTGAGCCCCACCCCGGCCACGCGCACGCCAGTCATGCATCCGAGTTGACGGCGTTCGGCTAAAGGCCTGCCGGAGTCCACGAGCGCCGACGCGTTCCGGCAGGCCCTTCCCGCACCGGTTCCAGGGTCGAACCATGTTCAGCGACGCGTTCGTCGGACTCGCCTGCACCGACTGCGGCGCCAGCCTCACGGTCGACGACGACGACGACCCGGCCGCGATCGCCGGCGCCGGCCCGTGCCCCGACTGTGGCGCGCCCCGGATCCCCGAGTACGACCTCGACGCCGTCGACCCCGACGCGGTCAGGGCGGGACCCCGCGCGTGGGATCGCGACGCCGTCCTCCCGTTCGACGCCGAGTCGGCGCTCTCGGCCGCCGAGGGCGGCACCCCGAGCGTCGACGCGCCCCGGGTCGCCGAGGAACTCGACCTGGCGGGCGTCGAGATCAAGGACGAGGCGCGCAACCCCACCGGCTCGGTGCTGGATCGCGGGCTCTCGGTCGCGGTGACCGCGGCCGACGCCGCCGGCGCGGAGCTGATCGCCTGCGCGTCGCCGGGCAACGCCGGCCAGTCCATGGCGGCCTACGCCGGGCAGGTCGACCTGCGCTCCTACGCGTTCGTCCCGACGCGCTCGCCGTTCTCGAACAAGGCGATGGTGAACGTCCACGGCGGCGAGATGAAGGTCGTCCCCGGGCGGCTGGGCGACGCCGTCGACACGCTCGCCGAGGAGCTCCAGTCGGAGTACGTCGACCTCGGCGCGTTCGCCTCGCCGTTCCGCCACGACGGGCTGAAAACCGTCGCCTACGAGTTCCTCGCGGCCCGGGACTGGGCGGCCCCGGACGCCGTCGTTCTCCCCGCGGGCACGGGCGAACTCGTCGTCGGCGTCGTCGACGGCCTCCGGGAGTGCGTGGAACTCGGGCTGATCGACGAGCTCCCGCCGGTGTACGCCGTCCAGGCCGAGGGCTGTGCGCCCATCGCGACCGCCTGGCAGGCCGGCCGGGACGACACCGAGCCGTGGGAGACCCCGGACACGATCGTCGGCGAACTCGAGGTCGCCGACCCGCCGGGCGGTGCGCTGGCGCTGTCGGCGATCGCGGAGACCGGCGGCGAGGCGCTGACCGTCGAGGACGCCGACGCGCTGGAGAGCGCGGTCGCGGTGGCGTCGACGGAGACGGTGGAGGTGGGGCTCGCCGGCGGCGTCGCCGCGGCCGGGCTCTGGGCGCTCGCGGCGGACGGCACGCTCGGGAGCGACGACGAGGCGGTGGTCGTGAACACCGAGGCGGCGACGAAGGCGCCGGACGTGCTCCGGAGCCACCTGATGGGCCAGGGCGTCTGAACGGGAGCCGTCTCAGGCGTCGAGGTCCCAGTCGGCGTCGGACACCTCGACGCGGGCGGCCTCCTCGTCGTCGGCGAGCGCGCGGAACTCGAACGTGTGGCCGTGCCGCTCGAGTCGGACGTCGATGCTCCCCGCCTCGACGGTGAACTCCTCCTCGATCCGGTCCGGCCGGTCGTCCTCGCGGTCGGGGGTGACGCCGTAGTCGCGATAGCTGAACTGTGTGGTCGTCTCGATGAACCCATCCTCGTCGAGCACGTCGGCGTCGACGCCGTCGTGGCTGCTCGTCTCCCGGACGACGAGCGTGTACGTGGTCATAACTGTGTGCATAGATGGCACGAACCAAGAAATCACCGGCGGGACGCGTCGTTTCGCTGATCCTGCCCGCCCGAGCGGATGGCCGGCTTCCGGGACGCTTTCCCCTCTGCCCACGAACGCCCGAGCATGTCCGACAGCGCGCTCGTCGTCGGCGGCACCCGGTTCGTCGGCCGCCACACCGTCGAGGAACTGCTCGACCACGGCTACCACGTCACCATCTTCAACCGCGGGAACCACGACAACCCCTTCGCCGACCGCGAGGGCGTCGACCACGTCGAGGGCGACCGCCGGGACGAGACCGACCTGAAGGCCGCCAAACTGTCGGTCGAACCCGACGTCGTCATCGACTGCGTCGCCTACTACCCCGCGGACGTGGCGATCGCGACCGACATCTTCAGCGACGTGGACGGCTACGTGTACATCTCCTCCGGCGACGCCTACGGCGCCGAGGAGATCCCCAAGCGCGAGGACTCGACGCCGATGCGGGACTGCACAGAGGAACAGGCCGTCGACGAGTCCGGCGAGACGTACGGCAACCGGAAGGCCGAGGGCGACCGGGAGGTCGTCGCCGCGGCCGAGGAGGGCGTCAACGCGATGTCGGTCCGCCCCTGCATCGTCTACGGCCCGTACGACTACACCGAGCGGATGGACTACTGGCTCGACCGCGTCGACAGCCACGACCGCGTGGTCGTCCCCGGCGACGGACAGAACCTCTGGCACCGCGCGTACGTCGAGGACGTGGCCAGCGCGCTCCGGATCGTCGCCGAGGAGGGGGAGCCGGGCGAGTTCTACAACGTCGGCGACCGGACGGCGGTCACCCTCGACGAGATGCTCGAGCTGATCGCCGACGCGATGGACACCGAGATCGAGATCGTCCACGCGGGCGAGCGCGAACTCGACGCCGCCGGGCTCGAACCGGAGGACTTCGTCCTCTACCGGGAGTACCCGCACCTGCTCGACACGAACAAGCTCGCCGATCTCGGCTGGTCGTCGACGCCGCTCGAGGAGGCGATGGCCCGGACCGTCGCCGAACACCGTGAGTCGGACCGCGACGGCGCGGAGTACGACCCCGGCCGCGAGAACGAGGAGGCGGTGCTGTCCGTGCTCGATACGCTCTGAGTCGGGGGCTGAGGCCGCGACCGCTCAGAACTCCGTCGCCCGGCTCTCCTCGCTGATGCCGGCGACCTCCTCCTCCAGCCACTCACGGAACCACTTCACGCGCTTCAGCCGCTGGTGGCCGATCGACTCGGCGGTGTCGCTCTCGACGCGCTCGCAGTGTTCCTTCCCGCGCTCGAGCACGCGGTCGACCATCTCCGCGGCGTCCATGTGGGTGCGGGCCTCGTACCCCATCCGGAGCAGCATCAGCACCGTCCCGTTGGCGCCGACCTTGTCCAGCACGTCGCCCTCGATCATGCACTGGGTCTCGAGGGACACGTCCGAGAGCGGCCCCTGGTAGGAGTGGTCGGCGACGACGCTGCACACCTCGTCGACGAACGAGTCCGGGAACTCGCCCCGGCTCTGCAGGTACTCACGGGCGACGCGCGCGCCGGCGTCGGCGTGGCGGTCCTGTTCGGCCTCGAGTTTCGCCACGTCGTGGAACACTGCGGCGACGCGGACGACGTGGACGTTGGCGCCCTCCTTCTCGGCGATGTGGGTCGCGATCTCGACGACGTTCCGGATGTGGTTGAACCGGTAGTCCGCGGAGTGCCACGGGTACCAGCGCATCCGCCCGCCGTCGTCCTCGCTCTCGACGCTGGCGGCGAGGTAGTCGTGGACGAACTCCTCCATCGCGGCGAACTCCTCGGCGGAGACCGGTGCGTCCCTTATCTCGACGCCCATGGTCCCCCTCCGCGTCCGTTCTGACAGCGTGCGTAGTTCATTACTGGAGAGGAGGGCCGTTTCGCTCTTAGTCGTTGCGGGACCGGGAGACGGGCGATCTCGCCCCGTCACGTGGCCGTCGGTCGAATCGGGCTCCGGGGTCGCCCCGCGGTCTTGCTGGGGACAGAACCGTTAGGTGCGTCGGGGTGCTGCCGAGCCGTATGACCGACCAGCGCTACCTCGAGGACGCGACGGTGCGGGAGTTCGAGGCGACCGTCGAACGCACGGTGAGCGACGACCGCGTCGTGCTCGATCGCACCCACTTCTACCCCGAGGGCGGCGGCCAGCCCGCCGACCACGGCACGATCACCGACGCCGACGGCCGCGTCTGGAACGTCGTCGACGTGCAGAAACACGACGGGATCCACCACTACCTCGAACCCGGCCCGGGCGTCGACGGCGACGAGCTCCCCGAAGCCGGCTCGACCGTGACGGGCGAACTCGACTGGGAGCGCCGGTACAGCCACATGCGCTACCACACCGCCCAGCACCTGCTGTCGGCGCTGCTGCTGAACGAGTTCGACGCCGAGACGACCGGGAACCAGGTCCGCGCCCACAAGGCGACGCTGGACTGCGCCTACGAGCGCTTCGACGACGACGAGCTCCGGCGGATCGAGGAGCGGATGAACGAGCTGGTCGAGCAGGCCCGCCCCGTGGAGTGGTACGTGCTCGACCGCGAGACGGCCGAGGCGGAGCTCGACCCCGAACGCACCCGGCTCTCGCTGCTGCCGGACTCGATCACGGAGATCCGGATCGTCGAGATCGGCGGGCCATCCGCGCGAGGTGCTGCGGCGAACGGAGGCGACGACGAGCCGTTCGATCGAACCGCCTGCGCCGGCACGCACGTCTCCAACACCGAGGAGATCGGCGCGGTGACCGTGACGGGTCGGGAGACGAAGGGGAGCGAGGAGGAGCGGATCACGTTCGAACTCGCATGAAGGTCCGCCAGGTCATCCCGAAGGACGCGATCCCGAGCGTCGACGACCCCGAGTTCCGCGACACCCACCCCGAGCCGGGCGACGAGGTCGTCGGCGTCGAGATCGACGGCGAGGCCAGGGCGTACCCCATCCGCTACCTGAACTACCACGAGATCGTCAACGACCGCGTCGGCGGCGTCCCGATCGCGGCGACGTGGTGTCCGCTCTGTGGCAGCGTCGTCGTCTACGACCGGCGACCGACCGCGGAGGAGCTCCCCGACGGGATCGACGACCCCGGAACGCTCGAGTTCGACGTGAGCGGGAAACTGGCCGACGACGACCTGGTGATGTACGACCGCGAGACGGGGTCGGAGTGGAAGCAGTCGCTGGGCGAGGCGATCGCCGGCCCGCTCGCGGGGGCGCGCCTCCGGATCCTCCCCGCGACGACGACCACGTGGGCGCGGTTCCGCGACGCCCACCCCGACGCCGTCGTCATGGCCGAGCCGGGCGGCGAGAGCGAGGCCGCGGGCGACGGCGCCGAGCCGGAGCCGGTCGACTACGACGACGACCCGTACCGCGACTACTTCGAGGCCGAGGGGTTCGGGCTCGACGCCCACCGCGGCGACGGCGCCGGCCGGGAGTGGGACCGCGAGGACCTCGCCGCGAAGGAGCGCGTGCTGGGGGTGGAGATCGACGGCGACGCGCTGGCGTTCCCGAGCGGCCGGGTCGAGGTGGTCGGGGGTGTCGCCACCGCCACCGTCGGCGGCGAGGACGTGGTGGTCGTCGCAGACGGCGGGGAGATGGCGGCCTACCGCGACCCGGGATTCGACTGGCGAGCCGCCGAGGACGGGCTCCGCGGCGACGGCACGCTGTGGGACGCCGCCACCGGCGAGCCGCTCGACGGCTCGGGACGCGACTCGCTCGAGCGGCTCCCGGCGCAGTGGCTGTTCGCGTTCGCGTGGCAGGACGACCACGGCGACGCGTTCTGGTCTACCTGAGACCGCGGCGACGGGCGCGAAAGGCGCCGCGGCAGTCACGCTTTTCCCCGTCCCGCCGAAACTCTCCACGCATGACAGATAACGACCGCTCGCTCTCGTCGCTCGGACGGATCGCGCTCGGCCTCGGGCTCGCGCTGCAGGCGACCGAGGACTTCCGGGATATGGAGGACACCGTCGAGTACGCCGAGTCGGCGGGCGTGCCGATGCCCGAGACGCTCGCGCCGCTGGCGTCGGGGTCGATGGTCGCCGCGGGGCTGGGGATCGCGCTCTGGCGGCTCCCCCGGCTCGCGACCGGCGCCGCGGCGGGCTTCCTCGCGGTGGTGACGCCGACGATGCACGACTTCTGGAACGCCGAGGACGACGGCAGCGGCGACCGGCTCGCCTTCTTCGGCAACCTCGC
>SDGW01000397.1_pt1 | contig 18458 bp, 21 predicted proteins | sample 2873831 | NCBI WGS metagenome assembly SDGW01 (sample SAMN08132700, study PRJNA421101) | hypersaline lake metagenome | isolation source: celular fraction 0.22 microns magnesium sulfate-rich crust from ephemeral... | place: Spain: Penahueca Lagoon, Toledo | collected 2011-07
CCCCGTCCCACCGACCGCCACCCCCACAGCGGACACCGCCACGCGCTGCGAGGGCTCGCACCCGGCCCTCGCTCGCACCCCGTTCTCCGCGTTTTCCGTTCCACCCCGTTCCCGTTTCACTCGCTCTCCGCCTGCCCGTCGAGTTGCGACTCGACGCGCTTGCGGTCACCGGGCTCGTTGACGTTGATACACCAGCCCTCCAGCGGGACCGTCTCGACGCGTCGCCGGGCCGCCAGCAGGACGGCCACGGCGTCGGTCAGTTCGTACTCGCCGCGCTCCGAGGGCTCGACCAGCCGGCAGGCGTCGAAGATCACGGGCGAGAACGCGTAGACGCCCCGGGGGACGAGCGTCGACGGTGGTTCCGCCGGCTTCTCGACGGCACCGACCACCTCGCCGTCGTCCAGCTCGAAGACGGCTCCCTTCCGGGCCCGCTCGCGCGTCGTCTCCTCGACCAGCGCCGTCGCGTCAGCGCCCGTCTCCCGGTGGAGCTCGACGAGGTCGTCGAGGTTCGCCCGGCAGACGTTGTCCCCGTTCATCGACAGGAAGTCCCGGTCGACGTGCGGCGCGGCCAGTTCGAGCGCGTGGGCGAGCCCGCGGCGCTCGCGCTGGTGGACGTAGGTGATCGGCGTCCCATCGTAGGTCTCGCCGTACCGGGAGACGACGTCGCCGGCGCGGTAGCCCACGACGACGACCAGTTCGTCGACGCCAGCGTCCCGCAGGACGTCGAAGCAGTGCGAGAGCAGTGGCCGGCCGGCGACCTCGACCAGACCCTTCGGCCGGTCGCTGGTTAGCGGTCGCATGCGCGTCCCCTCGCCGGCGGCCAGGACGACTCCCTGCATGCGCGGCGCTGGACGCGGTGCGGGCAAAAGCGTGCCGCCGCGTTTGCGATGATGTACAGTGCATACGAACGCCGTCGCCCATAGTCGGTACTCGTCGAGTACCTAAGCGAGACGAGCGCGCCGGAGCGGGCGAACGGAGTCGCCAGCCGGCCGGCGTCGTCACTCGAACCGTAGCGCCGAAAGAAACCGGGTCGCCGTGTGCCTGTACGAAAGGGGTGTCCGACTTACAGTCGGGTGAGATTCGACGCGCGCGGGCCCTTGTCGGCCTGCTCGATGTCGAACTCGACGTCCTGGCCTTCCTCGAGGTCCGGGCCGCCGACGTCTTCCATGTGGAAGAAGACGTCGTCGTCAGCGTCCTCAGTCTCGATGAAGCCGTAACCGCCCGTGTCGTTGAAGAAGTCGACCTTGCCGGATGCCATCGTTAGAGACGCTCCAGGTTGGTCGCTCGGGGACCCTTGTCCGCCTGCTCGATGTCGAACTCGACGTCCTGACCTTCTTCCAGGTCGGGACCGCCGACGTCTTCCATGTGGAAGAAGACGTCGTCGTCAGCGTCCTCGGTCTCGATGAAGCCGTAACCGCCCGTGTCGTTGAAGAAGTCGACAGATCCGGAGGCCATTAGAGGCGCTCCAGGTTGGTCGCGCGGGGGCCCTTGTCGGCCTGCTCGATGTCGAACTCCACTTCCTGTCCCTCTTCGAGGTCCGGGCCACCGACGTCTTCCATGTGGAAGAACACGTCGTCGTCCGCATCCTCAGTCGAAATGAAACCGTAACCGCCAGTGTCGTTGAAGAAGTCAACTTCGCCTTGCGCCATTGCTTCTGAACGGAAGGGTGGGGAACATAAAGGGCTTGTGAGAGACGCGTTACCACGACTGTCACGGCGATGTCACTGGCGTCCGTCGCAGCGACCGGGGCCCGTCGGCGGTTTCTGACCGCCGTACTCTTTTTGTCCACCGCCGCGCACTCCACGGGCATGGCAGAGGACGTCTGGGTCGGAGCTCACTACTGCGGCGATCGCTGGCTGTCGATGGCCTTCGACCGGGACGGCTACGCGTCGGCCGCGGTCCACGACGACGTCGGCGACCTCTGGTTCACGCACGAGGCCGCCGAGCGCGTCGTCGTGGACGTACCGATCGGACTGCCATCGGAGGGAGCGGACAGCGAGACCGCGAGCGGCGACGCGGACCGCCGTCGCTGCGACAGACTGGCCCGGGAACTGCTGGGCGAGCGCGGCGACGCCGTCGTCGCACCGCCCGTCCGGGAGGCCGCGCGGAAGCGCCGGTACGCCGTCGCCAACCGGACCCACGAGCGGCGGACCGGGCACGAACTCTCGCGGCGGGCGTTCGAGCTGCGCGACGCCGTCAGCGTCCTCGACGACCTGCTGGAGGAGTTCCCCGACGCGCGGGAGGTGCTGGCCGCGGGCCATCCGGAACTGGCCTTCCTAGCCGCCGCGGACCACCCCGCCGAGCACGACCGCGACACCGCCGGCGGCTACGCCGAGCGGCTGCGCGCGCTGGCCGCCATCGACCGCGACGCCCCGCCCGCGGTCCAGTCCGCGGCCGAGGCCGCGGCCGGCAGCGATGTGGTCGTCGCCGACGTCCTCGACGCGGCGCTGCTCGCCTACACCGCGCTCCCCCGCGAGGGCCGCCTGCGGTCGCTCCCGCCGGACCCGCCCGTCGACGACAGGGGCCTGCCCAAGCGGCTCGTCTACCGCTCGGCGACGCCCCTCGCGGAGTGAGAGCGCGGCTCGTCAGTTTCCGCGCCCGGGATTCCCGTCCGGACCCCTGCCCGGGTTGTCCTCCGGTCCCTTGCCGGGGTGATCGTCGCGCTCCCAGCCGCGCTGAGGTCCGTCGTCATCGTCATCATCTTCGTCCGCGTCGTCCTCATCTTCATACTCGTCATCGGCGTCATCGTCCTCGTCGCTATCAGCTTCCTCTTCGGCTTTCTCGGCTTTTTCCTCGGCTTTCTCTGCCTTCTTCTCGGCCTTTTCTTCGGCCTTCTCGGCTTTCTCCTCGGCTTTCTCTGCCTTCTCCTCGGCCTTTTCTTCGGCCTTCTCGGCTTTCTCCTCGGCCTTCTCTTCCGCTTCCTCGCGTTCGCCTTCCTCCTCGTGCTCCTCTTCGGTCTCCGTTTCCGTCTCGGTCTCAGTCTCCGTTTCCGTCTCGGTCTCAGTCTCCGTCTCAGTCGTCTGTCCGGTGCCCGCCCCGGACTCCGTCGTGGTCGCGGTCGGCGTCTGCTCCGCCGTCACCTGGCTCGTGATCACGACGGACTGGTCCAGCGAGAGCGAGGTCCGCTCGGGGTTCGAGCGGTCGCCGAAGAGGAACTGCCAGTCGGTCATCTCGCCCTCGTAGTACTGGCCGTACAGCGCGGCGTCCTCGTTGTAGTGGGGGTCGATCCCGATTTCGAAGTCCGCACCGAGGTGGCCGAGCACGCCGCCGTCGGTCGCGCCGTCGCTCCAGGTCCAGTCGACGCTGTGCTGGCCGCCGTCGACGGACCAGGTGTCGTAGTTCGTGTCGGCGACCTCGCCGGACCTGAGGTAGTAGTCGTCCCGGACGAGCCACTCCGTCGCCGGGTCGACGGTCAGGTCCCAGGAGACCGCCCCGCCGGTCCCGCCCGGGGTACCGTGGACGACGACGAGGCTCAGACCGTCCGGGCCGTCGTAGAGGAAGGAGATCGTGACGCCCTCTCGCTGGAGGTCCTCGGTGCCCGCGGACCCGTAATGGGGGCCGTCGCTCGCGGTGGTCCCGCCGACGGGCGCCTCGTAGGCCGGCGGCACGCGGTAGTCGTAGAGCTCCTCGACAGGCACGTCGCCGGAGAGCGGCTCGACGGGGATCCGCCGGTCGCCCTGCCGAACCTCGTACTCGGCGGTCGAGTCGCCGGACTGCGCGGCGACCGCTCCCGCGGCACTGCCGGTGAACAGCGTCCCGAGCGCCTGCAATACGGTCCGTCGATCGGGTCGTCGCTGGCCGTCGGACATGAGCGTCGGAAGGGGTCTTTCACTCATTGTTATGGATCGCTAAACGGTCCACCGGGGTCGATCGAGCATTGTCAGTACCAGTAGAGCGAAGGGCGTCCTGAACCATCCACGTCCATGCCGATCGATATGCCGCGACTCGGCCTCGGGACGTACTCCGACGACGACCGCGAGCAGTGGACCGACAACGTCCGCACCGCGCTGGACGTCGGCTACCGCTTCGTCGACACCGCCCAGGTCTACGAGAACGAGACCTACGTCGGTGAGGGGCTCGCCCAGTCCGGCGTCGACCGCGAGGACGTCTTCCTAGCGACCAAGACCGTCCACCACGACGTCCCGCCCAGCGCCGAGCAGGTGCCGGAGGCCATCGACGGCTGCCTGGACCGGCTGGGCGTCGACGCCGTCGACCTCCTGTACGTCCACTGGCCGTCGGGGATCTACGAGCACGAGGCCGTCCTGCCCGCCTTCGACGAGGCCTACGAACAGGGGAAGACCCGCCACGTCGGGCTCTCGAACTTCACGCCGGAGCTGATCGACGAGGCGATGGACGTCCTCGAAGCGCCGCTGTTCGCCCACCAGGCCGAGATGCACCCGCTGCTGCCCCAGGAGGACCTGGTCGCGCACGCTCAGGAGCACGACTACTGGTTCGTCGCCTACTCCCCGCTGGCCCAGGGCGAGGTCTTCGAGGAGCCGGCGATCCAGGAGGTCGCCGAGAAGCACGACGCCAGCCCCGCGCAGGTCAGCCTCGCGTGGCTGCTGGACAAGGACAACGTCGCCGCCATCCCCAAGGCCAGCAGCCGCGAGCACATGGAAGCGAACCTCGCCGCGCGCGACCTGGAACTGGACCGGGAGGACGTCGAGCGCATCGACGCCATCGACCGCGAGCACCGCTGTATCGACGCCGGCCACGGGCCCTGGAACTGGTAGCCGGAGCCTTCGCCCAGAAGACACTTACCGGGGTGAGGAAGCCGGAGCGGCCTGACCGCGAGGGTGGACCGACCCGACCGGCGATCAGTCGCTCTCGATGGTCGTCTCGGGCGGGACGAACGTCCCGATCGAGACCGTGTACAGGGACACCGTCGCCACGCGCACCAGCGACGCGACAAGCACGGCGAGCGGCGAGAGGATCACGGCCGTCGCGACCACGACCACGACCGGCAGCGCCGCCGGGTCGACCGCGGGCGGCACGTTCGCCCCCGTGTAGACCTGCGAGAGGAAGTAGGTCGCGAGCACCGCCGGCACGCCGGTGTAGATGAGCGACCGGGAGAGGCTGGCGAGCTCCTGCTGGAGGGTCAGCGTCTTGAAGAACTGCCGCATGGTCGCGATGGCCTTCAGCAGCTCGAAGGCGTCGTCGAGGGCCCCGTCGGCCTCGTCGGGGAGGTCCTCGCCGTACCGGCTCCGGAACTTCCGCGTGGTGTCGAGGTGGTCGGCGTAGTCGGTCCCGAGGGTGAGCAACAGCACCTTGAACGGGTCGTCGAGGTCGTCCGCCGTGGCGAGGCCCTCGGCGTAGTCGGCGACCGCCTCGGCGTACTCGCCGGCGTCGTCGCCGGGCTCGAACGTCACCGCCGCGCGCTCGGCCTCCCGCCGGAAGTCCTCGACGCGGCGCTGCAGGGTCTCGGCGAGCAACCCCAGAAATCCGCTGGGATCGTTCGGGCTCGCATCCACGCCCGCGATGTCCTCGACGGTGCGCCGGTAGTCGAGCGTGCCATCCAGCTGGTCCGAGAGGTTCCCCGCCGAGCCGAACAGCCGCGAGAGGATGAGCTGGTTGATCGACAGGGCGACGGTCAGCAGCGTCAGCAGGCCGGAGAGGAGGCCGCTGGACAGCACCGTCGAGAGGTTGCTCCCCGGGCCGACGTAGACGAGGCCGAGCCAGATTAGCAGCGCCGCGAGGGCGGCGAACGCCAGCGACAGGACGGCGGCGACCCCGAGCCGGTTCCCGGTGATGTACAACCAGCGTGTGACCGGGTTCTGGACGTCCTCTGCCCACGGCTCGCTCATCGAGGGATCACACCCCGCAGTAGGCTTCGAAGGGGGTTAAGTGATAGGGCAGTGTCAGGTGTCGGTCGACCGGCTTCGGCGGGGTGAACGCCGTGGTTCTCACCCGGACGCCTGCGGCGTCGCCGTCCGGCTCCCGTTCGGTCCGGTCTCGGCGACGACGTACTCCTGGCCGACCATTGGATCGAGCAGGCGGTCGACGGGCGCCCGGTCGTCCCGGAGCACGGGCGCGTCGCCGGTCCGGTTCGTCCGCCGGACGTCCTCGACCTCCTCGCTCAGGTCGATGCCCAGGTCCCGCCGGGCCTCGCGCTCGCGCAGCTCCTCGCGGGTGACGGGCTCGTCGTGTTTGGTGGCCACGAGCTGGACGTTCTGGACCACCGGGGCCTCCACCGTCGGGAAGGCGTACACCTGTGGGTAGACCGTCTCGGCGGTCCGGTACTCCGCGCGGTAGAACTTCGAGCCCGGCCCGCTGGGCGCGGCGATCAGGTTCATGTAGAAGACGCCGTCCTCGTCCATGCGGTCGCTCGCCAGCGACATGAACTCCCGCGTGGTCATGTGGAACGGCACCTTGTCCTTCTGGAAGGCGTCGACGATGACGACGTCGTAGGTGCGGTCGGTCTGCCGGAGGAACCGGCGGCCGTCGCCCTGGTAGACGTTCAGCCGGTCGGACTCCTCCAGGCGGAAGTACTCCTCGGCGACGTCGATCACCTCGGGGTCCAGTTCGACGGCGTCGACGGTGACGTTCTCGTACTCCGCGGCGAACCGCCGGGGGCCGGTGAACCCGCCGCCCCCGATAAAGAGTACGCGGTCGAGGTCCTCGACCTCCTCCTCGGTGAACAGCAGCGAGGCGTGGAAGTACCGCGTGTAGGTGAAGACGTGCCGCGTCGGGTCAGACTTGTCCATCGCACTGTGGCGCTGACCGCCCAGATACAGCGTCCGGATCTCGCCGCGGTCGGCGACCCGGAGCTCCTGGTAGGGCGTCTGGGTCTCGTAGACGGTCACGCCCTCGACGCCGACGCCGGCGACGCCCGTGGCGACGGCGGCGACCACCAGGAGCCCCACGCCGAGGCTCCGGAACACGGGCTCGCGATTCAGCGGCGTGCCGTACAGCGCGATCGCCGTGGCGACCGACAGCCCCCCGAAGACGAGGCCGATCAGGTCGACGCTCAGCCACGGGATCAGGAGGTAGGTCGTCCCGAAGGCGCCGACGATGCTGCCGACCGTCCCCACCGCGTAGACGTGGCCCGACGCCTCGCCCGTACTGGTCGACTCGACCAGCTCCGCCGCGTAGGGGCTGACGAATCCCAGCAGGTACGTCGGCGGGCCGAACAGGAGGACGACCGCGGGTAGCGACGCCAGCCGCGAGGGCAGCGGGAACCCCGTCGTCGAGCGGATCAGCAGGTCGCCGGCGAAGATCAGCAGCGCGACGTACAGCGCCGTCAGCAGGAAGACCCGCGCCATCCGCCGCTCGGAGGCGTCGCTGGCCGCCCGCTTGCCCCCGCGCCAGTACCCGTAGCTCAGCGCCGCCAGGAACACCCCGATGATCGTCCCCCACGTGTAGATGCTGCTGCCGAACTGCGGCGCGATCATCCGCCCCGCGAGTATCTCCAGGCCCATGCTGGCCACGCCCGAGACGAACACCGCCATCTCCGGGCCGGACACGTCGGGGGTCTCCGGGAACTCCGACCGACGGACACCCATTGGCGCTGACGTTGTGGCGGCGTGACATTAAGGTGTGCGCCGAAGGGCGGCGCGCACCGACGGAAGCGGCCACACCTGGCGGGGACGCAGACGCTAAGCCCCAGGGAACAGATGGTGGACCATGAACCGGACGGCACTCGTGACGGGAGCGAGCGGCGGCATCGGCAGCGCGATCGCGCGGGAACTCGGCGCCGACCACGACGTCGTGGTCCACTATCACAGCAACGAGGACGGCGCTGAATCGGTCGCCGAGGACGTCCGCGAGCAGGGGACCGAGGCGGTGACGCACAGTTGCGACGTCACGGACCCCGAGGCAGTCGCGGCGATGGTCGAGGCGGCCGAGGAGGCGTTCGGCGGCGTCGACGTGCTGGTCAACAACGCCGGCCTGCTGCACGCGACGGCGCTGGAGGACGCCTCCGTCGGCCAGGTGCAGGGGACGATGCGCGTGAACCTGGAGGGCGCGGTCTACTGCACGCGGGCGGTGCTGCCCGGGATGCTCGAGCGTGGCGAGGGCCGGATCGTCAACGTCTCCTCGACGGCGGGGACGGACGGCAGCCCGACCGACGCGGCCTACGGCGCGGCCAAGAGCGGCCTGCTCGGGCTGACGAAGTCGCTGGCCAAGCAGTATACCTCGGAGGGGATCTTCGCCAACGCCGTCGCGCCGGGGCCGACGGACACGCCGCTGTACGCCGACGAGCGCCGCCCGGAGACGATCGAGGCGTCGCCGATCGACCGCCTCGTGAAGCCCGAGGAGATCGCCGAGGTCGCCAGGACGTTCGCGACGACGGAAGCGATCACGGGCCAGGTGCTGACCGTCGACGGCGGGATCGGTCTCTGAGGGGGCGGCGATCGCGCCGGTCGGCGACCGCTGCCGGCGCGGGTTTAACCGCCTCAGGACCGAACAGCGTGACATGGGATCGCCCGACTCCGCGGCCGACCAGGACGACGCGGCGGCTGACCTGGACGGTACAGCCGTCGACCGAGACGCGGGGACGGCCGACGGCGAGACGGACCTGCGGGTCGACGTCGGCGTGCTCGTGGCCTACGAACCCGACGGCGACTGTGACGCGCTGACGGCCTTCGCCGAGCGGACGAGCGAGGACGCGCAGGCGGAACTGGAGTCGGCCACGGACGCCGCCTGGGAGTTCTACGTCGAGGAGCCGACGCCGCTCCCCGACAGCCGGTCCCGGCGGGCCTCGGAGTTCCTCGACGACGCCACCAACCGGATGGTGGAGGGACCGTACGACGTGGCGATCGTCGTCACGGACGTGACGGTCACGTCCAGCCGGGACCGGTACGTCCCGGGGCTGGCGTCGCCGCTGGCGAGGACCGCCGTCGTCTCGACGCGGGTGCTGAGGAGCCGGCGGCGCGGCGAGCCGACGCGGTCGCTGGACGCGCCGGCGGTCCGCTGGAACGCGGCGACGCTGTGCTGTCACCTCCTCGGACACGTCCTCGGTGCCCGCCACCGCGACGCGGACGGCGGCGTCATGGAGCCGTTCCGGTTCGACCCGGACCGGCGGTCGGTGCCGTCGTTCGACGCGCCGGCCGAGCGCCGCCTCCGCAGCGTCGCGCGGGGCGTCCCCGACGACGAGGCGTCGACCGGAGAGCGGGGGCACCTCGGTCGGCTCGCGTTCTACGCCCGCAGCGCACTGCGCAACCCCGGACAGGTCCTGCGGGCGCTCGTCGAGAGCCGGGCGCTGTTGCTCCCGCTCGCGATGCCGAAGCTGGCGACGGCGGCGCTGACGCCGACGCTGGTGATCGTCTTCAGCGCCGAGACCTGGGACGTCGGGTTCCACCTGGACAACGCGACGGCGGCGCTGTTCGCGTCGACCAGCGTCCTCGCGGCGTCGGTGTACCTGCTGTTCGCCCAGAACCTCTCCTTTCCGCGGCGACGCCACCAGGTGATCACCGAGCACACGGCGCTGGTCAACGTCGCCGTCTTCCTCATCCTCCTCTCGGCGATGATCGGCCTGTTCGCCCTCATCGGGGGGATCATGCTCGTCATCGAACTCGTCGTCTTCCCGGAGAACCTGATGTCGAACTGGCCGAGCCTCCAGGACCCGACGGTCGGCGTGGTCGACATGGTCCGGACGGCGGCGTTCATCAGCACCATCGGCGTGCTCTCGGGGGCGCTGGCCGGCGGCCTCGAGAACCGGACGGTCATCCGCCACCTGGCGCTGTTTCACGACCGCCCGTAGTCGGCGTCCCGCCTGTGCGAGGAACTGTTTTGCACGCTCGACGCGTAGCGCCAGCATGGCCGGCCCGGTCCCGCTGTCGATGCACGCCTGGCCCGTCGACGCCTTCGTAGTGATTTCGACGTTCATGCTCGCCGGCGTGCACGTCTTCTCGCCCGCCGTCCGGTTCTCGGACGAGACGGCGCGCGACCGGTTCCTGTCGCTGGCGGGCGGCGTCTCCGTCTCGTACGTGTTCGTCCACCTCCTCCCGGAACTGCACGCCGGCACGGAGGTTGTCGAAGGCGACATGATGGTCCTCGGGATGCTGCCGGAGCGGCACATCTACGTCGTCGCGCTGCTGGGCTTCGTCATCTTCTACGGCCTCGAGCGGTACGTCCGGTGTCACTGGATCCCGGAGGACGCCGAGTTCCCGACGAACGTCTTCTGGTTCCACGTCGCCTCGTTCGCCGTCTACAACGCCCTCATCGGCTACCTCCTCGTCCACCGGGAGGCCGAGGGCGGGGAGAGCCTGCTGTGGTTCGCGGTCGCCATGGGCATGCACTTCTTCGTCAACGACGCCGGCCTCCGCTACCACCACCGCGACGTGTACCGACGGATCGGCCGGTGGGTGCTCGCCGGCGCCGTCCTCTTCGGGACCCTCCTCGGCTTCGGCGTCGACGTCGGGGAGCCGATGCTGATGGTCCTGTTCGCGTTCCTCGGCGGGAGCATCGTGCTCAACGCCATCAAGGAGGAGCTGCCGGAGCACCGCGACAGCCGCTTCTGGTCGTTCGCCGTCGGCGCCGGGGGGTACGCCGGTCTGATCGTCCTGGTGTGAGCGGGCGCCCGGGAGCGGGCTTGAACGCCCGGCGTGCGCCGGCCCGGGGAACTTCCGGTCCCCGGCCGGACGAGACGGTAGATGAGCCGCGCGACACTCGACGAGACCAGCGGTCCCGGAGATCGGCGAGCCGCGACTGACGAGACGACAGCCGGCCGACTGCACTGGATGACCCGGGGCGGCGTCGGCGGCCTCGTCGCGACCGTCGTGATGACGGTCTACCGGATGCCCACGACCGAATCGCTCCCGCCGACGGCCGAGTTCTGGGCGCAGTACGTCGCCGGCGGCGACCCGGACGACCACCCCCTCCCGGCGATCGCCCTCCACCTCCTGTACGGGATCGGCGGCGGGGCCGCCTTCGGCGCGCTCTACCCCGCCCTCGAGCGACGGGCCGGCTCCGACACCGCGCGGGAGGCCGGCGGAACGGCGCTCGGGGCGCTCTACGGCCTCGCGATGTCCGTGTTCGGAGCCCGCGTCGTCCTGGAGCGCGTACTCGGGCAGGACCTCGACGGCACCGAGCGGCTGGTCTTCCACGTCGGCCACCTCGTCTACGGGCTGACGCTCGGCTCGTGGGTGGCGTCGGAGTCGCGGCTGCGTGACCTCCTGCGGGAGTGACGTAAGACCGGCTTACGGGCGCGTCGCTCGCGATCTGAGAACGGCGGACCGCCGAGGGGGTCGGAAGAACCGCTTCGTTACTGCTGCTGCTCGAGCATCTCCTGGACGCGGGTGACGACGCCCGAGGCGCCGCCGCGCTGTAGCATCGTCTGGAGTTCCTGCTGGCGGAAATAGCTCGCGAACGCGAGCAGCGTTGGGGGCCACAGGCCCACGAAGATGCCGCGCTGGCGGTCGCCCTTGACGTAGAAGTAGTACCACGACAGTGCGACGGACGCGACGGACGCCATGACGATGGGATCCCGTCCCGTCTGCTTCGCTGCGCCCTTCGTCTGCTGCTTGGATTGGCTCTGCATGGATCGAACGCTACGGGCTATCGCCCCTTTGTTATACGTCATCTTGGTGACGAAAGCCGGACGAACTCGGAGTAAGCCGAGCGTGGACGGCCGGAGCGCGACGCTATCGACTGAATCGCGAGTCGCCGGACGAGGTCAGTCCCAGTCGACCTGCCACCCGAGGAGGGCCGCGACGCCGTCGAAGTACCCCGTCCCCCACAGCGCGACGAGGACGCCGCCGACGGCGTTGAACAGCAGGTCGAGGGCGATGTCGTCGATCCCGTACTGCGCGAGCACGGCATCGCCGCCCAGCAGGCTCGCGAGGCCGCCGGAGGCGAACTCCGCGATCTCCCAGAGGACGCCGAAGGAGACGACGAACACGAGGACGAACACGAACCGCAGGCGGGACGGGACGACGACGCCCTCGTGGTGGCGGTCGATCGCCCTGACCAGCGCGTAGCCGACGCCGGCCACCAGCGCGGCCGAGACTGAGTGCGCGACCTGGTCGTACCAGCCGAACTCGCGGTAGGGACCCAGCGCCCCGACGCCGTGGAGGGCGGCCGCCACGGTGATCCACAGGACCAGTCCCGGGTGCATCTGGTGGCCGTACCGCCGGCGGACCGCGTCCGGGATCAGCGCGACGAGCAGGGGCATCAGCCCGTTGAACACGAGGCCGACCTGGACCGTGACGAGGGCGTAGACGACGACGGCGGCGAGCACCGCCTGCAGCGCGCGGGCGGCGGTCATCAGCGGCTCCTCGGTCGGGTCCGGCAGCGCGTCGCGGATCACGCGCCCACCTCCGGCGACGGGCCGGCGTCCGACGAGGTCGAGCGGCGGACGTAGAACTCGAGGAGCGCGCCGGCCGCGAGGCCGACCGCCGTCGCGATGACGAGGTCCCACATCAGCGCCGTGGCAGTCGTCAGGAACTCGGTCCCGAGGTAGCGATCCGAGAGCCACCGCGCGACGGCCCAGCCGGCCGCGACGGTCGCGGTCGTCATCGCGACGAAGGCCACGGCGAACCAGGGCTCCATCTCGGCCTCGGAGAAGCGGTCGATCTCCGCCACGGCGATCAGCGCCAGCGCCGCCACGGCGACGTACGTGGCCACCTGCGTGAACAGGCCGTACGAGCGGGCCACGACCGGGAGCGTCGCGAGCGCGAGCACCTCCCACTCGATCATCCGCCGGGGGTCCCGGTAGACGACGGCCGGGAGCACCGCCACGGCGGCGACCAACGCGGCGAACGCGCCCCACAGCGCGGCGTCCGTCAGCAGGCTCTCGACCGTCGCGACGGCAAGGAAGGCCACGAGCCCCCAGGCGAGCCACGCGTTGGCCCGCTCGCCCTCGACGAGGCCGGTCAGCGAGGTCATAGCCGACGTAAGGGTTCCAGCGGGGTAAACAGGCGTCCGTTACCGGGCGCGCGTGTCGTTCCTCCCGCCGCTTCCGCTCGCTTTTCCGAGGTCGCTCCTCCCGTCGCTTCCGCTCGCTCCGCTCGCGACCTCGCTACTCGCGTGTCGCCTCACTGCGTTCGGCTCCCGCTCGCTATTCGAGGTTCCTCCCTGCGGTCGGAACCTCGCTACTACCGCTCGTACGGCTCCCGAACGACCTCGCGGCCGTCCGCGGTCCGCACGGTGACGACGTCGCCGGTCTCGTCCCAGACTTCCTCGCCGGCGCCCCAAGAGAGGTGGTCGTCGTCCGCGCCGCGGCCGCTGTAGAGCACGACGCTCTCCCCCGGGTCGAGGACGGTACCGTCCGGGAACGCGTACGAGCGGCCGGCGTCGTTCTCGACGATCCACCCGGAGAGGTCGAGCGGTTCCTCGGCCTCGTTCCGGAAGACGAGGTACTCGTCGTCGGGGTCGGACGCGGTCTCGTGGATCTCGTCGAGGACGAGCGCGCCCTCGGCGGCCCCGCCGGCGGAGGTCGACTCCGGCCCCTCGACGTCCTCGCGGGTCGCGCCTCGGTCGGTCCGCTCGACCGGTTCGTCGTCGCCCCCGCCCCCGGTCGCGCCCTCGCTGGCCGTCGCGTCGAAGGCGACGGGCTCGCCCTCGCCGGTGTCGCCGACCGCCAGCTGGTCGAACCGGGTGTCGTCGGGCTCGACGAGCTTCTCCTCGCCCTCGACGCGCTCGGAGAGGGCGCCGCGGACGACGACCGCCACGGCGGGCCGGTCTGTGTCGACTGCGGCCTCCTCCCGGTAGAGCCCGGCGTGTTCGTCCGGGTCGAACCGGTCGTGGAACTCGGCCCAGGAGAGGTCCTCGCCGGCGACGGCGACGGAGTCGCTCGCCAGGCCGAGTCGGGTGCCGCCCTCGGGCTCGTCCGTCAGCACCGGCGTCGCGCCGTGTTCGGCCGCCAGCGCTTCGATGCGGTCGGGGTCGGCCGTCACGCGCCAGGCCGGCCGGTCGCTGTCCTCGGACATGGGACCGACGTACGGGGCGAGAACGGTTAACTGTTCGACACGATATCCGGAAACGGCCCGCGTAACGACCGGTTACTGACGGTGGCGTCTGCCGACGCCGGCGTCCGGACGGCCGCGACGCGCCGGGTTCGCCGCGTCCGGCCGCATCGCGGGCCGGCTCCGGGGACCCGCGGTGTGATCGAGTAAGCCGCTCTTACCCCGAGTATCGACGGTGTAACGCGATGCGGGCCCGCAGCGGCGAGCAGATGCCGGAGCCTTACGCGACGGGAAGTCCGTGAATCGACGACCGGTTTTTGCTTCACCACCGACACCTTTCGAAGGAGATGAAGTGGACGAACGCAGACGATGTGCAGTCCGGACGCGGGGACCCGTCGGCGACCGACGGCGGTTTGCCAGACGAGGGTGGGGACGACGTCCACGGTGCGATCTCGAACCTTCTCGAGGACAGGGAGCTGATCGTCGTCTCCAATCGCCAGCCGTACAGCCACGAGTACGAGGACGGCGAGGTGGTCGTCGAGCCGCCCGCGGGCGGCCTCACGGCGGCCGTCGACCCGCTGATGCAGCAGCTGGCCGGCACCTGGGTCGCGTGGGGGGACGGCGAGGCCGACCGGGAGGTGGCCGACGAGGAGGGCACGGTCGCCCTGCCGCCCGGCGAGGAGTCCTACCGGCTCCAGCGGGTGTGGCTCGACGAGGACGACGTCGACGGCTACTACCGGGGCTACAGCAACCGGGTGCTGTGGCCGGTCTGCCACGCCGACCTCTCGAAGGTGGACGCCCGGCCGGGCGACTGGGAGACCTACGAGGCCGTCAACGAGACGTTCGCCGACGCGGTGATCAGACGGACGCCGGCGGACGGCATCGTCTGGTTCCACGACTACCACTTCGGGCGGGCGCCGCGACTGGTGCGGGACGCCCGGCCCGAGGCCTTCCTGGCGCAGTTCTGGCACATCCCCTGGCCGTCCTGGGACGTGTTCCGGGCCTGTCCCCAGGCCGAGGCGATACTGGACGGACTGCTGGCCAACGACCTGATGGGCTTTCACACAGACACCGACTGCCGGCACTTCCTCGACGGCGTCGAGGTGGCCGGCCTCGGCGACGTCGACCGCAACAGCGGGAGCGTCCTCCGCGACGGGCAGCGCACCTACGTCCGGTCGTTCCCCATCGGCACCGACGCGGCGAAGTGGGACGAGCGGGCCGAATCGGCGGCGAGCGACGACTTCTGGGCCGAGTTTGGCGAGGAGCACGGCCTGACCGACCGCCGGATCGCGCTGGGCGTCGAGCGGCTGGACTACACGAAGGGGATCGAGCGGCGGCTGGATGCGCTGGAGCTGCTCTGGGAGGAGGAGCCCGACCTGCGCGGCGATCTGACCTACGTCCAGAAGGTGTCCCTGAGCAGGCAGGAGATCCCCGCCTACTCGGAGCTCCGGGAGCGCGTCGAAGCGCGCGTCGACGAGATCAACGACCGGTTCGGCACCGACGACTGGCGGCCGATCCACTACGTCGACGACCACCTGCCGCGCGAGGCGCTGGCGGCGCTGTACCGCGAGGCCGACGTGGCCGTCGTGACGCCCACCCGCGACGGGATGAACCTCGTCGCCAAGGAGTTCGTCGCCGCCCAGGGGGACGACCCCGGAGTGCTCGTCCTCTCGGAGCTGGCCGGCGCCGTCGAGCAACTGGACGCCGGCAGCGTCGTGGTCAACCCCTACGACGTGCGGGCGATCGCCGACGGCGTGAGCCAGGCGCTCACCATCCCCAGAGAGGAGCGCGAGGACCGGATGGAGCGCCTCCGGACCGACGTCGAGAGCAACGACGTCTACGCCTGGCTGAGCGCGCAGTTCCGGACGATCGACCGGATCCGCGACAGCCGCGAGGCGACGGACGAACTACTGACGTGACTGGACCGCGAACTACCGACGCGACGGAGGGCGGACCGAGATGAGCGAGCGCGCGACCGGCGCGGACGAGGCGCCGCCGCTGTCCGACCGCCTCCACGACGTCGTCGGCGGGCTGCTCGGGCACGACGGCCTGCTGCTCGCGCTCGACTTCGACGGGACGCTGGCGCCCATCACGGACGAGCCGGACGAGGCCACCATCGCGCCGGCGGCGGCCGAGGCGATCAATCGCCTGACCGACGTCGACGGGGTCAGAGTGCCCGTCGTCAGCGGGCGACAGCTGGCCGACCTCCGCGGGCGCGTCGACGCGGACGCCTACGCCGGGAACCACGGCCTGGAGCTGCGCGTCGACGGGGAGACCCGCGTCGCCCCGGAGGCCGAGGCCGCCCGGGACGCGCTGGACGATGCGACCGACGCTGTCGAGGAGACGGTGGCGGACGTCGACGGCGCCTTCGTCGAGCACAAGGGCGTCACCGCGACGGTCCACTACCGCAGGGCCGACGCGGGCGACGTCCCGCGCGTCGAGGAGGCAGTCCGCGAGGCCGCCGGCGACAGCGACGACCTGCGGGTCACGGAGGGCAAGGCCATCCTCGAGATCAGACCCGACGTCGAGTGGGACAAGGGCGATGCCGTCGAGCGACTGACCGAGGAGCTCGTGCCCGACGGCGAGGACTGGCTGCGGGTCTACGTCGGCGACGACCGGACGGACGAGGACGCCTTCGCAGCGCTGACCGACGGCCTCGGCGTGAAGGTCGGCGGCGGGACCACCCGCGCTGACGTCCGGGTCGACGAGCCCGAGGCCGCGGCCGCCTTCCTGACGTGGCTGGCCGACCACGGCGAGACCTTCCTCCAGCGGAGTTCGGACGACGGCCCGGCCCCGACCTGACGAGACGGCCCGGTGCCGACCGGACGAGTCGGCCCCGCGGGGACCGTCTATGCGAGAACTCTTTCAGTCTGCGTCCGCTAGTCACTACCATGGGTATCATCGACGCGGTCAAGGAGGCGCTGGTCCCAGACACGGAGCCCGGCGTCGGGTACGAGTGCGGCGAGTGCGGCGAGCGCTTCGACGAGGTCAGGGAGAGCTGTCCGAGCTGCGGATCGAGCGAGATCAAGGAGGTCGAGGGGTTCGACATGCGGCCGGACGACTGAGGGCGGGGGAGCGTCCGGGTCGCCCCTCGTCGGCCGCTACGAGAGGTGCGGCCGCACCTCGTCGAGCAGATAGTCGAGGTACTCGCCGGCCCCGAAGTCGGCCGGCCGGTACATCTCGACGTAGCCGCTGGCGGCGGCGGTCACCTTCACCTCGGCGCCGTCGCGGTCGTGGACGAGCCCCAGCTGATTGAGGGTCGCATCCGCGAGGCGGACGTCGAGGTCGTGGCTCCGGCGGAGGTCGGTCCCGTGGAAGACGCCCGAGACCGGCTCCTCGCCCGTACCGCGGAAGCCGGCCTTCCACGGGCGGCCGTCCAGACGCTCGTAGAGGGCGTCCAGATCGAGGGCGGCCCGGTCGACGGCGGTCCCCGTCTCCGCGCCCACCAGGTCGAAGGCGAAGGCGCCGTCGCCGCTGTCCGCGACGACGATCTCGCCGGGGACGCCGACGACCTCGGCGAAGCGCGTCTCGATCCCCGGCCGCTCCCGGAGCCTGATCTCGCCGTCCTCGATCACCGCCCGGTCGCCGTCGTCGGGGAACTCGCCGGCGGCCCGGCCGGCGAAGGCCATCCGGCCGGCCGGCGTCGAGAACACGCGGTCGGTCGACAGTCGACGCCGGAGCTCCCGGTCGCCCCGGGCGACCGTCTCGGCGTAGTCGTCCACCACGTCGAACGCGCCGTCGACGAGACCGATCACGCCAGCTTGCATACCACCGGGACGGCGCTGCGAGTCCATGTAGCTGTCCCCAAGCGACAGCGTATCTAGAGGTCCCCTCCGGGACGTTTTCTGACCCCGTATCGACACGCTGGCTTGCGGTTTCGGTGACGCAGGAACTATTGGATCCCACAGCCGACTAACAGGTGACCATGAACTACGACACCGTCATCGGCGAGGTCCAGAACCGGGCGGGGCTCGACTCCCGAGAGGACGCGCTCCGGGCCGCGCGGATCACGCTCGAGACGGTGAGCGAGCGGGTCGATCCCGGCGCAGCCGACGACGTCGCCGCGCAGCTCCCCGACGAGATCGGCCGCCACCTCTCGAAGGTCGACGAGGTCGAGACGTTCGACTGGGACGAGTTCGTAACCCGCGTCGAGGAGAAGGGCGACTACGACCCGCAGGACGAGGAGGCCGACGCCGTCAACCACGCTCGCGTCGTGATGGACGTGGTCGACGACGCTGTCACGGGCGACGTGCTCGAGGACGTCCGCGCAGAGCTCCCGAACGACGACTGGGAGAACCTGTTCGAATTCGTCGATCAGGACGAGGTGCCCGTCGACGAGGAGCAGCGGCCGCAGTGACGCCGGTGAGGACGGCCACGGTACCACCGGCGACACGCGATGCTCCCCGTGAGCGTCGCACGCCAGAGCCGGTGGGGACGGCAGAGCGCGACGACGCGATCGCTCTCCCATCTGCCCGGCCGATTTACCGAGCCCACTGTGAACGTCTCCCAAGCCCTTATTGTAACGCGAACTGAACGTTCGGGCCATGGGACGCACCCAGCGGGTGATCGAGGACGACCCCGCTGCGGGACGGGAGTACACGCTCGTCGTCGCGG
>SDGW01000398.1_pt1 | contig 18415 bp, 20 predicted proteins | sample 2873831 | NCBI WGS metagenome assembly SDGW01 (sample SAMN08132700, study PRJNA421101) | hypersaline lake metagenome | isolation source: celular fraction 0.22 microns magnesium sulfate-rich crust from ephemeral... | place: Spain: Penahueca Lagoon, Toledo | collected 2011-07
ACATCATCCCGTCGTACGTCCCGACGTATGTGCACATCGCTGCCCGCAGACGGCGGCTATTGCCGGTTTCCGTGTTAATTGTTGGCACGGACGCCACAAACGTTTAACACGAACCGCAACGATTGTTCTCACGGTGATAGCACAATGAGTGACTACGAACTCCCACCGCTGCCGTACGACTACGACGCTCTCGAACCGCACGTCTCCGAGCAGGTACTGACGTGGCACCACGACACCCACCACCAGGGCTACGTCAACGGCTGGAACTCCGCCGAGGAGACCCTCCAGTCCAACCGCGAGGACGGTGACTTCTCCTCCTCGTCGGGCGCTATCCGGAACGTCACGCACAACGGCTCCGGGCACATCCTGCACTCCATCTTCTGGAACAACATGAGCCCGAACGGCGGCGGCGAGCCCGAGGGCGACCTCCGGGAGCGCATCGAGGAGGACTTCGGCTCCTACGACGCCTGGAAGGGCGAGTTCGAGGCTGCTGCCGGCGCCGCGGGTGGCTGGGCGCTGCTGGTCTACGACAGCCACTCCGAGCAGCTCCGCAACGTCGTCGTCGACAAGCACGACCAGGGCGCCCTCTGGGGGAGCCATCCCATCCTCGCGCTGGACGTCTGGGAGCACTCCTACTACTACGACTACGGCCCCGACCGCGGCGACTTCGTCGACAACTTCTTCGAGGTCGTCGACTGGGACGACGTCGCAGAGCGCTACGACGAAGCCGTCTCGCTGTTCGAGTAACGGGGTCCACCCACCGGTTTTTCTTCGCGCTACGCGTCGGGAGCCGCGGGTGCGAACGCCGCGACGCCGTACTCCGCGCCGAACGCGTGGACCGTGTCCGTGAGCGCGCCGAAGTCGCAGCTCCTGCCGTCCGCGTCGACGCCGACGAGCACGCCGACCCGGCGGTCGTCGCCGACGAGGAACGTCCGGAACAGCTCCCACGTGTCGAATCCGCGGTGCGTGTACCGGAACTCCGAGTAGTGGAGGCGGTCGTAGGTCTCCCGCGTGACGAAGCCGTAGCGCTCGTTGTCGAGGTGTTTCTCCACCTCGACGTCCTCGATCTGCTCGGCGACGTCCTCGCGGAGGAACAGCGGCTGCTGGGTGCGCTCGTCGAGCACCCAGACGTCCCGGAGCCGTTCCCCGAGGGTGTCCCGGAGCGCCGCCACCAGCGCTGCCTTCCCGTCGTCGATACCCGACTGCGGCTGCGTGTCGTACGTTTTCATGTGACAGCGTACCGTGGGGTGTGCGAGTCGCTCGGATAAGCGTTCCCCAATCGGCGACCGGCCACCGGGGGTTTTTTCGGCGCCACGCGCGCACGTCAGGTAGATGCCCGTTCCGAAAGACGACTTCGACGCGCTCCACCCGTGCGACTTCTACACGCCCGCGGAGCTGCTCGACGACGACCGGATGTACACCGTCTACGAGATCGCCCGGCTCCTCCAGGACCTCGACGCCGACGAGGAGCTCGACCCCGAGACGGAGAACGTCCTCCTCGACTGGGCGATCCCGTGGATCATGTTCCACAGCGAGGACCTCGTCGTCGCTGAACCCCGGAACGAGGAGGAGCCCGGCTACTACGGCGTCGCCGAAGCGTAACTACCGCTGCCGCGCGGCCTGCGCCGCGAACTCGATGTTCTCCACCGCGCCGTCCGTGACGCTCGGGCCGTGGCCCGCGTGCATCACGTCTAGCTCGTCGTCCACGACGTCGAGCACGTACTCGATGCTCTCGACGAGCGTGGCGCGGTCGCCGCCTTCGAGGTCCGTGCGGCCGAAGCTCCCGTTCGCGAACACGAGGTCTGCGGCGAACAGCACACCCGCGTCCCGCGAGTAGAAACACAGGTGGTGGGGCTCGTGGCCGGGCGTGTGCAGTACCTCGTACTCGTCGTCGCCGATAGTGACGGCGTCGCCGTCCGCGAGTTCGTGGTCGATGCCGTCGAAATCCGCGTCGAACCCCCACGCGTCCACGCCGAACGCGTCCTTGACATCGTCGAGGTTCCCGACGTGGTCCGGATGGGGATGCGTCACCAGCACCGCGTCGAGGTCCGCTGTGTGCTCCTCGACGGCCGGCACCGCGTCGAAGTTCGCGCCCGGGTCCACGAGCACGGTTCGCTCGCCCTCCACGAGGAACGCGTTGCTCGTGAACGCCTGCACGCCCGCAGCGATGTTCGTGACCATAGTCGGGCTACGGCAGCCCGCACTTAGGCGTTGGCGGGACGCACGCGAGAACGAGCGCGAACCGCGGACCTACGCGTCCCGCGGCGCGCCCACGAGCACGAGCTCGGAGTAGTGGTCGCGGTTCAGAATCTGGCGGCTCTCCTGGCTGTCGATTCGAATCGCCTCGCGCTCGTCCAGCGAGACCGTCTCGCCGTCGAACGCCACGTCCACGCCGCCATCCACGACGTAGTACACCTCCTCCTGGCCGTCGCCGCCGTGGTCGTGTTCCATCCCCTCGGCGTTCGGCTCCATCGTGAACACCGTGAACGCCACCTCGTCCGTGTCGAGGGCATCCTTCATGCGGAACATCTCGGCGCGAGCGTCGTCTGGGAGCGGTGATTCCGCGTCGGCGATCGTCCCCTTCTGGTAGGGCATACGAGACGGTTCGGCGGACTCGCCCTTCTGATTACTGGCCGTTCGTTCGGAGCGCTTTTGTCCGCGGCGCGAGCATCCACGGCCAACATGCGAGTACGTCTCCTCGACGCGACCGACGACCCCGAAGAGCTCATCTGCCGGGGCGCGCGCAACGACTACATGAGCGGCTGGGTCGCCGAACAGGACTTCGACGAAGTGATGGACGGCGTCGAGGGCGACGACATAGAAGCCCAGAAAGCGAACTTCCTCGCGAAGCTCCTCAAGCGCGGCCACTACGGGCCCTTCGAGCACCCGAGCGCGACGTTCGCCATCGAGGGGATGAGCCGCTCCTGTATGGCCCAGCTCACCCGCCACCGCCACGCGAGCTTCGACGTGCAGTCGATGCGCTACGTCGCCTTCGACGACGTCGACCCCGCGGACGTCGAGGACGGCGAGATGGTCGTCACGCCGCCGTCGGCGACCGACCCGGACTGGATCGGCCGCAACCAGAAGAACGCCGACGTCGACGACGAGACGGTCGAGAAACGCGAGGAAGTCTTCCGGAAGTCGGTCCGCCAGTCCGTCGAGGACTACCAGGAGCTCCTCGACCTCGGCATGCCGCCCGAGGACGCGCGCTTCGTCCTCCCCATCGGCACCGAAGTGAACGTCGTCGTCACCCTGAACCCGCGCTCGCTGATGCACATCGCGGACATGCGCGCCGCCGCCGACGCCCAGTGGGAGATCCGTGACCTCACCGAGCAGCTGCTCGACCTCGCAGCCGAGTGGTGCCCGCACACCTTCGACTACTACGAGGCCGAGATGAAACACCGGAAGAACCGCCTCGCGCCCTGACGCCCGCTGGTGGAACGCCGCCTCCGCTACGACGTGGCACACCGCCCCCGAGACGAAACCGTTATTTGTACCCCTCGGCTACGAAAGAGTGGACGCGCTCCGTTGGTGTAGTCCGGCCAATCATCTTGCCCTCTCACGGCAAGGACTAGGGTTCAAATCCCTGACGGAGCATTCCAACTTCCTGCCGTCCGGTAGTTTTCTCCCGTAGCCGAGGGTGTATTTCCCGAGCGTCTCGACCTCGTTTGCTGCCTCGTATCCGCGTGAAACTGCGGGTTGGCGCCGAAGGCGTTCTCGCTACTCGTTACCACATCCCGACAAAACGCCAGGTCTATGCGAGTTACTTCGAGGTAGTTACTCTGCGTTTTGCGGGCCGGCCGCGGAGTCAGCCTCTGATTCGGTATCTGCTGACTCACCTGGTGACGACATCTCCTTCAGCTCGTTCTCGACTTCAGATCGACCTTTTTGTTTTCCCCGATGAACGTGCGAGCGCTGGCAGTTTCTGAGCGCCGAACAGGAGGATAATGACCCCGGCGATGATGGCGAGTTCGACGCCACCGAGACCGCCGAGAAACAGCGGGAGTGTCCTCAGGAGCGTGGAAGTTGTCCGATTGAAACACGCCTCTCGGGGCAGAGCGGGGTCACGAAGCGCTCGATCAGAGGCTACTCGTCGACGAGGGCGTCGACGAGCGTCTCGTATTCGAAATCGTTGATCGGGTGGGACTCGTCTTTCACTCGGGTGATGGCGAATCGGGAACTCGTCCGCGTGATCTCGTCGATCGCCTCGTAGTCCCCGATGAGCGATTCGGCCATCTTCCGGTCTACGACGTGAGAGATGACGATGAAGTCTGTGTCGCCGATCGTGAAGTACACCTGATTGACACCCTCGACCTCGGCGATCTTCTCGCCGACCGTCTCGTGGTAGCCTTCGCCGAACTCCGCGTACACCTCCGTGACGAGCGTGATCGACAGGCCCAGCTCGGCGAGATCCATGTCCGACAGGTCGTTTTTCAGAACGCCGTCCTCTCGGAGCTGGTTCAACCGATAGTGGACGGTGGACTTCGGGATGTCCGTGTGTTGCTCTATCTTCTCCGGGCTGTTGGTGCCTTCCTCCGCGATCGTCGTCAGAATCTGGATGTCTTTTTCGTCCATGGATTCCCTCGTGTTTCGAACTGTGACGAGTGCGAGGGAATACCGACCGACCACAGATATACCTTTGCCGCTTTTCGAACTACGTTCAGGAAACGCCGTGACTATGGGAGAGGAATCAAAATCAGGGGTTCGCCTACCAGCGGCGGCAACTGGTTGTTCCTTCACCGCTAGCGCGAGCACCGGCTATTCACCCACGCTGTTTGAACGAATCCTCAGTAGACTACTGAACCCTGGCTGTAGATGGCTTATCGTTTCTGGGGAACGCTATCCGGCTATGCTGCACAGCCGAGGGCTGCTCCTGACCATCGATGTCACCGAACAGCCCACCAGAGAAGCAGACATCGACACGACGCTCCAGCGGTACGTCGGCAGTCGGGGCGTTGGAAGCAAACTCGTCCACGACCGACCGTCATTCGACGCAAATCTGCTCTTAGAGAGAACCGCCCGCACGTGGGATGGCGGCGGAGTTAGTGGGTCTCCTCGTCGAGCGCGTCCTCGATCGCGGTGACGGTGCGTTCGAGTTGGTCTCGGGAAATCGAGAGCGGGGGCTGGAAGCGGAGGACGTTCGAGTAGAACCCGCCGACGCCCATCACAATCCCGTCCTCCCGGAGCTGCTCGCCGACGCGTTTTGCGAGTTTGGCGTCCGGTGCCGGCGCGACGTCCATCGGACCGTCCTCCGACGGGTCGACCAATTCGACGCCCTGCATCAGCCCGAGACCCCGGGTATCGCCGACGACGTCGTAGGCGGCTTCGAGCTCGGCTAGCCGTTCGTCGAGCCAGGCGCCCTGGTCGCGCGCGTTCGCGACGAGACCGTCCTGGAGCTCGCCGATGGTCGCCTGGGCTGCTGCGCAGGCGACCGGGTTCCCGCCGAACGTCGAGAGGTGGTCGCCGGACTCGAAGGCGTCGGCGATCTCCTCGCGGGCGGTAAACGCGCCGAGCGGGAGGCCGTTCGCGATGCCTTTCGCCTGCGGCATGATGTCCGGGACGACGTCGAAGTGGTCGCTCGCCCACATCTCGCCGGTCCGCCCGTAGCCCGTCTGCACCTCGTCGACGATCAGCAAGCCACCGTGTTCGTGGGTGGTCTCCTGGATTCGTTCGAGCCAGCCCTCCGGCGGCACGATAATCCCGCCCTCGCCCATGACGGGCTCGACGATGACGCCGGCGAGGTCGCCGGACGTGTGCGTATCGATGATATGTTCGAGCTGGTTCGCGCAGTCGGCCGTACAGGACTCACCATCACAGCGTGGACACCGGTAGCTGTACGGCGGGGCGGCGTGTGCGACGTCGTTCAGCGTCGGCGCCATCTCGTCCTTGTAGGCCTTGTTTCCGGTGAGCGAGAGGGAGCCGAGGGTACGCCCGTGGAAGGACATCTCTAAGGCGATCACTTCCTTCGAGCCGGTGTACTTCCGAGCGAGTTTCACGGCGCCTTCGACGGCTTCTGTCCCCGAGTTCGCGAAGAACGTTTTCTGCAGGTCGCCGGGCGTTACTTCGGCTAGTTTCTCGGCGAGGTCCGCAGCCGGCTGGTGTGGGTGCAGGTACGTGCAGCCGTGGATGAACTCGTCGAGCTGGTCTTTGGCAGCTTCGACGACGGCTTCCTCCCGGTGTCCAGCGTTAGTCACCGAGATACCCGAGAAGACGTCGAGGTATTCGTTGCCGTCGAAGTCCTCCACGGTACAGCCTTCGGCCCGCTTGATGGGGACGTTGAGGCTCTTCCAGATCGGCATGAGGTACTGCTCGTACTGATTCTCGATCGCCGCGTTGCCCACCGGCGGAGAGTGCTCTTGGGTCATAGGCGCCTCTACGTCGATGGATTAAATCCTACGCCTTAACACTTTCTCAGACTAGGTCCGATTTATCTATAATTAAATGAACGCTGTTCGAATTCTGTCGATCGGGAGGTGTATTCAGATATCAAAAACCTGTACCAGCATCGTGCCAGGCCCAGCGCGTGTTTCCGAGATCGGTTCGAAGACGTTCCTCGACACGTAGAACGGCTTTCCCCCGACCAGACTGATCATACACCGTATCGCCGACGGTCGTTCGCGAGGATTCGTTCCGGATACGCGAGGAGTCCGTGGTGGCACCAGCAGGGATATTTGTATAGCAGGATGGAATTTACGTGTTCTATTCTGGAGGTTCGGTGACTCTGTCGACAGCATCTCGCGCAGACGGCAGGCAGAACCTCGCCTCGTCGTCGCCGTCGGACGATCTGACTCGGCGGTCCGGGAAACGAGACTACTGCGGTCCCGCCGTCGAAGCAGTCGTAGCCGGCCGCGGTATCTTCGCTGCTGCACGCTGTTCAGGTCGCCAGACGGGGCGTCTCGGGCCGAGTTAGCAGATCTCCTTTCGACAGCAGTGTCCTGCTGTTGCGGAGGTAGATTCCCCGGGATGCGGAACCTCGCGAGCGACGATCCAGTATCGCCCCCGTGGATTGAACGACCAGACGTCGTCTACCAACTGAGCTTCGATGAAGTGGAGGGTCTGTCGAACGGGGGAGTCCGCCCATCGGGATTGGCTTGCTGAAGCCGTTGGCCGTTCAGGGACCTACCGTTCTCGCGAGGGCAAACGAGCTCCTCGAAGTAGTAGGTACGTTCGAGAGACTGAAGAGTACGGTGAGCGTCTGGGTGGAGCTGAACGTTAGGGGACGACGGCAAGGGCGCTGTCTTCGTTTCGTGGCTCGGCTCGCTGTCGGAGGTGCTGTATACTGCAACCGGATTAGGAAGGTAATCTTACTACACTATACAAATACTCGGGCTCTAAACACCGATGTTTGGTGCTTGCAATCGGATTAGTCTACTAACCCAGCTACAGTACCCCAACGATTAACCCCCCAGCGGGAGACGCTCGTAGTAGCATGAGCGACGACGTGAAACTCAACGTCACTGTTCCCGAACACCAACGCGACGTCTACGACGACGAAGCCCGCGCAATGGGGTTCAGTAGTCGCTCCGCGTACGTCCGCGCGATGGTCAACGCTGGACGCCGGGATTTCGGCCTCAACCCCCAGGGGTCGGACGGCGAAAACACCACTCTAGCCGATTTCATCGAAGACCGCATCGTCACCACCATCGAGAACGAGGACGGCGTCGGCCGCGACGAGGTCGTCGACGAAGTCGCCGGCGACGTCGAAGCCACCGTCACTGACTGCCTCGGCCGGCTCGACGAGACCGGACGGATCGACTACGACATCAAGCGCGACGGTCTCGTCGTCCGCGAAGACGGTGACTGACTGTGGGGCAGTCCACCACCGCCGCCAGCGACGACCCGATCGCGACGTTCATCGACGAAATCGAGCTGTACGGTCGGTCGGCGACCACCATCAGTGACTACGAGACGACCCTCGGACAGTTCCGGCGACACCTCGAAGACCGGGGCGTCACCGTCGCGGAGGCCACCAGACAGGACTGCCTGCGGTGGATCCAGTCCCTCCGCGATTCCGGATACGCGGACGGGTCGATTCGCACGAAAGCCGTCCACGTGAACCGGTTCTACGGGTACATGGTCCAGGCCGGCGCGTTCGACGAGAATCCGATGATGGTCGTGATGGAGGAGATGAGCGAACGCGGCGACTCGGCACCGACGCGCCGGCGAGTCAGCGTTCCCGAGATGCAGGCGTTCATCGACGACATTCGCAACCCCCTCCACCGGGCGATCGTATTGACGCTGGCGAAAACGGGGATTCGCGTCGGCGAACTCTGCAACCTCGACCTACGAGACGTCCATCTCGACCATCCCGCGATCACCGAGTACTACGGCGTCCAGCCGCGGGCCGCGGTGCGGGACCGGTCCAATACGCTGTTCGTCGCTAGCGACATCGACGTCGGCGACGTGGTGAACGGCGGGGAGCGAACGGAAGGGAACAAACGCCACCGGGACACGCGGATTCCCGTCGACGAGGAGTTACAGCGAGCGCTCGTGGAGTGGTTGGCCGTCCGTCCGGACGTTCCCGGGGACGGCGAGCCGCTGTTCGTGAACATCTCCACCGCGTACGGGGAGCGGCTGACGAGTGGAATGGTCCGGTCGTACGTCACCGCGTTGGCGCGAGAACGCGGCTGGTACACGACCGGCGCGGGCGTCGAGGAGAACGTCACCCCCCACTACTTCCGGCACTTCTTCACGACGCAGATGCGGCGTCGCACTGGCGAGGGGTACCTCGTGAAGTACCTCCGCGGGGACGTCGGTGACGTGATGGACCGGTACACGCACAACTGGGAAGAACTGGTTCGAGCGCCGTACCTCGAACACTCCTTCCGGCTGTCCGAGTGACTCGATACTGCTCGGTGTGCAATTCATAAACTCTGTTTTGGGATATAGACCGCATCCATCGCGTTTCGACCTCCGGACGAACGGTGGTCCTCGTCGCGCTCTACGTGTACCGCTCGAGAACACAATTCCAGAATCTGGCGTCCAGCACGTCAGTCGACGGTTTTCGCCGCTACTCGGTCATTCGCTCGGGTCGTCAGTGACCCGGAGCGAGCGCTCGTAGTAGGTGTCTTCGTACTGTACCATCTCCGGCTCGTTCGCCTGGACGCCGGCGTCTTTCCGGACGTTCCCGTCGATGAAGGGGCGCCTGTCGAGCGCGCGAAGCAGCTCCTCGTAGGCGTCCGAGAACGGGTGGGTCTCACTGTAGTCGTCGGCTCTGGCTTCGGTGAGTATCCGCCGGGCGTCGGTCGAGAGGTCCGCCTGTGAGACTCGCGCGCCGACGAACGTGGCCCTGAGAATCGCCTCCATTCGGCCGGGGTCCCCGGCGACCGGTTCGGCCGTCGGGCGGTAGACGGCCTCGTGGAACTGCTCGTGAGTGAGTTCGACCTCGTAGGCGGTGTCCCGGTAGGTGACGTAGTCGGGACCGCCTTCGGCGAGCAGTTCGCTCTCCTCGCGGGCCGCATCGCTTCGATAGACGTACCCGCCGCGCTGGACCAGCCCCACCGGGTAGCCGCCCTCGTTGCCCTGGGCCCGCGCAGCGAAGTGGGCGACACGGACCGCTCGCTGGTCGCCGTCGGGCAGGGCTCCGTCTTCGCTCCCGTCGACAGGTGTCGCGGTCGAACCTTCGGCCTCGAACAGTCGGAGCACCGGATGGGTTTCGGTGACCTCGTCGACGACGACCGAGCCCAGTTGGTAGTAGGTACCCTCGTGGAGGACGTAGGCGGGGTCGTCGGGACTCGCGAAGAACGGTTTGCGGTGCTGGGTCGTGTACTGCTCGTCGTTCAGCGCGGCGTCGAGCGCCTGGTCGTCCCAGGTGTCGTCGGGGTCGTCGCGCTCGTGGACGTACCTGTCCCGGAGCGGGCCGTCGATTCGCGCGAGCGACAGTGTGAGCTCTATCCCAGTGTCCTCACTCGCGCGGTCGTCGACGAATCCGAGACAGCCCGCGGAGGCCGTGATTCCGGCGGCCAGTCCGCTCGCGAGGAGGGCCCGGCGAGAGAGCGAGAAGTCGCGCATATCGTGTCCTCGGCACAGTCACGCAAAGTAGTTCTCCAAACTCAAGTCGCCGTTTGAGCAACCACCCGAGGTCGATCCAGTACGGACTGGACACGTCGGTCGAGGACAGTTCGCGGACGCTCGTTCGTACGACGCCGAGACTCTACTCGAGCGGTTCTATCTCGTCGGTCGGCCGGATAACTCCGCCTTCGAGGACGTCCGCGCGAAGCCCGCCGCGGTGAGCCAGTGGTTCCAAGACGTCCTTCTCGGTGACGCGCTGCAGGTACCCGCAGGGCTCACACAGCCGGTCGCCGCGACAGACGACCTCGCCGACGCGGAAGCGCTCGCCGACGAGGTGGTTCAGTGCGGCGTCCCGGGTGACGACGTTCCGGCGGTGCTCCCCGGGCGCGAGTTCGATCCCCGCCTCGCGCTCGATCCCCTCGATGGCTTCCCGCTCGACGAGCGTCAGATCGTAGCCACCGGGGCGCTGCTCGTTCGGCCCCCACTCGACGAACGTTCCGGTCTCGATTTCGTGGAAGTACCGGTCCCCACGGAGGCCGCCAGGGACGGCCTCGACGTCGCTCCGTTCGACCATCTCGGCTTCGGCCGCCGGAGCGGTGAAGATACGCTCGACCGTTCCCGCGCCGTTCATACTACAGCGTCTCACTACGTCGGCAAATCTCTTGCGTGAGACGCTATCGGAGCGCCGCTACGTGTTCGTTCGAGCGGGTAGCTGAGACCGCGCTCGGCGCAGCCTCAGCTTCGACAGGACGCACAGCAGACCGTCTCGCCGTCGAGCCGGAGCGGGTTCTCCCCCGACAGCCTCGACCCGCAGCGCTCACAGGCCAGTGATTCGACGGGGTCGTACTCCTCGAGGAGGTCGAGGTAGATCGCCTATTCGCCGCGGGTGTTGTCCTGGATGATGCCGTAGATCTCCTGGACGACCTCCTTCGCCGTCATCGGCTCCTCGCCGCGGCGGACCTCGCCGTGGTGTTTGGAGTACTCCTGGAAGCACTTCCCCATCTCGATGACGCCGATGTCGCCGTCTTTCAGCTCGCGGTTCTCCTCGAGGACTTCCCGGGTCTCCTCGGCGGTGCGGACGATGCGGCGCCGCAGGGCGTTCCAGGAGATCGGCTGCCGGTCGTCGGTGGGTCTGGCGACGATGACGGTGTCGAAGGAGACGGCTTCCCGTGCCTCCTGAAACTTGTTCAGGTCGGAGTTTATCGGGTACGTGGCGGTGACCTCGAACCCGGTCTCGCAGAGGGACTCCAGTAGCTCGCCCCACGACTCCTCGTCGCTGTGGTGGTACGTGAACGCCAGCACGCCGTCGTCGACGAGCGCCGTGTGGATCGTGTCGAACGCCTCGCCGATCTCGCGCTCGAAGTCCTCGACCGTCTTGTCCTGGGCGGGGTTAGTGACGATGCTCCCGTCGCGGGGCGTCGCGTCGTCGTCGAACGCCTCGTAGGTGTCCGACAGCAGGAGCCGGAGCCAGACGTAGAAGTAGTCCGCCAGCTCCGAGTACATCACGTTGTTGTAGTACGGCGGGTCGGTGATCACCGCGTCGTACTCGTCCTCGTCGGTGATCGACCGCATGTCGCCCCGGCTGATCGACGCGTTCTCCCCGATGGGTTGGGCGAACGGCGCCGACTCCTGGGAGTTCCCGTCCTCGTCCACGTAGCGCTCGGTCGGGCTGTTGGCGTACTCGATCCCGGACAGGACCATGTCGACGCTGTTCTCGAACGTGCCGCGTCCCGCTCGCGTCCCCCAGACGTTGTTCTCGACGATCTCGGTCTGGGGGACGAACGCGTTCAGCCGGAAGATGCCCTCGATCTTGTTCGCCGGCATGTTGTAGATCGAGAACGTGTTCTGGAACATCAGCGCGTCCGAGAACGCGAGCAGCAGGTACTCCCGGGCGTCCTCGTCGTCCACGTCGTCGATGGCCCGAAGGAGCGCGCTCAGACACCGCAACTGACGGGGGTTGTAGAGGTCGGTCCAGCGCTCGTAGCCGTGCTCGAAGATGTCGTGTGCGCCCGGCGCCGACCCGCTGAACTGCGTCGACGCCGTGTACCACCCGGCGGGAATCTCTCTGTCGGGCACGTACTCCCGGAGGCCCTCGGACTCCTCCCACGCCCGCTCGGCGGCGTCGATCCGCTCGCGGTCGGCCGGGCTGATCGACTTGTACCCCTTGTACACGTTCCTGTCGCGGCCCTCGTCGTCGCAGTGGCGGCAGTAGTACTCGATGGCGTACGGCCGGAGGTCGAAGTCAGACCGCTCCTCGATGGCGTCGGCGACGCCGTACTTCTGCCCGCAGTCCGGGCAGGTGTACTTGCCCCGCGAGACGTTCCCGTTCTCGGGCACGTACTCGTGGCCGCAGTCCGCACACTCGGTCTCGGTGTGCCAGTCGTCAGTGAGCGAGACGCTGCCGCAGTCCGGACAGCAGACGTTGTACTTGTCGCTGTTCCCGTACCGGCCCTTCGCGACCCGGTAGTCCTTGAACAGCGAGACGGTGTGTCCGCAGGAGACGCAGTCGAGTTCCTTCACCCAGAAGTTGTACATCACGTCCGCGTCGTGGTCCCCGTGGGGACAGGGCGTCCGGTAGTACTCCCGGATTTCCTCGGCGACGGCTTCCCGCACCTGTTCGAAGGCCGTCGCTACGTCCTCGGCGTCGGTCCGGCCCGCCTCCAGTTCCTTCTTCGTGACGAACCACGCCACCGGATTGAGGTCCCTCCCCACCGTCTCCGCGCCGAAGCGGGAGGCCTCGACGAGTGAGGTGCCGCCGCCCATGAACGGGTCGAGGACTTTCTTGTCGTCGATGCGGATGTCCTTGGAGAAGAACTCCCAGAGCGACTCGGGATCACCTGAGTCCACTTCGGAGACCGCCTGCAGGCGGTCCGCTTCGTCGACGCCGTTCGCACCGGGGGGCTGGTTCTGCCCGGGTTCGTACACAGAGACGTCCGACATGTCGGTGTCCTCGTCGAGCAGCGAGTACAGCGAGATCGCCCGGAACAGACAGCCGGGACGCCGCGCCCACCACTTGTGCATCGTGTAGACGGGGCGGTAGTGCTGCTTGGCCCGGCTCTCCTTTTCCGCGATATCGTTCACGTGCTCGATCGGGAATCCGTTCTCGATGGGGAGTTCGGGGCGGTCGCCCGACTGGTCACCCCGTGGATTCCGAGACATCTACTACCCGCAGGGTGTCCGCTCTCTGTGAAAAGCTATCCGATTCGGCCGGGTGAGAGCGTGCGCCGGAAGAACCTGATTCGCGCGAGAGTCTGGACAGGGTACTTCCACCGGGGGAGTACGTAGCCAGCGGACTCTCCCACGCTGCGAGCGCTCGGTACACTGCCTCGTGCAGAGGTACCCACACCGATCCTCCCTCCGTCCGAACCGATCAGCGTCCGCCACTCTCCCACTGACTGCCCCCTTCTGGGGGGATTTCGCTATTCGTGGCGCTGCCGGTGCTGTTCCCGCAGTTCTCGCTTCCGGTCGTCGATCGCGTACCGGATGCACTGTTTCGTCTGGCCGGTCGCCTCGCCGAGCGCGGCTTCGAGTTTGCGGAGCGTGTCGTCGCCCTCGTAGACCGCGGCGAAGTCGGAAAACCGGTCGGTCACACGCACGGAAGGCGTCCACGAGGGGTAAGGACTGCGCTTGTCGTGAACGGTGGCTCTCGCCCTCGACGGTTGGCGCTCGGAATCGTGCACGACAGCGCCGGCGAGGTCCCGTAGCTGTGCGGTCGAGTGCGGGCCGATATCGACGCTCTCCCGTCGGGGACACGGGTGCGCTGGGACGGGCAACCGACCGCAAACGCCGGACGCGGGAGCTGTCTCGTCGCGACGAGCGCCAGAACGAGGACCGCCCGGACGGAAAGTGACAGGGTGGTCACCGGTCTGCCGGTTGCTGCGGAGGCCGCAATAGGTAGCTATCGGAGCGGGAGTCGGCTGTCAGCCTCGTCTCATCGTCGTCCCGAGTCGCGTTCGAGGGCCTCCCGTCGCTGTTCGTACTCGTCGTCGGTCAGCTCGCCGCGAGCGTACGCGAGCCGGAGCTCTTCGAGCGCGGGACTCGTGTCGTCCCCGCGCCCTGTGACCGCCCTGTAGGCGAGGTAGCCGCCGACGACGAGGACAGCGAGGAACAGGAGCTGCACCGCGACGCCGGCGACGAACATCCACTGCGGCATCGCCCCGCCGCTCGCCATTCCGCTGTCCCACGTGCCGCCCATCATCGGCCCGAACCCCATCATCCCGAAGCCCGTGAAGACCATCGGGAGGACGACGAACGCCCCGATGACGGCGAGGAGAATCGCGACCAGCCGTGACGTGTCGGTGTTTTCGCCCATTCGGTGTCCTCCGTGAGCTCGCCTCTGGTGTAGCGTACGCGTCCGGGGTCAAATGTGGTTTCGGCTTACACTGTTCGTGGTTATGGGATGGTCGTTCGGACCCCGTCTCTGCTCCGGCGGAGGGGGTGTACTGAGGACGACTGCGATAGACGACGCCCCCGACGATGCGTCTACGTCGGCGACGACACCGAACGGTCGGAACGCGACGTCGAGGTGGAGGCGGTCGCCTACGTCGACGGCGCTACTGTGGGCCCGACACCAGCGGGTCAGCGTTCCACCTGGCCGCGTGGGAACCGGGCAGTCCTGAGGTCGTTCGCGAGCGACTCGGACGGGTCGGACGGCAAAAGAGCACGTCGACGTCCTCGAAAGCAAGCCATCACGTCTTCAGAACCGGGAGTAGCAGGCAGAACGGGAGACGGCTCTGACTGGGCGAATTTCACCAGTCACTCTTCCAGTCGGCGACGCCGCTTTTCGGATTCCGCCTCGGAGAGTTCTCCACGAGCGTACCGGGAGCGTAGTGTCGACAGTGCGGTGTCCGTGTGCGTTCGCTCAGTAGCCGACGACGAGAAGCACGCTCGGTGGGACGAGGGGCCACCAGCCCCGCCCGTCCCGCCGCCCGTTCCACGGGAGTGACCGCCGCCGTACTGCGCGGAAGCGATCCCGGAAAATGCGGTTGACAGGACGGAGCCCGCGGTACTACGAACGACGGTGGTCGTGAACTCGGAGGTTCACGGGGCAGATTGTTCCTGCGTACCCGTCGCTGGAGCGGCCGATTCGCCCGACTGCTGGAGCGTCTCGAGGAACTCTTCGGCATCGAGCGCGGCCATACTGCCGGTGCCGGCGGACGTGACCGCCTGCCGGTAGCGGGGGTCAGCGACGTCGCCAGCAGCGAACACCCCGTCGACTGCTGTCCGGGCCGTGGGCCGACCAGCGTCGTCGGTCTGCGTGAAGATGTATCCATTCTCGTCCCGTTCGACGCCAGTGCCGTCGAGGAACCGCGTGTTCGGCGTGTGGCCCACGGCGTAGAACACGCCGCCGACGTCGACGGTCTCCCGTTCGACGTCGATCCCGGCCTCGGCCTTCTCCCGGGGATACCCCTCGGGATGAGCGACGAGCGTGGCACCGGTAACGCCCTCCGCTTGCGAGCCGTGGATGGCTTCGAGTTCCGTGTTCCAGCGGAACTGGACGTCGTCGTGTTCGCGGGCGCGGTCGGCCATGATCTCGGACGCACGCAGCTCCTCGCGGCGGTGGACGACCGTCACGGAGTCGGCGAACTTCGCGAGGAACAACGCTTCCTCCATCGCGCTGTCGCCGCCGCCGACGACGAGGACGTCGTCGCCGCGGTGGAACGCGCCGTCACAGGTCGCACACGTCGACAGCCCGTGCCCCATCAGGTCGTCTTCGTTCTCGGCGCCGACCCAGCGTGCGCTGGCGCCGGTCGCGACGATCAGCGACCGCGTGTAGATCGTATCGCCGGACGATAGGGACAGCTCCATGGGCTGTCCATCCACAACCGCGTCCTCGATACGACCGTGTTGGAACTCCGCGCCGAACTGTTCGGCCTGCTCCTTCCCGCGCTGGACGAGGTCCATGCCGCCGACGCCGTCGGGGAAGCCGAGGTAGTTCTCGACGTCGGTCGTCAGCGTGAGCTGGCCGCCCGGCTCGTCGCCCTCGAGCACGAGGGGGTCGAGGTCGGCACGCGCGGCGTAGACCGCCGCCGAGAGGCCGGCGACGCCCGAACCAGCGACGACGAGGTCGCGGATGTCCTCGGTCATCTATTCGGTGTAGGTCTCGATGAGCGTTCGGAGTCCGTCTTCTCCCTTGAGACCGACGACTTCCTCGACCTGTTCACCGTCGGCGAACAGGATCAGCGTGGGGACGCCCTGGACGCCGTAGGCAGCGGCGAGCTGCTGGTTGGCGTCGACGTCGACTTTGGCCACGGTCGCGTCAGTCTCGGCAGCCAGCGTCTCGACGGTGGGTTCGAGCATCTGGCACGGGCCACACCAGTCGGCGTAGAAGTCCGTGAGGACGACGTCGTGTTCTGCGACGACGTCGTCGAGCTGGGACTGCCCGTCGACGTGGAGCGGTTCGTTCGTGGACGCGGTGCCAGCGTCGGATGCAGTATCAGTTGCCATCACCAGTACGTATGCGCCAGCGCTAATTAAGGGTTTTGGAGAATATGTACAATACTACCCAATACAGGCTGTCGGCGAGAAGAGTGATCCCAGCGCTGTAGCACGCGAGAATCTGCTTCTCGAGGAGTAGTAGAACCCGAGGGAGAGAGAAGAGAGAAACGTTAGCTTTCGGCGGCCGAGGCCGCAGCCTCGGACTGTTCGTACTTGGTCTCGAACTCCTGGATGAGCTGCCCCATCTTCGCGTACCAGTCGTTGAGCAGGCGCTGCATGTCGTCGGCGATCTTCGAGGGATCCGTCGGCGAGTAGACGTGGTAGTAGCCGCCCTGGTCGTAGTTGATCTGGTCCTTCTCGATGAAGCCGGTCTGCAGCAGCCGCTGGACGGCGCGGTAGGCGGTCGAGCGTTCGCGGTCTACTGCGTCGGCGATTTCGTCGACGGTCAGCGGTTCTTCGGCCTCGACGAGCGCCTGGAAGCAGTCCTTGTCGAGCTCTTTGAGGCCGTGGAAGCACTCCAGCAGCCCCTCGCACTCCATGTCCCGGCGGAGTTGTTCAGACATCGAATCTGGCATTAGTATCACTGGATCGTAGGGGCCGTGCGGTTATAAGATTTTTGTATGGATTGCACAATTTCGCGCTATGGCGGGCTGAGAACCGATGACGCGATCTCCCCGCGGCAGAGAGTTACGTCGCCGACAGGCGGCACCAGAAGCCAGTGTTGTCGTCGCGAAGCTGGCACACCGCAGCCAACAGGATCGCACCACTCACGACGACGGTCGCGCCGAAGATGAGCGCGATACTCACGGTGTTGAGTACGCCGATGTCGTAGGCGGTGCCGACGCGTTTGGCGGCGACGGCGACGCTACCGGCGAGTAGCATCGTCGCGAAGTACCCCTTGATGTCGTCCTCGTCGACGATGTTCGAGACGCCCGCGCCGATGCGCGCGCCGAGGGCACTCCCGGCGAGCAACGTCGCCACCACCGGAATCGCGACGAACCCGTCGCGGGCGTAGACGAAGGCGCCGAAAGCACCCGAAATCGTGATCTGGAGGATGTCCGTCCCGACGGCGATGGCGGCCGGCACGCCCAGCCCGTACATCATCGCGGGCATCAGCAGGAAGCCGCCGCCGACGCCGAGGAGGCCGGAGAGGACGCCGACGACCAGACCGATGCCGAAGATGATACTCGCGGACACGCGGACGTCACCGCGGAGCGTCACCATCGGCGGGATCTCCAGTGCCTGTACGCGCTCTGAGAGGTCGACGCTCGTTGTGGTGTCAGTACTGCGGGCGTCGCGTAGCGTGAACAACCCGACCGTTGCCAGCAGGCCGACGTACGCGACGCTGATGACGAGGTCGGCGTTCCCCGCCGCGTGGAGGGCGTCGACGGCGCGCTTGCCGGCTTCGATGCCGAGCGTCATCGCGACGGTCATGATGACTGCGAGTTTGTAGTCGACGTGGCCGTGGTCGCGGTGGCGGAGCGCGCCGATGACGCTCGTCCCGAACACGAACGCGAGCCCGCTACCGACGGCGACCCGCGACGGGTAGCCCATCACGAGAAGGGCGGGCGTGACGAGGAACGACCCACCCATCCCGAAGAAGCCGAACAGGATACCGATGAGCAGCCCGAACCCGACGAAGAAGCCGACGAGCAACAGACTCATCCCGAGCAGTTCCACGGCTTACTCACCTCCGAGCGCTCGCTTCACGTTCGGACCGAGCGCCTTCGTGACGACGCCGTAGCCGACGTGGAGGACTATCGCTTCGAGCAACACGGCGCCGATCAGTCCGGCTGCTTGTACGGTCGGCGGGAGCGACAGCGTGTCGATCATCTCCGCGCTCCACCTACTCGATACGGGTTTGTGCGAATCATACTTTTCTGCACGTGCACTCGTAGCCGACAGCGTGTATTAACGCTTTTGGGACGACTACACAATACTATTTCCGGCAGTGTTCCGTAACTTA
>SDGW01000401.1_pt1 | contig 18388 bp, 16 predicted proteins | sample 2873831 | NCBI WGS metagenome assembly SDGW01 (sample SAMN08132700, study PRJNA421101) | hypersaline lake metagenome | isolation source: celular fraction 0.22 microns magnesium sulfate-rich crust from ephemeral... | place: Spain: Penahueca Lagoon, Toledo | collected 2011-07
ACGTGACAGGTCGCGCTGGCGCCACGGACCATGTCGACGGCGTGGACGGTAAAGGAGACGTCGACGCCGAGGAACTGCTGAATCTCGGCCTCGTGGCGGTGGCCCGTCGGGGCGTAGGGGCGGACGACGCCCGAGCGCTCCGGGTGCGAGGAGGCCTCGCCGCCGCCGGCGCCGCCCTCGCTGGAGCCGACCTTCACGTCGACGACGATCTGCTCGTCGCCGCTCAGGATGTCGTGCTCGAAGAGGGGGAGCAGGCCCAAGATTGTGGCCGTGGCGTTACAGCCGCCCGACGCGATGAGGTCCGCGCCCGCGAGGTTCTCGCGGTTGAGTTCCGGCAGGGCGTACTCCGAGTCGGCCAGCAGCTCCGGCCGGGTGTGGCCGTCGTACCACTCGTCGTACTGGGCCTCGCTGTCGAGGCGGAAGTCCGCCGAGAGGTCGACGACGGTGTCGGCGGCGTCCTGGAACGCGTCAATCTGCTCCATCGAGACGCCGTGGGGCGTCGCCGCAAAGAGGACGTCGACGCTCTCCAGTTCCGCCGGGTCCGAGAAGCGCACTTCGGAGTGGCGCAGGTTCGGGTGGGTGTTGCCGATGGTCTTGTTTTCCTTCGAGCGGCTGGTGGCCTGTGCGAGCTCGAACTCGGGGTGGCCGTCGATGAGTCGGAGCAGCTCACCGCCGGTGAACCCGGAGCCGCCCACGACGCTGGCCGAGTATGTCATGCCGTGGTCTCTGTGCCGCTCTTGCTTTGTGCCTTCGATTCGAGCCAGTCGACGACCTCGCCTGGCACGTCCACGTCGGCGACCTCGTTGAGGGCCTTGAACTCGACGGTGTGGTTGACTTCGTGGACCGTGTAGTCCTCGAACTCACCGCTCTCCTCGTCGACGCCGACTTCCATCAGGTCGATACCCAGCAGGCCGCCACCGACCGCCGCGCTCGCTTTCTCGACCAGTTCGAGCGCGCGGTCGTCCAGTTCGAAGGTATCCGTCTCGGCGCCCTTCGCGGCGTTGGTGAGCCAGTGGTCCGACGACCGGACCATCGCGGCAACCGGCTCGCCGTCGACGGCCAGCACGCGGATATCGCGGCCCGGCTTGTCGACGAACTCCTGGACGTAGAATATCTTGTGCTCGTAGTGACCGAGCGTCTCCTTGTGCTCTAAGATGGCTTCGGCGGCGTCACGGGAGTCGATTTTCGCCATCAGGCGACCCCACGAGCCGACGACGGGCTTCAGCACGCAGGGGTAGCCGAAGTCCTCGATGGACTCGAGGGCTGCGTCCTTGGTGAACGCCACGTCGGTGTCGGGCGTCGGGACGCCGGCCTCGACCAGCGCGAGGCTGTTCTTGACCTTGTCCGCACAGACCTCGGCCACGTCGGGGCCGTTGACGACGGGCACGTCGTAGGCCCGCGCGAACTTCGTCGCGTACACGCTGCGAGAGGTCGACAGGCAGCGGTCGACGACGATGTCGAGGTCCCGGAAGTCCTCGGGGGCCTCGCTGATGTTGAACTGCTCGTTGCGTACGTCTATCTTCGTGATATCGTGGTCGCGCTCGCGCAGTTCCGAGAGCAGGAGCTTCTCGTCCTTGCGGATACGCGAGTAGAGGAGTCCGATGTTCATGCTGTTTCCTCCGTGTGCGTCACGGCGGCGCCTCGCGCCACCGCCACCACCTCACTCACCCCAGTCCTCTTCGAGCTCGGGGGCGCTGTCGAGCTCGACGGGGTCGGTGCCGATGACTTCGAGCTCGGCGCCGCAGGTGGAACAGTCGACGATCTCTCCGACTTCGAGGCTGTCGTGCAGGGAGACCTCCGCCCCGCACTCGATGCAGTCTGCCATTGTACCTGTCAGTGGCGACCGTATCCACTTAAATCCGTCGAACCTGTCAGGGAAATTTACTGTCTGCACACCACGCTAACGGTATCTGAGCCCAATCTGCCGCCGGCAAACGAGTGCTGTGTCAGAGTTCTTGAATAAGTGCCCCGCGAGGGGACCGTCGTTCACACATACTGTGCTACCTCCGTCTGCAGGCGCTCGTCGGCGCGGTCGAGGGCGTCGGTCGCCACGTCCAGCGCGTCGCTGTGGGCCGTGAGTTCGTCTTCGGCGACGGCAATCTGGTCGGCCACTGCCTCGGGGGCCGGGCCGCCTCTGGAGTCCCGCATCGCGACGCTCTCGGCTGGGTCCAGCGCGGCCTCGACGGCGTCGCGGTCGACGTACTCGGAGAGTGGGTCACCGAGCACGCGCTCGGCGACGGCCGAGAGGTCGTCGTAGTCGGGGGCGTCCTGGTCTGGGCCGAGCTGGGCCGCCACCTCGGCGACCACCTCGTGTGCGGTGCGGAACGGTACCCCGGCCATCGCCAGCAGGTCCGCGACGCCGGTCGCGGTGGCGAAGCCCTCGGTCGCCGCGGCTTCGAGCCGGTCGGCGGGCCACTCAGCGGTCGCCACGGCTCCCGCCGCGACTTCCACGCTCTCGCTGGCGCTGTCGATTGCGTCCCAGGCGTGGCGACCCGCCCGCTGCAGGTCGCGGTTGTACGCGCGGGGCTGGCCCTTGAGGTTGGTCAGTAGCCCGTTGAGTCCCGCGGTCGCGTCACCCGTGCGCCCGCGAACCAGTTCCAGCGTGTCGGGATTCTTCTTCTGGGGCATGATAGAACTCGTCGAGGCGTAGTCGTCGTCGAGTTCGACGTGGCCCTTGCTGGCCATCACGACCACGTCCTCCGCGAGCTGGGACAGGGTCGTCGCCAGCCCGGCGACGGCGCTCGTCGTCTCGACGAGGAAGTCCCGGGTCGCCGAGGCGTCCATCGAGTTCTCCGCCACCGAATCGAACCCCAGCAGCTCGGCGGTGCGCTCGCGGTCGACGTCGAAGGGAGTCCCGGCGAAGGCCGCCGCGCCCAGCGGGTTCCGGTTGACCCGCTCGTAGGCATCGAGCAGGCGCGCCGTGTCCCGTTGCAGTGCCTGCTCGTAGGAGCATATCCAGTGGGCCACCGTCGTCGGCTGGGCGGGCTGGAGATGCGTATAGCCCGGCATCACCGTCTCGGTCTCGGCGCGAGCGACGTCGAGCAACTGCTCGCGGGCACCGACGAGCGTCTCGAGGAGTTCGAGGACGTCTGAACGCATACGGTAGCGGATACACGCTGCGACCTCGTCGTTTCGCGAGCGTGCGGTGTGCATTTTCCCGCCGTCGGGGCCGACGCGGTCGATGACCGCGCTCTCGATGGCCTCGTGGACGTCCTCGCCGTCCGGCAGTTCGCCGTGGCCGGCGTCCTCGATGTCGTCGAGGGCGGCCAGAATCTCGCCGGCGGTCCCGGCGTCGACGATGTCCTGCTCGACGAGCATCACGACGTGGGCGCGGTCGACGGCGAGGTCCGCGGCGAAGATACGTTCGTCGTCGGCAAGCGAGGAGAGAAACGAGCGGGCGGGGCCGCCGCTGAAGCGGTCGCGGCGGACGGCCGTCTGGTCGGCCCCCGCGTCAGCGCCGTCGTCGGCCTCGTGCTCCTCGCTCATCCGCTTATTCCTCCGACTCGTCGCCCGACCCATCTGCGGCGGGCTTGCCCGCTTTCACGTCCTCGAGGATGTCGTTTGCCAGACGCGACTGGAAGCCGTGGTACTTCGCGACGCCGGTGGCGTCCTGCTGGGTGATACCGCCGGTGATTGCCTCCTCGTCGAAGGACGCGGCCGATTCGCTGTAAACGGCGTACTCGGATTCGCGCGAGACCGGGCGGCAGTGGCCGCCTTCCATCTTCACGGTCACCGTGCCGGTGACGCGCTCGTTCGTGTCGTCGATGAAGGCCTCCAGCGCGCCGGTCAGGGGCGCGTCGACGAGGCCCTCGTAGGCCTTCTGGGACCACTGCTGGTCGACCTGTGCCTTGAACTGGCGCTCTTCCTGCGTGAGCACGAGCCCTTCGAGGGCCTCGTGGGCCGTCAAGAGGACGGTCGCGGCGGGGTGTTCGTAGTTCTCACGCACCTTCAGGCCGAGCATGCGGTCTTCCATCATGTCCGTGCGACCCACGCCGTGAGCGCCGGCCTGCTCGTTGAGCTGTTCGACCAGTTCGACCGAGCCCAGCTCCTCGCCGTCGAGGGCGACGGGCTCGCCGTCCTCGAAGGTGATTTCGACGAGTTCGGGGGACTTGCCCGAGGGGTTCTCGGTCCACTTGTAGATGTCGTCGGACGGAATCTGGGAGGGGTCCTCGAGCTCGGAGCCCTCGATGGAGCGGCTCCAGAGGTTCGTGTCGATGGAGTAGCGACCGCCGTCGCCGCCCTCGACGGGCAGGCCCTGCTCGCGGGCGTACTCGTTTTCCCACTCGCGGGTCAGGCCCAGTTCGCGCACGGGGGCGATGACCTCCAGGTCCGAGTCGCGCCAGATGGCCTCGAAGCGCAGCTGGTCGTTGCCCTTGCCGGTACAGCCGTGGGCGATACCCTCACAGCCCTCTTGCTGGGCGACGTCGAGGATTGCCTTCGCGATGACTGGGCGCGCCAGCGCGGTACCCAGCGGGTAGCCCTGGTAGTCGGCGTTGGCCTTGACGGCCTTGAGACAGAGGTCCGCGAACTCCTCCTTTGCGTCGACGACGTACTGCTCGACGCCCAGCGCCTCGGCCGTCTCTTCGGCCTCCTCGAACTCGTAGTCGGGCTGGCCGACGTCGACCGTGACGCCGATGACCTCGTCGTAGCCGTACTCCTCTTTGAGCAGCGATACGCAGACCGTGGTGTCGAGCCCGCCCGAGAAGGCGAGCGCGACGGTGCCGTTTCCGTCTGTCATAGATGGGTAGTGGATTCTTGCCGTGGTGTGACTGTCGGTTTACTGTGCGAAGGGGCGTTGTACCGATTTCCCGATTCTCGCCGACTTCAAGTCGGCGATATCCGGGAATGGTTACAACGGCCCCTTCGACGCGCCGGACAGCCGGCCGGCCGTGATTTGAAGCGAATCGAACCGTCGGGAGGAGAGGTAGTAGTGGGCCTAACGGGGGGCCCGCCGTCGGTTCCGTCGGTGCGTCGAGAAAGTGGCGGACCCGTCGCTGGCGGCGGCGAGCGCCCCAGTATCAACAGTCCGCGTCATGTATCAGCGTCTACTGCAGGTCGCGTACAAATAGCTTCCGGGTCAGACAGAGCGTGTTGCGAGTTCGCATACGGGCTGGTGTCGAGTGTTGCGGGATGGCGCCGCCCGGGTCAGCCAGGACCACCCACGCCGTCTCACTCGCGGCGGCCAGCCAGCAGTCCGGCCACAGCCAGTGCGGCGAGCGCCCCGACGACACCGAACCCGGGGCCGCTCCCGCCCGTCGTCCCGCCCGTCGCGCCCGTGGTCGACGTCGGGCTGGGCGCCGGCGTGCCGGTGGGCGCGGTCGTCGACGTGGCGACGACGCTGAGCCCGTCCAGGTCCGCGTCGGCCGCGTAGACGAGCCGGCCGTCACTGCTGTTTGCCGGGCCGGGCGAGACGCTCGTCACCTGGTAGCGCTCCGGGACGACGACGACGAGCTTCCGGTCGAGCGACTCGGTGCTGGCGAAGGGTTCGCCGAACGTCAGCATCCCGTCTTCGGCTGCCGCGAGCCCCTCCCACGTGACCGAGAAGGTCGCGACGCCGGTCGCGTTCGTCCGCGCCAGCGACAGCGAGCTGTTGGTCACGGCCATCTCGCGACCGGTCCGTTCGGACGTGTCATTGGCGAGCGAGCGCCAGCGGGCCGTCTGTCGGGCCGTGTAGGCGTCTCGGGCCGTCTCGTTGCTCCGGAGCTCGTCGAAGGCGGCCTGCTCGCTCTCCTCGTCCAGGTCGAACGTCGAGACGACCGTTACCGCCGCGTCACCGTCGGCAGCGAGGTCGACAGTCAACGACTCCTCCGGGGCGTCACCAGTCTGGGCCGCACCGGCCGGCGCCACGGCCGCACCGACCAGCACGGCCGCAAGCACGACACTCGTCAGCAGCGTCTGTCTGACACGCATTACCTAGGGTTTGGAGTCGGGGCTTGTAGTTTCGTTGGCCGACTCGGTTCCCGAGCGGTCCGTGTCGCCGACCGGGGAGCCGTCAGTGTCGCTCCGGTCGCCACCGGTGGTCCGGTCAGTGCCAGCCTCGGTCCGGTTGCTATCGCCCGCGGAGCGGTCGGCGGCCTCGCCGGCGCCGATGTCTTTACCCGCGCTCTCGCCGGCGACCGAACGGGCTATCTCGGCCGTCTCCGGGCCGGTCAGGTTCGCCGCGCGGTCCGAGAGGGCCCGGATGGCGTCGACGTTGACGCCGTTTTCCTCGAGCGTCTCGGCGGGGAGTTCACTCGCCGTCGCGTTGGTCTGGTTGACGAGTCGCTCGGCGTTCTTGCTCTCGGCGTGGAGCGTGGCGACGCGGGACCGGTACTCGCCCTCGCTCATCGAGCCGTTGTCGCGGGCCTGTTCGAGCTGTTGGCGGCGCTGTTCGAGCTCGCCGAGGCGCTCGCTCGTCCGGTTGAGCTGGTCGGCCACGACGGCGGCCTTCGCGTCCGAGCTGTTGGCCCGGTCGACGCGGATGTCGTAGGCGCGTGCGTCGACGTCCCCGTCGAGTTCGGCGTCACCGACGGCGACGACGCCGGCGAGCTGGGCGCCGGGCGCGGCGGTGTCGTTCTCGGTCGTCTGGTCCGTCTGGGTCTCGGTCTGCTGGGCCATGACCATCGGCACGGCGGCCACGGCGCTCACCACGAGCAGGAGCGCCAGCACAGCGGAAGTGGGTCGTCTCATACACCCACTGCTTGGCCCCGTATCAGTATATAAATGGTCGACGTTCACCCCGCTTTGGCGCCGATTAAACCGGATTAAATCGCCCGACAGCGGCGGTTCAGTCTATGAGAGCCGATGAAACGGCGATAGCTTTTTATTCTTCTTCGGTCAGGTCCGTGTCCGGAAGGGTCACCACGTTCTCCCGCCCGATGCGGAACGTCTCCAGATCGCCGTCCTCACGGAGCCCGCCGATGACCTGGCTCGTCTTCGCGGCGGTCCAGTCCAGTTCGCTCGCGACCTGCTGTTGCTTGATGCGGCCGCCGTTCTCGCGGAGGAGCTTGAGCACCTGCTCCTCGTTGCTCAACAGCTCCGCGGGCGGCGACTCGTCGGGGTCGCTGTCCCCGCCAGCCGCCGGCTCACCGTCCGCCGCATCGGCCGTCCCGCCGGCAGCGCCGTCGCCGTCGTCGGCGCGGACGTACCGGTGGACGGCGTACCCGAGAGCAGCGAGCACCAGTAGCGGCAGCAGTATCCCGACAGCGAGGGGCCACACGCCAGTCTGGCCGACGTCGTCCTGGATAGGCGGGGACTCGTTGGTGACGACGACGCGGGGTTCGTCGTCGCCGAAGGACTGGCGCCCCCGCCAGGTGACCGAGCGCTCGCCCTCCTCGTCGGGCGCCGGCTGGACGCTCGCTGACCGGTACTCCGAGGGCCACCGCATCGTCAGCGAGGTGTTGCGGTCGAGATACAGCCCGGCGACGGCGTCGCCGGCCCGGACGTGAGTGTCGTTGACCGCCGCGAAGTTCGTCCACCGGAACTCGTAGGTGACGACGCCGTAGGACTGCCCCACGTTCTCCCGCGAGCTCTCGACGCTGACGTCGTCGATAGCCATCTCGCGGCCGGTGGCGTTCTCACCGGTCCGGGCGGTCCGGTTCATCCGGTCGTGAAACCGGCCGGTGTAGGCCGATTCGTTCTCGCGGATATCCGCCTGAAGCTCCTCGAACGCCTGGGTCTCGCTGTCGTCGGCGAGGCGGACGCGGTAGTCGATGGTCCAGGCGGCGTCGCCGTTTGCCCCGATATCGGCGGTCATCACGACCACGTCGGCGTCGACGGACTGCTGGGAGAGGCCGCCGAAACCGGCGGCCGCAGTCGGCGCCAGTGCCGCAAGCACCAGGACCGCCGCGACCGCGCTCACTCGTCGCATGTGTTGGTTCCGTTTTCCCGTCACCGACTATAGGGCTTGTTGCCACCGCCGGGCCACAAGGGGTTTGTCCGTTCCACGGGAACTATCGGCAATGGCACGCGCCGAACTCGACGTCGACACCCTGCTGAAGATACTGCTGGTCCTGATCGTTGTCTGGATAGCGCTGGAGGTCGTCGGCGAGGTGCTTGGCCTGTTCGCGTGGCTGCTCGGCCCGCTCCAGCCGCTGCTCGGCGTCGTGCTGATTGTCCTCATCGTCCTCTATCTGACCGGTCGACTCTGAACGGAGCCTCCGGCTCGGCGAGGGTCGGGAGACGCACGGCGTCTCCAGGAACTGAGCGGGCGCTTTTTAGCCTCGCCGCGACTCGCTCCGGTGTGTACAGCCTGAACGTCTCGCTCCCGTCGTCGGTAACCCGACTCGCGGGCCGGCTGGCCCGTGAGTTGCCCCAGGCGCGGGCCCGACCGCGCGGAGAGCACACCCTCGTGGTCAAGCGCCTGGGAACGGGCGACCACGCGGCCTACGCCCGCCAGGAGGCCCGCGCCCGCGACGCCGTCCGCGGGACCGCACCGTTCGAGGTCCGCGTGACCGGCGTCGAGCAGTTCGCGACGGCCGAGACCGGCCCCTCGCCGGTCGTCTACCTGGCCGTCGAGAGTCCCCCGCTCCGGGCGCTCCACGAGCGCCTCTGTGACGAGTTCGACCCTATCGAGGGGATGGAGGCCGACGACTACACCCCCCACGTCACGATAGCGCGCGGTGGCGACCCCGGAGCGGCCCGACGGCTGGTCGAGCGGGACATCGACCCTGTCGAGTGGGCCGTCGAGGAACTGGTCTTTTTCGACGCCGAGCGCGGGCAGTCGGTGAGCCGGGTCTCGCTGCCGGCGTGAGCCTCACACGGCCCGTGCCCGGGCCTCCCGCACGTCGGCGAACACCGCCGTCTCCACGCTGGGCAGTTCCCGTGCCACCGCGGCGGCCTTGTACTCGTGTTCACCGGTGACGTGCCAGTCTGTCACGCCTTCTGTGGCGGCCGCGCGGGCCCCGCGGACCAGTGCGTCGTGCAGCGCGCCAGTGAGCGGATGTTCGACATCGACGACTGTCAGCACCCGGTCGACGTCACCGGTAGCAGCCGTCGAGATAGCGGCCGACAGCCGTTCGCTCGCCGGCCCGTCGAGCGCGAGCCGGCGCTGCAGCTCGACGACGACGGTTCGGTCTTCTACCCGTACCTCCCATCCCGATTCCTCCCCACCCATTGTCATTTCAGCCGTCGTTGCCCGTATTTATAAAATTATTTTATAATTATAAATCAGTAAGCCGTCATATGTCGAGTGGTGCCTCGATGTCACCCGGTAGCACGGTGGTCCTATCGCCAGCACGCAACGCTTTTGATAGCGCCGCCCATCCTCTTTGGGTATGGATTATCGGTCCGTCGAGACGTCGGAGGAGTTCGTCTGCCGGCTGGACCACGGCGCGGACTGGCGCGCCGAAATCGAATCACTGGCCGACGAGGAGGCCATCGACGCGGCCTTCTTCTACGGGCTGGGCGCCGTCGAGGACGCCGAGGTGTGGTTCTACGACCAGGACCGACAGGAGTACGACTCGATGGTCTTCGCCGAGCCCCTGGAGGTCGCCGCCTGCGTGGGTAACATCTCGTGGCTGGACGACGAGCGCTTCGCGCACACCCACGCCGTCCTCTCGCGGCCGGACGGCGAGGCCATCGCGGGCCACCTCGACAGCGCGACCGTCTGGGCGGGCGAAGTGTACGTCAGGGCCTTCGATACGACGCTCGAGCGTGCCCACGACGAACCGACCGACCTCGACCTCTGGGAGCTATAATGCGGGAGGCCGACGAGCGCTATTTCGAACGGCTGGAGAGCGAACTCGACACGGCCATGGACGTCGCCGAGCGCGCCCGCGAGCGCGGGGGCGACCCAGAGCCCGAGGTGGAGATACCGACCGCCCGCGACATGGCCGACCGCGTCGAGAACATCCTCGGCATCGACGGCGTCGCCGAGCGCGTTCGCGAACTCGAAGGCGAGATGTCCCGCGAAGAAGCGGCGCTGGAACTCGTCGAGGACTTCGTCGAGGGGACCGTCGGCGACTACGACACCCGCGAGGGGAAAGTCGAGGGCGCTGTCCGGACCGCGGTCGCTCTACTGACCGAGGGGGTCGTCGCGGCCCCCATCGAGGGCATCGACCGCGTCGAACTGCTCGAAAACGACGACGGGACGGAGTTCATCAACGTCTACTACGCCGGTCCCATCAGGTCGGCGGGTGGGACCGCACAGGCGCTGTCGGTGCTCGTCGCCGACTACGCCCGCGCCCTGCTGGGCATCGAGCAGTACCAGGCCCGCGAGGAGGAGATCGGCCGCTACGCCGAGGAGATAGACCTCTACGACAAGGACACCGGGCTCCAGTACTCGCCCAAGGAGAAGGAGACGAAGTTCATCGCCGAAAATATGCCCATCATGCTCGACGGCGAGGCCACCGGTGACGAGGAGGTCTCCGGATTCCGGGACCTCGAACGGGTGGACTCGAACTCCGCCCGCGGCGGGATGTGTCTCGTCCTCGCCGAGGGTATCGCGCTGAAAGCCCCGAAGATTCAGCGCTACACCCGGAACCTAGACGAGGTCGACTGGCCGTGGCTCCAGGACCTCATCGACGGGACGATAGGGGAAGACAGCGGGGGCGACGGCGGGGCGGCCGACGACGACAGTGAAGGAGAGAGCGACGGCGAGGCCGCCGACGGCGACGACGACGAGGAGCGGAGCGGTCCACCACGGGTCGAACCCGCCAAGAAGTACCTCCGGGACCTCATCGCCGGCCGGCCGGTCTTCTCCCATCCCTCGAAATCCGGCGGCTTCCGGCTGCGCTACGGCCGCGCCAGGAACCACGGGTTCGCGACGGCGGGGGTCCATCCGGCGACGATGCATCTGGTCGACGACTTCCTCGCGACGGGCACACAGATAAAGACCGAACGCCCCGGCAAAGCCGCCGGCGTCGTCCCCGTCGACAGCATCGAGGGGCCGACCGTACGGCTGGCCAACGGCGACGTCCGCCGCATCGACGACGTCGCGGAGGCCCGCGAGGTCCGCAACGGCGTCGAGAAGATTCTGGACCTGGGCGAGTATCTCGTCAACTACGGCGAGTTCGTCGAGAACAACCATCCGCTCGCGCCGGCCTCCTACACCGTCGAGTGGTGGGAACAGGACTTCGAGGCCGCCGGCGCGGACGTCCAGGCGATGCGGGACGACCCCGGCATAGACCTCGCAGACCCCAGCGCCGCCGAGGCGCTGGCGTGGGCCAGCGACCACGACGCGCCGTTGCACCCGAAGTACACCTACCTCTGGCACGACGTGACCATCGAGCAGTTCGGGGCGCTTTCCGACGCCGTCGAACGGGCGGACGTGACCGCGACTGATGGCGCCGTCATGGAAGACGGCGCGGCGGCCGCCGACGGCGACCTCGTCCTCGAAAACACCGACCTCGTCCGGGAGGCACTCGAACGCCTGCTCGTCGAACACACACAGGCCGACGACCGGCTGGTCGTCTCGGACTGGCTCCCGCTGGTCCGGACGCTGGGCTTCTCGCGGTCCCTGGAACGAGACTGGACTCTCGAGGACATCTCCGAGCACGCGAAGACCTACGGCGAGCAGGAGGCGGCCGACGCCATCGGCTACGTCGACGACGAACTCGGCGACGAGGCGGGCCGGAACGCCATCGAGGCGGTCAACGAGATATCCCCCTTCGAGGTCCGCGAACGAGCGCCCACTCGCATCGGCAATCGGATGGGGCGCCCCGAGAAGTCCGAGAGCCGGGACCTCTCGCCGGCCGTCCACACGCTCTTTCCCATCGGCGAGGCCGGCGGCTCCCAGCGGGACGTGGCCGCCGCGACCAAACACTCCGAATCGATGACCGAGACGCCGGGTCGCGTCGAGGTCGAGGTGGCCAGACGGCGCTGCCCGGAGTGTGGGACCGAAGGCCACGAGGCCCGCTGTCCCGACTGCGATTCGCTTTCCGAGACCATCTACGTCTGTCCGGACTGTGAGATGGAGGTCGAGCCCGACGAGTCCGGCCGCGCCGAGTGCGAGCGCTGCGAGACGCTCGCCTCACCGACCCAGTACACGGAACTCGACTTGCAGGAGATATACCGCGACGCGCTCGAAAACGCCGAGGAGCGCGAGACGGCCTTCGAGACGCTCAAGGCGGTGAAGGGGCTCACCAGCGAGGCCAAGCTCCCCGAGCCGATGGAGAAGGGCATCCTCCGGGCGAAACACGACGTCTCGGCGTTCAAGGACGGGACGGTGCGCTACGACATGACCGACCTGCCCGTCACGGCACTCAGACCGGCGGAACTCGACGTCGACCCCGGCCGGCTGCGCGCGCTGGGCTACGAGACCGACATCCACGGCGACCCCCTGACCCATCCGGACCAGCTGTTCGAACTGAAGGTCCAGGACATCGTCCTCTCGAACGGCGCCGCCGAACACATGCTCCAGACCGCCGACTTCGTCGACGACCTCTTAGAGCAGTACTACGGCCTCGACAGGTACTACGAGTTCGACGACCGCGACGACCTGGTCGGGGAACTCGTCTTCGGGATGGCCCCACACACCAGCGCGGCGACAGTTGGGCGAGTTGTCGGGTTTACGTCAGCTGCGGTCGGCTATGCGCATCCGTACTTCCACGCCGCTAAGAGACGGAATTGCTTCCATCCAGAAACGAAGGTCTGGTACGAGGACGAAGACGACGAGTGGCACCACGAGCGAATCGACGAACTCGTCGAGCAGTATCTGGACCCCGAACGAGCTAACCGCGACGACTTCGGGACCCTCGTCGACGAACTATCCGAACTCGACGGGACGCTGCGCGTTCCCGCACTCGGCGACAACGGCAAGCAATCGGCACAGCCGGTCGAGGCTCTCAGTAAACACCCGGCACCGGACCACCTCGTTCACATCGAGACGAAATCCGGTCGGAGCCTTCAGCTGACACCCGACCACGACGTGCACGTCTACGACCCTGAACTGGGTCGTATCGTAGAGGTTGCCGCCGGAGAGATAGACGAGGGCCACACGCTTGTCACACCCGCACACCTCGACAGCGTCGAACCGACGGCCGAGCCACGACAGTTCGACCTGCTTGCGGAGTTCCTCGACACCGAGAGTATCGAGAACGACCGGCTGATGGTCAAAGGGCTGGAAAAAGACCGGCTGTACGACCTGTTCGAGCAACGGCTGGCCGACGACTGGGACGGGCGTTTCTACCCGTTACAGAGTACCGCAGACCATCTCGGCATGACGAAAAAAGCGCTGAGCAACTATCTCTACCGGGAAAGCATCCCCGTGAGCCTGCTCGGTGAGTTCTTCGAGACGGACGAAGCCCTGCTGGCATTTGTCCCCGACGACGCGACACTCGGGATGAAGCGAGACAGAACGGAGATTGACCGGTACATCGCTCTCAACGAGCGAACGGCGACGCTACTCGGGTACTACGCGGCAGAAGGCTTCGCCCGTGAACAGGAGACGCCGAAAGGGATGATTCACCAGACCACGATTTGTGGGACGGAAACGGAGCCACGAGAGTTCTTCCTCGATGTGCTCGAAGACGAGTTTGGCGTTGACCCATTCGTTGAGAACCACGCCAAAGTGACCGCCTCGGGGAGGCTCCTTCGGGCGTTTTTCGATACTGTACTCGACGCGCGCTCGCATGCCCACAGGAAGCGCGTGCCCCAGTGCATCTTCGATGCACCAAAGTCGATTGTGGGTGCCTATCTCGGTGGCTACTTCAGCGGGGATGGGTCGGTCGACGCACAGTCAGCTAGAATTGCAGCATCGACGGTGAGTGACGAACTGAAGTCGGACATCGTCGCTCTCCTCTCACGACTTGGAATCACTGCGCAGGTTCAAACGAGAGGTCCGCGACGGCTCTCGGAACAGTTCCCCGAGTTTTACGACGAGACCGACGACTCGCTGTCGCGGCCGTGCCACGAGATACAGGTGTCTCGCGGCGATGCAGTGAAATTCGACCAACAAGTGACGATACACCTCTCCCGAAAGAGAAAGTCTCTGCAACAGACAGTAGCACAATCGCGTGTAGGTCGAAATCCCGCATACGCGTTCGACGGTGGCACCGACGACTTCCTGCTCGACCCGGTCGCTGCGACAGCTATCGAGCAGTCCGACGTGGAACACGTCTACTGTCTCACTGTCGAGGACAAGCACTCACTGGTCGCAGAAGACTTGTCAGTATCCCAATGTGACGGCGACGAAGATTGTGTGATGCTTCTCATGGACGGCCTGCTCAATTTCAGCAAATCCTATCTCCCCGACAAAAGAGGCGGCCGCATGGACGCCCCCCTCGTGATGTCCTCCCGTATCGACCCCAGCGAAATCGACGACGAGGCCCACAACATGGACATCATGGAGCGGTATCCACGGGAGTTCTACGAGGCGACGCGGGAACTCACCGCCCCCGAGGAGGTCGAGGACATCATGACCATCGCCGAGGAGAACCTCGGGACCGACCGCGAGTACACCGACTTCCGGCACACCCACGACACCACGGACATCGCCGCGGGGCCCGACCTCTCTGCGTACAAGACGCTGGGGTCGATGGAGGAGAAGATGGACGCCCAGTTGCACCTCTCGCGGAAACTGCGCGCGGTCGTCGAGAGCGACGTCGCCGAGCGCATCATCGAGTACCACTTCCTGCCGGACCTCATCGGCAACCTGCGGGCCTTCTCCCGCCAGGAGGTCCGCTGTCTGGACTGTGGCGAGAAGTACCGCCGGATGCCCCTGACCGGGGACTGCCGGGAGTGTGGCGGCCGGGTGAACCTCACCGTACACGAGGGGTCGGTCAACAAGTACATCGACACGGCCATCCGGGTCGCCGACGAGTTCGGCGCCCGGGACTACACCAAACAGCGGCTCCGGATTCTGGAGCGGAAAATCGAGTCGGTGTTCCAGAACGACCACAATAAACAGTCGGGCATCGCGGACTTCATGTAGCTCCGCCCTGCCAACACAGGCCGCTGACGACCGCAAGACGGGCGTACGACGGCCGTCCGATGGGTGCTTTTGTTACTCGAATTCAATCAGTCATGGTATGACAACCCACCCCGAGAGAGTGGCATCACCCCAGTCACCGAGCCTCCCCGACCGCCGCGAGCGGCGGGCCGTCTCGCAATCGGTGATGGAGCTGCGGGTCGCGATACTGGAGTGTCGCGTCGCCGCCCTGGAAGAGCAACTCGAGGCCGAGCGAGAGCGTCGGCAGGCCGTGGTCGACCGCTACGAGCGGCTGCTGGCCGAGCGGTGAGCACGAAAACGGAGTTCTGCGCCTACTCGTCGCCCAGCGCGACGTACGTGGTCTCGATGATACGGCTGTCGGCGTTCAGTCGGTCGATGAGGTCGGCGGCGGGCTTTTCGTCCAGGTTGTAGATAGAGAGCGCCTCCCCGCCGATGGTCTCGCGGCCGTTGAACATCCCGGCGATGTTGATGTTCGCCTCACCGAGCGCCGTGCCGATGAAACCGATGGTGCCCGGCTCGTCCTTGTTCCGGACGACCAGCATGTGGCCGTGGGGGACGGCTTCGATGCGGTGGCCGTCGATGCGGACGATGCGGGACTCCTCGCCGCCGAACTGGGTCCCACAGACCGAGACCGACTCGGCGCCGTCGGAGACGGTGACGGTGATGAGGCTCTGGTAGTCCTCGGCGGAGGAGGTCTTGGACTCGGTCACGTCGATGCCCCGTTCCTCGGCTATCTGGGGCGCGTTGACGGCGTTGACCTGGATGTCAGAGGGCGCGAAGACCCCTTCCAGCGCGCTGGCGGTGACGTACTCCACGTCCTCGTCGGCGATGTCGCCGGCGTAAGTGACCTCGACGGAGCTCATGTGGCCGTCGAACAGCTGGACAGCGATGCGACCCGCCGTGGAGGCGAGTTCGAGGTACGGCTCGACCTGTTCGAAGGTGGCCCGGTCCAGCGACGGGGCGTTGAGGGCGTTGGCGACCGGCTGGCCGTTGGCCGCGGCGATAATCTGGTCGGCCGTGGAGGTCGCGACGTTCTCCTGGGCGGCCTCGGTCGAGGCGCCCAGGTGTGGCGTGACGATGATGTCGTCGACGGAAAGGAGCGGCGAGTCCTCGGACAGGGGTTCCTCGCCGAAGACGTCCAGCGCGGCGCCGTTGAGGACGCCGTCCTCGACGGCCTCGGCGAGCGCGGGCTCGTCGATGATGCCGCCGCGGGCGCAGTTGACGACGTAGCCGTCCTCGAGCAGGGCGAGTTCGTCCTCGCCGATCATGTTCTCGGTCTCGGGAGTCAGGGGCGTGTGGATGGTGACGAAGTCCGCCGCATCGAGACAGTCCTCGAGGTCGTCGACGAGTTCGGCGCCGAACTGCTTTGCTCGCTCCTCGCTGATGTAGGGGTCGAACGTGACGATGTCCATCCCCAGGCTGCCCAGGCGCTTGGCGACCTGCTGGCCGACGCGGCCGAAGCCGACGACGCCCAGCGTCTTGTTGTTGACCTCGGTGCCGAGGAACTCCCCTTTGGCCCACTCGCCGTCCTTGAGGCGGTCGTGAGCCTGCGGGATGGAGCGGGCGGTGGCGAAGGCCATCGCGACGCTGTGTTCGGCGGCGGCGCGGACGTTCCCGTCCGGGGCGTTCGCGACGATGACGCCGTGTTCGGTGGCGGCGTCGATGTCGATGTTGTCGACGCCGATGCCGGCGCGACCGACGATGATGAGGTCGGGGGCGGCCGCAAACACTTCATCGGTTACCTCGGTGCCCGAGCGGACGATGAGCGCGTTGGCGTCCGAGACCGCGTCGAGCAGCGCGTCGCCCTCGACGTCGTAGGCTGTGACAACCTCGTGGCCCGCCTCGCGTAACCGGTCGAGTCCGGCGTCTGCGATGGGGTCTGTAACGAGTACCTTCATACCGGACCGAACTTACTGGGACGGCATAACGCTTGTTTTCTGCGCGCGCTGTTGCCACTGATGGCGGTGGAACGGAGAGAAAACGGGACGAGCTACCGCCACTCGGGGAGCGAGGCAGCGTCTACGAGCGGGAGTGTCATGTACGCGTCGTCGGTCGAGACGTCGGCAATGATGAACGTGTCAGTCGGCCCTTCCTCGACGGAAGCCATGACCTCCGATTCGGCAGCAACCTTCGCTGGGGCAACCGTATCCGGCTCCATGCATGAGAATATGTAACACCCGTATATAAAAACTGCGGAATCCGTGGACAACGCGGTGTTAGTATCACAGACCTGAGCTATATCCGGTGAAAATCAATGGCTGAAACGAGTATCGGATTCAGCCGAAGTAGTCGATTTCTGGGGGCTACACTAGCGTATCACATTCTTATCGATGGTATCTTGACACCGTCGGACGCGTCCAATCTGTCGAGTCGACAGGTCAGTCGGCCGTCCAGAACAGCGAGGTGGAGGCAGATAGCGAGTGGGTTCGGTCGGTAGGTGACGTCCGACCAGCCAGCGTCGGCGGGTCCGACCAGCCAACCGGGTGAGTCACCGTGCGGGCGAGGTCGGCGATGGCACGGCCCCGATGTTAACTACTTAGTAGGTGCGGGGCGGAGCTTTGGCCAGTATGAACGTCGCAGACGCTATGACGACACGCTCGGAGGTCGTCACGGTCGAAATTCCGGGCACCCGTGACGACGTGCTGGAGTATCTCCAGGAGCGGAAATTCTCCTCGGTCCCCGTCATCAAGGAGACCGACGAGGGCGAACAGTTCCGCGGGCTCATCTCCCGGGACGCGCTCATCGACCAGCCCGACGAGGACCAGCTCGCGATGCTGGTCGAGGAGGTCCCGACCATCACCGCCGACGCCACCATCGAGGCGGCGGCCGAGCTGATGCTCACCGAGGGGGAGCGACGCGTCCCGGTCGTCGACGGGCGACTGGAAGGCATCATCACGATAACGGACGTCGTCCACGCCATCGCCAACGGCGACACCGACGGCGACAGCGAGGTCGGCGACCTGGCCCGCAGCGACATCAACTGCCTCTACGCCGGGTCGCCCCTGACCGTCGCCGAGCGGGAGCTGTCCTACGCCGAAGTGCCCTACGGCGTCGTGCTCGACGACGAGGGCGAGATGACCGGGATGCTCACGGTCGTCGACATCATCGACGTCGCCCGGGTCGTGGAGGGCGAGGACGACACCGGCGACTCCATCGCCAACCAGGACGACGACTGGGCCTGGGAGGGCATCAAGGCCGTCGGCGGGCGCTACATGCCCACCCGCAACGTCGAGATTCCGGTCGAGCCCGTCAGCGAGTTCATGACGAGCGACGTGGTCACCATCTCGAGCCACATCACCGCCACTGAGGCCGCCCAGCTGATGATAGAGCACGACATCGAGCAGATTCCGCTCGTCTCTGGCAATCAGCTCGTCGGCATCGTCCGCGACGTGGACCTGCTGGAGGGCTTATGAACGAGGGCGAGCGCCTGACGGAGCTGGCCAAGCGACGAGGGTTCTACTTCCCCGCCGCGGGCGCCTACGGCGGCGCCGCCGGCTTCTGGACCTACGGCCCGCAGGG
>SDGW01000402.1_pt1 | contig 18385 bp, 13 predicted proteins | sample 2873831 | NCBI WGS metagenome assembly SDGW01 (sample SAMN08132700, study PRJNA421101) | hypersaline lake metagenome | isolation source: celular fraction 0.22 microns magnesium sulfate-rich crust from ephemeral... | place: Spain: Penahueca Lagoon, Toledo | collected 2011-07
TGAATCGAACAACAAGAGAAATCTACCAGCGGGTTTATCCCGCTCAGTATCTCGCAACTGTTTCACCAATAGAGTCGGTTGGAGCCGTATGCATTGAGACAGCCGGTCTCAACTACTGCGGAGCATCTTTTCACCATCTGCAACGGAGATGAGGCCCTTCAGGAGTCGGTTTTTTAGGACAGGGGCTATCTTGGGTTAAAGATTGTTGGCTTAACCCACGTCTCTACGGGCTCATAGTCACCAGACTCTTCCACATTATCCGGTGCGATTGTCACACACGGGATCTTTGCCTCGTCTAACCCTGTCCGTAAAGTCGACTGGTTCGGCTTTCCCAAGAAAACAGGGAACAAAGCCTGGAAATCAGTTCCGAACACCATAAACTGGAGTCGATAAAGCCATCCATACTCCCGCCAGGATTTGTCATAATTGAGGGTTCGCTCAGACACCTCGTTCTGCCAATGTCGTGCCGCATTCCGAACCGGATGCATCCCCTCGAGCGAGGTATCTACTTCGCTCTCAGCTACTATTTTCGCTTGGTGATCTATCTCGACGCTGAATCCATTCACCGGCGACGTATTATTTTGGTATACTATCGGATGGAGACTTCGGTCATCAGGATCACTGCTACTAAATTGACTAAACTGTCGAATGAACTCTAGCGTGATTTCAGAGTCAGTGCGGTCAAAAATCACCGGGAAATAACGGTCCACACCGCCCTGAGATAGGCCACTCCAAATGAATGCAGCTGGAACCTGGACCCCACTATTCTGCGATTGGAATTGCGGAACAGTGAATACAGGCTCACGACTTTCTAAATCGCTTGCTACTCGTTGCCTATTCATCTATCCGAATCTGGAGCGCAATCACTTCATTTAGCTCTTCAATGGTCTCCTGGGAATACGCCTCATAAGAGACTTCTTGCTGTTCAATTAGTTCAAACAGAAGTTGGATACTCTCTTCGCCCAATCCATCTTGATCGCCGACAGTCTGCCGGTTTTCTTCAAGCGTAGATGCCAATTCTCCAAGCGATCGTATTGCTTTCAGGGGCTCCTCGAATAGCGCATCTGTGAATTCCTCCTGGTTCGAAAACCTATCCGGTTCTTCAATCGCCGTATATTGACTCAAGACAGCGACGGCAGAATGGTATGTACGCCAGCGGGACGTAATCTCACGAACCCAATCTGAGTATTCCTCACGTGCCTCTGAGACGATCTCAATGACACGGTTCAATGAGCCAGGGTCACTTTCCTCTAAGATCTCGGAGATGTGTACTAATTCGTCTTGATTCAGGGTCTCAAGACCTAAGCCCTCAATTTCTTCAATTATATCTGATGTGTGTAGTAATGGCTCTGCCTTAATAGCCTCTTTCTCCAGGGCTGAAGAGAGTCCTTGGAGTTCATCAAGAAAGTCATCTTGCGGATGTTCGGTCAGCAGGTCGATTTCTGCGGAGACAGGGTCCGCAGCAGGTATCCCACAATTACCGAGGGTATTGATAGATTCATCGAGGGAATCCATTACAGATTCAACATCAGTTGGTGCCGGTGCTTCTGCGCCTAACCATGACCGCAGGAATGGCCCGATATGACGTCCTTCTAACGATAGCCAATCGTATGTATCGAACACTGAGGTAATCTCACGAAGTCGGGCAGCGGTCTCAGAAACCGAATCCAATTCCGGAATGACTTCCGATTCGGGCTCTAAGAGCCGATGCGGTTTATTATCGATCTTATCGCGGATGTATGCTCGTTCAGAACTGGACAGGTCTTCAATAGCTAAATCAATATCATCGTAAGCCTCCCGGCATTCAATTAGATGACTCCGAGACCAGGACTGCATTTCATTTTCGAATGACTCAGTAACGGACTCAGAAAGAGAGAGGCCAAGGCGGCCACATACATCCTGGATTGCATCTAGAATCGCCTGTAGTAGCGGATCTCTGAATATTTCTCGCATATCTGCCCGGACTTCCACAACCTCGTCCGGTGGCACCAGTTCCTCCGTATACTGTTCAAATTGGGAGAAGGCATCGACAAAAGCAACTTGTTCAGACTCGTTGAATTCATCAAAGTCAGATTCAGCCTGAATTACCCACTCATTGAAAGCCTCATATTCTTCAATATACTCCGAGACATCTGCGATCGCATCATCTGTTTGGTCTAAGAGTTGCTGCATCACTCATCACCCCCAGTGGCATCCACATATCCATGGAACTCATTCAAGGACTCCTGCAGCTTTTCTTTATTCTGCTCGAGAGCTTCCACCTCCCGTTGTAATTGCCTGATTTTTTGATTGAACTCACGTATTGTTTCTTCTTTCTCTTCTGCATGGGATTCAATATGCTCTAAGGCGTCCTTTTTGAGTGGGTTCACTCGACCGCCCCCCTGTGCAGCTTCGAAATCAAATGCTTCCTTCGCGAATTCCTCAAGTCGTTTTATCGCTTCTTCCTCCGAATATTCAGTAAATTCATAGACCGAATTGCCCTCCTGTACAAGCTTCATCGTTTGATTGAAGGTTCCTTTGAGATCTTGAACCGAGAATAACTCCGCCCCAATGATAGTTTTCCGCAGGGCCTTGATTTGGTCCTCGAATACATCGATGTAACCATCCAGGATCGCAAAGTACGTTAGAGCAACTCCGCCAAAATTGGGATTTTCATCGGAGTATTTTACTAACCTCGAAACATCATCACCGAGCGATTCAAGGTGCCTTCTTCGGTCCTTTATTGGGTCGGAGATGATCTCTACTTTCTCACCGTAATCGTCCGGTGGCTGAAGTTTAGCGTTTAATGTTTCAACCTCATTATCAAGCCTTTCTAGCTGTTCCCTCCCATCAGTAATCCTGTCCGATGGGGTGTCAAACAACGTTGGCAGGTTGCTATGTTGTCGGACAACGATATCCTCTAACAGGAGGCCACGGATGAAGTCACGTTCAACCTCCCTATCCAGTGTTGCATTCTTTACAGGGGGTATCTGCGCCTTGTTCCCAGTCCTCTCAGACGGATTTGACTTGATACGATGAATCAGTTCCTCTTCAGAGGTATCGGACAGCGATAAGAGGGTCGTAAGTAATTCTTGGAGGTTTTCTACACTTTGATCGCGTTTTCCCGACTTCTCGCTCTGGAATCGTCGCCAGAACGACTCTAAGTCTCCTGTAATCCCCGTTTGGGTCAACGTCGATTGTATATATTGTAGATAACCAAATTCATTGCCAGATACATCGATAAACTCATTTTCTAAACCATCTTCAAGGGTCGCCACGATTGATGCGACATTCGAAAAGTCGGTAATATCGTACCTGGATACCCCCGCAGAAAAAGCAAGCGTGTTCAGTCGCTCAGATCTCGCGCCGTACACACCAGGCGCTGTCACGTCGGGGCCGGATTCGCCCACAAGATCTTCTTCCCACAATGGTCGTTCTCCAGAATCACGCGTGAACTGATCTTCAAACGACCTCACAGCATTCAACGTTTCACTCTTGGCAATCTCATTCAATTGCGAGAATAATGACGAAATCACATTCCGCTTATCTCGAACCTCTTCCTCCGCTAGAACGTCCCGTACATCTGCCGGTCGGATTGTTCCAGTTAAGTCATTCTCCGTCCTCAAATAATGTTGTAGGTGAATAACGAACTTCCAGAGCCGCGTTTCTGGGTTTCTAACTAGGTTTACCCGGTTCAATTCGCGAAGTTTTGTGAGTTCATTTGAGTCAAGGTTTTGGTCAATATCTTCCGGAGCAAAGAATACAAACACCTTTGAAAATTCGGTCGGCTTTAGCACATCGTTCAAATGATCCTCAAGAATTTCCGACGTTGGGCAAAAGACCACTTCATATTGGATAGACCGGCTCGAAACGTCAGGCTCGATAGAGATACCGCTATCCAAATCATTCTCCAATTCCTCGGTTGTCTCTTCTGTGAGTCGGGAAGGATCGACTGCTACCGGAGGATAGGCATCGTTAACAACTTCTAAATCAGGGATCCAGGCCTTAGATGGGCCATCGTCAATGATATGGTTGTAGAATTTATTTGTCCACTTTGATTCCAGTTCTGTGATATCGATCTCCTCCAAGGCGTTAATGAGTTGAGCCCGGTCCTCAGTACTCGCTTCGAACGAGAGAATTATATCCGATAGAAGGTTCACAAAACCGTCTACCATATCCTCATCAGTGAACACTGTCGCGGGTATGAAATCATGATCATCTCCCCGAGAGGATACCGGAATGATGTTGCGAATTAGCCGTTCGAGGTTTTCTTCTAACAGCTGTTTCGCATCTGGAGATAGGTCAGTCGCTAGATCTAGAATGAATTCAAGGAACAGTCCAACAGCTGTCTCAGCTCGCATAAGGTCCGTATCATCGTACTCCCAGTCGTCGTATTCGTCTTCCAAAAACAGAATCGACCGACGTGCATTATCCCATCTCCTAGAAGGTACATTCTCAGTCCAGACCTCATTATTGATCGGTGTGAGCCCCTCAAATTCCTGGGTACTAATATCACGGACCCACTCCGCGATTTCGGTCGACGTTTCCGGGGCCTCGTCGACTAGTTTGTTTGTCCAGCCAATTCGGCCACGAGACAACCACCAGATACCGGGTGCGATGTTCTCATTGACATTTGGCCGTAGTTCACGTAGTTGATCCCGAATATCTTCAACATCAAGAATTGGGACGCGAAGCTCCTGGAATCGAGCATAGTCAGCTGGACCTAGTTCATATGCAGCGACGAGTCCAAATGCCCAAACTTGGTATACTCCATCCGGGTCATCCAACATAACCCGAAGTGGGTTCTCATCATCGACGAAATCGGCCTCACGAATTCGTGTATAGGCTTGCTCGATTTCGTCTACAAGTAATATCGCAGTTTGGTCTTCATCGATGTCTGTATCCAGCGAATCCACATAGGATTCTTTTTCTTGGACGTGGTTCCAATTCGGAAGCCAGTCAACAATCTCGCCATCAGATAATTGGTTGACTTGGTCGGAAACTCTGTCCGATAGCCAGTCAGATATACTTACATCAGCAGCTTCATCGAACTCATTGAAAATAGTATTCGCATCGGTATACAGAGCAGGAATACCATCTTCCCATGCATTCCTAAAGGCCTCATACAGTAATTGAGTTTTACCTGTTCGATACGGACCTACAAGAGCGATAGGATCGCGTTCTCTATTATTATCAATATCGTTGATCGCGCTGAGTAATTCTGAACGGAGTTCTTTGTGATCCTCCGTGAAATTACGCCATTCATTCGAAGGGCTGGCGAGTCGCCTTTTCATTATCTTCCTACAGAATGTGATACGTATTTACTTTTGGGGTTACCGGATTGGTGTTTAATAATTTGTACTAGTCTTCAGCAATAATTTTGCGTGTGAACAGAAGAGTAACTTCAGAATACTGCACGCGTGGTGTAACTTTGATACTTAAATAGTAGTCAGTTTCACCATCGTGTTTGATTGGACTATGTTCAATTTCAAACCGATTAACGTCTCCAGGCTCTAAGGTGACATCAGCTCGGTCGGTGTCCGAATGCTCTATCCAGCCATCAAGAGAATCGTCCTCTACCTGCCGAAATTCGTCATCAAAGATTCGATATTTCACAGCTGGATCGACAAGTGTCGTGGTCCCGTTATTCTGGAGACCGAATTCATACTGAAATCCCTGTTCCCCGTTCGCACCATATTCTGGATCGAAATATTGGTTTTCGAGCGAAACGATCGGGAACGGTCGCTCCGCTTGGAGGAAATTCGTGAAAAACAGGGCCGTTGCGTAAAACAGGGTTACAATCACAATTGGCTCAGGACTCCCAATCAAATACGCCACTCCAACCACGCCTAACGTTCCAACCGTCGAAATCACAGTGCCCCGGGACCGTATTTCACGCGTTATTCTATAATAAATCGTCCAGGCAGAAATCCAGAGATGGTCCCATGATTTGGTCCTGTATTCAACAATAGATAATACAGATAATCCACCAACCAGTCCCAAGAATAGGAGCTCAGAACTAATGACCGGAGGCATACCTATCCTTTATCAAATATTAAGAATAGTTAAAAGTTGGCCTTAGACTAATTCACTAGCAACAATTCTTCGGACTGTTGAGTCAACTCGGTTCACGATTAGAGAATATGATCAGGTAGTGAAGATCGAGAACTCAAAATATCGCTCAGACCGAGAATAGAACTAGATGAATCGAACAATTCGTCGTGATGGAGTTAATCGCTCTAAGATGGTGAAGACATATAAGAGGTTTATCTTCTCTTAGAGAACTATGACCACTTGCAATGCCTTTATGATCTCTTAGAGAACTTAGTCTACTTAGCTAGATATGGCGACAAAGATAGCTATCACAAATCAGAAGGGTGGAGTTGGCAAGACGACCCTAACTGCGAACTTCGGTGGGGCCCTTGCCGAACGCGGCCACAACGTCTTACTAGTTGATGCGGACCCACAAGGGTATCTTACCAGTGCTGTCGGCCTTGATGATCAGTACATGGCTGAAGGGGACTCTCTGTACAACGCCCTGATGGAGCCCCAGGAGCACGACCCCCACAACCTTGTCGCCGATCACGACGAGTTCGATGTCCTTCCCAGTAACATTGAGATGTTCACACTGGAACAGGACCTCGTCAGTGGGATGCAGTCACGAATGCGGATGTCGATGCTGCTCAATCACTTCGACAATTACGACTTCATCCTAATAGACTGTCCGCCATCCCTCGGTATTCTCACTGATAATGTACTGCTGGCTGCCGGTAATGTCGTGATTCCTGCTGAAGCTGAAGACACCAGCATTCGTGCGATGGAACTGCTGTTCAAACAGATCGACTCCCTCGAGGCTAATTTCGATCAGACGATCCGAGAGCAGGCAATCGTGGTTTCCAACGTCGATTACCCACTAGACAACGAACAATCGGAGATGCTCGAATGGTTTGAAGAGAGGTTCGGGGAATACATCCCAATATTTGAAATCCGCAACAGAGCCGCGATTAAACGGGCTTGGAACACTGGGCACTCGATCTTCGCCCACGATGAAGAGTGCGATCAGGAGGAAGAGTTGCTTCGACTTGCTGAACACGCGGAAGAGATGGAGGGTGTCAATGACTGATCGAGATGAGAAAGGCGACGAGATGACCGATCGCATGTCCCGTCGGTTTGAAGCCGACTCTGAAAGCGATAAGAGCGATTTGGGCTCTAAAGGATCACAGACGTCTAAGACAGAGAAGGCCTCTCAGGCTTCTTCGAGTAGTGAGTCTACTAAACCCTCTAGCACAGCACAAACGTCTAATGCATCTAAGACAGAAGATTCCTCTAAGACAGCTCAGACAGGAGAGGGCTCTAACATTAGTGATCGGCCAAGTGTACTCATGTATCTCCCTCAGGAACTCCGTGATGATCTGGATTTGCGATTTGATGAGCTAAATTTGGAATACAAACGCGAACACGGTGAGCCACTAGAGAAGAACCGAGACTACTATCCGGCAGTCGTTGAAGCAGCACTGAACGAAGACCGGACACTCGAAGAGATTCTACTTGAGTCGGACGAGTCGAACCCGTAGGGCTGTACGATCTGGAATGATTGTTCGTAGGTAAATATCGACATTCTACGACACCTAGCCGAGCTAGTAACGCGGGTCAAAGTCAGGGAATGGATACAGTCAATTGAAGGGAATATCACTTTTCAGTACGCGAACGTTCACCGCTCTAATTCTCCAGACTGCAGAAGACCATCCCAGAATTGACAAGCAAGACACGGGTAAGGCGCCATATCCGCCTAAATCTCCTAAACCGCCATATTGCTCTTAAACCGCTTAATACCTTTAGATAGATTAAGCGTCTTAGACCTTTTAGACCATAAAAAATCTACTATTTCCCTCTGGGTGTACGGTCATTATCATTGCCTGCAGGATCTCAAACGAACCAGCCGGTAGGTTGCGTAGTGATCTCGAAATGACTAATTCGGATTCTTTGGCGAGATATACTCGCTTTTCGTCTTCCCGTCCTCGCTCCATTGCCAATACAGGTACTCATTATCATTGATGAGTTTCGTCGTCAAAGTCGCTCGGCTTGGGGCCTGACTGCCTTCTATAGCCTCTGCCCAGGCTTCATCATCGCCTTCAAACTCCTTGGGAGGCTGATTCGGAGTTTCTTCTGAATCGTCGTCTTCCTCTACTGAGTCTTCGGTAAGTCTGGACTCTGCATAGTCGATCGTTGCTTTGAGTGTCGCCTTATCAGCCTGCTCAAGCATTTCTCGAAGCTGCTGCGGAAGCTGAGTCATGCATTAACCAACACGATATAGGGATAAAGCGCTAATGGTTGGTTAACTCGCTGTGGAAAAGACATCTGGAAAACGATTTCCGCCTCGCAAAATGTGTTCAAAGTTATAGGATCACCGGATGAAAGTATAAATTGGATCTAGACTCTCTTCTTAAATTGGTGAGATCGTAAACCCCGATGGGTACTATTCCTCAGGTTTCGTCAGGATGAGGATGTTCTCCTCGACGTCGTCATAGTCAGCTGTTGTCGCAGACATATTTCGCCACAACCTGATCTCGGGCTCTTCGAACCCAACTCGATTTTCTGCAAGCTCTCCAAGAATCTTCGCTGTTTCTACCTCAACCTGCCAATAACTCCCGGAATCACCAACAACATAGGCGGCTATGCCCCCAGGACTCAGGAGGTCGAAAACCTGCTCGAAATGACGCTGCATCCCGGCGAAGTACTCCTCAATGACACGCGGGTAGTAGTTGCCAAATCCGTGGGAGATATCTTCCTCTTCGATGATCTCCTCCATCTCGGTCATGATTGAGTCGACACTATCGTTGTCACGGATATTCACCTGCTCACCTTCGTCATCGGCAACGTAGATGTTCTTCGTGTGACTGCGGATATTGGATTTCTTGATTTTCTGGAGATCGTTGTTGTCATCAGCAGCTCCGAGCCAGACCAGCTCGAGACGCTGATTCCGCGTATAATCGTGTTCAGCAGGGTATGGAGGCGAGGTAATGAGGTAGTCAACTTCACCCTCGTGTTTCTCAGAGTTCAGTAACCGAGATTCTTCACGCAGTGTGTCGGCGAGCTCACGGGCATCAGCACGAATGACCTCGGTCTCTCCCGGAATGACCTCCCCGGACTCGACGGCTGCTTGAACGCTTTTGAGATCATCCTCGATATCGTCGAGCTTCGACTTGAAGAAGCCATACACGTCTTTGTCACCCTCCTGTTTCCGGTCGCGAGTGGCTTCTGGACCGAAACGCACATTCCCAACATCCTCCGGAAGTATCGCGATCATCGCGAGCCGAAGTAGGTCCGTGACATCGTCGTCCGGAAGCTCATTGATGTGATATTCGAGGACCTTCATTTTCTTCAGCGGAGCCTCTGAGAGCCACCCCTTCGGGGTTTTCTTCGGCTCTGAGAAGTCATATTTGCTCAGATCAATATCCTCGTCCGTACCAGAATTGTCGAAAGCGTCCAGCTTTGTGTTACCTTTTGAAGAGATCTCTTTGAAGATGGGCTGCATTGTGTCAAGGAGCTCAGACCGGCGTTGACGGAACTCGTCGAGATCGACATCCCAATTCGTCTTGCAACGGGCAGAAAGCACTGACGCGGGAGACGTATCCGTTCCAATGCTATCGATGCCCAGTTTCTTCGCCGATAGTGTGGTGGTACCGGTCCCATTGAATGGGTCAATGAGTAGATCGTCCTCAGTGATGCCGAACTCGTCGACTAATCCGGTAATAACCCGGTCAGAATAGGCGTAGGCAAAACGATACCAGTCATGGATATCAAGATCGTCTAACCGGTCGATATTTGATAGGTGCTTCAAGTTTGTGACTCCGTTGTTTGTGTTGATGGTCATCGGTCTCTTTGAAACTTGTGTGATTAACAGGGCACGTCCCTTCGCAATCAGTCGTGTCTAAACCCGAGTATATTCGAATATATGGTTGGATTAACTTCACAGTAACGGAAAATCGCACGAGCTGTTTTATATATTCGCTAATCACACAGAAGCATGGCCGATTCCGAGGAGACAGAGAATTTTCGACAGCAAGCGAAGGTTTTCAAGGCACTCCAATCGGAGGTTCGGCTGAGATTGTTGAAGAAACTGAGTGAAGAACAACCGGTTTCAGCCCCGGAGCTCAGTGATAATTTCGAAATCACGAAGGAAAGTATCAAGAAGAATCTGAATCAGCTCGAGGAGGCTGGGTTGGTAACTTCAACTCGTGAAAGAGGCCCAGGGAATCGCCCTCGAGATGAATTCGTTCTCAGCTACGAAGATGCTGGGGTAATGATTCAACTGGATATCGTACCTGACGGCTATAATTTCTATTTGGGAGAATCGGACATTGCATCCCCCATATAGGGCAAATTACCGGAGTAGACCGAGTAACTGCGAACGCTATTAGCGATTCCATTCGCGTAATCCTGAATTGGGATTTTCGAAGACCAGTGGCGGAGCGGTCAATTGTGAGACCCAACTGCTCCCAGGAGAAACTATCAAGAGGATGACCCCCGCCAGAAGGAACAATGACTGAACGGACGGTGGTCGTTGGTCCAAACCACCGCGATCTCGAAGCTGCTGCATTCGATCGGGCCCGGGCCCTCGCTGAGGGAGGTATCAATCGAGTCCTCTACGTATCAGATGATTCGACCCGCCACGATCGTGTCACGGACCACTGGCGAGAGACGGGCGATACACTCAGGTTGCAAACAGAGACCCTGACAGGGTTTGTGTTCGATTGCTATGAGGAGGTTGCGGGTCCGGGGGCACTACTCCCCGAACCGGCAGATCGACGGGCGTTGGAGTTCACGCTTGACGAGATTATCGAGGGCCATCCATGGTTGTCGACACAACCGCACGCCCCAGCAACACTGGTAGATGCGTTCAATCGGCGCTTCACTCGGTTTCAGAACGTCGGACTAAACACGCCTGAACGAGTGGCCGCAGAGTTCGAGGGGTCATCCCTCACAGACCGGATCCGGGAGACGACGGTAGATGCCTACACGGCGTACTATCGGCATCGCGAACGCATCTCTGAGGCCTGGCACATTACCTATGGAGAAGCGTTTGAGACGGTCGCCGACCAGGATCTGTCGACCCTGCTCCCGCATGTCGACGCCGTCATCATCGACGACTTCGTCGACCCCGGTGAGTTAGAAGCGGAGATTCTGCAAACGCTCGCGACGTCGTTCCCAACCATTGCGATTCTGCCGACGTTCTCTGAAACAGGGAGGGAAGGCGTTGATGAAGCGACAGCGACTGTGCGAGAGCTCTTTGAGGAGTTAGGGTTTGAACGCGAGAGGGTCTGTGACTATGCGGATCTACCACCGATGCAGCGGGTTGCCTCGACACTGTATCGGTCAGAACCCCCACAGACCCGGACCGTCCCTGCAGGGCTGGAGTGGCGTGAACTTCCGACACCCGAACGTGAAATTCGGTATGTCGCCCGGGATATTCGGGCGGAACTGGCTTCGGGAACCGCCCCCTCGACCATCGGCGTCGTCATCCCGGGACTCCAGGCCTACGACGACTACATCGAGGATATCTTCGACGTCTATGACCTGAAATACTCGATTGACACTGGTGGGGAGCTTTTAGACACACACGTTGGAAATGCTGTCGAGAACCTCCTCGCACTTTCAGAGCCAAATCCCCGGGCTGACGCACTCACCGAACTAGTCACCAACCCCGTTGTCGATCTCCTCGCAGACGATGGAGAGGATGCGGTTCTCACGGCCCACCGGCGGAGTGATGCAATTCGGGTCGAGTCGATGCTGCAGTACCTGCCGACTGAAGTCCGGTCCACTGTCCAGTCGCTACTCGAGACACTCACACCGCTTCGAGATACTGAGACACGCTTTGAGACGGCCTGTGAGATCCTTCAAACCACTGTCGCGGACCTTCAAATCCCGGCGACGCTGGACGCCGAGTCATCCCGAATCCACGCTGATCGAGAACAAGCAGCGCTCTCGGGAGTAGAGGACCTACTCAAGTCCTTCAAAGATTCCCAACTAGAGCAATCAACGCTTGCTCCATCGGCGGCACTCAACCGCTCTCTCCAGGGGGCAACACTCGATGGATATACTGGGAGTTCAGACACCGTTGTCGTCCTCGATCATCTCGATGCAGCAGGCTTTGCGTTCGAACAGCTCTACATGGTGGGGCTGACAACGGACAATTTCCCTGCGATTGCGCGGTACCCCGCGTTCTTCGAACGCATGGTTGAGGCGCATCCGGTTCTCGAAGTGCTTGATGATCGTCTGCGGGATCGGTATCACTTTGCAACGCTTCTGGCGAACGCCGAGGCAGTAACGCTCACTACACCATCGACTGACCCAGAATCGACAGCCATCGTTCGGTCACCGATTCTTGATGAACTGAATCGGACGACCGGAATTACGCCATCGACGGGTATCGACGCCCGAATTGGGTCACGGGAAGATTTGCAACGAGCGATCGCCCCGCTCGAGCAGCGGCGAGCGGCTATCGACGCCGCCGGAGAACGTGGAGATCTATCTGCTGAGCAAACGATTCGCGTGGATCGAGGGATTAGGTGTGCAATGGAGCGAGCGAGTCCTGATCTCTCTCCCAGAGATGGCTTACTAGATCCCGAAACGGTCGCCGAACTATACCCACCGGAGAAACGGGAGCCCTACAGCGCCAGTCGTATCGAACGCTACGTGAACTGTGGCTTCCAGTTCTATATGGGCAACATCCTCGGACTCGACGATGCGCAGGATATCGAGCGAACACCGGACCCGCTCGAGACAGGTACATTCGTGCACGACACACTCGAACGCTTCTTCGCAGAGCTACAGTCGGCGCCAGGTGATCCAGTCGACATCAGTGGAACTGACCAAGCGGAACTGGAAGCTCACATGCTCGAGGTTGCGCTCGCAGAACTGGAGTCCGCGGCATTTGGGTATGACGGGCTGTTCTATCGGCGCTGGCTCGAACAGCTGTTCGCTGGGCTTGCAGATCCCGACGTGAACCCCTACTACAGTGATCCACGCCCACACGAGGGGACTGATCAGGGACTGTTCGTCCGGTTTATCGAGCACGAACTGGAGCGAGATGACGCGACTTACCCAGCCTGGTTCGAAGTCCCGTTTGGGGATGAGCTCAACGGAGACGGAGCTGATCCATTCGAAATCGAACTGCCTAACGGTGGGAGTGTCGAGTTCCATGGTTACATTGACCGCATCGACGTGAGCCCGGCTGAGGAAGCGCCAACGATCCAGCTTTTTGACTACAAGACTGGCTCGACCCCCTCGATGACGACCACCACTGGTGGCACCACCTTCCAGCTGCCGCTCTATTTGCTTGCCGCAGAGGAGGTTCTGGATAGGGACCTGACGGCCATGGATGCAGTGTCCGCGACGTACTACCAGACGAAGCCAACGAACGGCATCTACCAACCGTACGGTATCGAGTCGAAATTTGATTCAACTGCGGAACTGACCCGGTTCCTTGCTGATGTGATCCCCCAACGGCTCCAAACACTCACGACATCGATTTCACAGGGCCGCTTCCAAACGACACTGCTCACTGCAAACGAGGCCAACTGCGAGTACTGTGACTACCGGCGATCGTGTGATGTACGGCATCATCAGCGTCGGGAACGGGTCTCTCGACTCGTCGATGATCCGGAAACGTACGTCCCGATCAGGGCGACGTCGACGGATTTTGCGGAGGTCTTCCCGGGTGAGAGCAATGACTGAGGACCGACCGGGGACGGCCACGGCGTCCGGAGGAGACGACGATGCCGACACATCGGAGCTCCAGCTTACAGATGAGCAAGCAGATGCGCTCGTGCTCGATCGCAACGTCACCATCACCGCAGGTGCTGGGACCGGAAAGACGACCACACTGACACAGCGATATCTTGAATTCCTCCGTTCGAACCCGGAGGCGACACCCGAAAACGTCGTCACCATCACGTTCACTCGGAAGGCGGCTGCTGAACTCCAAGAGCGGGTTCGCGAGGAGGTCTATGCCGAGCTCGATGCGGCTGACTCACCTGAGGAATACACTCGCTGGCGGGATGTACTCGACGAAGTCGACGACAGCTATACGCACACCATTCATGCGTTTTGTGCACGACTTCTCCGTGAGAACGCCGTTCAAGCGCCGGTGCCACTCGAGTTTGATGTGTTGGCTGAAGATGACGCTGCGGACCTGCAGCGGGAAGTGGTGACCGACTATCTCGATACGCATGAGACGGACCAGGCCGTCGATCTCCTGTCACGGCTCTTTGGATCACGAGACAAACTAATCGAGATCCTCTCAGCACTGTTGGGGGCTCGTCCAGAAAGTGCAGGCTGGCTTTCGGCTTGGCAGGATCGTGACGTCGACGACTATCTCGAGTTTCTTTGGGACAACGTCTGTGCACTCGATCCAGACCGAGCCCAGGAATGTCTCGACTCAGATGCAGTGCAACAGGCATTCAAGACGTCCCGCCAGTTTGCAGATTCCGAGATCGACGTCGACGACGGCGCCGACGGCGTCGATATTCTTCGCGATATCGCTGATGTTGCCGATCGGGTCGAGAGGACGAGTGACGAGCGGGCCCGACTGGGTCAGTGTCGAGCGTTGTACGAGATTCTTGAGAAAAACTCCGGCGGGCTCTATGCCAGTGCAAGCCATCACCTGGTGGGGACGAAAGCAAACTGGAACGCCGAGACGGATGCGTACGACGAGTGCAAAGCAGCATTAGGACCACTCATCGAAGAACTTCAGGAGATCGAGGAGCAGATCCAGACGGTCCCCTCTGAGCTGGATCGAAACAGTGCACATTACGTGATTGCCTTAGCGGAGGTTTTTGAGGAGGTTCTCACCGCATATACCGCTGAGAAGGAGCAACGAGATGCACTCGATTTCCCAGATTTGATCCAGACGTCGATCACCTTTCTCGAGACGTCGCCTGAGGTCCGTGAGTCCCTACAGGATCAGTTCTCGGCCGTGATGGTTGACGAGTTCCAGGATACCGATCAACGCCAGTGGGAGCTCATTTCCTTGCTCACAGGCGTGGCTGCCGATGATGTCGAGACAGAGAACGTGTTCCTGGTGGGCGACAAGAAACAGAGTATCTACGGCTTCCGTGGTGCCGAAGTAACGACGTTCGATGCCGCCGCAGCTGATCTCGCTGCACAGAACCGGCTGCTTGGGCGAGATGCGATCCCAGATGGGACGCAGGATACGCCGACAGGAATGGAGCTGTCTGGGAATTTCCGAACTCTCGAGGAGCCGCTAACGTTCCTGAATGAACTCTTTGATCGAGTGTTCGAACCGTTGGGGGACTCCTACGCACCCTTCGAAGCCCGGCCCCAATCGCTCTCCTTCGAGCGAGATCGGATCGAGGATGTTGGGGATCACGCTGGGTCCGTCGAGTATCTCCTTGTGCCTGAAGAGGAAGATGACGCCGCAGCGTTGCTTGGAGCGGATCATCCGGTCGTCGGCGCCGCGGCGGAACACGCTATCGCTGGGGAAGCCCAGGCCTTGGGAGATCGGCTGTCGACACTGCTGTCTGATCCGCCGACCATTATCGACGACGAGACGGGTGACAAGCGACCTGCGAAACCTGCTGACGTCGCCATCCTCCTTCGACGTCGCACTCACTTGGATCGGTACCAACGAGCGCTCGATGCGCATGGACTCCCCTACTCAGTCATCTCGGGAGTTGGCTTCTACGACACGCCGGAAGTGGAGGCGCTAACCAACCTGCTCCGAGTGCTCGCAGACCCCCATGACGATGTCTCGCTTTACGGCGTCCTGCGCTCCCCGCTGTTCGGCTTCACTGACCGGCGGTTGGCTTCCGTGGCAGGGGGCGAGGAATCGGTCTGGGAGGCGTTGCAGGCCACTGATGACTACCAGCTAGCAGAAGCAGCGAGATTACTGACTCACTGGCGGGAGCTTGCCGGCTGTGTCGATAGTGACAGAGTTGACGTCAGGCCGTGGAACCGTGTCCTCACGCAGGTCATCGACGATACCGGGTTTCTGGTCAGCATCGCCGCCGATGAATCCGGGCAACAAGCCGTTGCTAACGTCGAGAAATTCAGAGACGAAATCCGGGGCTGGTCAGACGATGGGACGCGAACTGCGGCGAGCCTCCTTCGACGGATCGATCGACGGGCTGAGCTTGACCCACAAGAAGGCGAAGCAGAGGTCCCAGATGGAGCTAAGGGGATTCGCATCATGACGATCCACGCCGCAAAGGGACTCGAGTTCCCGATTGTGGCGGTCCCAGATCTCGGAAGCAACCTCAACTTTGGACGGAGCATCGACGACCACGGTCACGTTCGGCTCATTACCGATCATGATGCAGATCCATTCCTTACGGTGAATGGCCCATCGCCGACGGATCCCTTCGACGACAAGGCCACGATTGCCCACCAATACGCCGACGACATCGAACGGCCACGGGAACAGGCTGAAGCAAAACGGCTGCTGTATGTCGCTTGTACACGGTCTCGGGATCATCTCCTGTTGTGTGGGACCCACAAGTTCGATGCCGTCGGCGACGAACCGACTCTTGCAAGTGCCCGAGATCCCGACGAAGCCAAGGCCTGGCGTGATTGGCTCCAGCCCGTACTCCTCGATGATGCACTTGTGGCGGCGGCCGTCGATGGTGGGGAAACACGGACCCAGCTAGGAGAGGCAACCTATACCGTTCGGCTCCCTGGTGAGGGAGTTCAGTGGACGCCCGACGAGTCAGCAGAAACGGAGACCGAATTCCCCCGGATCGATATTCCGGACCGGCCAGTGGATGCTGGCGTTACACGCGTCACGGCTACGACGCTTGTCGAAGCTGCTGCGGAGTCCAGCGAGACGCATTCAGCTACTAGTGCAACAACTGATGCGGCGGGTGAGTCGGAGCTCCCCCGGAACGAGTTCGGGACGATCGTACATCGAGTGTTGGAGTTCGATGCGTCGCCGACTGATTGGCCGACGTTAGTCCGTCGAATTGCGGGTATCAACGGGTTCTCTGTGACCGATGAGACAGTCGCTGAGGTTATCGAACACGTCGATGATGCGTCCTCTTTCCTCGAAGAGACCGCAGCTGAGTATCCAGATGCTGAGACCCATGAAGAACTCTCGGTGTCCGTCGACGTCGGTGCACTCAGGGTTGTCGGTGATATCGATCATCTTCGAGTCACGCCAGATGCGTATATCATCACAGACTACAAGACGAATCGGCTTACGCAGCAGACACCACAGGACCTTGCTGCCCATTACCGGCCACAGATGATGAGTTATGCGCTGGCGTTACTCCAGTCCGATCCAGATCGGGATGTGATCGCAAACCTTCGGTTCACGACAGTCGGTGAAACTGAATCGTTCCATTGGACGGCCACCGACCAGGATGCGCTTATGCAGGAGTTGACGTCGATAGAACAAACTCTCGAATGATCCCGGGCTACCGCCAGTAACTCAGTTTTCAACGGACTCCTTTCGAACCAGGTTTTGTACTGGGAAGGGGTTTGCCTCATGATCGGCCTGCCCATCATCGACGTAGTGCCACAGCTCACCGTCAACTTCGTACAGGAACGATTCCTCGCCGCCGGCCTTCACACGTACCCGCTCACCAACGTTTTCATCGGGTTCTCGCTCAAGGACGGTAAGCGCTTCAACGGGCCATTCGAAGAAACTAACCTCGTCGCCGGGGGCCAGATCTTCGAACGTTTCTATGTCGCCGTGTGCCGGTTCGCGGGCATCAAGGTCAGGTTCGTGGGTGATGGTCATAGTGGGTGGGGGTCTGCGTGGAGCCTTAGTTTTGCGGGCTATTTTTGCTGCAGCCGGATTGACCTGGTTGTCCTTAACCAACCGAAGCCCTTCAAACTATTGGTTAAGGTTAGTTGCCAGAGAAAGACAGGTGGATCTGGAAATAGACAAACGCCATTCCAGGTTTTCAGCCCCCAATATCTTCACCATAGGCCTAAGGCAGCTGGATGAGTGGATTGAAAAAGTACGGGTGTCCGGGCGATCTATCCGCGAGACCACAGTGGTGAGCGGCAGTTGCTACGCGGCCAGTCATGACTGAAAAGTGTGCACGATGTGGCGGGGAATATCGGGTTGAGGAGCACCATATCGTGCCACAGGCAGAGGGGGGCGTAGATCGTGATTCGAACCTTATCCCACTCTGTCGCGTCTGTCACGATGCGGTCCACACAGGGGTGACCCATGACCGACCCGCGAAGTATACCGGGGACGAATTTGTCGCCTGGGTGGAGAGCTATGAAGGTCCACCCAAAGAGCCGTGGTCGATGGAGTTCGTCTGTAACCTATGCGACTATCATTGGACAGGGAAGCCTATTGATGAGCGATCTGCGACCAAAATCGCATGCCCCCGTGAGCATTGTAGTGGCTCCGCTCACATCCAACTTACAGACG
>SDGW01000403.1_pt1 | contig 18379 bp, 14 predicted proteins | sample 2873831 | NCBI WGS metagenome assembly SDGW01 (sample SAMN08132700, study PRJNA421101) | hypersaline lake metagenome | isolation source: celular fraction 0.22 microns magnesium sulfate-rich crust from ephemeral... | place: Spain: Penahueca Lagoon, Toledo | collected 2011-07
CTCGTACTCCTCGCGGTGGCGGAGACACCGGCTCGTCCGTCCCGCGCCCACGTCGTTGGCCTCGGGGTGCTCCTCCGAGCAGACGCTGCCGAACGCGTCGTCGAGGCGGTCGGCGGCGTCCGCCTCGTCGCCGGCGCGGGCCAGCTCGGCGGCCTCGTACACGACGCTCGCGGCGTCGTCGGGCATGTCGATCGAGATCCCGCCGTCGCCGTCGCGCTCGGCGTCGAACAGTTCGAGCAGCAGCTCGTCCACGGTGGAGACGTCCTGGATCCCCAGTCGCTCCTTCACCACGTCGACGATCCCCTTCTCGGCGTTCGAGCGGGCGCGGAACACCGAGTGGAGCTGATCGAGCGCCTCCCAGTGCTCGCCGGAGACGCTGTACTCGTCGGGGCGGATCTTCGCCGGGCAGCGCGAGGAGAACCGGCAGCCGCTGGGCGGGTCGCGCGGACTCGGCGGCGTGCCGCGGAGCGTGATGCGCTCGCCCGTCTCGACCATCGAGCCGGGGATCGCCGACAGCAGCGACTCGGTGTAGGGGTGGGAGGGGTCGGTGAACACCTCCTCGGTCGGCCCGAGCTCCATCACCTCGCCGAGGTACATCACCGCCACGCGGTCGGCGATGTGGCGGACGACGCTCAGGTCGTGCGCGATGAACAGGAAGGTGAGCCCGAGCTCGTCCTGCAGGTCCTCGAGCAGGTTGATGATCCGGGCCTGCACCGACACGTCCAGCGCCGACACCGGCTCGTCGAGCACCAGGAAGCGCGGTTCGAGCGCGAGCGCGCGGGCGATCCCGACGCGCTGGCTCTGCCCGCCCGAGAACTGGTGGGGGTAGCGGTAGAAGTGCTCCTCCCGCAGCCCGACCTGTTCGAGCAGCCCCCGCACGCGGTCCTCGCGCATCGCCGAGGCGTGCTTGTGGAGCGTCACGTCGACGCGGTCGCCGTCGGCGTCGACGGTCAGGTCCTCCCGAGTCAGCGGCGCGCCCTCGCGGACGGAGACCCCGCCGCCGGCGTCGACAGTCACGTCACGGCGCTCCCCGTCCGCGGCGGCGTGGACGCGCTTGCCGGCCACCTCGCGGTCGTCGGCGACCGACACCGCGAGGTTCGGCCAGTCGTGGGCGTCCAGCGGCTCGCGGATTATCTCGCCGACGGTCATGCGGTCGTTGAGGCTGGCGTCGGGGTCCTGGAACACCATCTGGGCCTGGCTCTGCCAGCGGCGGAGCTCGCGGCCCGAGATGCTCGTCACGTCGGTCTCGTCGGCGAGCACCTCCCCCTCGGTCGCGGTCTCCAGGTTCAGGATCGTCCGGCCGAGGGTGGTCTTCCCGCAGCCGGACTCGCCGACGAGCCCGAGCGTCTCGCCCTCGCGGATGTCGAAGCTGACGCCGTCGACGGCCTTCACGGGGTCGCCGCCGAGCAGGCCGCCGTCGTCGTAGTACTTCTTCAGGTCGCGCACTTCGAGGAACGGCTCGGCCTCGCTCATGCGGTCTCACCCCCGTCGGCCACGACGCCGTCCTCGGGCGGCGACTCCTCGAACTCGTCGTCGTAGAGGAGACAGGCCGTCTCGTGGTCGGCGTCGGGGTCGCCCACGGCGATCCGCTCGGGGTGGACCGTCTCGCAGGCGTCGAACGCGTGGGGACAGCGCGGCGCGAACCGACACTCCGAGGGTTCGCTGGTCGAGGTCGGCACCTCGCCCTCGATCGTCGGGAGCCGTTCGTCGCCCGCGGTCCGGCCGGGGATGCTCGCGAGCAGCCCCTTCGTGTACGGGTGTTTCGGGTCGTCGAACAGCTCTTCGACCGGCGCGCTCTCGACGAACTCGCCGGCGTACATCACGTTCACCCGGTCGGTCGTCTCCTCGATCACGCCCATGTCGTGGGTGATGAACAGCACGCCCAGGTCCTCCTCGCGCTGGAGCTCGTCCAGCAGCTCGAGGATCTGGGCCTGGATCGTCACGTCCAGCGCCGTCGTCGGCTCGTCACAGACCAGCAAGTCCGGGTCACAGGCGAGCGCGATCGCGATCACCGCACGCTGGCGCATCCCGCCGGAGAACTGGTGGGGGTACTCCGTGACGCGTCGGGCGGCGTCGGGGATCCCCACGTCCTCCAGCAGCTCGATCGCGGCGTCGGTCGCCGCCTGCCCGCGGAGCCCCTGGTGGATGCGCAGCGCCTCCTTGATCTGGTTGCCGACGGTGTAGACGGGGTTGAGCGAGTTCATCGGGTCCTGGAACACGATCGCGATGTCGCCGCGGTGTTCGTCCCAGTTGCCGCCGACGAGCTCGTCGCCGCAGAACTCGATCGACCCCTCCTCGATCACGCCGGGCTCGTCGACGAGGCCGAGCACCGAGCGGGCGGTGACGGACTTCCCCGAGCCGGACTCGCCGACGAGGCCGACGGTCTCGCCGCGCTCGACGTCGAAGCTGACGCCGTCGACGGCGCGGATCGTCTCCTTCTCGGTGTGGAACACGGTCCGGAGGTTCTCGACCTCGAGCAGGGTGTCGCTCATGCGCCACCCCCCGCGCCCGCGGTCTCGCCGCCGGCGCTGTCGGACTGCGGGTCGATCGCGTCGCGGATCCCGTCACCCAGCGCGTTGAACCCGGTCACGACGAGCGTGATCAGGATGCCGGGGATCAGCGAGATGTGCCACGAGCCGGTTCGCACGTAGTCCTGTCCGAGGTTGACCGCGCGCCCCCACTCGGGGGTCGGCGGCGCCACGCCCAGCCCGAGGTAGGAGAGCCCCGCGATGGAGATGATCGCGCCGCCGAGGGTCATCGAGCCGTAGATGAGCAGATAGCCGGTGACGTAGGGGAGCATGTGTTTGCGCATGATCGTGATCGGCGTCTGTCCGAAGCTGCGTGCGGCGTCGATCCACTCGCGCTCGGAGATCTGGAGCGCGGGCCCGCGGATCGACCGCCACATGTACGTCCAGCCGGTGAACGCGAAGATGAGCGCGAGCAGGAACCCGCCGCTGTACACCTCGTTGATCCACGTCTCCCTGAGGACGGTGGTCAGCATGATCAGCAGCAGCAGCTGGGGCATCGCCATCACGGCGTCCGAGATCAGCACCATGCTGAGGTCGACCCGCCCCTTGTAGTACGCCGAGGTCAGCGCCAGCGTCGCCGCGATCGAGGCGCTCAGCGCCACCGAGAGCACGCCGATGACGAGGGAGATGCGCGACCCCACCACGAGGAACGTGAACAGGTCGCTCCCGTCCTGCATCGTGCCGAACGGGTGGAACCGGCCGTAGTCGTCGTACGTCCACGGGCCGATGTTCTGGTCGTTCCCCTGCGAGAGCGAGTCGAGGTTCGCGTCGCCGACGAGGATCGTCTCCACGGAGCCGGAGTCGCTGTCCCAGTACTTGGTCTCGTAGCCGTAGGAGTTGCGCATGTTCTGGTCGACCGTGGTCGGCCCCAGCGCGGGCGCGAACACGGCCATCGTGACGAACATGAACACGATCACGAGCCCGAAGATCCCCCACTTGTGGCCGCGGAAGCGGTCGAACACGTCGTCCCGGGGGGTCCAGTCGGCGGCACGGTAGTTCCGGCGGTAGATCCGGTAGCCCCAGACGCCCCAGCCGAAGCCGGCGAAGGCGTAGAGGTACACGAGCGTCGCCCGCAGCGCCCACGCCATCGCGGGCGAGAGGCCGAGGAACGTCCCCTCGTAGCCGCTGCCGTCGTAGTACCCCTCGTTGGGGATCGTCTCCCTGGAGAGCAGCGTGGGGATCTCCCGGACCGCGCTCTCGACCGTCGTCAGGAAGCCGGCGGCGTCGACGCCCGGCAGCGCGAGCACGGCGTCGATCGTCAGGCCGACGACGAAGTTCAGGAAGGCGCCGGCCTCGAGGAGGAAGAGGAACAGGCCGACGAGGGCCCACAGCGCCGTCCGGCCGTCGGTGAGCGCGTCCGCGACGCGGGACGTGGTCACCGACATCTCACTCGCCCTCCAGCCCGACGCGCGGGTCGATCAGCGTGTACAGCACGTCCTGTATCAGGTTGATTCCGACGATCATGAGGATGAACACGTACATCAGCGTCCCGACCAGCGGGAGGTCGCCCTGGATGGCCGCCTGGAAGAACAGGTAGCCGATCCCGTTGATGCCGAACACGGACTCGACGAGCACGCTCCCGCCGATCAGGAGGAACGCCTCGCTGGTGATGATCGGGACCAGCGGCACCAGCGCGTTGCGGAGGATGTGTTTGTAGACGAGCGCGCGGTCGGAGACGCCCTTCACTTTCGCGAGCTCGACGTAGTCCTGGTTCTTCACTTCCAGCACGGCCGTCCGACCGATACGCATCTCGTTCCCCATCGACGCCGAGCCGAGCACGATGGCGGCGGGGGCCACCTTCTTGATCGCCTCGAGGGTGGCGTCGACGTTGGTGAAAAACGCCAGCGGATTGCCGGCGAGATAGCTGAGGTCGGGGTTGCCGGAGATGCCCGAGGTGAGGTTCGGCCCGAGCGTCTCCCAGCTGACGCCGAAGATCGCCTGCGAGCTGCCGAGCACCGCCAGCAGCATGATGCCGAGCCAGAAGTTGGGCATCGCGCGCCAGACGATCCCGCCCATCGAGGCGACGTAGTCCGAGACGGTGTTCGACCGCATCCCGGCGTAGAACCCCAGCGGGACGCCGACGAAGATCGCGATCAGCACCGACCAGAACCCGAGCCAGAGCGTTCGGGGGAGGAAGTCCATGATGAGCGCGTTCACGCTCGACCCCTGGTAGAGCAGCCAGGTCCGGCCGAGATCGAAGACGATGAGGCTCGACAGCCAGTCGACGTAGTGCTGCAACGGCGGCTGGTTCAGCCCCAACTGGGTCTGTGCGGCTTCGTACGCGGCGGGGTCGCGGGTCTGCCCCTCGCTTAGCAGCCGCGTCGCCGGGTCGATCGGCCCCATGAAGATGATGTACCACGTCATCGACGTTCCCAGCCAGACGACCGGGATCGCCATGAGCAGCCGCTTCCCGAGGTAGCGGGCTCTGCTCACGTCTGGCCTCCGTCGGCCGGCTGTGCAGTTCGTGCGTATCGGAGGTCGAGACGGCGTGTTCGGTGCATTCGTATGCGTTCGGAGAGGCGTATGAAGGGGGTGTTGAAAAGCCGGCCGATTACCGTTCTACCGGCTGAGCGTGAGGTCGGTGAACATCTGGTTCTCCATCACGCCGTACATCTCCACGTCGACGTGGGTGTGCCAGAAGCGCTGGCTGGCGGGGTTGACGATCGGGAGCTCCTGCATCGAGAGCCAGTTCCCCTCCTCGATGGTTTGGAACGCCTCGGCCTCGGACTCCGCCGTGGAGTCCTCGGCGGCGTAGTTCTCCTGCCAGGCGTCGATGGTGGTCTGGCGCAGCTCCTCGTCGTAGTAGCTCTCCTCGGCGCCCCAGCGGGTGAACTGCGTCGACGGGCTGCCGCCCCAGAGGAAGCGCAGGAAGTTCTCCGGACCGGGGTACTCCATCCCGTCGCCCAGCGCGAACACCTCCATGCTGCCGTTGATCGCCTGGCTGATGATGGTCCCGAACTGGGCCTCGGTCACGTCCATCTCGATGTGGGCCTGTCGGAGCTTGGACTGCAGCCGGGTGAACACGCGCTGGTAGGCGCTGTTGCCCGAGATCGTCGTCGCCGTGATCTCGAACGTGTTGTCGGGGCCGTAGCCGGCGTCCTCCATCACCTGCTTCGCGGACTCGAGGTCGGTCTCGGCGTAGCCGTACGGGTAGCCGTCGGCCGCGGCCTCGAGGTTGGACTGGTACCCCTCCTCGGCGTGGCGGGTGTACGTCTCGCTCGGGCTCACGTCCTCCTCGAAGGAGGGGTAGGCGGCCGGCGGCACGATGTGGTACGCCGGCGTCGCCGTCCCCTTGTAGACGCTCTCGGCCACGTCGTGCTGGTTCAGCGCGTACGCGAACGCCTTCCGCACCGGGATCGGCACCTCGAGCGTGTTGAACACGAGGTACTCCGTGGTCAGCGCCGGGATCTGGCCGTAGTTGACCTCGGTGCCGTCGAGGTCGTACGTCCCGATCTGCTTGGCGCCGTCCTGCTCCTCGATGTTCACGTTGCTCGGCGTGAACGAGGCCGTCGGCATCCCCTCGAGGATGTCGGCGTTGCCGTTCTCGAACCGGTTGAGTCGGGCGTTGCCGTCGGGGACGACCGTGAACACGATCTCGTCGACGACTGGCTCGGTGCCGTAGTAGTCCTCGTACTTCGACAGCGTGATGGCGTCACCCTTGCTCCAGGACTCGACCTGGAACCCGCCGGCGCCGGCGAAGGTGGGCCCCTCGCCCGCCGTGCTGAAGAACTCGTTGTAGGTGTACTCGCCGTCGTACCCCTCGACGTCGCCGACCGAGTTCTCCGGCAGGATCGCGAACGTGCCGCCCGCGATCTGGAACAGCGTCCACGAGAACGCGCTCCGGAGGGTCATCTCGAACGTGTAGTCGTCGACCGCCTCGACCGCGAGCGACTCCGGGACGATGTCGTCGAGCGTCTTCTCGTCCTCGGGTTCGGCGATGGTCTCGTCCTTCTCGTGGTCGATCGTCATCGTCTCGCCGATGATGTCGTCCTGGTTCCGAGAGTTTTCGGACTCGGCGAGCCGTCGGAAGGAGTAGACGACGTCCTGTGCGGTCACGTCCTCGCCGTTGTGGAACGTGGCGTCCTCACGCAGCGTGAACGTGTACGTGAGGCCGTCGTCGGACAGCTCGTAGTCCTTCGCCAGCGCGGCCTCCGGCGGATACTCCCCGTCCGGGAACTCCATCAGCTGCTGGTTGTACTGGTTGTAGCCCGCGCCTGACCCCTTCGCGTTGATCGGATCGAGCGTCTGGATCGCGCCGGTTGCCATCATCTGGAGGGTGCCGCCCTCCATCGGCGTCGACTCGCCCTCAGTGTCGGTGTCGTCGGAGCCGCCCTCCGGCTCGTCCGTGGGCGATTCAGTCGCTGTTTCGTCGGGTGCGTTACCGCCACAACCGGCGAGTGCCGCCGCAACGCCGGTACCTGCCGCCGCCAAGAACGACCGCCGAGTTTTCTCCTCTGGCATCAGCTAAACGGGATTCCCGGCGATAAAAATAGTTTGCCCTCTAGGGTGGCTATCGCTGCGTATTCCGGGGGAAACAGAGGTTTCAGTACCGCTCTATACCCATATATAACGTGCGACCGAACGAAGCTCCACAGGTTTATGAACGGCGTCCGCACAACCCAGGTATGGCTGACGGACCCGTCGACCACAGCGGTAGCGCACTCGGGAACCTGATGGCGCGGCTGGACCGTCCTCGCAGCGACGAGCGGACCCGCATCGCCGTCGTCGCGGACCCACACGTCTCCACCCGCGAGGAGGGAACCTCGAAGCTGTTCGAACACACCGAGCGCCACCTCGAGAACGCCGTCGCGGACATCAACGACCGCGAGGTCGACTACACGCTCTGTGTGGGCGACATCACCAAGGACGGCGAGCGCTGGAACTACGACGCCGCCGACGCGATCCTCGAAGCGCTCGAGACGCCGTTCCGGGCGGTCCCGGGCAACCACGACGTACAGAAGGAGGGGTACGACCACGAGAACCTCCCCCTCGCCGAGTTCGAGGCGCGCTACACCCCCGACGGGCTCCCGTTCCACGAGCGCGTCGGCGGCGTCGACGTGGTCGGGCTCAACAGCTCCGGCGGCGACGACTGGCTCACCGACTCCCACGACGGCCTGGTCACCGACGAGCAGCTCGAGTGGCTCGACGACACCCTGCCAGAGCTCGACAACCCCCTGATCGCGGTCCACCACAACCTGCCGACGATGTCGGATCAGCTGACCCGGCACCGCGACAACAACGAGCCGGAGATGGCGATCCCGCCGACGATGCGCGAGCCGGAGGCGTTTCTCGACGTGCTCGAAGCCCACGACGCCCCCCTGCTGGTCACGGGTCACCTCCACCTCCCCTCGGCGACGGAAGAACGGGGCGTCCGCGAGATCATGTCGCCGACGACGTGCTCGTTCCCGCAGTCGTACCTCGTCTTCGACGTGGGGCCCGACGGCACCGAGATCCGGCTCCACCCCGTCGCCGACCACGAGGGGATGATGCTCGGCCACTACGAGCGCCACACCGACTCCGTCACCGGGAAGGGGCTGACCGACATGGCCGCGATCCGGCTGGCGCAGTTCCCGCTGGTCGACGAGCTCTGACGGGCTCGGCGACGACGGCCTCACCTGTCTCGGTCGGGAACCCACCGGACGCCGAGAACGTCGACGACGGCTCCCGGACGTGGTCAGCGTCCCCGGGCTGCCCTCGTTCACCGCGCCGTCCGGCTCCTCGTCGGGGTCCGTGAGCCCGAGATCAGGCGTCGACGGAACCGCGCCTGTCCGGCATCGAGCAGCCTGCCGTGGACGACGAGCAGCCCGTCGTAGCGGCGGTACTCGACCGCGCCGTACGGCGCGCGACGGCGAGGCCGACGGCGAAAGCGACGCGATCAGGAGTGTCCGTCGCCATCAGTACGGTTCGTGGCCGTCGAACCGCCGGACCGCCTCACGGTAGGCGACCCAGCCAGCCAGCCCGCTGCCAGCGATCAGGAGTCCCCCGAGACTGGCCTGTATCGCGACCGGCGGCAGCGACCTGATACCCGCGCCGACGGCTTCGAACGACGAGACCACTCCGGCCAGTGTGCCCGACTCGCCGACCCAGAGCCCCAGCACGGCGGCAGGGAGCGAGCCGACGCCCGAGGCCACGAGCCGGACGAGCTCCGGCGCGACCACGACGCCGACCAGCGCCACACCGGGAACGACCACGCTCGCGGCGTGGAGCGCTCCCCCGAGCAGCCGTGGCGGCCGAACGTCGGCGCTGTTGCCGATCCGGATCGCGCTGTAGCGGGGGAACCACATCCCGATCGCCGGCGCGATCGCGGCGCCGACGCCGGCCAGCAGACAGCCCACGAACGCAAGCGCGATCGCCGAAAGCGGCCCGTAGCCGCCGACGATCGAGGCGCCGAGCGTGAGCGCGGCGACGGCCGGGAGCGCCAGCAGCACCGGTGCGATCAGGCCGCGGACGTACGCCCGCCCGGAGACGGCCGTGAGCGTCACTGGCAGTACGGGCCCCTCGTCGCCGAGCGGGTTGAGTGCGAACGCCGCCCCGCCGATCCAGCCCGCGAGCAGCGCGACGCCCGGCCCGAGTACCGCCAGGGAGGCGTTCCCCTGTATATACAGGTTCAACAACGCCGAACTACCGCCGAACACCGGCACCAGGAGGAAGTTCAGCCGCTGGGGCTCCCGTCTCGCCCGCAACAGCGTCCACCGGGCGACCTGTCTGGTCGGGCCGGACACGAGCGGCACCCGGAGCGGGCTGATCGCGTCCTCGAGCGTTCCGACCGGTGAGCGCTCGCTCGCCCCGGTCGGCGCCCCCTCGTCGCCGGCCGGATCGACCTCGTCGCCGAACCAGAGCGAGGCCGCGATCCGGGTGGCGAGCCAGCCGCCGACGGCTGACACCGCGGTGACGGCTCCGACGCCGCCCGCGGCGTGGCCGAGCGACCAGCCGATCGGCGTCCCGAGCGCCAGCAGGTCGACACTCCACCCCAGCGGGACGACGGCGAGCAGCGCGGGGTCGAGCGAGTAGGGGATCATCGGGAGCTGGAACAGCATGTAGCCGCCGACGAAGCCGAGGGCGACGACGCTGCTGAAGGCGGTCCGGTGGCGGGCGACGAACGGCACACGGGCGACTAGCCACGCTGCCGTGTAGCCCGTAGCGCGGCCGGCGACGACGGCGCTCGCGAGCAACGCCGAGCCGACGAGCGGTACCGTCAGCAACGGCGCCGGCGACGCCAACGCGTACGCACCCGTGAGCGTGACGAGCACGACGGGCGGGAGCCCGTACGTCGCCACACGAAGCCACTCGGCCAACGCACCGCCCACGACGGCGGTCCGCGGCGAGACGCTCGTCAGCACCAACGGGGCGGCGACCGGTTCGCTGTGGGCGCCGGCCGCTCGCTGCCCGAGCAGGAACACGCCGAACAGCCAGAACAACACGGCAGCGCCGCGGAGCGCCGGCGGGACCGCGATCTCGGTCGGAACGACCCCCCGGAGCTGTGGCGCGAACAGCGCCGCCATCCCGCCGAGAGCGACAGTGGGCAGGAGCACGCTGACGGCCAGCAGCACCAACCGCCCCGTGTCCGCACGGATCGCCCGGACCGAGCGGCGGTACTCGAACAGGCCGACCCGGAGCGAGTGCCGCAGCCAGTTCGCCTCAGCCATCGCTGCGCTCCCCGCCGATCGCTTCGGTCCCGGCCGCCGCGCCGTCGTCGGTCGTGAGTTCGAGGAACGCGTCCTCCAACGAGCGCGCCTCGCCGGTCTCCGCGCGGCGTTTCAGTTCGTCGGGCGACCCCTCCGCGACGAGGTCGCCGTCGTAGAGGATGCCCACGGCGTCGGCGACGTCCTCAACGACCGAGAGGATGTGCGTCGAGAGGAACACGGTCGTCCCGCCGTCGGCGAGATCGACGATCAGCTCTCGGAGCGTCCGCGCCGCGCGCGGATCGAGGCCTGACGTTGGCTCGTCGAGGAACACCACGTCCGGCTCGTGGAGGATCGCCTGCACGTAGGCGACCTTCTGGCGCATCCCTTTCGAGTAATCGGCGATCCGTGTCGCCGCGTCCTCGGGCGGGAGATCGAGGCGGTCGAGCAGGCGCTCCGCACGCTCGCGAGCCGCCTCGGGGGGCAGGTCGCGCAGGCCGGCCGCGTAGTCGAGCTGCTCGTACGCGGTCGCGTGGTCGTACAGCGGCGGCTCCTCCGGCAGGTAGCCGATGCGGGGTCGGAGCGCATCGCGGTCGGTCGCGTCGGCCCCGGCCACCGTCGCACGGCCGCGCGTGGGGCGAACGAGGCCGGTCAGCATCCGCATCGTCGTCGTCTTCCCGGCGCCGTTGGGGCCGAGGAAGCCGAACACGGCGCCGCGCTCGACCGCGAGGTCGAGCCCGGCGACCGCGACGGTGTCTCCGTACTGCTTGGTCAGATCGGTGGTTTCGATGGCGGGCATGGTGTGTCGCGGGGAACGACGTCGTAGGCGTTCCTGACGGCGCCGCTGCCAAATGCGTATCGACTTACAGGAATCGCGTCGCCGGTCAGACGACTTTCGCGCCCGCCCGCAGCGCTGTATCCGTCCAGACGCCGACGACGATCGCCAGCTCCGCGACCGGCGGCAGCCCCTCCGGGAAGAGCACGTAGACGGTCACCGCCAGCGCGAGGAAGATCGCCAGCGGCGGGATGTCGTCGAGCCGCGTCGATCGCGTGCCGCGGTAGTAGAACGCCGCCCCGGCGAGGAGGCCGACGCCGACGCCGAGCGCGATCTCGGTCGTTTCGAACGCCGGCACCGAGCCGCCCCAGAGTTCGAGGTAGATCAGCGCGGTCGCGACCACCGCGATGAACAGCGAGATCGCCACGGAATCGGACACGTCGCTCTCCGTCTCCATACCCCGGACCTGTCTCGGCCCGCTCAAAAGCGTGCCCACTCCGTTCCGGGACCTCCTCGCGTGGGTCGGCCCCGGAGGGGAAGGGTTATGGCCGGCGTCGTGCTCTATGTTCACATGGACGACATCGACGACCTCTTCGTGGCGAGCCTGATGAGCACCGACGTGAAAACGGTAACCCCGGGGACGCTGGTCGAGGCGGCCGCCGACCTGATGCTCGAACACGAGATCGGCTCGGTCGTGGTCGTCGACGACGACGGCGAGCTCCGCGGGATCCTCACCCGGACGGACTTCGTCGCCATCGTCTCCGGGCAGAAGCCGAAGGACCAGACGCCGGTGTCGGAGTACATGACGACCGACGTGCTGACGGCGAAAGGCGGCGACTCGATCCGCGAGGTCGCCGACCGGATGATCGACGCCGGGATCCACCACATGCCCGTCGTCGACGACGACGAGGTCATCGGGATGATCACCACCTCCGACCTCACCGCGTACCTCTCGACGGCGCAGGCGCCGAGCCCGTAACCCGGCGGCCGCCCCGATCTCTCACTCGTTCACGTCCGCGCCGAGCCGATCGCAGAGCCACGTCCACTGGTCGACCTGCTCCTCGACGATCATCTCCGTCGACTTGCCGACGCCGTGGCCAGTGTCGGTCTCGGTCCGGAGCACGATCGGCTCGTCGCCGGTCTGGTGGTCCTGCACCAGCGCGGTCATCTTCCGGGCGTGGCTCGGGTGGACGCGCGTGTCGCCCGCGGCGGTTTTGAACATCGTCGCCGGGTACGCTCGTTCCTCGACGTTGTGGTACGGCGAGTACTCGCGGATGTACTCGAAGGCGTCCTCGTCGTCCGGCGAGCCGTACTCGACGGTCCAGGACTCCCCGAGCAGGAAGCGGTGGAACCGCAGCATGTCGAGCAGCGGCACCGTACAGAGGATCCCGGCCCAGAGATCCGGGCGCTGGGTCAGCGCCGCGCCCGTGAGCAGGCCGCCGTTCGAGCCGCCGTACGCGCCGAGGTGGTCCGTGTCGGTGTAGCCCGTGTCGATCAGCCCCTCGGCGACGGCGTAGAAGTCGTCGAACACGTTCTGTTTGTCCTCGCGCATCCCGGCCTCGTGCCAGGGCTCGCCGTACTCCGTCCCGCCGCGGAGGTTGGCGACGACGAACACCCCGCCGGCGTCGAGGAACGGGCCCGCGAAGCGCCAGAAGCTCGGCGTCTGCGGGATGCGGAACCCGCCGTAGCCGTACAGCACCGTCGGCGCCGAGCCCGCGGGGTCGAGCCCCTCGCGGTGGACGACGAACGCGGGCACCTCGGTGCCGTCGGCGGACTCGAAGAACTCCTGGCCGACCGCGACGTCGACGCCGAGTTCCACGTCGGCCCGACCGACCGTTTCGGGGGCGGCGTCGCCGCCGTCGAGTCGGTAGCGGATCACTCGGTCCGGCGCCTCGAAGTCGTGGACGACGTAGAACAGCTGTTCGCCGTCGTCGTCGCTGTCGACGCCGTCGACGGTGCAGAACTCCGGCGTCGGCAGCGTCTCGACCTGCTCGCCGTCCTCCCACACGGAGAGCTCCGAGGAGGCGTCCCGGAGGTGGTTCGCGATCAGCGAGTCCCCCGCGACGGTGACGTCCTGCAGCACTGCGTCGGTCTCGGGGATCGTCTCGGTGAACTCGTCCGGATCGAGATCCTCGCCCGTCGCGAGCGTCCCCACGTCGGCCGTGAGCACCCGCGAGAAGTCGGCCTCGTGATTCGTGAGGTGGAGGACCGCGCCCGCGGCGGAGGCGGCGGGGGGGTCGAACTTGGCATGCGGGTCGGGGAGAAGGGGCGTGAGCGGCGCCTCGGCGCCGGGGTCGACCCGGTAGAGCTCGGTGTGGGTCGTCCCCTCGTGGACGGCGGCGAGCAGCGTGTCGGTCTCCTCGTCGTACGCGAGCTCGGGCCAGGCGTGCTCGCTGAACGCGTCGGTGAGCAGTTCGTCCGCGTCCGCCTCCTCGGCGTGCTCGTGGCTGTACAGCGCCTTCTGGAGCTGTTCGCCGTCGCCGGGGCCGCCCGTCCGGATCGAGTAGAACCCGTCGTCGGTCCACGCGAACCCGCCGGGGTCGACGCGGCCGGCGTCGGCCACCTCGTCGATCAGTTCGCTCGTCTCCGCGTCCACGACGCGCACGTCGTACTGCTCCTGGCCGCCCTCGTCGTAGCCGTAGGCGACGCGCTCGCCGTCCGGGCCGACGGTGAACCAGTTCATCGACGCCGCTTCGCCGTCGAACGCGTTGGGGTCGACCAGCGTCCGCGGCTCCTCGTCGAAGGAGTCCCGGACGTACAGCACGCCGTGGTCCTCGTCGGGCCGCTCGATCGTCTGGAAGTAGCGCCCGCCGGCGGCGGTCACCGCGCCGTAGTCGGTGACGCGGGCGACGCGCTCGAACGCGGGGCGGAGGGCGTCGCGAGTGTCGGTGTCGAGCACGCCGTCGGCGTACTCGTTCTGGGCGGCGACCCACTCCTCGACCGCCTCGTCGTCGTCCTCCAGCCAGCGGTACGGGTCGACGATCGCCTCGCCGTGGCGCTCCTCGGTGACGGGCCGTCGCTCGGTGTCAGGGGGACTGTCGCGCATACCGGAACGGCCCGCGCTGGCGGCTTAAAAGACCGGCAACCGGCAGCCCCGACGGCGGGCTACTCGATCCGGAACGTCGTCTCCGCGCGGAGGTTCTCGGCGCCGTGGACGGCGTCGATGCCGACGCTGAGCGTGTGCTCGCCCCGCTCGGCCGCCTGCCACTCTCGCTCGTCGATCCGGACGCGGCCGGACCACGAGCGGCGGAACCGCTTGCGCTCGCTGCGGTCGAACCGGAACAGGCTCCGCTCGTCTGGGTGGTCGGCGGGGAGCTCCGAGCCCTCGGGGTTGCCGTCGACGGCCCACTCCCACGGTTTGGGGGTCGCGGTGACGATCGTGACCGGGAGCGGGAACCGGTTGTAGAAGGTGACGCCGAAGTGGATCTCCTCGCCGGGCTCGTAGCGCTCCTTGCTGGTCTGCACGTCGACGGCGATCGCCCGGGAGCGCAGGAACTGCGGGACGAGCGCGTGGCTGACGTTGGTCCAGTTGACGTGGTTCCGGCTGGCCCCGTCGTCGTTCTCGACGGGCGAGAACGGGTCCTCGTCGTCCCGGCGCAGCGCCTCCGAGTCGTAGACCCGACGCATACGCTCTCGAACGCGGTCGACGCGGAAAAAGGTCCCGTGACCGGAGCCGTCAGTCGGCCGTCGACTCGGCGCCGGTCGAGTCGGCGGAGGAGCCGACCTCGTCCTCGATCTCCTCGTGGAACGGACAGCCGATGCCGTGAGTCGCGCTCACTTCCTCCAGGTCGGGGTGTTCGTCCCACTCCGAACACTCGTCGTGCGCGATCGGACAGCGGGTGTGGAACTTACAGCCCGACGGCGGGTTGATCGGCGAGGGGACGGTCCCCTCGAGGATGATCCGGTCGCCCTCCCACAGCGGGTCGGGCTCCGGGATCGCCGACAGCAGCGAGCGCGTGTAGGGGTGGTACGGCGGGGAGAAAATCTCCTCGGTCGTCCCGACCTCCACGATCTCGCCGAGGTACATCACGGCGATGCGGTCGGCGATGTGCTCGACGACGCTCAGGTCGTGCGCGATGAACAGGTAGGAGAGGCCGAACTCCTCCTGTAGGTCCTCGAGCAGGTTGAGGATCTGCGCCTGGACGCTCACGTCGAGCGCCGACACCGGCTCGTCGCAGACGATGAACTCGGGGTCGACCGCGAGCGCGCGGGCGATCCCGATCCGCTGACGCTGCCCCCCGGAGAACTCGTGGGGGTAGCGCGACGCGTGGCTTGCCTGCAGGCCGACGGTCTCGAGCAGCTCCTCGACGCGCTCCTCGCGCTCCTCGCCGGAGGCGAGCCCGTGCACGTCGAGCGCCTCGCCGACGATGTCGCTCACCGTCAGGCGGGGGTTCAGCGACGCGAACGGGTTCTGGAACACGAACTGGAGATCCTTCCGGTAGTCCCGGAGTTCGGCCGAGGAGAGCTCCGTCAGGTCCTCGCCGTCGTAGTAGACGGAGCCGTCGGTCGGCTCCTCCAGCCCGAGCATCGTGCGGCCGAGCGAGGACTTCCCGCAGCCGGACTCGCCGACCAGGCCGAGGGTCTCCCCCTCGGCGATCTCGAGGTCGACGCCGTCGACGGCTTTCACCGACTGGGCGTCGCCGAGGATGCGGTCGAGCAGCCCCTCGTCGGTCGAGTAGTGCTTCGTCAGTCCGTCGATCTCGATCAGTGGCTCCTCGTCGGCGCTCATACTGACTCACCTCCGTCCGCCGCGGCGTCGTCACGGATCTGTACGTCGAACTCGACGCCGTCCTGCAGGTCGCCGGTGTACTCGAGACACGCGGCGGTGTGGATGTCGGAGTCGGGCTCCTCGATCGGCTCGCCGGTCTCCGTGTCGACCAGCGGCGGCTCGTGCTGGATGCAGGCGTCCTCCGCGTACGGACAGCGCGGGTGGAAGCTACAGCCCGAGGGGAGCTGGACGAGGTCCGGCATCGTCCCCGGGACGGTCTCGAGCCGGTCGCGGTCGTCGCCGATCCGCGGGATCGAGCTCATCAGCCCCACCGTGTAGGGGTGTTTCGGGTCGTAGTACAGCTCCTCGACGGAGCTCCGCTCGACGGGCTTGCCGGCGTACATCACCATCACGCTGTCACACAGCTCGGCGACGACGCCGAGGTCGTGGGTGATCAGCTGGATCGCCACGTCCTCCTCCGCGGAGAGCTCCTTCAGCAGGTCGAGGATCTGCGCCTCGATCGTCACGTCCAGCGCCGTCGTCGGCTCGTCCGCCACGATGAGCGACGGGTCACAGGAGAGCGCGATCGCGATCACCGCGCGCTGCTGCATCCCGCCGGAGAACTCGTGGGGGTAGTCCGAGTACCGCTCCTCGGCGTCGGGGATGCCGACGCGGTCGAGCATCTCGATCGCCCGCTCGCGGGCGGCCTCGTCGCCCATGTCGAGGTGTTTCCGGATCGCCTCGGCGATCTGCTCGCCGACGGTGTAGACGGGGTTGAGCGCCGTGTGCGGGTCCTGGAAGATCATCGCGATCTCGGCCCCGCGGAGCTCCTGCATCGCCTCGTCGGGCGCGTCGAGCACGTCGACGTGGCCCGCCTCGACGTGGAGGCTGCCGTCGTGGAGGTCGGTCGCGACCTCCTTCGGCCGGTCGCGGACGGTCGCGCCCGGGTCGCTGCCCACGCTGCCGGACTCCGCACGGAGCTCGTCGACGTGGATGTAGCCCGAGCGGTTCTCCGTCGCGACGCCCTCCGGGAACTGCCGGGCGAGCGACGCGACGGCGCTGGTCGAGCGGAACGTCACGTCGCCGCCCTTGATCCGGCCGGGCTCGTCGATCAGCCGCATCAGCGAGAGGCTGGTGACCGACTTCCCCGCGCCGGACTCGCCGACGACGGCGAACCGCTCGCCGCTGTGGATCTGGTAGGAGACGTCGTTGACCGCCTTCACTTCGCCCTCCTCCGTGTAGAAGGAGGTCTCGAGGCTGTCCACCGACAGCAGCGGTTCGTCGTCGACGCTCATTCTCGCACCCCCGCACCGCCGCTGGTGTCACCCTGCGGGTCCACGGCGTCACGCACGCCGTCGCCCACGAGGTTGATCGAGAGCACGAACAGGAAGATCGCCAGGCCGGGGAACACGGTGATCCACCACTGGCCCTGGATCAGGCTGCTCCGGCCGCGGGCGAGCATGCTGCCCCACTCGGGGGAGCCCGGTTCGAGCCCCAGCCCGAGGAAGCCCAGCGCCGCGGCGTTGAGCACGACGGTCCCGATACCGAGGGTGGCCTGCACGATCACCGGCGCCATCGCGTTGGGCACGACGTGCCGGAAGATGATCGAGCGGTCGCGTGCGCCCAGCGCCTTCGCGGCGGTGACGTACTCGTTCTCCTTGACCGAGAGCACCTCACCGCGCAACAGGCGGGCGTAGCTGATCCAGACCACGAGCACCAGCGCCGTGATCATGTTCCAGAACCCCTGGCCCAGCACCGCGATCAGCGCGATGGCGAGCACGAGGAACGGGAACGCGTAGAGGATGTCGACCAGACGCATGATGATCTCGTCGATCCAGCCGCCGTAGTAGCCCGCGAGGGCGCCCAGCGGGACGCCGACCGAGAGCGCGATGCCGACGGTGATCACGCCGATCGTGAGGCTGTACCGGCCGCCGAACATCACGCGGGAGAGGATGTCCTTCCCGGACCAGTTGGTCCCGAAGGGGTGGGCCGGCGTCGGCGCCTCGTTGAGCGCGGCGAAGTTCGAGTTCGTGGGGTCGAACGGCGCCAGCGAGAACGGCTGGATCGTGATCCCCTCGATCACGATCGGGCGCGCGAAGATGGTCGTGAACAGCATCACGGCGATGATCCCGAGCCCCACCAGCGCGGTTCGGTTACGCTTGAACCGCTCCCACGCACGCGTCATGCGGTCGCGGGACACCGTGCTCTCGTCCTGTTGCCAGTCGAACCGGTCGTCGCGGTCCTCGAACACGGAGGTGTCGAACCCGGTCACCCGGATCCGCCCGCGTTCAGTCGTCGTCGTTCGCTGTGATTCGTGAGACATGTATCAGTATCGGATACGTGGATCGAGCCACGAGTAGAGCAGGTCCGCAACCAGGTTGACGAACACGATAGTGACGGCGATCATCAGGACGATCGCCTGCAGTACCGGCAGGTCGCGCTGGGTGATGGCGTCGATGAGCAGTCGACCCACGCCGGGCCAGGAGAACACCTGCTCGACGACGACCGAGCCGTTGACGATGAACGCGACCTGGATCGCCGCCACCGTCACGACGGACACCATCGAGTTGCGCAGCACGTGCTTGACGATGACGGTGCGCTCGGAGAGCCCCTTGGCCTTCGCCGTGCGGACGTAGTCCTTGTTCAGCTCCTCGACCATCGAGGAGCGGGTCAGTCGCATGATCAGCGCCGACGACGCCGTCCCCAACGTGATCGCCGGCAGTATCACGAACTTCAGCATCGACGG
>SDGW01000404.1_pt1 | contig 18377 bp, 15 predicted proteins | sample 2873831 | NCBI WGS metagenome assembly SDGW01 (sample SAMN08132700, study PRJNA421101) | hypersaline lake metagenome | isolation source: celular fraction 0.22 microns magnesium sulfate-rich crust from ephemeral... | place: Spain: Penahueca Lagoon, Toledo | collected 2011-07
GAGACATACGACTGCGAGGTCTCCATGCACGAACCGCAGTCGGTCCCCGCCGGTGCGTACCACAGCGACCGCGACCAGTACCGGGCCGAGGAGTTCATCGACCTCGCGCGACGGGTCGGCTCGGGCGACAAGAACATCGCCATCACCCCGAAGGACCTCTTCTACCGCCGTCGGAACTACGTCTTCGGTCTCGCCTATCTCAGCGGCTCCGGCAGCGTCATCTCGACGTATCGGCTCCAGACCTCCTCGGACGGCGGCTTCTCGAACCAGTCGGCAAGCGACATCTTCTCCGCCCGTGTGCGCAAGGAGGTCGTCCACGAGATCGGCCACACGCTCGGGCTCGAACACTGCGACAACAAGCGCTGTGTGATGAACTTCTCCCCGACGGTGCGACAGGTCGACGTCAAGGAATCGTCGCTGTGTGGCTCCTGCCAGCGCTCGGTGCTGTAATCGCCGGACTGCGGCGTCCCTAACGTGTTAGGTACCCCATCTACCTGAACACGGTGCTTTGTCCCATACGCGATGAGCAAGAGTCAGTCAAGCGACCGAATTGCAGAGCTCGGTGACATCTTCGTCGCAGTCACTGGCGACGAATCGGTCACCGAAACACAGTCGGGGGACTCCCCTGACCGGGAACTCCGACCCGACGAGGAGTTCGACCCCGACGAGGTCGCCGACGGACTCGACGATGCCGTCGCCGGTTCCGAGACCGGCGATACGAGTGACCCTGCCGCGTAGGCCGACCCCCGGCGCACCGGCGCCTCCATGTGTTCTCCACCCACCTTTTTGCCGCTCGGGTGCCGTCGCTTCGCTCCGGCACCACTCGCGGCAAAAACGTGGGCGAAAAAGGCCGAGCGCTCACTCCGTTCGCGCTCGGTGAAACGGCTCGCGGAGCTCGCCGTATGCTCTACTACACCGCTCTCAGTTCTCGTCGGGCGCGTAGTCGTCCTCGCGAACCTTTTTCGTCGTTGGGTGCGCTCACTCCGTTCGCGCACCACGCCTCGAAAAACGTTCATGAAAAAAGCCGAATCCTCATGGTTCGAGAGAGCGAAGCTCTCTCGTCATCACGAAAGGCGCGAAGCGCCTTTCGAACGACTCCGTTCGGATTCGGGGAAACGGCTCGCTGCGCTCGCCGTACGTTTTGCCAGTTCAGTTCTCGTCGGGCGCGTAGTAGTACTCGCCGGCGTTCTTCTGTTTCCGGTCGAGCTGTGAGCCCGGTTTGTTGATGCGTGGTCGGGAGGTGCGTTCGTCCCGGCGGAAGGTGATATCGAGGTTCGCGAGGAACTCGTTCATCCCCTCGCGCATCCCCTGTGGCGGGGCGGCGTGGCCCGATTTCGCGGGTTCGCCGTCGAAGACGAGCAGCCGGTCCGCGAGCAGGTCTATCATGTAGATGTCGTGGTCGATGACCAGCGCCGTCGCGTCGTGGTTCTCGGCGTAGCGCCGAATCGCCGACGTCGCCATCACTCGCTGTTCGACGTCCAGGTGGGCCGACGGTTCGTCCAGCAGGTAGAGGTCGGCGTCCTTCGAGAGACAGGCCGCGATGGCGACCCGCTGGCGCTCGCCCCCGGAGAGGTCGGTGAGTTGCTGTTCCATCACCGCGTCGAGCTGGAGCGGCTGGGCGATTTCGGTGTTCCAGTACGAGCTCCCGAAGTCGTCGGTAATCGACGAGAGGAAGGCGTCGACCCGCATCGGCTGGTCTATCTCGATGTACTGCGGTTTGTAGGCGATGTCGAGGCCAGCGTCGATGGTCCCCTCCGTCGGCTCCAGACGGCCCGCGAGCATCTTCGCGAACGTGGACTTCCCGATGCCGTTGGGGCCCACCACACCGAGCACTTCGCTCTCGCGGATGGTCCCGGCCTCGACGTCGAGGCTGAACTCCCCGTCCCCGTAGGACTTGGTCAGGTCGGGGTACTCGATGACCACGTCGCCGGTCGACCCGGGACGGGGGGCGTGTTCCTCGAACTCGATTTCGGTCTGCCGGATGCGCATGTTCTCGTTCTCGAGGAAGCCCGAGAGATACTGGTTGATACCCTTCTTGGTCGATTTGGGCGGCGTGATGATACCGAACGCGCCGGGGGAGCCGTAGGCGACGTTGATGTTGTCGGCGAGCAGGTCCAGGATGGCGAGGTCGTGTTCGACGACGAGCATCGACCGGTCACCCTCCTCGGCCAGTTCCCGAACCAGGCGGGCGGCGGTCATCCGCTGGCCGATGTCCAGATAGGGCGTGATCTCGTCGAGGAAGTAGAAGTCGGCGTCCCGGGCGAGCGTCGCGACCAGGGCGACCCGCTGCAGTTCCCCGCCCGAGAGGTCGTCGATGTGGTTGTCGACGACCGGGCGGATACCGGTCCGGTCGATGAGTTCGTCCAGCGCCCCGCGTTCGTCGGTCTGTTCCAGCAGCTGTCGGGCCGGACCGTCGAACTGGTCGGGAATGCGGTCGACGTACTGGGGTTTCCGGGCGACGGTCACGTCGCCGTCGCGCATCTGTTCGAGGTAGTCCTGTAACGCCGTTCCGCGGTACTCGTCGAGAATCTCCTCCCAGCTTGGCTCGGCGCCGTACTGGCCCAGATTGGGCGCCATCTCGTCGGCGAGGATGCGGACCGCGGTGGTCTTCCCGATACCGTTCGGCCCGAGAATGCCGGTCACCTGTCCCTCCGCCGGCGACGGGAGCCCGTACAGCGCGAAGGCGTTCTCGCCGTAACGGTGGACGGGCTCGTCGTCCAGCTCCTGTGGGAGGTTGATAATCTCGATGGCGTCGAACGGGCACTTGTTGACACAGATGCCACAGCTCTCGCCCAGACATATCTCCTCGGAGATACGGACCTGGTCGGGCTTGCCCTCGAACTCCTCGTCCTCTTCGTAGGTGTCGCTTCGCTTCGTGATACACTCTTTCCCGCTCCGGTTGGGCGGGCAGTAGTTCATACACTCGTAGTTACAGCGGTCGGGCTGGCACCGCTCCAGGTCGACCACTGCGATACTGTCGTCGGCCATCTCAGGCCCCCGTGGTCAGCAGGATACCCCACGACACGAACCACAGGGCGAAGGTCATAAAGGAGACGTAGAGGTAGTCCTTCCCCGAGAACTCGTCGTCCAGAATACCGATACCCCGCAACAGCGGGAGCTGCACGAAGATGGCGGCGAGGACGACGACCAGCGCCAGCGTGTCGGTCGCGCCGCTCGCCACGACGTTTGACACGAACGCCGCGGCGATGCCGGCAATCGCCGTTATCGTCGTGACAGTGAGCCCCCGCATATGGGCACTCATTCCGTCCGCCGATTCCGTAGCCATACTCACAGTTCGACGACCCGCCACCAAAAGGGGCGCGGTTCCGGGACAGACCCTGCGCAACGCGTCTGTCGCAGCCACTCCTCAATCTTTATGCATCCGGCGACATTCGTAGGAGCTAATGACGGAAACCGATGGCGAGGGTATCTCGGATCTCCCACCCAGCGCGAAGCTCGTCTACAAGGTACTGGAGTACGACGGGCCGCTGACACAGAAGGGTATCGTCGAAGAGTCGATGCTCTCGGCACGCACGGTCCGCTACGCGCTCGAACGACTCGACGAGGTCGGCGTTATCGAGGAAGACGTCTACTTCGCGGACGCCCGACAGAACCTCTACGAACTCAACGAGCCGCCGGCCGAACAGGCCGACCCCGCCATCTCGGACTGACCCTTCTATCGCTTTCCGTCCGAACAGGCCGGACAGCTTCGCCGGTCGCCGTACCGCTGCCCACAGAACCCACAGCCCCGGCGCGAGCGGTTCCTGAGGGACGCACGGATGCTTCGGCGGACGCTCATGCCAGTTCCCCACAGGCGCGACAGCGCGCCTGACTCGCCGACGGGTCGTACGCCAGCGCGATCTCGGTACAGTGGCGACAGTAGCGGTCGCTCGTCATCGTGGGGCTGTCGGACGCAGTCGAGAGTGCAGTCGATTCGGCGGTGCGTGATTCGTTCACTGCCATGTGAAACCCAACCACGGACGTGTACAAAAGCGCTGTGGACATACGTCTGGCAAACACCTTATATTCTATTGCTATCTATGGATGTGGGTCGGATAATGGTTCGAATGTGCCGTATAGCCGCCGAATTATGAATGGATTCGCCAGCCGAAATGCGGGGGTTGGCCGGTGGCGGAGACACCGGGGACCGACGGACGGTGCGTGTCTGACGCTACGACGGGACGACGGTGATCGTACTGCCGCGGTCGATGGCCCGCTCCAGCTCCTCCACCTTTTTCATCGTCGCCCTTCCTCGTTCGCTTCGCTCACTGCGGGGAGGGCTCCTCGAAACACGTGGGCGAAAAAGGCCGGAAGCGCGCCGTCGGCGCGCTTCCGGTGTCCTGCGGGAGCACCGCGACCGCAGGGCTCGTCAGAGCTTCGCTCTGAGGGTGAAACGGCTCGCTGACTCACGGTGCTTCACACCGTTCGTCTCTCGCGGTCACACGGGACCGCGCACCGCTCGCCGTATGCTTACGACGGGACGACGGTGATCGTACTGCCCCGGTCGATGGCTCGCTCCAGTTCCTCGGCGATGCCGGAGCCACGGGAGACCTGAATCTCGCCCCCGCGACTCACGGTCGCGGTGAACAGATACTCGCCGTCGGCCTGCACCTCGACGGTGTCGCCGGCGTGGCCGTTGAGCGGAATCATCACGTGCCTGGAGGTGACCTCGGGCTGGACGATTTCGCCCTGTTGGCCGCCGCTGTCTTTCTGTGGCCCGCCGGATGGGCCCGTGGGTTTCTCGTCTAGCGTGCGCACGTCGATGTCGATACCCAGGCGGTTCTCCACGTCGGTGATGCGGCCCCCGCCCTTCCCGATGACCTGCGGGATGTCGTCCTCTTCGACCCAGACGACCGCGTTGTTGGGACCGCGGAGTTCGACGTCCACGTGCCCGCGGGCGATAGAGCGAATCTCGCGTTCGACCTCCTGTTTGGCGAGGCGGTCGACACCCGAATCCTGTTCGTCCTCGTCCTCGTTGAGCGGGACGGTGACGACCTGGCGGTTGAAGGTGTATATCTCGTACTCCGGCTGGCCGGTCTCGAAGTCCCGGACCACGATGACCGGGCGCGCGAGGTCCTCCTCCATCAGGCCGTGGGGGACCTTGACCTCGGTCTTGACGTCGTAGACGGTGTGGACCTGTCCGGCCTCGATGTAGACGACGGTGTCGACTATCTGGGGGATGAGGCCGAGTTCCACGCGGCCGATGAGCCGCTGGAGGGCGTCGACGGCGCGGGTCGCGTGGACGACTCCGACCATCCCGACACCCGCCAGGCGCATATCGGCGAAGACCTCGAAGTCGTCGGTCTTCCTGACCTCGTCGTAGATGGTGTAGTCCGGCCGGACCATCAGCAGCGAGTCGGCGGTCTTCTCCATCGAGCCGCCAAGTGCCGTGTACTGGGTTATCTCGGGGCCGACCTGGAGGTCCCGCGGTTTCTCCATCGTCTTGACGGAGTAGTCCGAATCGACGAGGAACTCACCGACGGCCTGGGCGAAGGTGGACTTGCCGGCACCGGGCGAGCCGGCGATGAGGACGCCGCGCTGGTGCTCGGTGAACCGATTCCGGAGCTCGTCGGCGTGTTCGTAGTCGTCGAGGTCGGTCTTGACGATGGGTCGGACGGCGGTGATCTCCCGGGCGTCCGAAAAGGGCGGCCGGGCGATGGCGATACGCATATCGCGGAACTGGACGATGCTCATGCCGGGCTCGTCGAGTTCGAGGAAGCCATCGGCGGAGTCCCGGGCCGCGTCGAGGATGTCCTCGGCGTACTCGCGGAGTTCGTCTTCGGTAGCGGCTTTATCGCGGATAGGCTGGTAGTGCATATCCCCGATGGAGCCTTTCTTCGCGTACGGTTTGACACCCACTTTGAGGTGGACGCTCATCGTCCCCTCGTCGAAGAAGTTCTCTATCTCCAGTCGGTCGACGGTGCGACCGCGCGGCTCGATGTACTCCACGTCCAGTCCCTTCGCGCGGGCGACCTCCGCCTGGACGTCGTCGCTCGTCACCAGCGTCGCCGACCGGTCGTCGGCGATGTCACGGATGAGCGCGTCGATTTCGCCCTCGCCGGCGTCACGCTTCTCGACGGCGTCGGGCCGCCGGCCGACGTACTCCACGTCGATGGTGCCGTCGTCGGCCAGTTCGACCAGCGCCTGCAGTTCTTCGAGCCCCTCCCAGCCGGTCTCCCGGCCGTCGTTGGCCTGTGCTTCGAGTTCGCCGACGACCGCCTCGGGAATGACGACCGTCGCGCCCGCAAAACCCATGCCTTCGCCGTCGCTCTCGGCGTCGGCGTCGGCGGCAACCTGTGTGGACACGCGGCCGTCGATGACCACGCTCGTGTCCGGGACGATTTCCATACCTGGGGTTTGTCGCAGGCGTTGAAAAGGGTGTGGAGTCGGCACGGGACGGTGTTTGGTTGGCCGACCAGGAGTGCGAACAGCCGGAAAGCCCCCGCGGTCTCGACGCCGGTTCGCTGTCGTTTGCGAGGGCGATGTCGTCCGAGAGAGGGTCGCTCTCGTGATTCCGACAATCTTCGAGTCGCCCACTGACAAGCGGCCCACAGCGCCGTTCGAACCACGTTCGCGTAGACACGCTTATATCCGACGATGTCAATACCGGAATGAATGCCGTCCTCAGTGACGCTCTGGTCGCTCGCGTTCGTTGCGACGTGGCTGCTGGTCGGTGGCGCCGTTCACCTCTCTTGCAGGGGGGTACTGTCCGAGTCGACGCCGAGGAAAGAGGGCAACGCGATGGTCGCGGAAGCACACGGCGGCTACCACGTCGTCGTCGTCGCCACGGTCGTCGTCGCGTATCTCTCCCCGCTCGGGGAGCGACTCGTCGCGGTGCTCTCGACCACGGACGTGTCGGCGCTGCCGCCAGTCGTGGTCACGGTGCTGACGAACGCGGTCGTGCTGGCCGGCTACTCGCTGCTGGCGCTGGTCGGCATCCTCGTGGTCTATCTCGGCGCCAGACCGCTCTACAGCCGGACGACCGACAAGCGTCCGCCGCTCGGTCGCGGTCTGCTGGCGCTCTCGCAGTCGTCGGCGTCACACTTCGGGCCCGCGTTCGTCGTGGTCCTGGTGACGACGGTCAGCCGCTGGCCCGTCGTCTCCGCGGTGTTCGTCACGGTGTTGCTCGTCGTCGTCGTCCCGCTGGTGGGGGCGCTCCACGACCGCTTGCTCACCGACAGCCGTGCGCCGACAGCCCAGGAACGGGCGCTGGTTACTGGTGGCGGCCTGCCGAGCGATGTCTACGTGCGGGTCGGGTCCGACGACTACGACAACCACCAGATAGCCGTCACGCAGCTGCTCCCGGAGCGACCGCAGGTCTTCCTGGGTGGCGACGTGTTCAGTGACTTGAGCGAGGAGTGCATCAGGACCATGCTACGGATCGCCCACCGACAATCGGGGTGGGCGCACTGTCTCAAAATGCGGATGCCGGTCGGCGTGTGGGTCGGTGTGACTACGGGGGTCCTGATTTGGCTCGACGTCGGGTTCCTCCTGTCGGTCGGGGGGCTCATCTGCTCGTACCTCTTCTTTGCGTTCGGCCTGGCGCCGTTCCTCGACGGTCTGTTGCTGACTGAACCCGACGGCGAGGCCGCTGCGTTCGAGGAGTTCGCCGAGACGCGTCGCGTCCCGCTCGAAGCCTACCTCGACCCGGACGTGGTCGCTCCGGGGACCGATATCGACGCGGAGGACGTGGACCACGGTCCCAGCGAGCCGGTACAGCAGTAGGCGCCGGTTCCGCAACGGCAGGGAGTCGTTCGCTCGAAACCGACGTATATCCGGTCGCACGACAGTCCTGTGAGTGGTGTGTAGCCGCTCGGTCCTATAGCACTGCGGCCCCGTCGAGCAGCAGCGACCCGGCCAGTGCGGCGATGGCGACGCCGGCGACGAGTTTCACCCCGGCGTGGACCCGGCCGTCCCACGTCTTCGCGGTGCGGAAAACGGTCCCCGCCCCGGCCCCGATGGCGCTCATCGTCACAGTGATGGCCACGGCGTAGGTGAGTACCGCGAGCGCGACGACGCCGACGCCGTAGTCGGGAAAGAGCGTCGCCGCGAACACCATCATCGACACGGGCGGCGAGAGGGTAAAGAGCGCGCCGACGAGGCCGGTCTTGAGGTAGGCGCGGGTGTCGTGGTCGTGGTTCGCCGGGTCCATGCCCGGCAGACTGAGGTGCGGGTGGCTGTGGCTCCGGTCCCCGTGGTCGTGTTCGTCGGTCTGAACCATCGTTCGCAGCCCGCCAAGCGCCATCGCGGCCCCGAGCAGGCCGAGCACGACGCCGACGCCGACGGTCCCGACGGCGTCGAACACCGGCGGGAACTCGGTCCGGCCGAACACCGCGTACGCGATAGCGAGCCACGCGACGACCAGCGCGACGTGGCCGAGGCTGAAACACGCGCCGGCCAGCGCCGAGAGCCGGGAGTCGCCGTACTCGCTCGTCAGCGACGAGATGCCGGCGACGTGGTCGGGTTCGACGGCGTGGGTCACCCCGAGCAGCCCCGCGGTAGTCAGCGCGGCGACGACTGTGGAAGCCATCGTCGGCAAGTCGGCGGTCACCGCCCTGAAGCTTTTCGTTTCGGCGACCAGATTACGGCAGGTAGCCGTCAGAAACCTACCACTTGAACGGTGCAGCCTGTCACCCCGAGCCGGGTTCCATGACCGAACAGGCGTCTGCCGGTTCTCTACTTCAATCTACCGTGCTCGTGCGGGCCCGCCGCGGTTTCAGGTCGACTATTTGATACTACCTGTCGCATCTCAGCGTGCAATGGCAACCGACACTTCTACGTCGACCGACACCGGCGTCCGCCTCGCGGACTGGCAGGCGGGCGTCGTCGGTGGTATCGCCGGGGCGGCCGTGATGGCCGTCCTCATCTCGGTCATGAACGCAGCCGTGCTGGCCGGGGCGATTCCGGCGATGTACGGCCTCTCGGGCGGCATCGCGGGCTGGGCCGTCCACCTCTCGCACGGCGCCGTCCTGGGGGTCGTCTTCGCCGCTATCGTCCGGGCGGTCGGCGAGGACCGCTCCGCCGGCACCGTCGTCGGGCTGGGCCTCCTCTGGGGCGTGGTCCTGTGGGTCGGTCTCGCGGCGCTGGTGATGCCCATCTGGCTCTCGGCCGTCGGCTTCCCGATGGCCCCGCCCGTCCCGAACTTCGCCCCGCCGAGCCTGCTGTGGCACGCCGTCTACGGCGGCGTGCTGGGCGTCGCGTACGCCGCGCTCCGCTGAGCGCGCTCGGTCCGACTCCCGTCACCGTGCCGCGTCGACGGTCGGGAGTTCGACGACGGCGACGGCACCCTGGTCCCCGTCGCTGCGGTCCTCGAACCAGACGTCGCCACCGTAGCGGTCGACCATCACGCGCACGAAGTAGAGCCCGAAGCCGATGGAACCGGAGGTCTCGGAGGTCACCGCCTCCTCGAAGATGGTCTCTTTCATGTCGTCGTCGATACCGGGACCGTTGTCGGCGATTCTGCAGGTCACGGTCTCCCCGTCGGCGTCCGCGGCGACCTCGATGACGGGGTGCTCGCTGTCGTTGTGCTCGACCGCGTTCCGGAAGAGGTTCTCCACGACCGACCCGAGCAGGCTGTCGGCCCGGACGGCCGGAATCGACCCGGTGTCCACCGTGACGGTCAGTTCGTCGTGTCCCTGTCGGAACTTCGCGGCCTTCTCGGCCAGGACCGATTCCAGGTCGACCGCCTCGAGGTCGCCGTCCGCGTCGCCGGTGACGGTCTGGGTCACCGACCGCACCTCTCTGGCCATCCTGGCGAGGTCATCCGTCCACTCGTCGATAGTCCGCACGCGGTCGGCGGCCTCGCCCTCGACCTCGTCTTCGAGTCGGTCGACGTGTCCCTGGACGACCATCAGCCCGTTGAGCAGGTCGTGTCGAAGGGCGCTGTTGAAGAATCGGAGCTGCTCGGACCGTGTCTCCAGCAGCTCCCGGCTCTCCCGGAGCTGGCGCTCTTTCTCGACTCTGTCGAGTGCGTTCTCCGTCGTCGTGGCGAGCGTGCTGGCGAAGCGCCGGTCGTCGTCGCTGAACCCGCCGTGGTCCTGACCCGCGCTGATTCCCAGCACGCCATGCTCCCCGAGCGGATACAGCAACGACCCGCCGATTTCGACGGGCAGTTCCTCGTCGTCGGGTACATCTATCGGGTCACCCAGCATCGGTTCGCCCGACTCGAACACCTGCCAGACATCGTTGTCCCCGGGTTCGACGACCTGGGAGACGTCCGAGTCGAGTTTCTCGAAGGCTGTTGCCAGCGTATCTGCGAACACCGCGGGCCGCAGTACGTCTGCCTCGGCGTCGTACACCATCGCACCCGAGTAGGGGTAATCGAGGAGTTCGTCAGCGGCCTCTACTGCGATTTCGAGCACTTCGTCGGTGGTATCGGCGCCGAGGAACTGCTGGGAGACCGACTGGAGGCTCGTGAGCGTTCGCTCGCGCTGTTTCTGGAGCGTGACGTCCCGAAGCACCACGACGCTCCCCTGTTCGCGGTCGTACTGGTCGCGAATCGACGTGCTGTTGAGGTCGTATATCTCCGCCGTGCCCCCGTCAGTTCGGCTCACCTCGTCTCTGGGTACGTACTCCTGACCGTCTGCTACGGCGTCTAGCAGCCCCGGGAGGAACTGGTCTATCTGCTCGCCGACTGGCGTCCCCCCGTCGAGGAGCTCGGTAGCGGCCGGGTTTGCGTCGATGAGCTGTGCCGACTCGTCGAGAACCAAGACAGGGTCGGCCATCTCCTCAAGGACGATATCGGGCGCGAGCGGTTCGACGCTGAGGAACTCGTACTGAAAGAGCGCCAGCGCGATGAGGAGGACCTCGACGGTGAAAAACACGGACGTGAGATTCAGGCCTGGATGCGGACTGAGCCCGGCCTCGAAGGCGACATTGCCGGCGATGGTAAAGAGCACCGCCACCAGTATGACCGCGGTCTGGCCCCGGTAGATGTTCCGTGAGGAGATAAGGAACTTACCGAGCAATGCGACCGAGACGAGGACGAGCGGGTACGTAAAAAAGAGCGTCAAGAGAGTGAGTATCGTCTGTGACTCCACGACCGGCAGCGTGAGTCCGTCGACCGTCTGGGCCGTAACATCCGAGAGTACGAGCGGCTCGAGTATCGCCACCGCCCCGATGACGACGTAAACGGCCACGAGCGCCCGTCGTCGGCGACGGGTGGCCCACTCCTCGTGACCGGTGTAGACGAGCGTAAACAGCAGAAAGTACGGTGGGGCGAGCGAGAGCAGACCGAGCGAGGCGGCCAGCAAGACCGACGAGAGCGGCGGCTGTGGGGCGACCACGGTCCCGGCCGCACAGAGCCCCGCAAGCCCCGGCGGGATGGCCATCATCGACAGCGGCTTCGACGCCGGATGGTCACGCTGGCGGGCGACGTAGCCGACACTGAGCCCGACCAGTCCGCCGAGAAGCAACACGCCACCGACCACCAGGCTGGCTGTCAGCTCCATTTACGAACCATCTGTCGAGTAGTGAGGTGTATCTTCCGGCCAAGTATCAAACGGGAAAATCGCAGACACCGGGACTCTTGACCCGCCCGGCCGACCAACCGATATGGACGTCGTCTCTCTCACCGAGGACCTCGTCGCGATTCCGAGCCACCGCGGCCCCGACAGTGACGAGACCGCTGCTGGCGAGTTCGTCGCCGACTGGCTCCGCGAGCACACCGACGCCGTTGTCTCCCACGACGACCACGGCAACGTCATCGCCCGCAAGGGGTCGGGCGGGGAGTCGCTCGCGCTGGTGGGCCACCACGACGTGGTCCCGCCGGACGACTCGCAGGTCGACGAGGATGGTGAGTACGTGGTCGAGCGCCGCGACGGACGGCTCTACGGCCGCGGCACCGCCGACATGAAGGGGTCGCTCGCGGCGGCGATGCTGGCCTTTACCACCGCCGACCCTGCCGACGGGGAACTCGTGTTCGCCTCCTTTGCCGGCGAGGAACAGGGCGGCGAGGGGTGCCGGGCCGCCATCGAGGACGGGTTCGAGACCGACTACGCCGTCGTCGTGGAGGGGTCGACGGGCTACTCCGCGCCGGGGGTGACGGACGTCGCCGTCGCGCACAAGGGCCGCCGCGGGTCGACCGTCGTCGCCGAGGGCGAGGCGGCTCACGCCAGCGAGGTCGACGCCGGCGAGAACGCCATCTACCGGGCGACCGACGCGGTCGACGTGGTCAGGGACCTCGAATTCCCGACCGCCGAGGTGCTGGGTCACGAGCTCCAGGGGAGCGTCGCGGTCACGGAAATCGACGGCGGCTCGGCCTGGAACGTCGTCCCCGAACGCTGCGAGGCGACCGTCGACGAGCGGACGGTGCCGGGCGAGCGCGCCCCCCTGGAGCGCGTCGAGGACATCGCGGGCGTCTCCTGGCGCGTCGACCAGGACCTCCCGCCGATGGCCTGTGGCGACGCCGATTTCGCCGATAGGGTGCTTTCCGCCGCCGCTGCGGCCCAGGACGTCGACCCCGGACACGTCGTCAAGCCACACGCGACCGACGCCGGCTGGCTCGCCGCCGCTGGCGCCGACTGTGTCGTCGTCGGGGCCGCCGAACCCGGCGAGGCCCACACCGCGACCGAAAGCGTCTCGATCGACGTGCTGGAACGGTGCCGGCGCATCTACGACAGCGTGGTCGCGTCGTGGCTGGGATGACCGCCCCGGTATAAATGGTTCGGGGCCGACATTATTTCCGTCGGCTCTACGCAGTTTCCCGTGTATGCGTTCGCCGGACACCACACGCTCGCCAGTCACTCGTCGGGCCGTCCTCGGCAGCACGGCCGCCGTCGCCGCCGGGCTCGTCGGCGCGACCGGGACAGCCGCCCAGTCCCCGGCCGCGACGGTCATGACCCAGAACGCGTATCTCGGCTTCGACGTCGCCGAGCTGTTGCGGGCGGACTCACTGGCCGAGGTACGCGAGATTGCCGGCGACTTTCTCGCGGGTATCGAGCCAGAGCTGTACGCGGCCCGCGCCGACAGCATCGCCGCGGCGGTCGAGACCGCCGACGCGGACGTGGTGGCCCTGCAGGAAGCGGTGTTGCTCCGACGGCAGGACCCGGTCGATTACGGCACAGATTCGAGCGCGGCGGCCGGCGAGGTGGTGGTCGACCTGCTCGACCGGATTCGGACGGCACTGGCCCAGCGGGGGCTCGACTACACCGTCGCCGCCGAGTCGGTGGCCAACGACTTCGAACTGCCCGCCGAGACCGACGACGGCCCGGTCGTTCTCCGTATTACCGACCGTGACGTCCTCCTCGTCCGGAGCGACCTCGACACCGCCGACCCGGTGACGGCGACCTACGACGCCGCGCTGGAACTCCCGATACCCGAGAGCGACCGGACCGTACCCATCACTCGCGGCTACAGCGCGGCCGACGTGACCGTCGGCGGCGTCGACGTCCGGGTCGTCTCGACCCATCTGTCGTCGGCCTCGGCGCAGTACCGGCGACAGCAGGCACAGGAACTGCTCGACGCGCTCCCCGAGGCGGGGCCGGTGGTCGTCTGTGGTGACCTCAACAGCGCGCCCGGCGAGGCGGCCTACGACCTGCTGACACGCTCGCTGACCGACCCCTACCCCGAGCTCCGGCCCGACGCGAACGGCGCCACCTGCTGTCAGGCCAAGGACCTGCGCAACGACGAGTCACTGCTTTCCCGACGCATCGACACGGTGCTGTACCGCGGCTCGGTCGCGCCGACGGCCATCCACCGCGTCGGCGACCAGCCCGGGGACCGCACCGCGGTCGAGGTCGACGGCGAGACGCTCCGCGTCTGGCCCTCGGACCACGCGGGCGTGGTCGGCACGTTCGAACTCTCTTCGGAGCCGTCCGCGGCGACGCCCTCCCGGGCGCAGTCCGCTCCCACTGGGACTGCCACGACAGCGTCGGGCTCGCCCGCCTCAGGCGCGTCGGGGCCCGGTTTTGGTGCTTCTTCGGCGCTTCTCGGGCTGGTGATTGGCGCCGGCGCGTGGCTTCGTCGGCGGAGCGAGTGACCGTTGCGGCTCGGCGTTCCGCCGGCAACGCGTCTGTGACATCCTCCGCGCCGTAAACGGCGCGGCTTCCCACGCATGTGGAATACCAGCTAAGTGCGATTATCGCTGGTAGAGGGTTCCGACCCGTGGAACGCCGAGAGAGTCATTTGCGAGTGTTTCTCGCTCATCTCACGGTGTCGTTCGAAAGACGCGTTGCGTCTTTCGTGATCACGAGACGGCTTCGCCGTCTCGAACGAGGTCGTGGTGCTGTCACAGGCACTCCCACCCCGCGGCGAGTCACTGCCTGCCGGTTTCAGCGGCACGCTCTCTCCCCACGGGTCAGCCCGTCGTGCAACGTTAATTGCGCCGTTTATGTCGCCCTGAAACTCCGTGACGCGGCACTCGTCATTGGTACACCGAAATGTGCCTTGTGTGGCCCTGTTTCCGATGTAGCCGCAGGCGTGGCACGTCTGACTGGTGTACTCCGGTCGGACGTACTCAACGGGGATACCAGCCTCCCGTGCTTTGTCCTTGACGCGGTTCTGTAACCGAGCAAACGCCCACGCATGGAGCCGCCGGTTCATGTAAGAACCGTAGTCCATCTCCTCACGGATGTAGGTCAGATTCTCCATCACGATTACCGGCTTCTCGAAACCACGGGCGTACTCAACGGCCTGTCGAGACGCTTTCTCGACAATATCCGTGAGTGCGTTCTGGTAGTGGTCGAATCGCTCGTTAATCCGCCACTCGGCGGCGTCACGCTCTTGGAGTCTTTTCAGGGTCGTGTGCATCTCTTTGCGGAGATGCTTCGCACGGCTCCCGTCACACACGAACGGGCCAGTTGGTGAACCGTCCTTGAGGGCACAGCCCGTTATCAGGGCAGTTTCACCAATATCCAGACCGATGTGTGTCACGTCGTCGCCGTCTATCGCGTAGTCGGGTTCTTCGACCGGAAATTCGACAGTGACGTGTAGCGTCCACGATGTGCGATTGCGTTGCAGGCGGAGTTGGCCCGCCGAAGCGTCCCCGTCCACGAGGTCGTGCCACAGTCCCTCTTGTTCGGGGTTGATACGAAGCGGTATCCAGAAATTCGTTCCGCGACCGGGCTGGGGTGCCCACCATGTAAACTCGTATTCTCGCGCCGGAGAGTGATCAAACTCGGCGGCTTGATTGGTGAGCCGAACCGGGTGGTCGTCGTCTAACTCTTGAGCGCCGTAGGCGCCGTGCAGTTGTGGAACGTAGTTGCAGAGGGCCGCTTTTGCCTGATACGGCAGGTCGTAAGGCGTCACCACTTCGCTAGTTGCGCTCATCGTGTCGCACCCGGCGTCAAACGCCTCGTGTAGCCCCTCACGGTAGGTTTCGAGCAGATCACACAGTTTCCCCTCCTTGTGGGCTGTCGGCGGGGCGAGTGTGGCTTCGAGCGTCTTAGTCGCCGTTTCCATCTATCTCTAATCCTTGTTCAATTAGCTCGCGGTAGGCACGCGGATGGCGGAGTACCATTCTTGTGAGCGTACACTTTGACCCGCTCGTGCAGGTCACCACCGCACTTCATATCAGTATCTGTTTGCACAATAATTTATACTTTTCACTCCAATAAATACTTATGTTGGCTATTCAGTTAGGCAACAGTGTGGCTATTGTGGCACGGAGCTCACGCGATTCACTCCCGCCGTAAACGGCGGGATTCTCTAGCGGAACCAAGATAGGCCAGCCAGTCTAACCCCCTGCCATGGCAACGACGACCGAGACGAGCGAGACCTACGAGCAGTTCATAGAGCACGTCCGGCAGCTCCACTACGTCTCCGACGCAGGTAGCGTCCTCCAGTGGGACCAGCAGGTGATGATGCCCGAGGGCGGCACGCCCGCCCGCGCCAAGCAGTCCTCCGCCCTCTCGACGCTGCACCACGACCTGTTGACCGACGACCAGCTCGGCGAGTGGCTGGACGAACTCGACGACGCGGCCCTCGACGCTCAACAGCGTGCCGTCGTCCGCGAGGTCCGCCGGGACCACGAGCGGGCGGTGCGGGTCCCCTCGGACCTCGTCGAGCGCATCTCGGAAGCGTCCTCGAACGCACTGCCGGTCTGGGAGGAGGCCAAGGCCGAGGACGACTTCGAGATGTACGCCGACACGCTCGAAGAGATGGTACAGCTCCGCCGGGAGTACGCCGCCGCCATCGACCCCGACCGGGACCCCTACGAGGTCCTCTTCGAGGAGTACGAGCCGTACCTCGGTATCGACACCGCCGAGCAGATTCTGACGCGTCTGCGCGAGGAACTCGTCCCGCTCATCGACGACATCGCCGACAGCGACGTCACCCTCGCGGACCCCTTCTCGGGAACCTACGACGACGACACCCAGCACGAACTCGTCGAGGACGCCCTCTCCACGCTGGACTATGACTGGGACCACGGCCGACTGGACACCGCGCCCCACCCGTTCTCCACGGGGACGCAGTTCGACGCTCGCGTCACCACCCGCTTCAAGCCGTCGGACCCGATGGACGCCGTCGGCTCGACCGTCCACGAGTTCGGCCACGCTACCTACACGCTCGGACTCCCACAGGAGCAGTACGGCACGCCGCTGGGCGACAACCGGGACCTCTCGGTCCACGAGTCCCAGTCCCGCTTCTGGGAGAACCACGTCGGCCGCTCCCGGCCGTTCTGGGACCACTTTGCTGAGACGGCCAACGACCACCTCGGCACCGACGCCTCGCCCCGCGAGTTCTACGAGGCCGCCAACACCGTCCACCCGGACAACCTGATTCGCGTGGAAGCCGACGAGCTCACCTACCACATGCACATCGTCCTCCGCTTCGAGATAGAGCGGGACCTGATTCGGGGCGACCTCGCCGTCGAGGACGTACCACAGGTCTGGAACGAGAAGATGGAGGAGTACCTCGGTGTGCGCCCCGAGACCGACGCCGAGGGCTGTCTGCAGGACATCCACTGGACCAACGGCGCTATCGGCTACTTCCCGACGTACACGCTCGGCTCGGTGCTCGCCGCCCAGCTGGACCACCACCTCCGGGCCGACGTGGGCGACGTGGACGCGCTGGTTCGTGACGGCGACTTCGATGACATCCACGACTGGCTCACCGAGAACGTCCACCGCCACGGCGCCCGCTACGAGACCGACGACCTGGTGCGGGAAGCCACCGGGGAGTCGTTCACTGCCGACCACTTCCTCGACTACGCCGACGCGAAGTACCGAGAACTCTACGACTGCTGACAATCCCTCGACGGTTCGGTTTTCATATTTGATTCCATTAGGCATGGCCCTTTTTGTGCGCAGTTCCCTTGGCAATCATGTTATGGCCGAATCAGAGCTCGGGAGTCCCGACGTCTCAGCAAGCGCCGACATCGACGACGATATCGACGCCGACATCGAGGACGACATCGCCGAGAACATCGACAAGCGGGCCGGCTACGACCACGAGGTCGCCAGCGAGATACAGACGCTGCTTGCCGAACTGGAGAACTCGTCGGTCGACATCGCGCAGGAGACGGCCGACATCCGCGAGCGGACCGCAGAGCAGTACGAGGGGATGGCCGAAATCGCCAGCGAGGTGTCGAACCTTTCGGCGTCCGTCGAGGAGATCGCCTCCTCCTCGGAGGAGGTCTCGGCGGCCTCTCGCGAGGCCACACAGCTCGCCGAGCGGGGCCAGGACAACGCCGAGGACGTCCACGAGGCGATGGAGGCCATCCAGCAGGCCGCCGACAGCGTCGCCCAGGACGTCCGTACGATTCAACAGAGCGTCCAGGAGATAGACGAAATCGTCGAGGTCATCAACGACATCGCCGACCAGACCAACATGCTGGCGCTGAACGCCTCCATCGAGGCCGCTCGCGCCGGTGAAGCCGGCGAGGGCTTTGCCGTCGTCGCCGACGAGGTCAAATCACTGGCCGAGGAGTCCCAGCAGCAGGCGACCGCCATCGAGCAGATGATAGACGGCATCCAGAACGACACCGAGAACGCCGTCGCGAGCCTCGAACAGAGCAACGCGGAGATAGACGACGGTATCGACACCGTCGAGGAATCGACGGAGATTCTCTCGGATATCGGCGACGCCGTCCGGGAGGTCAACCACGGCATCGAAGAGGTCGCGACCGCCACTGACCAGCAGGCCGCCTCAACCGAGGAAGTGGCGAGTATGGTCGACCAGGCGACCGACGCCGCCGAGGTCATCGCCGACGCGACGGCCGACATCGCCGACGAGGCCGAGGGTCAGACCGGCCAGATAGCCGGTATCAACGGGAAGATGGACGACCTCGTCGCGGACCTCCAGCGGAACAACTAGGCGCTGTCAGCCGCCGGCTTTAGCAACCGATGGCCACCTGCTTCGCGTCACGACAACAGGTCGCGAGCGCGGGCCTGTGCCCGCGCCTGATACAGCCCCACCCCCCCGACCAGGGCGACAGC
>SDGW01000549.1_pt1 | contig 18350 bp, 17 predicted proteins | sample 2873831 | NCBI WGS metagenome assembly SDGW01 (sample SAMN08132700, study PRJNA421101) | hypersaline lake metagenome | isolation source: celular fraction 0.22 microns magnesium sulfate-rich crust from ephemeral... | place: Spain: Penahueca Lagoon, Toledo | collected 2011-07
AGCGAGAGCACCGCGTCGGCAGCGCCGCCCGCATCGGTCAGGACGACGGCTCCCAGCAGCACGACCACACCGCCAAGGTACGCCAGTGTCGCACCGATGCCGTACGCTCGCAGTTCCGATGCCAGCCCGGGCTCGGTCTTGGCTGCGAGGAACGCCGCCCCCGTGACTATCGAGACGGCGACTAGGCCGACGCCAGTCAACGCCACCGGTAGCGTCGCCCCGCCGAACAGCCAGCGACCCGCGAGCATCCCCAACAGGAGCGGCGAGAACACGCTCCCGCCGATGAACGCGTAGTCTGTGTAGCGCTTCCAGCGCTCGTCGTCGCGCTGCTCGCGGAGTTCCGGACCGAGGCCGCGGAACACCAACGCGACGACGAACCCGAGCGCGAGCAGATAGTTGTCCGCCAGCAGGCGCGAGTACACGCGTGGGAACGCCGCTAGCAGCATCGTCCCGAAGGCGACGATCCACACCTCGTTCGCATCCCAGACCGGTCCGAACGCCGCCAGGAACGTCTCCCGCTCGCGTTCGTCCGTCCGGGTCGCGTAAAGCATCCCGATACCGAAATCGAACCCGTCGAGGACGACGTACATCCCCAGTGCGAACAGGACGGCGCCGAACCATATCTCCGGCAGCGACTCGACGAGGTAGGCGTCGACGGGCAACAGCGGGTCAGTCATCGTCGCTCACCTCCGGAATCGGACCGTGCCAGCGGCCCTCACTCGACTCCTGGACGCCGAGCGACTGGAGCTCCTCCCGGACTAGCCACTTCAAGATGTACAGGGCTGTCAGCACCAACCCGACGTAGACGACGACGAACCCGACTAGGGTCAGTGTCGCCTCCGTCCCAGTGAGCGTTGAGGAGACCGCCTCGCTGGTCCTGAGTTCGTTCTGGATGACCCACGGCTGGCGGCCGATCTCGGTGACGTACCAGCCGGTAAGCAACGCAGCGTAGCCGAGTGGCGATACGGCGATCACCGCCTTCAGGTAGCGTGTGCTGTCGGACAGCCGCCCACGGTACATGAGGTAACCGCCCCACAGTGCCAACCCAATGAACAGGAACCCGAGCCCGACCATGAAGCGGAACGACCAGAACACGAGTGCTACCGGCGGGTTCTCCTCGTACTCGTTCAGTCCAATGACCTCGGCGTCGAAGTCTCCGCCACTGGCGAGGAACGACCCGACTGCGGGAAGGCTCACGGTGACAAGGTTCTCGGCTCGCGGGTCGGTGAGTGCCTCAGGTGACTTCGGAAACGCGAGCAGGTGTAGGTCGGCCTGCCCGGTCTCGTAGTGAGCCTCCATTGCGGCAAACTTCTGTGGCTGTGTGTCCTCGACGTGGCGGCCATAGGCGTCGCCGTGGACCGCTTGGAACGGTGCGGAGATGATCAGGAGTACGACAGCCAGCTTGAGTGCGGTGTTCCAGGCTTCAGTGTCGGGCTTTTTCCAGACGATGTACGCCGAGACGCCCGCGACCAGCAGTGCAACCGAGATCACCGACGCGTTCATCATATGGACGTACATCCAGGGCATTCGCGGGGTGAGGAACGCGGCGAACGGGTCGGTTAGTTTGGCGATCTCCATCCCGTTGCGGGTGACCATCTCGTAGCCCCGTGGGGTCTGCATCCAAGCGTTGACGATCAGAATCCAGAACCCCGACAGCCAGGCGCCGAAGCCGACGAGTACCGACGATATGAGGTATGTCCGGTCCGCAACGCGGTCGCGGCCGTAGAGCAATACGCCGAGGAAGACGGCCTCTAAGAAGAACGCCATCTTTGCTTCGAAGGCTAGCGGGCCGCCGATCAACTCACCGGCTACCTCGGCGAACTGTGGGAAGTTTGTGCCGAACTGGAAGCTCATCGGAATCCCGGTGACTGTCCCCATCACGAAGCCGGCAGCGAAAACCTTCACCCAGAACGAGCGCAATCGCGCATACCGCTGGTCGTTCGTCCGCACGTCTTTCCAAGTAAAGTAGATAATAAACGGTGCGAGCCCGATCGAAAGGGACGCGAAGATGATGTGAACGGAGATCGTCCATCCGAACTGCATGCGACTCGCGAGTTCTGGAGAGAGGAACTCCACCCATGTTGGGTTGATGGCACTCAGTAGTGTGATTGGACCCATTCAGCTTACGCTACGGCACAATCGCTTATGAATACTCCCACGATCCCCACTTTGGAGCATTCGCCACAACAGTCTTGTATTATTGGTACCGTATTCTTTATGGATCTCAATCGCCGCATCAGTATACGATTACTGATAAATATAGTTGACCGGTCCCAGCGGCGGTCATCACAACGCCCGCGAACCGCTTGAGCCATCCGGCGTGGGCCATTACGCGATTTGCGTTACTGATGATGCCCACTCCAGTTGTGGCGGTTGTTGCAGCCATTAGTACAGCAACGATGCCGGCGTAGACTCCTACTACGAGCATCGCTGCTTCGGTCGGGAGGGGGATGGCCCGGGCCACGACTGCCAGGAAGACTGGAGCGACGCATCCGGCACCAGCCAGTGCGTATCCCGCGCCAAAAAGACCGAAGCCGAGAATACTTGATCGGCGCTTTGGAAGTGATAACGACAGTGACGGAGCGCGGTCGAATGCGACGAGTAATCCGAAGACGATGAGCAATCCACCGACTAGCGTCTCGAAAATGGTGATACCTGACAATGCCTCGTGGCCGACCCATGCCGTTGCCCCACCCAGCAACGCAAACGTCGCAAGTACGCCCAACGCGGCTGCCACTCCCCGAATCCCGGCGCCTGTGACAGAGGCGCTTTCGGTGTCAGTAGAGTTCACGTAGAAGCCAACGTAGCCCGGCAGCAGGGGGTAGGCACACGGTAAACTACCCCACCCTACTTCGCTCGGGGGCAATGGCCCCGCTCGCTCGTTGAGGGAGGGGCTTTCGCGTGGACTTCCGTTCTACGCCTCGGATGAGGCGGGAAGGTTGTACTCTCCACTCACGTTCAGCGTCCCGCGATTCAAGCGCACGTCTACGGGTGCGCCTCCGTCGTCTGCGTTTTGCCGACGCCGGAGATACTGCAAACCGATGTTCTTCGCCGCGTTGTAGTCAGCGTGGTTCTGATATCCGCAATCCAGACACGCGAACTCCTCGCCGTGGCGGTTGTCGTCGTGGGTGAATCCACAGGTCGAACACCGCTTTGACGTATTCCGTGGGTCCACTTGGACGGCTTCGACGCCCTGTTCTGTGGCTTTGTATTCGACGTACTTGTAGAGGCGGCGGAACGCCCACTGATGGTGCCACGACGCCGCTGGCACGTTCTCACGAATGTCGGTCAAGTCCTCGAACACGATATGCGAACAGTCGTGGGAGCGGGCTTCAGTCACGAGTTCGTTGGCGACACGGTGCAGGAATATTTCAAAGCGTCCGGCCTCTTTGCGTTCGACACCTGCTATCGCGTCGTGTGCCGCCCGTGTCCCGCACTGTTGGAGGTCGCCACGCCGCGTTTCGTACTCCCGTTTCCAGTGGGTGAACTCGTCTGCCGACCAGAACCGTCCGGTTGAAGCGACCGCGAGTTGGTTTACACCAAGGTCCACACCGAGGACTGTTCTGTGCCCGGTCGTGGAGTCGGTGTCGTCGTCCGCTTTGAGCATCGACGCATGAAGATACCAGTCGCCGTCACGTCGATGGAGAGTTGCCCGCCGAAACTCGTAGTTCTCGTTGGCGACGTACTTCGTCGGCGGTACGTCGGTATCGTCGGGAAGACTATAGTCGCACTCAATACGCCCTTCTACGGTTGACAGGGAAACGTGGTCACGGTGGAACGTGGCACTTCGCTTATCGTAGACGGCGGTATCCGCCGTGAACGTCGGACGAGACGTATCTTGGTCGTTCTTGAGGCGTTCAACGCCGCTCTTGACGGCTTCGACAGCTTGGCGAATCCCCTTCTGAACGAGATTCGCGGTCAACCCCGTGTCCTCGCGGAGCGGGTCGTACAGTGCACCTTCGGCCTTGGCTTTCGATGTAACGTGGTAGCCATCGTCGCCGTGCCAGCACCACTTGCTCGCGGTGTTAGCGCAGTATTTGAACTGCTCGACAGTCTCCCGAAGGTGTGCATCCGCGCCTTCGGGCGTGTCGAGCTTGATGACGGCGGTGCGACGGTACTCCACGATAGCCTCACATATATACGTGTGGTTACTTAATAATCAGGGGTTAGAGGGCACCAGTCTGGTGGCTGGTTAATACTGGGTTGGCTTCCTCCCCACCGTACTCGCTCGTGCTTCCGCCGAGTCCGGAAGCCCAGCGCTCCTTGAGGGTGGGGCCTCCGCCTTGATTTAGGTGAGCGCGAACGAGACATTTGTTAGAAGCGTCTCGCTGATCATGCGGACTTCCCACAGTTTCGGAGGATAGATTTGATGCGTGACTTCTATTCGGAATAGTATTCACTAACATATAATCAGTCACCCGACGCAAAAACGGCTGAATCATAGCTCTAAGCCTCCGATCGCTGTACTACTAACTAACCACTGCCAAGGGTCTACCCTGTATCTTTATCCTCATAAGCGTCGATCATTCGATAGAGCTGCCAGCAGTACAGGTCAAGTACCAGTCAAATGAGACCGACCAATGTCCCAATCACAGACAGCAATCGATACTATCGCTGGTCACGACCAGCCCACCACGCACTCTCGACGTACTGTACTTCGCGGTCTCGCAACCACGGGTTCCGCGGCGTTCGCTCTCCAGCATGGATCCGGCAGCGCGAGTGCGACTGAACCCACCCAGCAGGGACCGTCCAACGGACCGCTCTCCGACCCGGAGTCCTTCGAGACGTTCCTCGACGGCGTGATGAACGCCCAGCTCGAGGCCCACAACATCCCCGGTGCAACGGTAGCAGTCGTCGACGGTGATTCGACGTTCACGAAGGGATACGGTGTCCGAGACGTCCGGACCGATGCGCCAGTTGAGGCAGGCGATACGCTCTTTCGCATCGGATCGACGTCGAAACTCTTCACGTGGACAGCAGTCATGCAGAGAGTCGAGGCTGGCCGGCTCGATCTTGAGACTGACGTGAACGACTACCTCGACGATGTCACGATACCAGACACGTACGACCAGCCCATCACGCTCGACCACCTGGCGACGCATACTGCAGGATTCGAGGAACGCGCTCGTGGAACGTTTGTCCTGACCGAAGCGGATCTGCGCCCGCTCTCGACGATGCTCCAGAACGAACGACCGGCGAGAGTCCGGCCGCCGGGTGAGTTCACTGCCTACTCGAACTACGGGGCTGCGCTCGCCGGCCATATCGCCGCCACGACTGCCGACTCGTCGTTCGGTGAGTACATCGAGGCGGAGATCTTCGAACCGCTGGGGATGGATCAGAGCACGTTCGACCAGCCTGTTCCCGATGCTATCGGCGGGACACTCTCGAAGGGGTACACGACACCGAACAGTCGGTACCGGGAAGGCGATTTCGAGTACGTCGGGATGCCGCCAGCTGGATCGATGACCACGACGGCGACCGACATGGCACGGTTCATCCGTGCCCATCTTCAGGGCGGTGGAACCGACCAGGGACGTATTCTGGAATCCGATTCAACAGCGACGATGCACGAGCGGCGGTTCGGCAACGACGACAGACTGAACGGGATGTGCTTCGGGTTCTACGAACTGAGTCGGAAGGATGTACGTATTGTGGGACACGCCGGCGACACCGAGCAGTTCCACAGCTTGGTGGCCCTACTCCCGGACCACGGTGTCGGGATTTTCGTCTCGTACAACAGCCCGGGCGGTATCGAAGCCAGAGACGAACTGCTCGACGCACTGATCGAGGAGTACTATCCAAGCGAGGCGACCACCCCCGAACCCGATGGCGAGCTGAACAGGGCAAGCGACGTGACCGGCACGTATCGCACACTCAGGTCTCCCTACACCACGTCGGAGAAACTGTTGAGCGTGCAGTCGAACGTCTCTGTCTCCGTCGATGACCGGGGCCGACTCGTCACGACCGGCCCCGGTGGGTCGACACGGTGGGTCGAGGTGGACGACCTGTATTTCGAAGCGGTCGATGGGTCGGACGCGCTTGCCTTCGGGGAGACCGACGGCGAGATAACACACCTGTTCTTCGACAGCAGGCCTCCTTCAGCGTATGAACGACTCGGAGCCTTCGAGCAACCGTCCACGCATGCGGCTATCGCCGGCCTGAGCATCCTGGTGTTTCTTGGAGCCATCCTCGGATGGACGGCGACCGGCCTCTGGCGGTGGTACCGTGGTGAGACGCGAGAACGGCCGTCCTCCCCACTGCGGCACACTCGTCGGGTCGCTGGACTCGCAGCGGTGAGCTATCTGGTGTCCGTGATCGGACTGGCCGCCGTGGTGTTGAGCGATCCACAGGCGGCCCTTCTCGGAGACCCACTGCCGTTACAGGTCGTCCTGCTGGGTCCGCCCGTGGGAGCACTCGCGAGTGTCGCGACGCTCGTCCTTTCCGGGATAGCTTGGCGGCTCGGGACCTGGCGTCGCCTGACGCGAATCCAGTATACCGTGGTCAGTGTCGCAGGTGTCGTCTTTGCGCTCGTGCTCGCCTACTGGAATCTCCTGTGGTATCAGATGTAGCGGCCTACAGTTCTGGCTTTACACTTCTGGGAGTAGACAGCGAGACACGAACTGGAGCGTCGATACCAAAATCACTCGGACGTCAATGCTCTAACTCCGCCAATTACCAGTCTATCGAGCGAATGAGCTGCGGCGCTGTATGAGAGGAAGAACACGACCATCACGAATAGTTCGACGAGATCGAACGCGACGACATCCACGGTGGCGACGACGGGAATCAGTGATAACAAGCCCTCGACCGCACGGTCAAAAGTTATCGTGGCGACGGCAGTGCCGGCGACCAACGCCAAGAGATCTCCCGTTGTTCGCAGCGACGGTGGAGTGACGTGCGACCACACGCGTAGTCGGTAGTCGTCGTACGTACCGACGCCGAGCGCAGCGAGTTGACGCCTAACTTGATCGATTGCGGTCACCACAAGCACGAACCACAGTGCGGTCGCGAGCCCGAATCGGACGAACGAAGGCGACAGATTGAGAACCGTCTCGCTGAACACTGAGACGACAGCTGGGGTCACGCGGTCTAAGAGGACGTAGAACAAGAGATATCCAAGGCCTGCCTCTATCGGTCCGTACGCCGGGAACTGGATCTCCTCCTTGTCAACACGACGAGCTTTGCCTGTGACAGACATGAGTATGCGTGACCTATGGCGGTGAGCGTCTTCATCTAAAACATTTGCTGACGATGGGGGTATTACTCGACTTACGGTTGTACGAGTTTGACAGGCACCTGTTTTGACTACGCATCCGCTACCCCGTTAAAGATGCCCCTTGACACGGAAATTTTCTCGTCGGTGGCATTAGATACCTGAGCAGCGATATTGGGTATCTCCGAAGGAGAACATATCTTCCCCGATGACGGTAATTGGAGTGAAGGCTGGTACGTCTTGTACCACGTGAGGCGCATCATCTTTTTAGATAACCGAGTTGAAATGAGCGATATGCCTCTATCATTCGGGACGCCGAAGCGCCGGGGCGTCGTGATCGTCCTCGTAATGGTGATCCTCCTTTCGACGGTGACAGGTGTCGTGGCAGCGCAGTCCGTTCAGGGGGCTTCGGGAACGATTGTCGTCGAGGAGGGCGAGACAGTCTCCAGCGTCGACGCACTCGCGGGGAGCATCGTGGTCCGGGGAACTGTCACGGGTGATGTCTCCGGAGCAGCCGGGACGATTCACGTCGCCGAGGGCGGGCGTGTCGGGGGTTCGATTTCCGGCGCCGCCGGAGATGTCCGAATCGAAGGTGAAGTTGGCGGTGACGTCAGTGCCGGCAGCGGAAACGTCCAGATGACCGAGACCGCCACGATCGGCGGCAATGTCAATGTCGGCGCGGAATACGTCCGCATAGATAGCCAGATTGACGGCGATGTCCGTATCGGCGCTGAGACGATCGTGCTTGGACCGAACGCAGATATCGGTGGCGAGTTCCGCTACGACGCCGCCAAGTTCACCCAGGACCCCGCGGCGACGGTCGCAGGCGGCGTCGTGGAGGATCCGAACCTCCGGGGCAACGTCGGTACCTTCACGCTCCCCAACTGGGTAACATGGGGATACGGCCTCCTCGCAAATCTCCTGCTTGGAGCGATTCTACTCGTCCTCTTTCCGGCTTTCTCGGCGAGGCTCGCGGGGCGCGTGTCTGACGAGCCTGCGAAAACCGGCGGGGTTGGATTGCTAACGCTCGTCGGGGGCCCGATTCTCTTGGCGCTGGTCACCATCACGATCATCGGCATTCCTCTCGCCGTCCTCGGCGCAATTGCGTTCGGGCTCTCAATCTGGGTCGGAGTCGTCTACGGCCAGTACGCTGTCGGTGCGTGGGCTCTCCGGCGAGCCGGACGGGACGACCGGTGGCTGGCACTCGTTGCCGGCATCGTCGGGTTCGCCATTCTGGGTGCGATCCCGGTCCTGGGTGGATTCCTTGAACTCGGTGCACTCCTGCTGGGACTGGGTGCACTCGCGTTGGGACTCCGGGACTCGTTTCGCACCCGGCGACGTTCGGGGCCCAGCGATCGACAGACGACGTTCGACGAGTCGTTCGGCGATCAAAGCGCAGAATCGTCCACCGAACGGACGACGGGCGGTCAGTGAGTACGGTAGAACACGAGTTTCACTTCCGAGGTTCGATACAATCAATTGCGATGTTCGGCGAGGTTACTGGCATCCAATCGTCCTCCACGACGACGGGTCAGGTGGTTCACCACGTAGTTTCAGACGAGTATCGCGGTGAGAACGAGGTTTGGGATAGTCACGACCACTAACCCCGGCCAGATACTCTCCGTTCGGTGGGCAGCTGCACCGACTATTACGCCAAGCCCGAAGGCATAAATGAGGAGGTATAGCACGGCCTGAAGCGGTTCAAAGAAGAAGACGGGAATAGACTGGAAGAGAGTGAACACAACCGCCTGGCCGATGACTGCAATGCTCGGTTGCATCCGACGGTTCAGCGTCTGTAGCAACCAGCCACGAAAGAACAGTTCTTCGCTGTACAGAGTGACAAAGCCACTGAACAGGGCCAGTCCGACCCACCCACTCAACCCGTCAAAACGAACTAACCAGGCGAACGTCGGATCTGGCCCTTCTAACGCGAGGACAAGCAGGCGGTCGTAGACGCCGCTCCACGGTTCAACGAGAATGAGTAGAGTGGCATAAGCGATACCTGCAGCTATCGCGGCTCGAAGTCCTTGCCCACAGTCAGGAGTTCGGAATCCAACCCGATCGGTGTCACGATGCCGAACGAGACTGATCAACGGGACGATCAACCAGAACATCTGGAATATCGGCGTCGTCGTCCGCAGCATTAGCGGAGTAATCACCAGTGCAGCGAGCGCGAGTCCTGTCCAGAGGAGCGCAATGGCGACCCGATGCCGCGATAATAGAGGCACCGATGTCTCCGACCCACCAATTGATGCCATATACTACAGATCATACCTCACTCGTAAACCAACTGGCGGGGGCTGATCATATTCAGCCACGCATTCTACCGACACAGTCAACGTTTTCTGAGTTCAGTCAGGGCGATACTCACATACAGTAACCCGATGAGGCGAGTTCCGGGGTATACCCACGATTTCCATTCACAGGTGGCGGCGTCAGTGTACGCAATCTCGGCTCCGTAGTCAACGTATGCACGTGGGTACAGCAGCGCGAGAATTCCGATAACGCCGAGGAATTTCTTGAATCGTGAATACGACGTATCGCTTCGCCACATCAGTACGAGGAAGACAAGCCCTTCGAGTCGTGCACCGGGAACCATCCATGACTTCAACTCACACTCGTCTGGATTATCCAGCGCGATTTCCTCGGCGGCATCGATCAGCGTCTCCGGCCACAGGGCTTCGACGATCGTTATCGGCGTCAGGATTTTGCGGAGCATATGCAGAGGTAAGAGCCCCCGTTAGATGAACGTATTCTCTGTCTTTATCGCGTTATGAATAACTATGCCATGGAATTTTGAGGAGTGTATACGTACGGGCAATATGGAAACTCCTTCTCGTTCGATATCCGATTCGAGAGATTCGGCCAATAACGGGGCAATTGCCATCCAGACCACAGGACTGACAAAACGATATGGGAAGGACGTTCTCGCCGTTGATGATCTTGATCTAACAGTTTACGAAGGCGAGATATTCGGCTTTCTCGGGCCGAATGGTGCCGGAAAGTCCACGACGATTGACGTGATTATGGACTACGTCCGCCCATCGGCCGGGAGTGCGACTGTCCTCGGATACGACGCCCAGAATGAGACGCGGGAAATCCACAAGCGAGTCGGCATTCTTCCAGACGGATACGGACTCTACGATCGCCTCACTGGTCGCAAACATCTGGAATACGCGATTGCGTTGAAACAATCCGTCGATACTGTCGACAAACTCCTCGATCGAGTCGGCCTCGATGCTGCAGCTGCTGACCGGGTCGTCGGTGGCTATTCGAAGGGGATGATGCAACGGTTGGCCCTGGCGATTGCTCTCGTCGGTGACCCTGAGCTGCTGATTCTTGATGAGCCGTCGTCAGGGCTCGATCCCAACGGCGTTCGCCTCGTTCGTGAGATCGCTCGAGACCACGCTGCCCGGGGGAAGACCGTCTTCTTCTCCAGTCACATCCTCAGTCAGGTCGAAGCGGTCTGTGATCGCGTCGCGATACTCAATCGTGGCCGACTCGTCGCAATCGATTCCATCGACGGGCTCCGCGATGCACTCGGAACGGGATCGACGATAACGCTCACAGTCGACGCCGTCCCGGATCCGCTAACCCTCGCGGAGCTAGCCGGTGTCTCTGACGTCGCAGTTGATAACCGAACGATCCGAGTGAGTGTGGACGAGGCCACAACGAAAGTCAACGTGATCGACCGCATTCGCGACGATGGCGCTGCAATTCTCGACGTGACGATCGAGGAATCGTCGTTAGAAGACCTTTTCAGCGCCTACACTGGCGATGCACCCCCCACCGTCGAAGCTTCGGAGGTCGAGCAATGACGCTTGCGACGATCTGGCTGACGATTGCTCGCAAGGAATTCTCCGACGCCCTCCGGTCCCGTATGCTCTGGGGAATCGTCGTCATTATCGCCGTCATGACGTCGCTGTCCGCGGGCATTTCACTTCTTATCCCTGATGTCGAAGGTGGTGCCGAGATGGCTATCGGCGGTGCATCCCAGTTTGCGGGACTCCTCGTTCCGATTATGGCGCTGATTGCCGCCTATCTCGCGATTGCCGGCGAACGGGAGTCGGGGAGTTTGAAGGTGATCCTCGGACTCCCGCCGTCGCGGGGTGAGGTGCTCCTCGGGAAGTTTCTCGGCCGATGTGGGGTTGTCGCCATCGGGCTTGTGCTTGGTTTCGCCGTATCAGGCGTGGTCACAGCGGGCCTCTACGGCGGACTACCAGTGGGAGCCTTCATTGGGACGACGGTCTTGACGGTCCTTCTCGGCGTTTCATTCGTCGGCATCGCAATCGGGATTTCGGCCGTAACGGCGACGCGAGCCCGGGCGATGACCCTGGCGATCACTGCATATCTGGGACTGACGCTCCTCTGGGATTTGGCCCCTAACGCAGTTCACTTGCTGATTACTGGCGAGATGCCTGGCGGAGTCGTACCTGCGTGGTTCCTGCTCCTGCAGGGCCTCAGCCCAACTGGGGCGTACAATGCCCTCGTCCAGCGGATGTTGCTCGGTGGCGGTGCTGTAGTGGACGCAAGGATCGGTGGCCCAGCACCCAGTTATCTCGATCCAGCGGTGTTCCTCGGTATCTTGTTCGCCTGGGCTGTCGTCCCGCTGCTCGTCGGGTATCTCAGGTTCCGTCAAGCCGATCTGAGCTAACCGGCCTTGTTGAACCCTTGACCGGTGATCGGTTCCGAGAATCGTGATCAGTGGGCTATAGGTACTCTCCCGTACGATTATACTCGTCCTGCACGTATCAAGTAAGTATGCTTCGAGCTGTCGTCGGCGGCCTCGGGATCGCCACAGTACTGTTTCCGGATAGAATACTCGACGTATTCGAGACCGTCGCTATCGAAAACCCGGACGAAGCTACGACCAAGTCGTGGATCGAGTCAGGGATACGGACAGAAGGAATCGTCGTGACCATCGCCACTCTTGTCGGTGGACGAGCATATGCGAGGATGATGGATCTCACGGGCGTGTTTGGTGCCATCGTCTTCCTGTCCCCGCGTCAGTACCGTCGATTCGCTCTCACGCTTCTATATGAACACCCTGACGAGGTCGCATGGAACCACCGATTTACCGATGGCATACGGATAATCGGAGCACTCTATGTCCTCTTTGCAATCAGGTCGTTCCTCAAACGTCGCTCCAGCACGTGACGACGCCCAAGAACTATGGAAGTTATCAGTTCACTGAAGTAGCAAATCGATGGGTCAATTCGCACGCAGCTGGGTATGCTCCCTGTCTTCGTAATTCCCCGAGAACCTCCACTTGTGAGAACTAACAGTATTGTTTAGCCACTTGCCGTCAAACGTTAATTCGTAACATGAAGCACGAGGAGGCCCGATCAACAATCGAGGAGAGGGTGCGTGAAACCGTCGAGGATCGATCCGATATCCACAACGTCCATCTGCTCGTTCACTCCGGTAGCCGAGATATTCACTGGAATATGGCCTTCGGTCAGACTAATGACCACCCAGCGGATCCCGACCAACCCTATCACGCTGCGAGCGTCGGGAAGACGTTCACCGCAACGCTGGTTGGTATGCTGGCCGAAAACGGACAGCTGAGCTTCGACGATCCAATCACGGAGTATCTCCCTGGCGAACTGCTTGATGGGCTTCATGTGTACAAGGGCATGGAGTACACTGACGACATCCAAATCAGGCATCTGATGGCCCATACGTCGGGCTTGCCACACTTCCATAGCGAAGAGTACGGGATTTTCAGTCGGAAGCCTGAACAATCAGCAGATGGAAAAACGTTCTTCGACGTGATGCTTGCCGATCCGTCTCGCCATTGGGATCCTGAGGAAACGACTGAGTGGGTAAAACAGCACCTGAGTCCTCATTTCCCACCGGAAGGTGGAGTCTATTATTCGGAGGTTGGATACAACCTTCTCGGATTGATTATTGAGGAGGTGACGTCGGACTCGTATGAGGACGCTCTCCACGAGTACATCTTCGATCCGTTGGACATGACTCACTCGTACCTTTCCCAGTTTTCGGAACCGACAGTGGAAAGTGACCACCCGGTGGCGAATTTCTCCATCGGCGACGAAACCTACGATGTCGAAAAATACCGGAGTTTCAGTGCCTGGTATGCCGGTGGACAAACTGTGAACACGACCGAGGATCTCCTCAAATTCCATCGAGCGCTGGTCGACGGTGAGCTTGTGACGGACGAGACGTTGGCGCAAATGAAGCAATGGCAAAAACTGTATATGGGACTCGATTACGGGTACGGAACCGTGCGTCTCCGCCCACTTCCGTTCCTGAAAAAGTATTACTCGTGGGGTGGATTGGGGGCGACCAGCTCGTTCATGTTCTACGCTCCGAGGATAGACGTATATCTTGTCGGCTCATTCAACCAGTGGAAGTACATGACCAACGCGATGCGATTCCTGTTTCGGACGCTTCGGACCGTTTCGAAGGTAGAACGCCTCGAATAAGAAAGGTTACCAATACAGCCATACGTCGAAATACTCTACCCCGGATGTTTATAATCTGCCACGTGACGTGATAGATGCTACACGAGTATTCAGTACGATGGGATCCACTGAAACGGAATTGATACAGGGAAAGACGCTACGCTGGAAGTTGTTTATAATTACACCAAGACTTGCCATAACGGACAGGATTGAAACTCGAAGATCTGGGCAGGGATATTCACTGTGGCCGCGTTTGTGGCTGCTGTCCTCCGGGGAACCTACTCCGGATCGTAACTCGAGAACTCTCGGTCGGTATCGGGATAAGACCCGTCTTTGGTGTCGGAAAGCAGTTCCTCTGGCCGGAAGTCAAATTCGGTCTGCAAGCACGAAACATGTCTGAAAGAGATTCCATTCGGGGTAGAGTGGATTACGGTCGAAACGGTTCCGCGGTCGATACAGGGAAGATCATTGCGTTTGTCGCTCTCGCGTTCGGCATCTCGTGGACTGCAGCAGCAGTGTTGTATCTCGTCGGCGTCGAGTACAACACGATTACGAGCACTGTGCTCGTAGTCGTCTTCTTTATGTGGGCGCCTGCGGTCGCCGCGATAGCAGTTCAGCTCTGGCACGGAGGGCCGGTACGTGCCGGCACCGGCCTCGTCCGTGGGCGGCTCCGCTGGAGTGTGTTGGCGTGGATAGCGCCAATCGCACTTTTAGCCGCAACCATCGGAATCGGGGTAGCACTCCCGGGCGTTTCGTTCACGACGGACTACGGCGCGTTCCTCGCCGAGCAGGGGTTCTCCGAGGAACAGATCGAACAATCACTCGCCATTCTCGAGACGCTCCCGGTTCCGCCATTCGTCCTGTTCGTGGGGCAGGGGCTCGTCGCGGGGTTGACGATCAACGCCGCTGCGGCTCTCGGTGAGGAACTCGGCTGGCGCGGGTTACTGTTAACGGAACTCTCTCCGTTAGGATTTTGGCGGCTCTCCGGCATTACAGGCGTCATCTGGGGCGTCTGGCACGCGCCGATCATCCTCCAGGGCCACAACTTCCCCGAGGCTCCGGTGGCGGGCGTTCTGATGATGACTGTCTGGACAATCGCCGCATCGCCGGTATTCGCGTATCTGACCGTCCGTGCACGATCCGTCCTCGCCGCAACGTTCTTCCACGGCTCGTTCAACGCAGTGGGCTCGTTCTCGCTAGTCTACCTGACTGGTGCCGACAATCTGCTGACTGCCGCCGTCGGGGTAGCCGGCATCGGTGCGGCGGTTTTCGCCGTCGTCGCTTGCGTCGTTCATGACCGGTATCTCGCCGACGAGCAGATCACGACGGGGGAGCCGCTATCGCCGTGGGCATAATCCTGTTCGAACGGGTGTCGTGAAACTCCAAACCGGGCTGTCGGGCAGCGTCCTTGGTCGCCTGATCGGACTTTCTCTCATAACGAGAACATTCGGTAGAATTGGTATCATCTGGCGCACCACGGTGGCGATGGTCTCGACATAAGGAGCACGGCTCAGCGCGAAATACGTGCCATTCATCATACACACGGTGGGAACACTCGTTATTTCAATGGTGAATGATTGGAGTCCAGTCCTGTGAGTCTGCGGTTACCGAACCAGCATGGACGTTCCAATATATCCTCTGAGAGAGCTCAATCCGGTTGACTCACGGTCCACTCTCGTCTTGAGTACCGCGATCTTGTTGGCTAATTTTTAATGTGCTCGTTTGAGAAACACGACCGATGACTCGAAATCTCTCGGGACGACTCACTACTGGCGGTCTCATCGTTGTTATCGGTCTGCTTCTGCTCCTTTCGACGACAGGTCTTCTCGAAATTCGATCCATCTGGGAGTGGGTTCCGCTGCTGTTCGTATTCCTTGGTGTCTGGGCATTGCTTCGAAGTGAGTTCCGGAACCTCGTCGGCCCAGTGATGATCATCGCTATAGCGGGAACGTTCTTCCTTCGCAACGTCGGTATCCTTCCGGATGGGACGATCAGCACCTGGTGGCCGCTGTTTGTCGTTCTGTTTGGACTCTTGATAATGGTCAATCGCTCGCGGCGACGCCAACGCATCCGACTTGAAGGTCATAGCGCTACAGGTGAGTTGACCGCCCAGTAGTTGAGACTGGGACTCTCAATGCATATGGTCCGAAAGTCCAGAGTTCATTCAGGAAACGCGGATTGCGTGACTTCTCAGTGTATCTGCGAATACATCGTCCGGCAAAGTCCCGGTAGTCGCGGCAGGATTTCACAGCATATTTCGGTATGGATTGAATAGTTACATTCTGGGCTTAGTCTCGGCAGTTTCGGGGCAACGTGCCAGAATACTCCGTGGGAGCGACTGCTCTCGAATCGGCTAAAACCCAATAATTTCGACTAGTCACATATGGAAATCAAATCATTCACCGGATTAGCGCCAGACCTCACAATCACCGAACTCTTCCAGCAGTACGGTCTCGCATTCGTGATGGTCGCGAGCTACTTCGGCTCGGGGTCGGTCTTCATCGCGAGTTCCGCCGGGGTCCGCTACGGGTACGGTCTCCTGTGGGCCGTCGTCGGCGCCGTCCTCCTCGGGTTCATGGCACAGGACATGAGCGCCCGACTCGGCATCTTCGGCGAGTCGCTCGCGGCGTTCGCACGGAAGAGACTCGGCTCGACCGTCGCGACCATCCTGATGGTTCTGCTGGCGGTCGGCTGTATCGCGTGGACCCTCGAACTCACAGCGGCCGTCGGGAAGGGGGTCGTCGTCCTCCTCGGTCTCCACGGAATCGGCTGGCATCCGTTCGCCTACCTGACCGGACTGACAGCCATGGTCATCGGTATCCTCGGCTACGACATGGTTGAGAAGGTGATGGTCACGATGATGTTCGGTCTCCTCATCGCGTACGTCGTCGTCGCGGGCGCGAGTAGCCCCGACCTCGTCGCCGTATCGAAGGGATTCGTTCCCGCAATCGAATCGGCCGGGGCGATGGCGCTCGCGGTGAGTATCCTCGGGACGACCGCGCTCTGGCCGAACTTCTTTCTCGAGTCACAGCTCGTTGAAAACAAGGGCTGGACAAGTAAGTCCGACGTGCCGACGATGCGCCGCGACCTCTCCATCGGCTACGCCGTCGGCGGCGTCACCACGATCGCCATCGTCGTCGCAGCTGCTGCCGTGCTGCGGCCGGCTGGCTACACCCACCTTGAGACCTTCCTCACACCGGGGAAGGCCCTCGCGAACGTTCTCGGCGAGTGGGCGATGGTTGTCTTCCTCGTCGGGACGCTCGCGGCCGCGTTCAACAGCATCATTCCGATTATGTGGGCGCCCGCGTACATGATCCCGGAAGCGATGGGCGAGGAGTTCGCCGAGAGCACTCGCCTGTTCAAGCTCATTTATGTCGTCGGCGTCGGGGTCGGGAGCCTCTCGCCGCTCGTCCACCAGTATCTCGGACTGAGTGTCATCGATATGATTATTCTCTTCCCCGCGTACAACGGAGTTATCGGACTCCCGATAACCGCTCTGCTGCTATTCTGGGCGGTCAACGATAGCGATGTCATGGGTGAGTACACGAACGGCTGGAAACTGAACATCCTCAATAGCGCGCTCATCCTACTGGCTGTCTACTCCGCGTGGAGTGCCGGTCGGTTCGTCATCAACGCCATCTTGTCTGGCGGGCTCTGAGGAATGCCCGCTAGCATCCCCGCTGGAACCCTCGCTCTCCTGCTGGTCATCTCGCTGCTGTCCGGAATCGGCATCACCGCCGTCGGACCGGGTGGTATCTTCGTCACCATCGCGCTGTACGCGCTAACCGACCTGCCGCCGGCGACCATCGTCGGCACCGCCAGCGCGACGTTCATCGCCACGGGACTTGTCGGCACGGCAGGATACTACCGCTCCGGAGAACTCGGCTCCCACGGCGGCCCGCGCTCCGCCGGCGTCCTGAGCGTCACCGGGCTCGTCGGCGCACTCAGCGGCGTCCGGCTCAGCGCGTTCGTCTCGAGAGGTGCTTTCGGGCTGTTGCTTGGTGGACTGGTGATGGTGACGGGCGTGCTCGTGTTCTACCGGTCTGGCTACGGCACAGGCGGTGCCAGCTACGACACGACCTCGACGCGAGGGACGCTCGGCGTCGCCGCCGTTGGCACATTCGTTGGTATTTCTGGAGGCCTCCTCGGCGTTGGTGGTCCCGTACTTACGGTCCCTCTGCTGGTCACACTTGGCGTGCCGATGCTGTTCGCTGTCGGCGTCGCTCAGGTCCAGTCCATTTTCATCGCGGCGTTCGCGACCCTGGGCTACGTCGTGCGCGACGCAGTTTCTTGGGCCCTAGTGGTTGCCATCGGCGTTCCCGAACTCGTCGGCGTCGTGCTCGGGTGGCGGGTCGCACAGGCGGTTGACGCCGACCAGTTGATGCGGTTCCTCGCGGTTCTGATGCTGCTGCTGGGGCCGTATATCGCCCTACACTGAGAGAGCCGATCCCGTCTGGCCGATTCGGCGAACGGCCGTCGAGTCTGTCGTGCGGCAGGAATGATCTAGAGGGCGGCTGGGCGCTCTATCTGTACGGGGATGAGTATCTCACCTGTATTGAGCAGTTGAACGAATACTTGAACATCCCGGGGTCAGCATTCCTCTGTGGCCCCAACCCGTGAGTCTCGTCGCACTGTCTTCTGCCGGATCGTCCAGCTATCCTACGTTGACTGGCCAACGTACGAGTCGAGCCCGCTGTTCGATCGGACGT
>SDGW01000405.1_pt1 | contig 18334 bp, 15 predicted proteins | sample 2873831 | NCBI WGS metagenome assembly SDGW01 (sample SAMN08132700, study PRJNA421101) | hypersaline lake metagenome | isolation source: celular fraction 0.22 microns magnesium sulfate-rich crust from ephemeral... | place: Spain: Penahueca Lagoon, Toledo | collected 2011-07
AACTCTTGTGACACCATCCATGGAGAATGCGTCATCCTCAACGTAGGGGTCGTACGCGATAACGTCGGCCCCAAGTGCGGTCACTTTCTTCGCGAACCGCTGGCCGATGTTCCCCAACCCGACGATGCCGACTACCTGATCCGATAGTCGATGGATGGGTTGCCCTTCTTTCCAGTCCCAGTTACCCGACCGCATATCGGTATCGTACATCGGTACGCCGCGAAGACAAGCCAGCAGTAGTGACAGGGCATGTGTCGATACCTCGTCGATGCAGTAGTCGGGGACGTTCAACACTGTCACCCCAGCGTCTTCCGCAGCCTCCAAAGCGATGTTGTCAACGCCAATCCCGGCGCGTCCAACGACTTGCAACGCAGGGAGGCTCTCAAACACCTGCTGGGTAACCGGAACGTCAGCTGCCACGATGAACGCTGGAACTCCCTCGCCGACGTGTGCGAGGTCGGCTCCAGAGTCAACGACTGCGGTGTCGACGCTGAACCCTTCCGTTGTGATGAGATCGCGTTCTAACGCCCGATCGATTGGCTTCGTATCCACGAAGAGGATGTCTGGGTTGGATTGCATGTGTCGGAATCACTCAGACGACGTCGTCTAGGTACGCTTCCATCACTTCGACGGCTGTTCGGAGCTCTTCTACCTCCAAGTATTCCCGGTCAGAGTGACCAACGGGGCCGTCTTCGTCGGCGATCAGCCCGGGCCCGAATATCGCGACAGGCATGTACCGTTGGAAGAACGACGATTCAGCGGCGACTGAGAACGGACGGATATCGGCTTCCGATCCAGTCACCCCCTCAACTGTCGCTGCAAGGTCCTGGATCACCGGAGCATCTTCGTCGACGACGTAGGCTTCGAGAAACCGATTCGGACGGTACGGATAGCGGATATTCACCTCACAATCGAGATCGTCCAGCATCGACGCCAGCTGCTCCTTGTACGTCGACGGCGATTCGGGCGGCACACTCCACCGGTTGATGAACAACTGTACTTCGCGGGGGACCTGACTCGTCAGCTCGCCGACTGGGCCACCTTCGATCCAGGAAATCGTCTGATCAGTCGTACCCAGATAGTCATGGGTGAGTTGGTCCACGTTTTCGATGCGCTGGATCAATTCTGCCGCACACGAGACCGCCGACTTCCCGCTGTCACTTGTGCCAGCATGGGCTGCTTCACCGGTCACTTCCACGACGTACTTGAGGCTACCTCGCGCGGCATTACAGACGTCGAGGCCAGTTGGTTCACCATTGATTGCGAAGTCACCGCTGTCCCCCTCGAGTGCGAGGTAATCGTACAGCCCTTCCGAGTACGTCTCCTCGTCGGGAGATACGACAAGCGTGAGTTTCGCCTGGTCTGGCGACGCGGATTCAAACGCACAGATCAGCATCGCTAACGATGCTTTCGCGTCGCATGCCCCACGGCCGTAGATGGTTCCATCTTCGACCCTGACTTCCAGATCAGGGGGGACGACATCCATGTGAGAGTTCAGGAAAATATGGGGTTCACCGTCATCAGGCCCCTTCTCGGCGACGACGCAGCCAGATTCCTGGTGGATTTCGGCCCCCGAAATTTCATCGACCAGATACTCTCGAATCCGGTCTGGCGACTGATGGCTTGGGATCTGTACGAGGTCCACGAGCAACTCCTTCGGATCAGTGGACATTGGTACCTATTGGCAAAGCGACAACCAAGTAGATTGCGGTTGGATCAGATACGACCTGGAAGTGACCTATCGCCGCCTGATCCAGCTATTCTGGTTCAATCGTCTTTGTCGAGCCAATAGTCGAACCCTCGACCTGGCGCAAACACATCGAGCCCGATTGCGGTTTCATCGCCACTATTTTCGACGCTGTGTGATTCCCACGGTTCGAGCCACGCGGAGTCGTATTGCTCGAGTACGACGGAGGATCCGTCTTCCGAGTGCAGCGTTAGTTCTCCTTTGAGTACGACGCAGACTTGCTCATTTTCGTGGTCATGCATCGGCGACGAATGTCCTGGTGGTTTCGTGAACCACTCGAATGTGAATCGATCAGAGCCAGCGAGTGATCGGCGTTCCCATCCTTCGTCGGGTTCATACTGGTCTGCCTTCTCGTGTCTAACGACATCCATAATTGTCAGTTGGGGCACCACATGATAAATATTTGGACTGGGTCCCATCATATGGGTAATTAGTGTAGTGAGTCCGATTACAGCTGTCAGGTGTGGTCCTGTTGTTCAACAGTGCTGAATCAGTGGGCTCAAAGCAGTATATCCCGGTGTTGTTTCCAATAATTCAGCGTTGTTCAGACCGATGAAATCGACATCCGTTGGATATTGCCGAGTACTGGAGTCAATTTGTTCAGCACGACAAAACGAGTTCTTCCGAAGAACACCGGCATACTCCATTGATGGGTTAATTCCAGAGGACTTGTTCAGTATAGCTGAACAAATCTTATTACAAATGGGTTCAATATACCAGTGTACCATGTCAAAGACTACCACAAACATTGCGGCAACCAAAACCTCCCTTGATATCTTGAAGGCCCTCAGGGAGCTTGACGGGGCGGGTGTCACCGAATTAGCCACTGCGGTTGGGGTGTCAAAAGGGACGATACACAACCATTTGTCTACGCTCGAATCGGAAGGGTACGTAGTGAAGGACGGAACGACGTACCGCCTCGGGCTCCAACTGTTTTCGCTTGGCTCGTACACCCGCCGGCAGACCAACATCTACGAAGTGGCCAAACCGGAGATCGACGCATTAGCCGACGAAACAGGAGAGGTAGCCAACCTAATGGTCGAAGAGAACGGCCGTGGAATCTACATCTACATTGCTCGTGGTGACCGGGCAATCAATCTTGACACCAGAATCGGGTCCAGACAATACCTCCATACCTCCGCGCTTGGGAAGGCGATCTTAGCCCATCTGCCAGACGAACGCCGAGAGGCCATCCTCGATCAGCATGGGCTTCCCGCCGAAACACCGAATACAGTCACAGATCGAGAAGCCCTCGCTGAGGAATTGGAGAAGGTCAGAGAGCGGGGTGTAGCCTTCGATGGCGAAGAACGAGCTGAGAATATCCGCTGTGTAGCAGCACCCGTTTTGGACACTGAAGGGGATGTTCTTGGGGCTGTGAGTATCTCTGCGCCTGCGACACGGCTGAAGAATGAGCGAATGGAACAGACGATTCCAGAACGAATCCAGGACACCGCGACGATAATCGCTCTCAATAGCTCCTACCCCTGATGAGAGGATATTCCCACTGGCAGACTGGTGCAAACGGTTGTTTAACTCTCCTAAACAAGCGGTTGAATGGAGTGGATTGGCATCTCCAGAAGTGAGCTGCTCAGCAATCTGTGTCCCTCGGCCTTCCATTACAAGCATAGGACTGTAATGGACAATCCAGGTACACAAATTTGAAGCTGGAAAATATCGATATCCTCGGTAGCACTCAGTTCAGCTATGCTAAACAAGTGACCCCATTTTCACAGAAGGCTACCGTCAAATGTCAGATTAGTAATTGCTCACTAATGTGGTTTATTCGGTATTACATATCATTATGAATATTTGTTAAAGTTCGACTCTGACTGTTTTCATCCTCGTATGGGAGACGACGATGGTCGTAGGGAGGGGATCGAGACGACGCAGGATCGGTGTTCGTGGATGAGCATAACCACGATAATCACACAGCCTAGCTCTATTCTCAGGGCTTGTACTGTCGTGCTTGCCGCATTATGACCTGAGTTACTACAATATGTAGAAGGTAATCCAGTGGCGGTCTAGCGAAACAAGCGACGAGCACTGCCAATCAGTACGCGACGATGTGATCAATTACATAGAATCGATTGGTAGAGTATGAAAATTCCCATAGATACCTCTATATTTGATATATGGGGTAGTAGATATTTAATACACGTGGAACCCAAATACCGTATCCTAGAGTAACTGTCGGGGGTAGCCAATTCAGTCGAAGCGAAGCAACAGTTCCCGGCGGATCACTGCAACCTGCAGAGCGCTTTTATTTGTTGGACACAGTGAATTTCGAATGGCAACGCTCAGCATCGACGATATACTCTCTCTCGAGTACCCGGGAACTCCATCCTGGTCTTCCGATGGCCGCTACGTCGCTACCGTCATTCAAGAACGGGACACCGATACAGTGTTGTTTTCTGACCGAACCGGGGACTCGAAGTGGCGCTACCGACCGGGCGATCAAGACACGGTGTCTGCTGCAACCTGGCGTCCAGGTGTGACAGAATGCCTGGTCACATCGGGGAGCGGACGAGTCACCCTAGTAGACCCTCAGTCCGAATCGGCACACACTGTCGCAACTGGCGCCGAAGCCCACCACACCTGGGCACCTGGTGGTGACCGGATCGCCTTCTTTCACTCAGGTGCACCATGCGTGCGGGATATCGAAGACGGGGCGATGCACACGTTCGACGTTCCCGATGGGAATCGGTTCCGTGCAGATGGCCGAATGCTCTCGTGGGCCCCAGATGGCGACCTGTTGGCCTACCGGTTCACTCGGGAAGACGCAAAGCACGTCGGCGTTATCGACGTCGCCTCGGGGACCCTCGTCTGGCGAACGACTGGTCCCGGATCGTCACATTCGCCGATCTGGATTTCCAATGATGCACTCCTGTTCGAGCGGATTCGTAACAACAGGAAATCCCGCGAATTGGTCAGGGTAACACCACAAGCAGGCACGGAGACGGTCCTCTTCCAGGAAGAAGACACCCGCGCCGGTGTGTTTTTACGCGGGCCGCCGATTCTGTCGCCCGACCGGTCGCGGCTTGCATTTCCGCTGCCGCTGGACGGATGGCCCCATCTCTATTTGCTGGATGCGGAGACGGGCTCGCTCGAGCAAGTGACCCAGGGGGCGTTCGAAGACACGGGGACTGTCAACGACTCGCCGCGGTGGCTGGACGACCAGACCCTTGTCTTCAGCACAAATCGAAACGGCTTGGAAGAACGCGACATCTACCGAGTCAACACAGCGACAGGCGAAGTCGATCCGGTGGTACAATCCGCGGGCACGAACGTGTTCCCCCGGCCATCGCCGGATGGCTCCCAGATCGCCTACATCCATGCGGACAGAGAACGATCGCCCGAGTTGCGGCTGCGGAGTGTTGCTCCCGACCAAGATCAGGGAGTTGCGGCCGTCCGACTCACCAAGTCGAACGTTTCGGACTGGCCAATAGAGCCATTCGTCCCCGAGCGTATCAGCATCGACGTCACCGACGATGTGACCGTACCCGCATTCCTGATCGACCCACACAGAGACGAACCAACCGATGACGGGCCGGATAGCGTTCCGGGATTCGTGTGGGTCCACGGCGGACCAATGCGACAGATGCGGGACGGCTGGCACCCAACCCGTGCATACAGTATCATCTATGCAATCCACCAATTCCTTGCCGACAAGGGGATTGTTGGCCTACTCGTCAACTATCGTGGGGGCACCGGGTACGGCCAGGAGTTCCGCCAAGCCATTGCTGGTGCACAGGGGCACAAAGTGGCCGCCGATGTCTCGGCCGCCGGTGAGTATCTCGCGTCACTCGATCATGTCGACGGCGACGCCATCGGTGTCTGGGGGCTTTCGTATGGTGGCTACGCGACGCTGCGACTGCTTGGAACTCACCCGGACGCCTTCGAGCTCGGCGTCAGTATCGCGGGTGTCGCAGATCGCCGTCCGTACGCCGATTGGACGACCGCCGTCAAACGGCCTGAACCGGAGTTCCGGCTTCCGACGCTGTTCGGTGGCTCTCGGTGGGACGCCCCTGATGCGTGGGCGACTGAAAGTCCCATTACCACTGTCGATCAGTACGAGGCCCCGTTGTACACCTTCCACGGCACCGGCGACGACGACGTGCACGTGGAGCAGCAGGACCATCTCGTGAATGCACTCCTCGAGACCGACGCCGAGTTCGAGGCAGAGTACTACCCTGGCGAAGGCCACGTATTCCGCTCCGGGGATGTCTGGGCCCGCACTATCGAGAAAATATCTTTCGCCATCGAATCCGAGTTGCGCTGAGGGCTGTCGGGCAAAGCCACCGATGCACCTATGCGAGATCACTCACGGTTTCCGTGCGGTTGCCACCGGATACTGGGTCGAAGTCTGGGACAACTCTCACAGAAGCGGCCGACTGCCGCTAGCGTCTCAGATTTCGGTGACGCGTTCGTACTCGTCGTCGATTGCGCCGGCGTCTTCAGGCAGCAGTGCGACGACGAGATACTCACTCAAAGACTCGAAGTACTCGACAAGCGCGGCGATACGGGCCGAGTCAATAGCTTCCAGCGAGTCGAGAAGGATGAATGGGCAGTCCTCGTGTACGTCGTGGGCGAGATAGCCTGCCAGTGCGAACACCAAGCCGACGACTTCGCGTTCGCTCTCACTCAGGTTCTCGATGGTGTCTTCATACACGGCACCGTCACTGTCTCGGACTATATGTAGGTGGAAACTGGCTGTCGACGACCCAGCTGGCTCAGTTCGTTCGAGCCAAATGCGCTCGAAGTTCTGGTACTCCAGCAGGTCGAGCACGGTCTCCATTTCGTCGTTGAACGTCTCAATGGCGTCAGTCTGGATATCCTCGATGCGGCTTCGAAGGGAGACTAACCGATCACTGACTTCCTCGCGTTCGCTTTCTAACTCGGTCCGTTCTTCGAGATCGGCTTTGATTTCCTCCAGGTCAGCTTTGACCGTCTCGCGTTCGTTATCCAATCGGCCCAATTCCCGCTCGAGCTCGTCAGCGCGTTCGTGAAGGTCGAGCAGTTCACTCCGAGTCTCGTCGCGATGCTGTTCGACGGTTTCCTCGACGTCATCGATTTCGCTTTCGAGCGATTCGCGGCGGTCTTCGAGGGTCGCTATCGTGGATTCCGTGTCGGCGAGCTGCTCTTTGACTCGTTCGAGCTGATTGCGGACCGTCTGACGTCGATGCTGTTGGCTTTCGAGCTCATCAATCCGACTGTCCAACCGATCCAATTCCGACTCAACTTCGTCACATTCCTCAGCGATCCGCTGCCGGAGTTCCCGGAGTAAGTCGACTGTCTGCTCGATTTCGTCCGACTCGACCGTCGACCCACAGGTCCAACAGCGAACCGAGTCGTCGTCGAGGAGTTGGTCGGTGACGGCACCGTCAGTTGTCGTGTCGTCATTATCGGCGAGAGCCTCAGACACTGTGTCCCGAGAGCCCTCCAACATGTCCCGGTTGAACTGCACGACAGTATCGAGTTCGCTCAACTTCCCCTCGAGACGAGTGCGCTCCGTTCGGAGCTCGTTCATCTCCTCTCGCATCGACGCCAGTTCGGCGTCGTCGGATTCGGGGAGCTCCTCGAGTTCGTTCTGCAGCTCGGATTGCTCCTCACGGAGACGATCGAGGCTTTCCCGTTCGGTGTCGATGTCGTAGCGAACGTCATCGAGTTGGCTCCGAAGATCACGAAGCTCTGCGAGTTTCTCCTCGAGTTCCTGCTGTTCGGCTCGTTCTTCCCCAATCGCTCCGGAGGCATCGTCAATATCCGACTCGACCGCAGCAAGTTCCGCTTCGGTTTCCTCGATTTCCTCAGTCAGTTCGTCATAGCGTTGTTCGAGTTCGGGCCGTTCCCGCTCGAGTTCGGAGAGTTCGTCAAGTCGGTCGTCGATTTCTCGTTTTCGTTGGTTCGCCTCGCGTATTTCTCGTTGAATCGCCGCCGTGTCGATGGGCCGCATGATGAGTTCCCGGAGGTCGTCACCGCGGGCGACAGACCGACGGGCCTCATTCGACTCTAACAGGAACGCGAATAGCTCTGCGGGCTCGATATCCGTTACCGGACTATCGCCGGTGCCGACGATCGTGCCATTCTCGCGAGTGAATGTTCGCTCGTAGGTTTCCTCGCCGAGTGTCAGCGACACTGAGCCCGAATCCGCATCGGCTTTCAACGCAACGTCATCGCTCCCACAGCCACCCATGATTGCCTGCAGGAACGAGGTTCGATTCGAGGCATTGCGTCCTTTGAGCACCGTTACACCAGCACCGAGTTCGACCGTGGTCTCGTCGATTCCACCAATGTTCTCCACCGAAACCTTGGCTTGTCGACCGACCGATTCCGAGAAAGCGTTCATACGTTAGGAATTACGTGGTTGCTCTATAATCCTTCTGAATGGGGTGTTGGATCTGCTATCCACCAGTTTCGTTATTCGCCGTCTTGACAGCGACAGCCGCCTCGCTCGACGAGCTCCGAGAAGCTGTACCTGCTCCCGCAACTTCGACAGGTGACGTTAACTGAAGCACTCACGTCAAACTCGCCGATGTCTACCTCATCATTTTCGGCGAGCCAGTCGACGACGCCATCCGAGACAGATCGCGTCCGCCCGATTAATCGCTCGACTGCTTCGGTCTTTTTCTCAGGCTTACTCGACGGCTGGGCATGCTCTACCTCCCGAACGTCTGTGAGATAGGTGTGGATCGCCTGATGGGAGACGAATGACTCCCGGAGTGTATCCACGTCGATGCCTTCACGGTCGAGACGGCGTTCCGCACGGACTTCTTCGCCACGGGTTGTGTCCTCGCCTGCCAGAAGGTTGTAGACGTTACTGGCTTCGCCATCGAGCGGATTCATCCCGGCGTCTGTCATCGCCGCCTGGACGACCCGTTCGTTGAACAGCGTCGCGAGCTCCCGCAGACTTCGCTGTTCCCTTCCTTCACCAATCCATGCCTGCTCTAACACCGCGGGCAGGTCTTCGAGATCGTACTCGTGGATCAAGCGCCCTACTTTGGTTCGAGGGGTGGAAGAGGATACGTTAGACCCTTGGCTCACAGTTTGTGCATACTTGTCTTTGGTTCAAAACTATACCGATCATCACACGGGCGATTCGGTTCTGATTCAAGATAGTTCGTCGGGTTCAGTGTGGGGGAGGGTTATGTAACCAAGGTGGTTAACCAATAGATCGGGCATATTGCCGAAATCGTTGGATGAGTAGTGAAGCCCAGCGGTACGGACAGATGCTCGTGGCATGACGGCATTACGCCATCAGTCACACAAACAAACCCCGCCTTCGCGGATTTGGCTGACGGAGAACTGATGGACTGCGGTTGCGAGTTCAGTCATTGCCTCGGCTTGCTCTGCCGTCGGGCGGCTCCCACCGTAGTAACTCTCAGTCCGGTTTTCGCTGTAGAGAGCCTTCATTTCTGCAGTCGTGTCTCCCTCGAACAGTCCGATTTGCTCGGCGCGGTCGTAGCTGAACTGGTGATCTTGGTAATCGTCGAGTGTGTCGTTCGTCATCGATAGAGCATAGGCTTCTATCGAGCGCTCTATCGCTCCAAAACAAACTTCGATGACGGCTGTGTAGTATCCGTCCTGTTCTTGCAGTGTGTCAACGACTTCTAGGAGTCGGCATGCCTTCGTCAGCTGGGCTTCCCAATCTGCATCGGCGCTAATTCCGTCCTCGAACTCGGGTCGTCCCCCACCAACCATCTCGAATGCGTCCTGTGCCCGCTCAAGGCCTGTGAGGATACTCTTGGGGTCAGATCCGTTACTCATCGATTCCCCCCCTCCAAGAGCAGGTTTTCGACGGTATCGAAATCGCTCGTTTTGTAGATCGGAATGCCCGAGACGACGATCTCCCGGATGTCTTCTGTGTAGGACGGGATTGCTTGGACAGTTTCGACGTCAATATCGAAGGCATACCTGTCGCCATCGAACTCGGTCTCTTCGAGATCCCGTGCAACGGCATTGGCCTCACGCTGACTTTCGGCTCGTCCGGACCGAGTGAGTACCCACAGATCAATGTCACTCCGTCGGTCAGCCTCCCCTCTCGCAACACTCCCGTAAAGGATGATCCCAACGACGTCACTAATTCTGTTTCGTAACGCTTCACAAGCAGCCGTCACGGGTTTGTGAAACTCTGATTGGGGGATTCGGAGGATCGGATCCTCCGGCACAGAAAGCTGATTGCGGTTGATCTGGATGAGTCGGTTGTTGCTCGCTGGCGATTCGACGACGAGTTGGTTCGCACTAAGGACATTCACTGCCCGCCGGACAGATTGATGGGGGTGATCGGTTTGATTCGCGATTTCACGGAGAGAGAATTCGCTAAACCGATGGTGCGTTAAAAATAGTAGCACATCAGCGGTTGCTTTGTGTTTGAATAAATCCGGTTCTCTAACGGGTATAGGGACCGAAATCGAAGCTCCGGATGTTCCCGAGGATTCCGTCTCGTGGCCCATATGCCGTGTAACGATCCACTCCTATAAAAAGTTTATACTGATTTGTGAGATAGCTCTAATACGCTACAGTTAGGGACCCACATTACACTGGCCTTGACGACTGTAGATGAGACCAACCGATTGTGAACGAGGAGATCTATCGCGTTGACCATCGGAATTATACAGTTCGCCAAAAGCTGTCTATCTATGAGTACAGTTAGCAAAGAGGAAGCTGAGCAAGAGCCGACACAGCTGACGCTACAGATCTGGCATCCGAATTGCTGGACATTACAAACGACGGCCGAAGTCGATGCGGGAATGGTGGCCCATACCGTTCACGAGTATGATGGGCTGATTAACGCACGGCTGACTGCCTATGCTGATCGGCACGAGGATATCGATGAACTTGTTTCAGCTATCGACCAGTCGGACCTGACAACGCAGGTCGAGCGAGTTACGAACTACTTCAACCCCCGTCTGGGTACCGAAGCGGCGGGAAATGTGACCGAGGAGCTGCTTGTGCGGTATGATCCGGACAACAGTATTCACGACGCTATTCTTTCTCGAGGCTTCATCCCTGAGGAGGAAATCCGTATCAGGAACGGCTACGAGTATTGGACGGTCATCGTCACGACAGCTCGGTCAAATATCCAATCTCGGCTCGATGAGATCCGGGACGAGATGGATGCCGAAATTTCTGTCCAGGGGATGAAATCACCGGAGACGGAACCGGCTGGGCCACCAGCAGGAGATCAACTCTCCGAGCGGCAACGTGAGATATTCGAGTTCGCCCGTGAGCGAGGGTACTACTCGTGGCCTCGAGATGTTTCGGCTACCGATCTTGCTGAAGAACTGGATGTGAGCAAAGCTACGGTGCTTGAACATCTCCGGAAAGCCGAGTCAAAACTCCTCGCACCGGAATCGTAACCCCCGTCAGTGTTCTACTGCCTGACTCCCTCGAGTTACAGCGCGTAGCACTTCTACAACGGGTTCTCACTGTGCACCCTTCCATGGGAGGTAGGGGGTATAAGATGATACGTTCAAATCTCCCCGATATGGCATGTCAGCAAATAGCATGGATTCCGATACGAGCCTCTTTGAACGGTTGACGTACGGTCCATTCGGGAAGATCGTACTCCCGGCGATTATCCTGCAGTCAGTGCTAATCGGCGGTGGGTACGCGACAGGACGGGAGATCGTCGCCTACGGAGCCAAATATGGATCCGCAGGGTGGCTCGCCGTGTTGGGTATCTGGCTCGGATTCACAGTCATGGCCGTAGTGACGTTCGAGTTGGCTCGCACATTCCAAGTCTACGACTACAAGAAGTTCATCAAACAGATCATCGGCGGCCTCTGGCCGGTGTTCGATCTGTTGTTCTTCGTGATGGCCGTGCTCGTCATTGCCATCATGGCCTCCGCGGCCGGGAACATCATGGAACAGACGATCGGGATTCCGTATCTCGCCGGGGTCGGCGTTGTGATCGGGATTGTGGGGGTGCTCAGTTACGCTGGTGAGACACTGCTAGAACAGTTCAAAACGGGGGGAACACTCTTCCTGTATATTGCCTACATCCTGTTCGCTGTCATCGTGCTGTCCCAGGTCTGGGGCGACGTGACGTCCGTCTTCGCGACAGGAGATACATCGTACGTCTCGAACGCGAGTACGCTGTCAGTGCTCCAATCCGGGATTCTCTATGTGGGGTATAATTTGGTGGTGTTCCCAGCCGTGTTCTTCGCCTTGGATCACCAGGAAAACAGGCGTGAGACACTCATCTCAGGGATCCTCGCTGGAACGATGATGACTCTCCCGTTCGCACTCACGTATGTTACGTTCATGGGGTTCTACCCATCCGAACAGGTCATGGGAGCCGAGGTTCCCTGGCTGCAGGTGCTGGAAAGTGCCGGCGGGACACTGCTCATCGGCTTCTACGGTGTGGTGATGGGATGGACACTTGTGGAGACCAGTGTCGGGCTCATTCACGCCCTGCTGGACCGCGTCGACGAGAACATCGAAGACGTCGCTATCGGCCCGCTCGAAGGGCTCGAGGGGCTCTCGAAGATCCAGAGTGGCGGGCTCGCTGTCGGAATCCTCGTCGGTGCGCTCCTTCTCTCACGAGTCGGCATTATCGCACTCGTTGCACAGGGGTACACGATGATGGCGTACTTCTTCATCGCACTCTTCGCACTGCCGCTACTCACGGTCGGTGTCCTCCGGATTCGAGATCCCAGTTGGGGGGCCGACTTCTTCGGTTCACGGAGTCGATCGTCTGTGTCCGCTCAATCAGACGACTGAGTTCAACCCCGGCGGCAGTTCTTATTCGGCCTCTCATGGGAGGGGGTGGAGTTTAGGAAAATGTTCGCCTATACGCTTTCACAATGAATCTGCGAGATGCCTTTGATGTTCCCGTGCCGGCTATCGTCCTTGCAGAAGGGGAGTTCGGGGAAACTGGCGGGAAGACAGCTAACGGGGTGGTAATGCATAGTGAAGTGTTCGATACGCGGGCCATCGTGGATACCGAAACCGCGGGCCGTACGCCAGCGGACGTCCTTGGAAAACCCGATGCGCCGGATGCGCCAATCGTCGAGTCCGTCGAAGCAGCACTAGCCGAGGCCCCGGACGCTGCAGCACTCGTCATTGGCGTCGCGCCAGCGGGGGGCGATCTCCCAGAGGCCTGGATCGCAGATATTGAGGATGCGATCCGTGCCGGCTGTGATGTCGTCTCTGGATTGCATGTCTTTCTCGGTGAGGAAGAGCATTGGCAGAATTTAGCCGATCAGCATGGCGTCCGGCTGTTCGATGTCCGAAAACCACCGGCTGACGACAAGCTGCGTGTTGGCGACGGGTCAGTTGATGATGTGGATGCCGATGTGGTACTCACGCTTGGGACCGACTGTGCAGTCGGAAAGCGAACGACGACGTTCGAGTTATACCAGGCTGCACGGGATGCTGGCCTCAACGCCGGGTGGGTCGCCACTGGCCAGACCGGTATCATGGTCGGCGCCCATGATGGCGTCGTCATAGATCGGGTGCCTTCGGACTTTACCGCTGGTGCGGTCGAGGATCTCGTCGCCGAAGTTGGGGCCGACCACGATCTGGTGTTCGTTGAGGGGCAGGCATCCCTAACTCACCGGGCTTACTCGGGCGTCACGCTGTCTATCCTGCATGGGGCGTGGCCAGATGCAGTCGTGCTGGCCGATGAACCCGCACGAGATGGTCGAACCCACTTCGAACGATTCCACGTCGACGGCGTCGAGAAGGAGGTTCGGCTGATCGAAGACCTGTCTGACGCGACCGTGGCGGCACTATCGACGTGGGGCGATCCCGAAGCGCAGGCAGAACGCTACGGACTCCCGGCGGCGAACGTATACCACGATGGCGGGCCAACCGAACTACTAGACACAATTCAGGAGACCCTTCATGATGATGCGGCTGTGGATCTCGAGGGGGCAGAGCAGTGAGTGAGATCACGAATCTATCTGTCCAAGCGCTTGAGTTGCCGTTGGATGAACCGTTCGAGATCTCACTTGGCACACAGCACGCAGCTTCAAACCTCCTCGTGATGGTTGACACTGCGGAAGGCGTCACTGGCTACGGTGAAGGGTCGCCAATCCCACCAGTGACCGGAGAGACGCAGGCGGCCGCTATCGAAACTGCCCGTGCAACTGTAGACCTAATTGAGGGGCGTTCGGTCGGTGAGTACCGCCAGCTTGTCAGCGACGTTCGAGCGGCATTCCCGGGGATGGCATCGGCGCTGTTTGCGGTCGAAACTGCAATCCTCGATGCCTACTGTCGGGAGGAAGACATCCCGTTATCAGCGTTGTTCGGTGGCCAGCCATCGCCTGTTGAGACGGACGTGACGATTCCGATTCTGCCTGCAGAAGCTGCTGCTGAGCGGGCAATTAGCGCAACCGAACGTGGCTTCGAGCACCTGAAAATCAAGACTGGGACCGAGGTTCCAGCCGACGTCGAGCGAGTCAGTGCGATTGCTGAGGCAGCTCCGGATGCTACTCTAAAAGTCGACGCCAATCAAGGCTGGACACCGAAGGAAACCGCTCGGTTTGCGGACGAAGTTGCGAGCAACCAGATCGATCTCGAACTGATAGAGCAACCTGTGCCAGCATCGGATATTGCTGGCCTCGCACAGGCACGTGATCGGGTTGATGTCCCGATCGCTGCTGACGAAGCAGTATTCACGCCAGCAGACGCAATCCAGATCGTCCGTGAAGGGGCGGCCGACGTACTCAACGCCAAACTCGGGAAATCTGGCCCCCTCGCGGTCGCAGATATCGCGGCTATTGCTGATGGTGCCGATCTCGAGTTAATGGTCGGGTGTATGCTGGAAAGTGCGGTCGGGATCCACACGAGCGCACACGTGGTTGCCGGAATTGGGTCATTCGACTATATCGACTTGGATGGGAACCGGCTGCTCGAATCAGACTTCATCGACGCAGACGGCCCGATTCACGACATCGACGGCCCTGGGCACGGTGTGATCCCTTCGGAGTGAAGACTTCCACAGCGATTGGTGGAATGGCTTCAGTCCCCACGTGAGGGCCAATGAAGAGTAGTCCGAAGGAGAAGGGAGATCATCCAGTTCGGGATAGTCGACCACGCCGTCGGGTTCATCAAACCCACCCCCCAAGGACGACATATCGATGCGTGTTGCACTCCTTTCGGATATCCACGCGAACGAACCCGCACTGCAGGCAGTGCTCTCGGATCTGTCCGCAGATGCCGTTGACCTGGTGATCTGCGTCGGCGACATCGTCGGCTACGGCCCAGATCCGTCGGCCTGTGTCTCGCGTATGCGAGAGCACGCCGACAGCTGCGTCGCTGGCAACCACGATCGGGAAGCCAATACGCCAGAGCGGTACGGTGGGCACCCAACTGCCGGCCCTGGCCTCAAACACACGTACGACCAACTGGACGACGACCAACTGACGTGGCTGGCCGAACTACCGGAACGTCGGCGACTCGAGGATGACTCGATCATGGTCGCCCACAGTCATCCGGATCCGGCACACACGGATCAGTACGTCTACCCCGAGGATTTCTCGACGGTCGGAGCAACTGTCGACACCGAGTTTCTGGTGATGGGACACACGCACGTTCAGGGCGCCGAAACAGTTGAGGGGACACTCGTCATCAATCCCGGCAGCGTCGGGCAGCCACGGGATGGCGAGCCAGGGGCCGCCTATGCGGTGGTCGACACCGACGACCAGTCGGCCGATCTCCGGCGGGTGGACTACGACATCGACGCCGTCCGGGACCGTGTCCGTGCAGCTGACTTGCCTGAGGAAACCTGGGAACGCCTTGTAGAGGGCCGGTAGGTATCACCACGACAGGAAAGAATCGCAATATGGGACGTATACTAAAGCGCGTCCCAGCCGTACGGCGTCCGGTCTATGCGGGTTTCAGAATGGAGTGGAAAACGGGTATTAGCGATCTTGGTGTCGGTCGATGTCCTCTGGCACCTATTCGATATCGTCGTCAGTCCGCTCGGGAATGAACTGGCGGTGATCATCTCGACCGGGCTCACGGTCTTCCCCCAGTCGCTTGCCGTCGAGGTAGCACTCCAGGGGGTGATCCTCTTCGCGGCGTTCTACCAGGCGATCCCTGCCGTCTTCGAGCCGATTGTTGGGGCAGAATCTGTTGGGGAACGATTTAGAGTGGTAGCCGCTTCCCAGAGTACGCTGCAGGCGGTGCCACTGCTCGTTGCGTTGGCGATTCCGGAATCGAGGTTCGTTGCCGCCGTTGTGAGTGTCGGGGTGTTCGTTTTCACGGTCCAGGTATTCGCCTTCTACTACACGCACCACACGGAGGATGATCTCTTCACCGGCGAAGCTCCGACCCAGATACTCGGGTCTTTGTTCGGTGTGAGTATTGATCGAGATCTCGGTGAGTCAACCGATCCAACAGCGGAGAGATCCATCCGCTCATCGAATGGATGGCGCGACACCGAGTACGTTGCGGCAGGCAGCATCGCGGCTGCTCCTGCACTCTATTGTCTGTTCTTGGGTGTTTTGGGCGCACTCGGAGCGAATACGTTTCCAATCTTGGAATCGGCAATCGCACTCTGGCTCGTCGTCGACTGGCTTGACGGTCGGCGCGATCTCGGCCCACGATCGAGGAAGATACTGCACGGAAGCGAAGAGCTCGAAGCGCGGATCTACTCGTACTTGAACGTGCTCAGAAGTGGTCGGGAGGGCCTGTACGGAATGCTCGTGGTTGTCCTCGGGTTCTCGCTTTCGGTACGGGTGCTCCAGATGGGCTTCGCGCCGAGCCAGGCGGCACACATTACGACAGTACTCGCCGCGTTGTGGCAACTCGTCCGAAGCGGTGCGTCCCTTGCAGCGTTCATCGTCCCACTAGAACAAGTCAGCTGGTCCGTGATTCCGGTGACAGTTGGCCTATACAACATCTGGTACTGGTACCGATTGCTGCAACGGCTCTCTTACGCTGTCAATAGCGATGGCGTCGATACCGGCCAGCACAGCCCACAGCGGTTGGTACGCCGTCCGCCAATGGATGTCCTCGCGGTTGGATGGTTTTTGTTCGCGAGTACGCAGTTTTCAGCTCTCATCGCCGTCGCCCGAAGGCCGAATCCCACTGGCGGGCCGGAGGCTTTGGTGAGGGAAGTATTCGGCATACCGCTCGCGTACGGCTACCTCTGGCCGGTATTATTCCTCACCGCTTTCGGCTCGCTCCTCTTTCGGCTGTCGTCGACACGCCGGGTGTACGGGGTGCAACGGGCAGACGGGTTTCCATTCGTGACGGTGTCACGAGAGACCGTCCCGCGAGACCCGCCACAGTTGGGCATGCCTTCTGCCGAAGACGCGGAAGAGCCCATATTCGAATCAGAGATCCGTACCGTTTCTATTCTCGTCGCGATAGCCGGCTATCTCGGATTCAACGCATTGGTACTGCTGCTCGGTAGTCTGAGTGGTGGGGTCGTTCGATCAGTTCCGGTGAGCGGGACCGCTGGCTTCGAAACGGCATCGACGATTGCATCTCTCAGTTGGCAACCGCTCCTGACCTACCTCTACATCGGGCTTGGGTTACTGTTGTTGTCAGTCGCAATTGACCGGCTGCCGATTGACCAAGATAACGACAGCAACCGAATCCTGAGGTTAACCGACGTATCGGTGTCAGACGGAGTCAACGCACCCGTCTTCCGGTCGATCTTGTGGCTCCTCTTTGCTGAACTCAGCATCGCAATCGTGGTTGTTCAACTCGCCTTCCAGACCCCGCTGCCACTGTTCGCGATGTTGATCGGGGGGCCGTTCGCACTGATCGGGGTGGCGATATTCAGCTTTGTCGTGTGTACGATCGTATCGCGACTGCTACCTCCGTCTCGGAGTGCTGCAGGGTGATCAACAGCCGATCCCGCGTTTTTGGTGGAAAATGTGCATGTACTGGATCCCGAAAGTGGTCCGGGAATACTCCTCAGCAACCCGGCAGCATCGGGCAGCAAGGGGGGGAACTCAACCAACTGGATTAACCAACCGGCCCGGGTTGTATGGCCCGCGAGTTGGTTAATTCGTTGTGGCGTCGATGATGCGGTACCGGAGCTACGTTGAAGGTGCATCCGCACGTACTCCGCTCCATGTGTGGTCGCAACTCTCTCTTCATCGAGCAAGCGGAGCTCGAGGCTCGCTTCGACGCCGAGCTCGTGGCAGATGGTGGCTATACCCCGCGGTACAACATCGCTCCTGGGACGGGGCTTGAGGTAATCACGAACGACGCACCAGACGAGATTGATCGCTATCACTGGGGCCTCGTTCCGTTCTGGGCTGACGAGCCCTCGGACGGGATGATCAATGCGCGGTCTGAAACAGCCGACGAGAAACGTGTCTTCGAAGAGGCATGGGAATCCCGTCCCTGTCTGGTACTCTCCTCGGGATTCTACGAGTGGCGGGCGCCGAACGGCGGGGGTAAGCAGCCCTACCGGATTCACCGAGAAGACGATCCAGCGTTTGCGATGGCTGGGCTGTGGGATATCTGGGAGGGAGAGGATGAGACCGTCTCGAGTGTGACGATCCTCACCACCGAGCCCAATCAGGTGATGGAGCCGATTCACGACCGAATGCCGGTGGTACTGCCACGCGATGCGGAGTCCGAGTGGCTGTCCGACGGGCCGGATACCCGGAAGGAGCTGTG
>SDGW01000406.1_pt1 | contig 18332 bp, 23 predicted proteins | sample 2873831 | NCBI WGS metagenome assembly SDGW01 (sample SAMN08132700, study PRJNA421101) | hypersaline lake metagenome | isolation source: celular fraction 0.22 microns magnesium sulfate-rich crust from ephemeral... | place: Spain: Penahueca Lagoon, Toledo | collected 2011-07
GTCGGCGGCGAACGGCCACCGGTCGCGTGGACGACGCGAAGCGAGCGATCCGTGGATCACGAACCGCCGTCGACGACCGGTTCGAACCGACTCCGTTCGATGTAGAGGTACTCGAGGACGAAGACGACGAGGAAGATCCCCGCGATCCAGACGAGGATCCCGACGTCGGTCCGATAGAGGTGATAGAGCACGACCGGGATCGCGACCCCCGTCCCGAGCAACCCGAGCAGGGGGACGAGTCGATTCGAACCCGTCTCGTCGGCGAGGATCAGGTTCGTGTAGTTGGTGACTGCGAAGGAGATCAGGAAGGCGACGGAGCCGAACTCGGTGATCTGCTTGAGCGTGCCCAGCGCCGCCAGCGCGGCCGTCAACCCGCCCATGATCAACAGCGAGTAGACGGGGATGTCCTCGCGGTTGCGGAACGAGAACACGCGGGGCAGGGCACCCTCCGTGGCGATCTTGTGGACGAGTCGGGACGTGCCAAAGAGGGTGGCGTTGATGCCCGAGGACGTGCTCTTCATCGCCGAGAGGATGACGAGGACGAACCCGGCGGCACCCAGAACAGGGACGTGAGAGACCGCTTCGGCGAGTGCCACTTCCTCGTGAGCCACGAGCTGCTCGGGCGTCAGGTGGAGCGTCGCCATGAACGAGACCGAGACGTAGATCAGGATCGCGATGATGATGGCGACGTACATTCCGATCGGTAACACTCGCTCTACGTTCTCGATGTCCTCGTAGTCGTACACCAGCAGCTGAAATCCCTCGTAGGAGACGAAGATGATCGCAAACCCGGTGATCGGGCTGACGACCCCCTCGCTGAAGAAGTCGATAGCCGTCACGCTCCCGTCGTAGAAGACGACCCCCAAGACTGCGAGGGAGAGCAGGATGGCGATCTTGATGTACACCGCGATGTCCTCGAATAGGCCGGTTTCGCGGACGCCCGTCAGGTTGAGCCCGACGAAGCCAGCGACGATCAGGATGGACAATATCGGACGAAGATACTGTGGGAGCGCGATTCCGAAGACTGCCCGGGCGGCCGTGAGCGTGTATGCACCGAACGCGAACGCGTACATCGCCATGACGCCGACGTAGCCGACGACGAGTACCCACCCGACGTACGCAGTCACCGTCGGACTGTCGACGACGTGCTCGACGAAGGAGAAGACGCCCCCGTGCTCGCCAAAGTGCAGGGTGAGTTTGAGATAGGAGTAGGCGGTCAGCAGCGTGATGACGCCCGCGATGAGATACGATATCGGGACGGCATTCCCGGCCTGTGCCATCGCGACGCCGAGCACGGCGTAGATCCCGCCCGAGACCATCCCGCCGACGCCCATCGCGATGACCTCCAGTAACCCGAGTTTCCCCGGTCGACTCCGCGTTAGGAGCGATCGAAACGAATTCATGTCACGCCACAATCATTATTCGGTTCGTCTTTCTCATGGTTCAAGATCACTGTGAGGCTTTGATGTGCCGTTGTACGGCGTAGAATCCAGCTGCGTAGATTCCAAATGAAAATATGCCGATCGAAAAGATCCCGATGGCGAAGATCCCAACGGAAAAAATACCCGCTGCGAATATTCCGACCGAGAAAATACCGGTCGAGAGAACTCCCACACTGAAGTTTCCTGCAGCCAGATAGCCCACAGCGGATTCCCCCGCGGCGAGCACGTCGAATCCCGCTATTGTTTCGATGCCGGCAACGGTCAATCCCAGGGCTATGATCAAGAGGCCGACAACCACGATTCCAGTTACGTCTTCCCATTCGAAATCCATATGCGGTAGTTTCGACCAGGTAGGGTTTATAAATTGGTCACACTTCCTGACGTCTGAAATTTCGACTCATATCAGGCAGATCCCCAGTTACTGCCGTCTTTAGGGATGTGATGTCCGGCTGTGGAAAACGATGACATCGGAATTCGCGGAGCTACATCTGCCGGTACAATCACACAGACAGAGGCCCTTCACCCCGATATACGGAAGACATCGCGACCAGGAAGGGAGATTACAGAGTTCATTCGCCACGATCCGTGGTCACGGGGCGTACGTTCCTTTGAGTTGCGTCTCGTCGATGACCGTTCCATCCATCGCTGATTCGAGTTGGTCCTTCGTCGTATCCATATCGAGATCGAGCCGCTGGTCGAGCGCGAAGAGTCGGAACCGATACGTGTGTTCGCGGTCCGGCGGATTCGGGCCGCCGTATCCCTGTTCGCCGTAATCGTTCTGTCCTTGTACCGCTCCAGAAGCATTCCAGTCTTCGGGGATCGTCGATGTAGTCGGGTCGATATTCCAGACCACCCAGTGATCCCAGATCTTGCCAGCCGGTTCGACAGCATCCGGGTCGTCCATCACCAGCGCTAATGACTCGGTCTCCTCGGGAACGCCGCCGATTTCCAGTGGCGGATTCACGTTTTCGGCTGTGTATCCGTACTTGTCTGGAATCGAATCACCGTTTGCAAACGCCGGGCTCGTTAGCTGTAGCGTGGTCATCAGTCCACCACAGAGAAGACTTCGAGGATAGATGAAAAACAACGGTCTTTCTCATCGTTTAGGAATAGTAATCAAATCTAACCGGTCAACGCGAGTAGAAGCGACTGGACTATGAGTGAATCCGACGATGTCGATACAGCTGTCCAGCGAGTACGTGACGCCTTTGACGAGGCGGTGAACGAGGCCGAGGAACTGAGCGATCAGGCACGCGAGAGCGTCGAGGATGCGATCGACGATCTCGAACAGCGGATCGAATCCCTCCGTAGTGAGGAGTAATCAGCCTCCCATTGGGTGAGGGACTTTCCGGTGGTTCTCCGACCGAGCGATTGCGAGAACTGTCAGCGGAATCCCCTCAGGTACAAACAAACGAACGAGGAGAGGGGGAGACCCTTACTCAATCGATTCCGGCCACGTGAGGATATGGCTCGCCAAGTGGCTCGGTAGCCGGTGCTCGCGCTGACTGCCGAGACTACAGACGAGGCGTGGTTCTCATACATTCGGAAAGGGAGAGCATCATTTATCAGGAGACCACATATCATCGAATACGATGAGTAGCGAGGAGGACAAGGAATACGTGTTCCTCTGTCCAGAGTGCGACGAATCTCTGAAGGTAAATGACTCGATGAAAGAGTCACTTGTCGATAGAGGATGTGTCATCTGTGGGACGTCCGTGACAAGGGAGGCGTTCAGGAAAAACTCCGCTGGCGACTCGCCTTGACCTCGTTTCGGTACAATCTTCTCAAATAATCTCACGGAGGTAGCGAGTCTGACCTTGACTATCGCCTCCTCTCTAACGCAGGGGGCAAAAACCAGAGATAGGTACTAAAGGCCACCTCCTGTCGGTAGTCATACGAAGAACGATGACACTCAATCAGGAAACTCAACTTTCGCCAGAGGAGACTGATTCCATTCTCGGCCGCCACGAGACGGGGGTATTGTCCCTGGCGCGGGAAGACGAGCCGTACTCCATTCCTATCTCGTATGGGTACGACGCAGAAGAACGACGATTCTATCTCCGGTTAGTCTCGACACCCCAAAGCAAAAAACGACGGTTCCTCGCATCCTCACCACATGCACGTCTCGTGGTGTATGAGGAAGACGATCCAATCTACCGAAGCGTCGTCACAAGCGGGACTCTCGACGAAGTTCCACGGGATGCCTTGACCGTCGAACACATCGAGCAATACGGCGAGGCCGAGCGCCCACTCTTCGAAATCTGGGGTGAATCCCGTCGTGATCTGGATGTCCGGCTGTATCGACTCGAACCGGACGAATTGAGTGGTCGCAGTATCGAGATTGAGCGGGATGATATCGACTCCTAATCTGTATCAGTCACGCCCGAATCGTCCGCCCAGCACTCGATTGAATTGAATGGGCTATTCGACTCTGTCGACCCACTCCTCATCTGGCAGAGACAGTGTACGGGATACAGTGATGGGATTGTCAGAGGAAGCGCTCATCGGCTCGCTTTGATTGGATTGTGGATTTCGATGCATCGAGCCATCCAGTCTCAGCAGCATCCGGAACGTCGAACTGGGGGACAAACGGCTTGATGTCCAAAAGCGGTGTCCCGTCGACCACGTCTATTCCCTCAACAGTCACTTCGTGATCTGTGACGGAATCGATCTCGACAACCGAGAGTCCAACTGGATTCGGCCGCTGTGGTGCCCGTGTCGCAAAGAGCCCTCTATTGGTGTCATCAAGAAACGGCTCAACCTGCAGCGAGACGGTGTCATCTGTCGCATGGAAGTGATACAACAAAATACAGTGCGTAAACCCGTCTAGGTCCTCTAATCCATCCGCATACGACGGCTCAACTTCGACAGTCCCCACTGCACCATCAGCACCGATTGGTTGAATCGGCATCTCCTCCGGGGAATCGAAGGGAGTGCGGATTGATCCGATTGCATCGTACTGGAATCCGGGTTCCGTCATATCCGTAAAATGGTCCTTGAACGAGAAATCAGTGTCGTGAGAGGCACGCGGCTATGCAGCATGGTAGTCCGGACTCCTCAATGCTTGATGCGATATGATCATCTGTTCTAACAGGGGGGTGCTGTCGTTGACGAGGCTCCGAAGCCCCGCGGAAGCACCTGTAGACTAAGTGTCCTCGTAACGTATTTTGAATTCCTTCATGCCGTCAGGGATTCAAGCCGAGGTGGAGTTCGCCACTCCCAACCTCTGTCCGATCGTCGAACTCTCCGCGGCGGCAGAGACGAGGATTGATGCGGTCTCGACGAACGTCTGTTCATCCGGTTGTGCGAAGAATGTGACCGAGTTTTCGATGAATTCAGATGGCGACTTCGAAACAGATATGACCCCGATTTTCTCAAATGGGTCCTCCAATCGATACCGGCTTACCCACGATGACAGTGTGGACTGTCCGTGCGAATCCCTCGGTCAATTCGGATGTCCCGTCGCCCGGTACGTCGCTCAGGATGGCATATTGACAATTGTGTTTCACGCAGCCGATTACGACCAACTACAGGAGGTTATTGCCGAACTGCGCGACCAATTTCCCGATATGGATATTAAACGACTTGTCCAGTCTCCGGCCGGAGAGCAAGCCCAAGACAGTGTGTCCGTAAACCGAAGCAAACTTACACACCGCCAGCTCGAAATCTTGGAAACCGCCTACGAGAAGGGATACTTCGATCGTCCACGACGGTCCAACGCGACGGAAATCGCAGCGGAACTCGATATCAATCCATCCACGTTCAGGGAGCATCTCACAGCGGCGGAATCGAAAATCCTGAAAGACCTCCTCTAGAGGTGAGGATACGTGTCGCAATTTTCGTTCCGTTCACTCAAGTGTTGCCGGGGTCTCACTGATTTGAGCCCGAGGAATTCGAAGGTGTTCGGCCCGTTCTTATAAACCTGCCCGGGTAGTATGGGTGTGCGTTACTCCGTGTGGCTGCTGTCATAATGTTATATGAGCCAGTCATCGATGGCGTCTGCGACTGTCCGTACAACCGAACAGTCCTCGAACGACGTGCAAACTGTCGTTGCCGAAAGCGCTGTTCAAGAGCTCCTCCACGCACTCGACGATGCCGACTGCCGTGCTATTCTCGATGCGACACGTGAACAAGCATTAACGGCGAACGAGGTCTCCGAAGCTCACGACCTTCCGCTTTCGACGACGTATCGAAAACTCGATCTCCTCACCGAGGCAGGTCTGCTCGAAGAACGGACCCGCATTCGTCAGTCCGGGAAACACGCCAGCGAGTATACCCCATTGGTCGACGACGTTGCCATTTCACTTGGCCCTCGGGGAGAGACGGAGGTTCGACTGTCACAGGGGAAGAGCTGCGGGAAGACTGGATCGCCCGCTTCGATACTGGGAGACTGAGGAACATGGTAGATCATCCCGATCGGAGCACGCATTTCGCAACGCTGTTCGAATCCATCACTGGCCAGTCGACACTCACCGAACAGCAGCAGATCGAGATCCATGTCCGATATGACGAACACAGAGAAGAGACAGGCATCTCGGACTATCTCGATACGACAGCGACAGCTCAGGGGTTCGATGACGTTATTGAGGAACCAGAGACATCCTAATTCTCTTTGGGGGATTGAACCGCCCCGAAGATCGTCGATTTAGCGTCGCTGTTCGCAACCAACACTGTATCAACCTCTCGTTCGGTTGTCGGACGACGTGTCGTTGATGCTCGACGCGCAGTCAGTACATAGCCCGGTATCCTCATCGTAGTGGTCACTACACACGAGCGCACCACACCGCCGACACTGGTGATTGGCAGGTGCCGATTCGCAGATCTGGCAGAGAGTTTTCACGCTCATGGAAATCTCGCGATCATTAGCACTGGCACGTTGGCTCGCCTGATTACGCGAGCAGTCGTGCTCCCGTGAATTCGAACCGGACGAGTATTCTTGAGCCTGTCCCAGCGGGATTCAAGCATCAATAGTTTCTTCAGGTATTCAACCTCGCCCGTAATCGGACTTCGCGGTGGATACGTCGAAATTGAGTCAAATCTCCGTTAGCAGCTCTCCTGTAATCGAATTCGTTAATTCCTTTCTTGTTCCCTCGCGTTCACTGCCAAGACTGGCATTTCCGCATGCCTGATGATCCGTTCGGTGGTGCTTCCCAGAAGATAACGGTTGAGGCCTGTGCGGCCAGTAGTCCCCATCGTAATCAGGTCAATATCGTGTTCGTCAGCGTAGTCAAGGAGATCGCTCGCCGGAAATCCTTCACGAACTTCAGTAATCGCGTCAAGTCCCCGTGCTCGAGCATGTGTAGCGATACGATCCGTCGCCGCTTCACCCTCCGATTCGAGGTGCTCTATCACTTCTGTCGGAGGGGTATAGTTTGGACTGGCGGCAACGTCGCCGACGTCAACGATATTTACAGCGTGAATGCGAGCAGCTGTCTTTTGTGCGATCGCGAGTCCATGATCGATAGCCGTAGCTGCAGGCTCGCTTCCATCGGTGGGGATGAGGACCTCATCGTACTCTCCCACGAACTGACTCTGGTCAGTTGCACGCACCGTAAGGACAGGGACGTCAGCGAGACGAACGACGCGTTCGGTCACACTACCCGCAATATAGCGATTTAGTCCCGTTCGGCCGTGTGTTCCCATCGTAATCACGTCAACATCATGATCGTCCGCGTATTCGAGAATCGTCTCAGATGGCTCGCCCTTGACGACGGCAGTCGTCACCGAATCTCGTTCGCCAACGACGGCTTCGACTGCCTCTATCGCGGTTTCGCCCTCGGCGATGAGTTGATCATTGATACTCTGAACAATACCTCCAGCATCAAACATCCCCGCAGCGCCTTGGATATCAACGACGTTGATCACGTGAACTGTTGCATCGAACAATTGCGCGAGGAAGTGCCCGTGTTCGGCAGCACGAACGGAATGGTCACTACCGTCAGTGGGAATAAGGACGGTATCGTACATATGGATTCTTCGGTTGAGGATGGGTCTGTGCCCACAATAAGTGAAGATGATTATCTTCACGAATCAAGAACACCCGCAAGATTTGGCTGGTCCAAAGAGGTGGATGGTTATACGAGGCGATACAACCACTCCTTCACTTACATATGCCATTCGTTAGAATACGAGGTTTGTGTTGCCAGTTGACTACACTCAATCATCGCTTACCCCGATAGAATGAACGGATTGCTCCGCCGGTATCTCGTCGTCCTCTTCCGATTTCTGCCCTTCGCACTGGCGTTTCTCCGTGACCGGCGGCGGTTCATTCTGTTCGGATCACAAAGGCAAGTCGCTGACGAGAAACATCGCCAGCGAGCCGAGCAGATCCGCGATACGATGCTCGAACTCGGACCGGCATTCATCAAAGTCGGACAGGTTCTCTCGACACGCCCCGATATCGTCCCACCAGTCTATGCCGACGTTTTCGGAACCCTTCAAGATGAAGTTCCCGAAGACGCGGGGGGAGATCCGAAGCAGGTCGTTGCCGAAGAACTCGGCGACGAACTCAATCGGTCGACGCTCGAACCGATCGCCGGTGGATCACTCGCGTACGTATATACTGCCAAATATCGGAATGAGCGAATCGCACTAAAAGTGCGACGTCCTGGACTGAAACCCGTGATCGAGCGTGACCTTCGGGTCGTCCGCGGACTGATTCCGCTGGTGAGCCTCTTCGCGAGCGAACGACAGCAATATTCGATCGAAAACGCCGCCGACGACTTCGAGGACATCATCTTGAACGAGTTGGATTTCGATCGAGAAGGGGCGATCATGGCTGACATCAGAGAGAACTTCGTCGGCGACGATCGAGTCGTCATCCCTGACGTCTATGAACACCTGTCCTCGGAGCGTGTGCTGGCAATGGAGTATCTGACTGGCCGGAAAATAACCGACGACGACGCGTTCGACGATGTCGACGTGACGCCACACGAGATGGCAACGCGGATCACCAAAGTGTATCTGGAGATGGGCCTCGTCGGCGGGGTGTTCCACGCTGACCCCCATCCGGGTAACCTCGCTGTCACTGATGACGGTCGTCTGCTACTCTTCGACTTTGGGATGAGCGAACGCCTTCCAGCAACCGTTCAGGAGGACATCATCGGGCTCTATCGGGCGCTCGTCCGTCGCGACGTGGACGACCTGGTCGACGCGCTCATCGCACTCGACGTCCTCGAACCACACGTCAATCGTGCTGAGGTCAGCCGGGTTCTCGAACTCGTCATCGAGAATCTCGAAGGCCGATCGGAGATCACCTGGCGGATGATCATCACGGAGTTGACGACGATGCTTCGAGATTTCCCGTTTCGTATTCCGCCGGACGTGATGCTACTCATTCGGGTCGGGACCGTCGGTGAAGGCGTCTGTCGACAGCTCGATCCCGAGTTCGACTTCCTCGCGGTCGTGCGCTCATTCCTCGTCGAGCAGGGACTCATCGAGAGCGAACTCGATGCAATCATCGAAGAGACGTGGACGGACATTCGCCGATCGCTCCCTGCTCTGGCACGAGTCCCGTCCCGATTCGATCGAACGTTGTACCGGCTCGAACGCGGCGAGCTGGTCGTCCGTACGGAGGCAGTTGATGGACACAGGCTGGGTGATCACGATCTCGGATATGCGGTGCTCGCCGGAGCGCTCGTCGTGGCAGCAGCGATTCTGACGTTTCACGATCAACCGTACGAGCTTCCTGTCCTTGCCGTCGCAGCCGGCTTTCTCCTCGTCTATCTCGTTCGGCGTCGGCTATCATGACATCGTGATTCGGCGGTTACTAAGACGAACAGGCATCGGATTCAGTTCTCCGTGTGCAGGATTGCGAATCTGCCTGTATTACTGTATCGTGGGAACTGACCTTCTACACTATACCATCTCACACCGTTAGTAGACCAGAGGCGCTTCACAATGGACGCATTTGTCATGAAAGAGGTCGGTGAAACCGGATTCGCAGATAAAGACGTACCGGAAGCCGGTCCAACGGACGCTGTCATTCGCCCGACGAAAGGACTCGTATGCACGTCAGACGTGCATACGCTTCACGGCGCCATCGGCGAGCGGGAGAATCTGACGCTCGGACATGAAGTGGTCGGGATCGTGGACGCAGTCGGAGATGACGTGGAGGAGTTTGAGGCGGGTGACCGAGTCGCCGTCGGCGCGATCACTCCAGATTGGGGTTCGCTTGCTGCCCAGGATGGTCATTCCTCGCAGTCGAACCAGGCTCTCGGCGGGTGGAAGTACGCGAACGTCAAAGACGGGACGTTTGCCGAATACGCCCACGTGAACGAGGCTGACGCGAACATGGCCCGAATCCCCGAGAACGTGACCGACGAGGAAGCGGTCTACGTCACCGACATGATGAGTACGGGGTTCATGGGCGTAGAACATGCCGAGATTCCTCTCGGAGGAACCGTCGCGGTGTTCGCACAGGGACCAGTCGGCCTCATGGCCACGAAAGGAGCGGCCCTCCAGGGAGCCGGACGGATTATCGCCGTGGAGACGGTGCCAAACAGACAAGAACTCGCACGGACGTACGGTGCCGACGATATCGTCGACTTCGCGGAGGGGGACCCCGTCGAACAGATCATGGACCTCACTGACGGCGAAGGCGTTGACGCTGCCATCGAAGCACTTGGGACGAGCGGGACATTCGAACAGTGTATCAAGGTCACCAAGGCAGGAGGAACGATCTCGAACGTGGGCTACCACGGTGAGGGCGAACACGTCAATATCCCACGTGAAGACTGGGGCGTCGGTATGGCTGAGAAGGATATTGCTACCGGTCTCTGCCCCGGTGGGCGCCTCCGTCTGCAACGGTTACTCCGCTTGCTCGACCGGGACCGCGTTGACCCAACTCACATGACGACTCATGAATTCACGTTTGAAGAGATTGACGAGGCCTTCGAGTTGATGGAGTCGAAGGAAGACAACATCATCAAACCGCTCATCGATTTCGAGTGAAAACTCGAACGACGATATCGTTTTCACCTGTTTTGGATTGAGGCTCAAAAACGGTTCTTCCTGATGAATCGATCTCGTATTCGAATTAGTTAATGAGATATTTGTGCTCTGATCAATCCGTTTGGGAATCAGGGACGAGAGTGACGGGAATATCGGTGAATCGTGTTACTCGATCAGCTGTGCTTCCGAACACGACATCTGGAAGTGACGATGCACCCCGTCGACTCAGGACGATGAGATCGGCATCGATCTCGTTGGCATAGTCTAAAATCACCTCGTAGGCCGGTTGTCCCCGTCTCACGTCACTCTGAATCGAGACGTCGGTCCAACTGTTGCTGTCTACAATCGTATCGACGAGATCGGTGATCGCTCGATTGATATCTTCAACCTCGTCGATGGCAAATGTGAGTGAACTCCGCGACGGTTCCACGACAGTAAAGACGTGGACTGTCGCGTTCACCTCGTCTGCGAGGCGAACTGCGTGAGCGAGGGCCGTCCGCGAGGGATCGCTCCCGTCGACAGGGACGAGAATTGTTCCGTACATGTGATGTCGGACTAGCTCACCCGGAGTGCGACAATAAAGTCCACTGCTATGTTGTTAAACAGCGATCGACGAGACCAAGCTACCCGGTGTTACCAGCACCCGGGAATCGCCCTGTGAGGTAATGCCAGTGCGCCCCAATTATAAGTGAATATGTCCAGCAAGCAAATCCTGATGATCGTCGGCGACTTCGGCGAGGACTACGAAATCATGGTGCCGTTTCAGGCGCTCCAGGCCGTCGGCCACGACGTTCATGCCGTCTGCCCCGAGAAGGATGGTGGCGAGACAGTCAAAACTGCGATTCACGACTTCCGCGGGGACCAGACCTACCTCGAAGAGCGCGGCCACGACTTCGAACTAACCCACGGATTCGACGGTGTGAATCCGACAGACTACGACGCCCTGGTTGTCCCCGGCGGACGCGCTCCTGAGTATCTCCGGGGCTACGATGCCGTGCTTGACGCTGTTCGACACTTCTTCGACGCCGAGAAGCCGGTCGCAACCCTCTGTCACGGGCCGCAAATCCTCGCCGCTGCGAACGTCCTTGACGGATACGAGATGACGTCCTACCCAGCCGTCCGGCCCGAAGTCGAAGCCGCCGGGTGTACGTGGGTCGATGAGGTCACGACCGACGGCAATCTCGTGACGGCACAGGCCTGGCCAGATCATCCGGAGTGGCTCGCCCAGTTCCTCGATCTCCTCGGGACACAAATCGAACACGGATCCGTTGCAACCGCAGCAGGGGACTGAGTTCAGTCGCATCACACTCTATGCATGACAACCGGGTGGAGTAGCCGCTTCATACGTAAAACACTCATTGCGATTATCGTGGGGGGAATTGTCACCGTTCTCATGTCGTCGAAGCTTCCGATTCACGGCCTCGTTGATCAGGTCGATGAGCCTCTTCCACTGCCAGTATCTCATACTCAGACAGTATCGAACAAATCCTATCGCGATTCAGAAAGCACTCGAAGGATGATCGTGAACGCAGAGTTCTACTTGTAGGCCTTTTCGCCCGCTTTGATGGCTACATCAAGCCAATTCTCCGTCGGCGGAAGCGGGCATTCGTAGTGGTCGGAATACGCACAGGTAGGATTGTACGCCTCGTTGAAATCGAGAATCCATATGTCGTCGTCTGTCTGGTGGGTGTCTGCTTCGAGATCGAGATACCGGCCTGCACCGTAGGTTTCCTCACCACTAGTCGCATCCCGAAATGGAACCCACAATCGGTCGTCCTCGGGATCACTCTTGTACGCCTGGAGCGTAACGGTCTCCCCGTGGATCTCGAATCGGAACTCTCCCCATCGAAGATACTCCTGCTCGCCTCCGGTACTCGTTCCGACTGTTACCGTTGCTTTGTTTTCGTGCTCGTGGAGCGGCAGTTCGAATCGATACTCCTCTCGTGGCGGATAATAATCCAGACCGTCGAACGACTCTCTGTCCTCCGGCGGAATCGGTGAATGGGGGTTCGTTCCGAAGTAGTCGTCTTTCGCCTCGCGGTCCTCTCGAATAGCAGTCTTCCAGTCCGTTACCATAGTACCAGTTTTGTTGCCGTTGGTTTCTATGGTCTTGGCAATTCCACGTTGCTGAGAATAATATCCCGCCTCTTAGCGGATCGGTCACGTAATCCGAGTCATGACGGAGACGTTCGTCGTTATCGGCGGGGACGCCGCCGGGATGAGTGCCGCAAGCAAAGCCAGACGCGAGGACCCAGATCTCGAGATTATTGCCTTCGAGAAGGGAGACTGGGTGTCGTACGCCGCGTGTGGGATGCCCTATTACGTGAAAGGCGACGTCGACTCGCTAGACGACCTCGTCCAGGTCACTCCCGACGCATTCCGAACAGAGCGGGACATCGATCTACGGACGAATCACGAAGTCGTCGGTATCGATCCCGAGAGGCAGACGGTGACGGTTTCGACAGACAACGGCCGATTCGAGCAGCCGTACGACCAGCTACTCGTCGCAACAGGGGCTCGGGCGATCGAACCGCCGTTCGCCGGTATGGACCTCGACGGCGTCTTCACCATCCACGACATGGACGAGGCCGATGCGATTCACACGTACGTGACAGAGACCGCCCCCGAGACGGCAGCCATCGTCGGCGGTGGCTACGTGGGAATCGAGATGGCCGAAGCACTCGCCGGGCGCGGGCTGGACATTCACCTGTTCGAGATGCTTCCGCACGTCCTCCAACCGTTCGGCGAGTCAGTCGCTACAGTGGTCGAAGATCACCTTCGGGAACAGGGTGTCGAACTCCACCTCGACACTCCGGTGGAGGGCTTCGGGGGCGAGGAGACGGTCGACTCGGTCACGCTCGATTCGGGGACGGTGCCCGTCGATATCGTCATCGTCGGCGTGGGCGTCGAACCGAACGTCGAACTCGCCGCGGACGCCGGCATCGAGATCGGCGAGACCGGTGCAATCGCCACCGACGAGTACGGCCGCACGAACTACGAGACCGTCTTCGCGGCGGGGGACTGTGCCGAGGCGACGAACGTCGTCACCGGCAAGGCCGATCACGTCCCGTTAGCACTGACCGCAAACCGCGCCGGACGAGCGATCGGCCAGACAGTCACGGGGACGCCGACAGAAGTCGGTGAAATCGCCGGCACGGCGATCGTGAAAGCGTTCGACCTCGGCGCAGCACGAACAGGGATCCTCGACGAGGCGCGTGCTCGTGACGCAGGATTCGATCCGATTTCGGTCGAAATCACGGCGCCGTCGCGTGCGCACTACTACCCCGGGATGGAAGAGCTGACGGTCACACTCGTTGCCGACCGTGAATCGGAGCGTGTACTCGGAGCAAGCGTCGTCGGGCGTGAAGGGGCGAAACGGATCGACACGATTGCGACTGCACTCCACGCGGGCCTGACCGTTAGTGACGTAGAGAACCTCGATCTGGCATATGCGCCCCCGTTCAGCCCCGTCTGGGATCCGATCGCGACCGCAGCGAAGGTACTTGCGGGCTCGCTGGAGGAGACAGCGTGACACCACTCGATCTCCGTGCCGACATTCCCGCCCTCGAAGATGCTGTCTATCTCAATACGGGAGCGAGTGGCCCGAGTCCGCGCCGAGTCGTCACGGCCGCCGAGACGTTCCTCGAACACCACGAATTCGAAGCGCCGGCCGCCGAAGGCATGTACACGGCAGCATTCGATGCCTACGACGATGTCCGAGCAACCGGTCTTCGTGGATTTCATCGGCTGCTTGCCGGGTTTTAGACACGCCGTCTGCAAGCAGACATCTCAACTAACCGGTTTTGTGATGTACTGAGTCTGCTGATGTACCTGGTTAACGACTCGCCATGAGTGGCCAGGAGATTCCAGACCTATGGGAATGTTCCTCTCGCTATAGGTGCTCGCTCGTCGATGAACTAGACGGAGACAACAGCAATGCCAATCGAAGACCTCGCCCGAACGGAAGTCGTCAGTGCCAGTCCCGAAACATCGGTCCCCGAACTCGCCCAACAGATGCGAGACGAAAAGGTCGGGAGCGTCGTCGTCACGAACGACAACAACCCGACCGGGATTGTCACGGACCGCGACCTGACGACACGCGTGCTCGCCGAAGAGACTGCTTCAACCGACCAGACTGCCGAGGACGTCATGTCGACGGACCTGTGTACAGTTGGTCCCGACGCTGGCTTCTACGAGGCCGCACAGGCGATGAGCGAGAATGGCGTTCGTCGCCTCCCCGTCTGCGACGAGAACGACGAACTCGTAGGGATCATCACCGCAGACGACCTGACCGAACTCCTCGCCGACGAAAACCAGCAGCTGGCGTCGGTCATCCAGGCGCAACGGCCCGAATACTGAATCAAGCCCCTGACCGAAGTTGGGGGCACCGTCTGCTTTTTCAAAGGAACGTTGCCACCAGTAAGATCCCAACGAATGCGTGCCAGACGACGGCTGCGGCTTTAGCTTGTCGAGACGGGGTCGGACGAGGGGGATTCTGGAACAGGGCATGGTAGACAAATACCGTCGCAATGACGGCCCCCGCAAAGAGTCCAACGCGTAGACGGAGATCAGTAATCGTGCCAGCCAGGGCACCCCCGCTGAGGCTAGCTGCAATAGCAGCCAAGATCTTGTCGTAGTAGCTCAGCGAAACATCCAGCTCCATATCGGAAGTACGAACCAATGAGGGGAAAGTATTCACCCGATTCTCGATAACTGGAACAAGCAGATCCGGCGAACGTTCACTTAATCTCCCAATAGGAAGCCCTCTCTACCTCACGGTGAGCACTGGGACATTACTCGTTCGGACGGTTCGCTCGGTCACGCTACCAATGAGATAGCGTTCGAGACCGGTCCGACCGTGCGTCCCCATCGTGATGAGATCAATTCCTTCGTCGTCAACGTACTCTCGGATCGCCCGATACGGAGTCCCCTGTACGACGTCCGTCACGATGTCGACGTCGCGGTTCTCACCTTCGTCTTCGACTGCCGCGACAGCCTGCTCGCACCCCTCCTCAAGGCTATCGAGCAGATCGGGAATGCCGGGTCCAGCATCGTAGGCGCCTGCGACGGCATTGACGTCGACGACCGAGAGCGCGTGGACAGTCGCATCGAATCGGTCGGCGATAGCAATCCCGTGGTCGATTGCCGCAGTCGCAGACTCACTGCCGTCTGTCGGAATCAGGATTCGATCGTAGCTCGAGCGGTCGTCTGGTTCGTGCCGAGTCGTGAGAACTGGCACGTCACTCGTTCGAACGACGCGTTCTGTCACGCTCCCGACCAGCAATCGGTCGAGCCCAGTTCGTCCGTGGGTCCCCATCGACACGAGGTCGATGTCGTGTTCTGCGACATAGGACAGAATCGCTTCGTAGGGGATTCCGTGTTCGACTGCCGTGTGGCACGTGACGGACGGATCAGAGACGAGTTCTTCGAGCTGTTCGACGGCCTCGGTGGCCTGTTGTTCGAACACCTCTCGTTGCTCTCCAATCGTCGGGTCGAGATCCGCTAGAGCGCTGCTGTGCGAGCGTTCGTCGACGACACTCAGGAGATGAATCTGGCTATCGAACGCCGTCGCGAGATTCAGCCCGTGTCGCGCCGCGGCTTCAGCCCCTTCACTACCGTCGGTTGGAACGAGTATGGTGTCGTACATTCAGGATTGTCTTCTTGTGGTATTCGCGCACGGTTCCCATAAAGCGATATCAAATCGATTGAGAAACATTACTGGAAACTGCTCACGGTTCCGTCCGTTCGATGTTCAGGGCCCCTTCTTCGGCCGTCTGTGCTTCCCGCCACCACACCAGCTCGAATTCGATGCTCTGTTTGGCCTCCGTATCGCCCTCAGTCCAGTCCGACTCGCCTTCGAGTTTGAACGTGATCGGATCGACGGGATCGAGATCCACGCGTTGATTCCCGAGTTCGAACGTTACAGCGCCGCCACCGTCGAGTTGATCGGCTAATTGGCGGAGATACGAGGCGACTTCGGCTCGGGTTTTCTGCTCTTCTGTTTCAAGTTCTCCCATGGGCCGGTATACGCCAAACACGCTGTTAAATAGCGCCGGCAGATCCCAGCTTCTAGGAACACCCGTGAGGATACGGTGAGTGAGGAGGAGAAGAATTTCGAATGAAACCGATATTGGTGAAAGGAACCGCCAAGACTCCTAATCAGTCGGTTTCTAGCCAGAGAGAGCATAACCCGAGGCTCTACTACCCCATTCTCCTGTACGTGGTGTGCCATGGGTTCTCATTACATGGGAAATGCCACAGGAGTGAATGCAAACGACACCGTACATTCGCATGCGAGGCGCGAGGGCATCCGGACGATCTGCCTCAAACCATCCGGAAGGATGGAACGAGACGGATCAGGGGCAAAAACCGAACCTCCGGTAACACGGAGACGAGGTGAACGTTCCGAAGGAGAACCGAACCGGTCCCGAGATTCGCCTTCCGGAGGGCGGATTGAGAAGGTCAAGTACCGGAGTCCCCGAAAGGGGCCTTCGAGAAACCAAATTCGTCGGCTTCGGTCGACGCGTTTGGAAGAACCGTACGGACCGTGGAAAACGTCTCCCGTCTGGTCCAAATCGCGCTCTCGCTGCCGTTCTCGACGCTCAGTTGCTGCTGTAGGGTTATGTCATCCGAGAAAATTAAGAGCACTATGGCCAAAGCAGACCTTGGGGACCTCGAAGGCGCCGAGAAGGTCAGCGAGGACAATCCATATATTGTCGAACCCGAGACAGACTTCGAGGCTGTCGACGAGGTGAGCGAGGAGGACGCAAGCGAACAGGTCGAGTACCTCCAGGAAGCGATCCGGTTTCACGACTATCGTTACTACGTGCTGAACGATCCCGTCATCGCGGACCGCGCTTACGACGAGCTCTTCGATCGCCTCCGAACACTCGAAGACGAGTTCGATCTCCAAACCGAAAACAGCCCGACCCAGCGGGTGGGGGGCAAACCTGTCGACGAACTTACTACAGTCGAGCACGTCGTCGCGATGCTGTCGATCGATTCGAGTGGCGACGAGGAGGACGTCCGCGAATTCGACGAGCGCGTCCATGATGAAGTGGACGAGGATGTTCAGTATATCTGTGAACCCAAGTTCGACGGGCTCTCCGTCGAGGTCATTTATGAGGACGGCGAGTACCAGCACGCGGCGACCCGCGGCGACGACACCACCGGCGATGACGTCACGCAGAACGTGCGAACCATCGGGAGCGTGCCGAGCCAACTGCGAGGAGATCATCCTGGCTTTCTCGCGGTCCGCGGCGAGGTGTACATGCCCAAGGACGTATTCCAGGAGTACAATAAACAACGCGTCCAAGAGAACAAGGACCCGTTCGCGAACCCGCGGAACGCGGCAGCAGGGACGCTGCGACAGCTTGACCCGTCGGTGACTGCCGAGCGTCCGCTCGAATGTTTCTTCTACGACGTACTCGCCGCCGGTGAGAGTCAAGACGCACTCGGAGAGACGAATGCTTCGCGCGGGGCCCGTGGATTCGACGACATCGATACCCATTGGGCGGAACATGAAACACTGCCCGACTGGGGGCTCAAAGTGAGCGACCGCTGTGAGCTGGTCAAGGATATCGACGCCGTCGTCGAGTACCGCAACGACACGCAGGACATGCGGGAGGATCTGAACTACGACATCGACGGCGTCGTCTGCAAGGTTGACGACCGGGCAATGTGCGAGGAGCTCGGCACGACCAGCCGATACTATCGGTGGGCCTACGGCTACAAGTTCCCAGCTCGAACCGAAACCACCGGCATTCAGGACATCGTCGTCCAGGTCGGACGGACGGGGCGACTCACCCCGGTAGCGCTACTCGCCCCCGTGGAGGTGTCGGGCGTGACGGTGTCACGCGCCAGCCTCCACAATCAAGACGAAATCGCGGATCTCGGCGTGGATGTCGGTGACGAAGTCCGGGTCGAACGCGCTGGCGA
>SDGW01000407.1_pt1 | contig 18285 bp, 17 predicted proteins | sample 2873831 | NCBI WGS metagenome assembly SDGW01 (sample SAMN08132700, study PRJNA421101) | hypersaline lake metagenome | isolation source: celular fraction 0.22 microns magnesium sulfate-rich crust from ephemeral... | place: Spain: Penahueca Lagoon, Toledo | collected 2011-07
GACCTCCATGATCTCGTCGGTGTCGGCTGCGACCGACCCCGACGCCGCGCTGAGCCCCGCACCCGCGACGACCGCCGCCCCGGTCGTCTGCAGCATTCGCCGTCTCGAGACGGCGTTCGATTCGTTGCTATTCTCTGGATTCGAATCGGCACGTTCGTTAAATCCCATGTGAACACGTTCGCATCGTGGTAGCGAACGACACGTACTTTCGATCAGTCGTCCATACCGATTCTTGCTCGGAACTGAGATCTTTTATAAAGTGGGCATGATATGTGATATAGCCGCACGGGTAGAATCGATGCCCGGTCGATCAGCAACGAGTCGGTGAAAAATACGACCGGGTCGCACGCGCTAACAGCCAGACGGGTGACCGAACTGAGAGGGAGCAGCGAGCGGTCCGTCGCGCGTTAGAATCTACTCACGGGCGCGAACTGTCCGTTCGCACGTCCCGTACTCTATCGCTCGTCGCTGTCGAGCACGCGAATCTGATCGCCCCGCACCGTGACCGGAATCGGAACGGTCGCCTCGTACAGTTCGACCGTCACCTGATCTTTCCCTTCGTCGATCCGCTGCACCTGTGCCTTCTCGCCTTTGAACGGACCGGCGATGAGTTCGACGATGTCACCTTCCGCGATTCCCTCGACGTCGGGCTTGGGCGAGAGGAAGTGTTCGACCTCGGATATGTCCGATTCGCCGGGCACGATGCTCCGAGCGTGCGGAATGTCCTCGAGCACGCGGTTCAAGACCGCGTCGCCTTCGGCCTCGACCATCACGTAGGAGGTCAGCGAATCGGGCGCGAGCGCGGCGTGGATCTCCGGCTCTTCGCGGTTGATGATCATGTCGGCGACGGTGCGCTCCTGGCTTGCCGTCGTTTTGACAGCGTAGATGCCCATCAGACGCCACCACCGGTCAGCAACAGCATGATCGCGCCGATGAGGAAGCCGACGAGGCCGATCAGCAGGATACCCGCGCCGGCGATCTTCGATACCTGGAGGAACTCCTCGGTCGTGGGTGTCGTCGCCATCTTCAACACCCGAACGTACGAGGTGAGGTCGTACGGAACGTCCATGTCTGTCTATTCACAACGCGGGGTCTTTTATCTGTCTTTCGTGTCTCCCGACCGATTCGAATGCTCGCCGTCGACCGCGCCGGCACGCTCGCATCCGGCATCGACGTTGCACTCGACGGCCTCGCGCCCAAACTGTTCGACTACCAACCCCGTTGCATGGCCGAAGACGACTCCGACCGAGCGAACGAGTACGAAGCGGAACGAGAGGCCGAAATCGAGGAGGAACTAGAGCGCATCGACCGCGATCCCGACGAGGTCGGCGAGGGCGGCGATGACCTCGGAACTCAGAACGCGCCCCGCGAGGAGGCCGAGGACCTCGAGGATTTCGAGGAAGACGCCGAGGCCGACGCCGACGAAACGGACGAGGACTGACGGCTACCGACGGCGTGCAGAGCGATTCCCCCCTATTCCTCGTCGAACAGGTCCTCGCCCTCGACCACGTGCTCCGCGACGACGTCCATGTCGAGCGTCACGCCCAGCCCGGGTTCCTCGGGGACCTCGATGTAGCCGTCCTCGATGACGTCCTCCTCGACGAGGTCCTCCCACCAGCCGAGTTCGTAGGAGTGGTACTCCACCGCAAGCGCGTTCGAGATGGCCGCGCCGACGTGGGCGCTGCCGACGGTCGCGACGGGCGAGGCGACGTTGTGCATCGCGACCGGTACGTAGTAGAGATCGGCGAGGTCGGCGATCTTGGCCGTCTCGCGCATCCCGCCGACCTTGGGCATGTCCGGGGCGATGATGTCGACGGCCTGCTCCTCGATGAGTCGGCGCTGGCCGTGCGTGCGATACACGTTTTCGCCGGCGGTGATCGGCGTCGCCGTCGATTGCGTTACCTCGCGTTGCACGTCGTGGTTCTCCGGCGGCACGGGATCCTCGAGCCACCAGACGTCGTACTCCTCGAGGCGCTTTGCGAGCCGTTTGGCGCTGCCGGCGGAGAACGTCCAGTGGCAGTCGAAGGCCACGTCTGCGCGGTGGCCGACGCGCTCGGTGACCGCCTCGACGATCGAGGCCTTGTGTTCGATTTCGGCGGGTCGAAGGTGGCGGTTCGCACGGTCCTTCTCGTGGCCCGAGGGCACGTCGAGGTCGAACTTCAGCGCGTCGTAGCCCAGTTCTTCGACGACGCGCTCGGCTTCGTCGGCGCAGGCGATCGGATCGGCCTCCTCCTCGGTGTGGCAGTCGCAGTAGACCCGCACTTCGTCGCGGTACTTGCCCCCGAGGAGCTGGTAGGCCGGCGTCTCGAGGATCTTCCCTGCCAGATCGTGCAAGGCGACTTCGATGCCCGCGATGGCAGTGACGGTCACGCCGCCGATCGATCCCTCGCCGGACATTTTCTGAAACAGGTGCTCGGTGAGTCTATCGATGTCCAGCGGGTTTTCGCCCTGCAGGAAGGGTTTCATCCGTTCGATCAGTTCTGGTGCGCCGGCCCCCCAGTAGGCCTCTCCGGTACCGGTGATCCCCGCGTCGGTGTAGATCCGCACGAGCGTCCACGGGAAGTTGCCGTCGACCATCGTCGTCTGGACGTCCGTAATCTCGACGTCCCGGCCCTGTCCGCGCTCGCGGGTGACCCCCATCGTCTCGCTCGAGAGGTCCCGCATGGTGTACTCGGCGTTCGGGTCGTGCAGTTGCGAGTAATCGATACCCATAATTTCAAATTCACTCCTTAGGTAGTAATAGTTTCCACCTTCCGCTGGCAAGGCGGCGACATCGTATCCGATCGATAGATCGGAACTGAACGGAATGAACCCGATGCTTGCGAGAGACGGTATCGCCGCCTCCGCGAGATCCGTCGGCCGCGGTCGGTTCTCAGGCTCGCTCGAGTTCGTCGCCGACCTCCTCGAGGTCGACGTCCAGCGCAGCGGTCGCGGCGAACGCGGCCCGCTTCTCCGCGGTCCGCCGGTTGATCGCCTGCGGGCCGACGGCGAATTCGATCCGGGCCACGCCCTCCTCGGGACTCGAGCGGCCGAGCAACGTCACGGGACCGATCTCGCGTGTGTTCCGGACGTGGGTGCCGGCGCAGGCTCTGGCGTCCCACGACTCGGTCGTTCCGTTCGTCCCGGTGAAGCGGTTCCCGTTCCCGGCGTCGTGTTCGTCCTCGATGGTGACGACGCGGACGCGCCCCTTCTCGACCGCAGCCTCGTTGGCGTCCGGATCGAAGCGAACGGCCTCGCGCTCGCGCGCGTCCGAGATCGGCACGTCGTCCCACGACACTGGCCGAGACTCCCAGATCACGCGGTTGACCGCCTCGTCCAGTTGGATTAGCGTTTCGTCGTCGACGGGGACGTCCGTCTTGAGATCGACACGGACCGTTTCCGGGCCGATCTCGAGGCCGGTACTGGTCGTTCCCTCGAGCAGTCGGCTCGCGGCCCCTGCGAGGACGTGGCTGGCGGTGTGGGCTCGCATGCAGTACATCCGGAACGACCAGTCGATCGAACACAGCGCGCGGTGGCCGACCCTGAACGACGGCTCGTCGGCCAGTACGTGGACCTGCTCGCCGCCGACCAGTTCGACGTCCGCCACCTCGATGTCGGCGATCGTGCCGCGATCGGCCGGCTGGCCGCCGCTCGCCCCGAAGAAGTGACTGCGCTCGAGCCAGACCCGCCGGCCGTCGATCGACGTCACTTCGGTCTCGAACCGCGTCGCGTACGGCTCCGCTGCCGCCCGTTGCCCGGTCATCGGTTGCAGTCTGTCGGCTGCGGTTAAAAGTCTGCTCGCCGAGATTGTATCCGAATCCGAACGAAAGCCGGGTCCTCGCTATTCCGAGAGCGTCACGTCCAGACGCTCCTCGAGCGCCGCGATCAGGCCGCCGCCGACACCGGCCTGCGTCGCGCGTCCCTGTTCGACCGCGAGGATGTCTTTTTCCGGCGCGCCGAGCTCCTCGGCCAACTCCTCGCGCTGGAGGCCGGCCTCCCGTCGGGCCTCGACGAGGGCCTCGCCGTAGTCCGAGACGAGGTACGGGAGCGGATCGTCGTCGTAGTTCGTCCCCTCGCTCTCCCAGTGTTCGGAGTCGCCGTCCCAGACGGGGTTGGCCTTCGCGACGTTCTGTGCCGCCTTCTGCTTGCGGCTCGGTTCGTCGTCGGAGCCGCTGCTCGAGCCCTGTCCGCCCTGCCCGCTCCGATTTCGGTCCCGGCCGTGGGTCTGCGAATCGTCGTGTGGCGCGCAGTCCGGGCAGACCTCGAGTTCCGCGCCGGCGACCGACGCGAGCCTGAGCGAGTCGCTCTCGGCACCGCAGAGTTCGCAGTTCGTCCCGCCGCCACCGCCGGACGAACCGGTCGAGTATTTAGCCATACGACACGTTGGCCGCTGTCGCATTTTAACCGTTCGGTACGACGGGTTTCGGACGCTGTAGCTGGATGCGAGCGCCCGAGAGTGGCGACCGCGTTCCCGGTCAGCGGCCGAGGTGTTTCCGAATCGTCGTTCGCAGCGGCAGTGCCAGCCCGCCGATCAGCGGCAGGAGTGCGAACGCGGCGAAGTCGACGGGAAGTGAGGCGACGCCTGCTGCACCAGCGCCGAAGCCAGCGATCGGGGCGAGAACCGGCACCACGTACAGGTACGACGGCTTCCAGCCGGGCAGTCGGCGCGTGTGTCGGACGATCACGCCGAACAGGAACGGCATCAGGACGGTCCCCGCGAGCAGCGGACCGCCGGCCAGCGTCGTCGCGACCCCCAGTGCGAGCGCGACGACGATCGTCTCGTTGATCGTCACCGCCCCCCACGTGTTCTCCCGGCGGCGAAGGCGGGTCACGAGTAGCGCACCCAGCGCGAGCGCGACGACGCCCGCCAACGCGGCGTACCACAGCGGCCGCTCGAGCGGCGGCGAAACGAATTCGACCCCGCTTACGAACGCCGTCGTCGTCTCGATCCCGTGGCGGCTCTCCGAAAACAGACGCCAGAGCCCCGCGGGATCCGCGCCCGTCGCGCGCAGATCGGCCCACAGCGAACCGAGGGCGTCCCGGTTCGCGAACGCGAAGTGGCCGACGCCGGTGGCGTAGACGAGCACCGACAGCCAGATCAGCGGCAGCGAGAAGTTCTGTCGCCGCCACCAGCGTGCCAGTGCGTTATCGGTACCGCTGTCCGTTCGCGACCGCGAGCGCGTCCCGGTTCCGCTCGACGTGCCAGTCCCGTGGGCCGAACCGCCGGTCCGACCCGCGGTCCCCGAGCCGCTTCCGCCAGCGGGACCCGTTCCAGTCGCGGCGCCGGCGCTCGCTCCACCGGTGCTCGAGCCGCTGGCCGCGGTTCCGGCCGCCGCACCGCCCGCCGATGCCCCGCTCGAGCCGGCCCCGGCAGCCGATCGGCTCGAGGTAGTCGAGCCGGTCGCCGCACCGCCGGCCGCCGAGGCAGAGGCGGAGGCGGTTTCCGACTCCGAGTAGCTCAGTTCCGTCCCGCTCGAGTCGTCTTCGTCGTCGCTCTTCCAGACGTCGGGAGAGGGGAGGCCGCTGGTCCGCTTGGCGACGTACTCCTCGTGGCCGAGCCGGTCGTAGGCCTGACGCTCGACAGGGTCGCCGAGAATGTCGTAGGCGGTCTTGACCGCGGTGAACTGGGCCTGTGCGCGGTCGTCGTCGTTCAGATCTGGGTGGTAGACGCGGACCTGTTCGCGGTAGGCGTCCTTGATCTCGTCTTGAGAGGCGTCGGAGGGTATCTCGAGAAGGTCGTAGAAATCCTCTGTCATATGAGCGTGGGACGTGTTGTCTGTGGCGGGGATTGTCGGGCAGGGGTTATAATTTCAGTGTTCTTTCCGGTCGGTTTGATCATTCTCGTCACTCGAGGTATGAGTGCGTTGTGGCCGTCGCCGGTCGCAGCGGGCGGTTACGAGAAGTCGGCGAGCGAAGACTGGCCGGCCGACAGCTCGCTGCGGGTCGGACCCAGGTCCCCGTCGCTCGCCTCCGGATCCGGGTCGGAATCCGACCCGTCCGCCTCCGATTCGCAATCCAGCTCGGGGTCGGTCCCGGCCCCGTTCGATCCCCAGCCCTCGAGGCTGGCCTGATCGGCGGCCGCGAACTCGAGGTTGGCGACGCGGACGCCGAGTTTGCGGACGGGATCGCTCTCGAACTCGGCGAACAGGTCGCGGGCGATGCGATCGACCAGTTCGGGATCGTCGACCGGCCCGGGCAGCGACCGCTCGCGCGTGTTGACGTCGTACGGCGGCGTGACGGCCTTGACGCCGATAGTTCGGTACAGCGCGCCCTCGCGCTGCGCGCGATCCGCGACCGCCGCCGAAAGGGTCTCGATGAGGTCGTACTTCGGATCGGGCGACTCGACGGGCTCGGCGAACGCCGACTCCCGGGAGAAGCTCTTCGGATCGCCCTTCGGCTCGACCCGGCGGTCGTCCTCGCCGCGCGCGCGGTCGTACAGCTCTCGGCCGCGTTCGCCGAATCGCTCGACCAGCGGCTCGGAGTCGGCCGCCGCCACGTCGCCGGCGGTCTCGAGGCCCATCTCCCGAAGCTCGCGGGCCGTCACGGGGCCGACGCCGTGGAGCAGGTCGACCTCGAGCGGCGCCAGAAACTCGCGGATCTCGCCGGGTTCGACGACGGTGAGCCCGTCGGGCTTGTCGAAGTCGCTGGCGATCTTCGCGGCGCTCATCGTCGGTGCGACGCCGACGCTGACGGTCACGCCGACCTCCCGACGGATGCGGTCTTTGATATGGCGGGCGAAGCCGTCCGCGACCTCCCAGGCGGTCCGCTCGGTCACGTCGAGATACGCCTCGTCGATACTCACCTCGCGGACGACATCGGCGCAGTCGTGGAGAATCTCCCGTACGTCGGCCGCGACCGATTCGTAGTAGTCCATGTCGACGGGTCGGTAGTAGCCGGTCTCGGCGCGCTCGAGGTCCGGATCGTCGAGATCGCCGGTCTCGTAGGCCGCGCGCCTGGGGAGTCGCTCGAGGGCCGTCGAGATGGCCTGTGCGCTCTCGACGCCGAACTCGCGGGCCTCGTAGCTGGCGGTGGCGACCGCGCCGATCGTCTCGCCTTCCTCGTATCCCATCCCGACGACGAGGGGTTCGCCGCGGAGAGCGGGCTCACGAAGCCGCTCGCAGGAGGCGTAGAAGCAGTCGGCGTCGACGTGGCAGACGATCCGGTCCTCGTCGTCTGCGCCCTCGACGCCCGGTAGCCGCGGCCCGTCGGACATTCGTCTAGGGGTCGATTCGTCCGAACCGACGTGAACGTTGCGCCCGCGCGCGGTGTCCGTCCGATGACGTTTTTGCGGGCGACGATCGGCCGACGCCGCTCTCGGCGGTGACGACTACCTAAAACAGCGAGAGTCCCGCCGTTTACGGCGGGCGTGAATCGCGTCACTCGACGACGCGAACCACCGGTAACTCCCCGGCCGGAGTCTCCAAGTCGTCGGCGGCGTGGATCAACATCCCGCGCCACGTCAGACCGTATTCGTTTTTCATGAGTTTGATGCGCTCATACTGTTCGTCGTCGGGGATTTCGATGTTAACGTGGACCGATATAGTGTCTGCGATAATATATAAATTTATTATGACTTCTCCATGCATAGAAGTGGCGATGAAGCGCACCAACACCTTCGAAGTCGTTCCCCAGTCCGACGCGGACGAGGAGTTGCTTCGACGGCACTTGGACGCTTCAGCCGCTCTCTGGAACGAGATTAATTGTCAACGCCGAACCAACTTCGAAGACCCGGATGGCGACGTTTGGGAGATCGACGAGTACCGCGGACGGTACGGCGGCACGCTCGGCGCGTCAACCGTTCAGCAGATCGAACGCAAGAACCGCGAAGCGTGGCGCTCGTTCTTCGCACTCCGAGAGAAGGGCGAATATTCTCGCCTCGAGATACTCGTCGGCCAAGACCTGAAAGAGGAGTACGGTCTCGGATACTGTGAGCGTCTCCGGCTCGAAGTTCGGGGCGAACCCAACTGGAAAGAGTACGACAAACAGGGCCGATTGGAACTGTCTTACGACGATGTGAGCGAGACGTTCAGAGCCTTTCAGTCAGTCACAATCGACACTTCTCGACTGGCACAACCACTGGCGGACGAAACCGCCGCTCTGGACATCGGCGCGAACAATATCGCCGCCTGTACGGTTTCGACCGGCGAACAGTACCTGTACGAAGGGCGCGACCTGTTCGAACGGTTCCGCGACACCACGCAACGAATTGCTGATCTGCAATCGAAACTCCGCGAAGGGCGGTACAGTTCGAATCAAATCGACTCGCTGTACCGACGACGGACCCGCCGACGCGACCATGCACAGGACGCGCTCTGCCGGGATCTGATCGAACGTCTGTACGACCAAGGCGTCTCAACGGTGTACGTCGGCGATCTCACCGACGTACTCAAGACGCACTGGTCTGTTCGGACGAACGCCAAACTGCACAACTTCTGGGCGTTCCGGCGATTCGTCGGACGGCTCGCCGATACCGCCGGGGAGTTCGACATAACCGTCGAAGTCCGCACGGAAGCGTGGACCTCGCAGACATGTCCGAACTGTAGCTCAACCAAGGACACAACGCGGCATCAGGACACGCTCACCTGTCGTTGCGGCTTCGAAGGCCACGCGGATCTCATCGCAAGCGAGACGTTCCTGAGACGGCACGAAGAAGTAGCGCGGCCGATGGCACGGCCCGTGTGCCTCACGTGGGACTGCCACGATTGGCTGGAGTCACCACGCTCTCCCCGTCCCAACGAGGAGCACACGAACCTGCAAGTTGCCTCCGTGGACTCGGCGTAACCGAGACCCCCAGCGAGAGGAAACCCCGGCGTTCACGCCGAGGCGGATGTCATAGTTCGTACGCCATCATCACTTCGTCGACGTACTCGCCGTCGATCGTGTAGTGGTCCTTGCGGATCGCCTCGGTGTCCCACCCGTGTGCGGTCAGGAACTCGAGCGCGGTATCGTTGACGACGGGAATGCTGTTGTACAGTTTCCGGTAGCCGTTCGCTTCGGCCCACTCGATCCCGCGCTGCAGGAGCGTGCTTCCGATCCCGTGTCCCCGGTAGGCCTCGCGGACGCCGACCGTCTGCTGGGCGACCTCTCGCACCGGATCGATCTGGTGGAGATCGAGATGCGTCCAACCGACGACGTCGCCGTCGACGGTCGCGACGAAGAACCGCCGGGACTCGACCGAGTTGTGTCTGGTGACCGCGTTCTCGTACAGCAGTTGCTCGGCGATCGTCTCGGCGACGACGTAGGTCTCTTCGGCCGTAACGTCCCGAATCGTATCGACGAGACCGTCGAAATCCCGCTGCCGAGCGGGGCGAACGGTGACGGTGAACTCGCCCAGATCGTGCTTTTCGATGGCCCCGAACTCGAGTGCGACCCGGAGCGTCCCGCCCTCCTCCTCGAGGTAACCGTCGGCTTTGAGCTCCTCGAGACGCGTTCGAAACTCCTCCGAAGGGAGGGAGACGATGTCGAGTAGCTTGTGCCGCTCGGCGGTTCCGTGGCGCTCGACGTACTCGTACATGCGTTTGCTGGCGTCCGAGGAAAACGCGGGCCGTTCTCTGGCGTCCATACGTACGCTATGGTGTACGGTCGCTTATTCCTTGCTAATTGGTACCATTGGACAGGAGGGGATGAGAGTTGGCACTGTCGAAACGTCCGTCCGGGACTCACACCGGTCGCAAGCGACTACCGGTCCGCGACCGGGGGGACACCCCGCCGGCGGAAGCCACACCCATCGAGCCGGTAAGACCCCGGTAGCGGGGTCGAATCGATGGCCGAAGCGGGCGCGATGCTCGGCTCCGATGACTACTCGCTCGAGCCGGGGTTTCGGCGCTCGATCATCCCGGTGACCGTATACGAGAGGACGATCTCGTCGTCCTGATTTCGCACTTCGATATCGTTGTCCACGTACCCGCGGCGCGGATCGCTCTCGGAGCGACGCTTGTCTACGACTTCCGTCCGAACGGACAGCGTATCGCCCGGCGTGACCGGCCGGCGCCACCGCAGTTCGTCGACGCCGCGGCCGCCCATTCCCGCGTTCTCCCGGAGGTAATTCTCGACGAGCAGTCGCATGGATATCGCGGCGGTGTGCCATCCCGACGCGACCAGTTCGCCGAACGCCGATTCCGCTGCGGTCTCCTCGTCGGTGTGGAACGGCTGTGGATCGTACCGTTCGGCGAACTCGACGATCTCCGATTTCGTGACGTGGTACTCGCCGAACTCTTCGGTCGCACCGACCTCGATGTCCTCGTAGTATCGCATCGGTCGTGAGAACGTCGATACCCGAAAAAAGCGTCACGGACAGCGGGTTCGCCGGCGGTGTTTCGAGAACCCCACTCTTTAGGGCGGATAGGGAGTAGGAACGATCGACAAGCGCGTGCGAACACGAGACACGGGTCACGGAAACCGGGAGACCATGTCGAACCACTACATCACAGCGGCGGAACATCTGCCGGACGAGGATCGGACGGAGACGACGCTCCAGATCACCGACGCCGAGACGAAGCGGATCTTCGAGGCCCGGGTTCGGATCGCCAGCGAACCCGACGAGCTCACCGACCCGCGACCGCTGCGCGTCGTCACCGGACCCCACGAGAACGTCAGCGAGGAGCGGTACATCGAGCTCATCGACGAGATCGACTCGGCGGGGGTCAACGAGGACCTCCTGCGCCGGCTGGCGAGCGAGCAGGAAACGACCTCGAACATCGTCAACACTCGCTCGGACGATCTCAAGGTCGTCCTGCGCTACCTCGTGGAATCGGGTCAGTACGAATCGACCGCCGAAGCGCTCCGCGAACTCGCGTTCCAGCACCTCGCCGAGAACCGGCCCGCGCTGCTGGAAACGTACGAGGAGGTCCGAACCGAGTTCGAAGCCGATCCGCTCCGTCGCGCCCTCACGGACGGGGAGTAGCCATGTCGGCCGACTCCTTCCGAGTGTACCTCCGCCGTCTCGAGGAGACGGACGACCTCGTCTCGATTCCGGAATCGGTGTCGTGGGACCTCGAGGCGAGCGCAGTCACGACGCTGGCCAATCGAACCGACGGCGAGGTACCGCTCTTCGAGTCGATCGAGGAGACCGCGATCGACGCGGCGCTCGTCGGCGACCCGTACCGCGGCCCGCGGTGTCGACCGTGGGATAACTTCGCACGGGCGTTCGGGCTGCCGGCCGGACTGTCCGGGACGGCGTACTACGAGGCGGTCGTCGACAGACTCCGGTCGCCTCGAGAGCCGCGGGTCGTCGATCGCGACGCGGCACCCTGCAAGGAGATCGTCCAGACGGGAACGGACGTCGACCTCCTGTCGATCCCCTGGCCGTACATCCACCAGGGCGACGGGGGACGGTACTCGAACCTCCACACCGTCGTCGCGCCGGACCCGGAAACGCGGTGGGGACACTGGTCGAGCCACCGGATGATGATCCACGACGACGCCCTCGCCAGCCTCCTGTTTCTGGCGGGCGAACAGGCGCCGAACCGCTACTACTACGAGTACGAACCGCGCGACGAGCCGATGCCGGTGGCGGTCGTTCTCGGTGCCGAGCCGGCCGTCCAGTGCAGCACGGAGATGTGGATCCCGACGGGCCGGAGCGAAGCCGCCTTCGCGGGCGGGCTGAAAGACGGTCCCGTCGACCTCGTTCCGTGCGAGACCAACGATCTCTCCGTCCCGGCGACGGCCGAACTGGTCATCGAGGGACACGTGCTCCCGAACGACCGGCTCGACGAGGGGCCGTTCGGCGACTATTTCGGGTACATGAACGGCCCGCGGCGGTCCATGCCCGTGCTCGCGGTCGACGCGATCACGCGCTGGACCGAGCCGCGGATACCGTTCTGCGTCGAAGGGACCGGCGTCGGTTACGGGGAGAACTCGAGCAGCACCCTCCAGACGGCCGCGGCCGGTCCCGACGCGACCCTCGGGTTGCGAGCGGCCGGCTTCGACGTCACGATGGCCGTCCCGTGGCGCTTTACCTCCCGAACCGTCTGGGTCATCGCGACGGACCGGCCCTATCCGGGCTACCTCCACGAACTGGCGAACTTCGTGTTCACCACCTGGGGGATGCTCCACATCGATTTCTTCGTGTTCGTCGACGCCGACGTCGACCCGCTCGACCCGCGGGCCGTGTTGACGGCGGTCTCGCTCGAGGCCGACCCCGACGCCGACTTCCACCAGTTCGGCCTCGAGCGCATGCCGAAAGTGCCGCTCAACATCTATCAGACCCCCGACGAGAAGGGGAGCGCCGACGTCGGCACGTCGAAAGCCAAGACCGCGAAAGCGTACATCGACGCGACCACGGACGGTCCGGAAGGGGGCGAATCGGGGGACGAAGACCGAAGACGGCGAGCACAGGAACTCCTCGTCGACGCGGGCCTCTCGGCGGAGCCGTTCGATCTCCTCGCGGAGCGACGCGGTGAGTTCGAATGATCCCGTTCGCGCAGTACCTGCGGGGACTGGCGAGCGACGAGGAGCTGGTGAGTCTCGAGGGTCCCGTCGACGTTCCCCCGGACGTGGTCGCGGCCGAGGCGCTCCGCGCGAGCGGGCCTGCGCTCCGGTACGAACGACAGGACGGCGTCGACCTCGTCAGCGGGGCGTTCAGCGGCCCGGATCAGATGCAGCGTCGCGAAGCGCGGCCGTGGTCGCGGCTGGCGCTGGGACTCGGACTGGATCCCGACGCGTCGTTCGTCTCCGTGCTCGACACGATCGCGGGGCTCGGCCCGGCCGGCGGCGACGCGGAGCCGACGTACGCGGGACAGGCGGCGTCACAAACCGTCGACAGCGTGCAGGAGCTGCAACTGCCTCGAGACGCCGACGATGTCCGACCCTCGCTGACGCTGGGTGTCGCGTCGATCTCGACGGCCGAGGGGTCACACTGGGCACCGATTCACGGCTCCGTCGTCAGCGACGACAAGCTGCGCGTACGCACACCGGCCGCACTGTCGTCGCTACTGGACGACGGGACGCTCTCCATCGCTCTCGGCGTACCGCCGGCGGCCGTCGCGGCCGCCTACCTGCTCGCCGTGACGGGCCGCATCGAGGTGCCGGTACAGGCCTGCGGCGTCGCGGACGACGTTCCGCTGGTTCCGACGAACGGCGGCCTCGTTCCGAGCGCGACGGAGCTCGTCGTCGAGACGACGGTCGCGGATCGACACCCAGACTTCCGGTCGGACCGGCGCGAGGCCTGGGAGCACGGCGTCGCGAGCACGCCGCTCTCCCTCTCCGTCGAGCGGGTGATCGCGACCGACGATCCGGTGATCCCGTTCTCGCCAGTCGGGCGGCCGCTCGCGGACGACCTGCAGCTATCGGGGCTGGCGACGGCGGCGACGCTCTATCGCCGCGTCAACGACTACTGGGGGATCTCCCCCGTCGAGTGGGTCCTGTTGCCAGCGGAAGCCGAACTCGGCATCTGCTTCGTCGCCACGGACGTCCTCTACGCCGGCTTCGAGTGGCAGCTCGCCAACATCCTCTTCACCTTCTCGTCGCTGTTCGACGCCGTCGTCATCGTCGATGCGGACGTCTCGCCGCGGGAACTCGGACGCGTCCTCGGCGATATCTGGGTGAAAGCACATCCCTCTCGAGACTGGATCTTCAGCGAACCGGCCGCGCCGGCGGCGAAACGGCCCCGGTATCGCCAGGACGGGACGACCGGCGCTCGGCTGTACGTGAACGCGGCCTGGGACCCTCGCTGGGAGGACTCCTACATCGCCCCGCGCGTCACGTTCGAACAGTCGTTTCCGGCGTCCGTCCGCGACGCCGCGCGGAAAACGTGGCGCGAACGTCACGACGGGGCGGCCGAAGACGAGGGCTGAAGCGATGACAGGGAGCCAGCGGCGGTCGCACAGTAGTCACAGCAAACACATTTGTGGGAGAACCTATCGAAAACGGAAGTGTTTACGCACAACGGTATAACGACAATACCTAGCCAGTTTCTAGTTCTATCTAATATGTGCCCATTTTATTCGCAGAATTTACCGGTGCGATTATATAGGGGAACGGAATCCGCAGCCGTGTATGGTGTCCAGCCACAACCTGTCCGACTACGAGACCGAACGGGAGGAGTTCTCGTGGGACGACATCTACGCGGAAGCCGACTGGGACGCACCGGGGGAGCTAAACATCGCACACGAGGTCGTCGACCGACACGCCACCGACCGAGAGACGGTCGCGCTCTACCAGGTCGACACCGACGGGGAGCTCACGAAGATGACCTTCTGGGAGCTCGCCGACCGCTCGAGCCAGTTCGCGAACGTACTCGAGGAGCTGGGCGTCGAGCAGGGCGATCGGGTGTTCTCGTACATGCCGCGGATTCCGGAGCACTACGTGGCCCTGGTCGGGACGCTCAAGCGGGGCGCCGTCTGGGGCAGCGTCAACGAGCGGTTCGGACCGGACGGCATCTCGTACCGGCTCGACGACTGCGACGCGAAGGTCGTCGTGACCACGACCGACAACCGCGATACCGTCGACGACGCGCTCGACGATGCTCCGTCGGTCGAACACGTCATCACCGTCGATCGCGGCGGGGGCGCGCCCGCCGACGACGTCGTGTTCAATACGGCGCTCGACGGCGCGAGCACGGCGTACGACGCTGCCGAGACCGGCGGCGAGGACGACGCGCTGCTGTACTACACGTCGGGGACGACCGGGCTTGCGAAGGGCGTCCTGCACAAGCAGCGCTGGGTCGCCGGCGTCGCGGCGACCCAGAAGTACGCCGTCGACCTCCAGCCGGGCGACCTCTACTGGAGCACCGGCGACCTGGGCTGGCTAACGGGCGCGATCAACACGCTCGGCGCCTGGTTCTGGGGCGCCTCGCTGTTCACCTACGAGGGCGAGTTCGACCCGGAGGAATGGGCCGAACTGCTCGACGAGTACCCGATCACCGTCCTGTTCTCGGTTCCGACGGCGTACCGCATGCTCCGGGAGAAAGAAGAGGTACTGGCGGACGTCGACCTCGACCTGCGCCACGCGCTGTCGATCGGCGAGCCGCTCAGCGCCGGCGTCGTCGAATGGGGCGAGGACGAACTGGGTGTCACCATCCTCGACACCTACGGCCAGACGGAGACGGGCAACATGATCATCAACAACTACCCGACGATGGAACTCCGCCCCGGCTCGATGGGGAAGCCGCTCCCCGGAATCGAAGCCGACATCGTCGATCCCGAAACGGGCGACGTGCTCGAGCCCGGCGAGACCGGCGAGATCGCCCAGCGGGGGGACTACCCCTGCTTCTTCGCCGAGTACTGGAACAAGCCCGAGAAGACCGCGTCGTGTTTCGTCGACGGCCCCGACGGCGAGTGGTACCTCTCGGGCGACCTCGCGCACAAGGACGAGGACGGCTACTTCTGGTTCGAGGGGCGGGCCGACGACGTCATCCTCTCCTCGGGCTACCGGATCGGCCCGTTCGAGGTCGAGAGTTCGCTGGGCGAACACGAGGCCGTCGCCGAGGCGGCCGTCGTGCCCAAACCCCACTCGTCACGGGGGAACATCGTGAAGGCCTACATCGTCCCAAGCGAGGGCGCGACGCCCTCTGAGGACCTCAAAGAGGACATCAGAAACCACGTGCGCGATGAGCTGTCGGCCCACGAATACCCCCGCGAGATCGAATTCCGGGACGAACTGCCGAAGACCGTCACCGGGAAGATCCGGCGGACGGAACTCCAGGACGAGGCGGAAGAGGAGACCGAGGCGTCGCCGTAAGCGATTGCCGCTCGAGACGAACCATCTGCAAACACCTATTCGACACACTATACGATGAATTTCGAGTCTACGGACGAACGCGAAATGATCCGGTCGACCGCGGAATCGGTCGCGGCCGAATACGGACCGGAGTACTGGCGAGAGAAAGAGGAGAACGGCGAGTTCGCCCAGGGGTTCTGGGACGAGCTGGCGGAAGCCGGCTTCCACGGCCTGCTGGTCCCCGAAGAGTACGACGGCGCCGGCATGGGAATGCAGGAGATGGGACTGGCGATGGAGACGCTCTGCGCCGAGGGCTGTGGCATGGCCGGCACCTGGTATCTGGTGCTCACCGCGGGGATGGCCGCCGTCGGCATCCGCGAGAACGGCACCGAGGCCCAGAAGGAGACCTACCTCCCCGACATCGCGACCGGCGAGCGTAACTTCTCCATCGGGATCACCGAACCGGAGGCCGGAACGAACACGCTGAACGTCGCAACGCGCGCCGAGAAGGATGGAGAGGAGTACGTCCTCAACGGCCAGAAGGCGTGGATCACCTTCTCGGACCGGGCGGACAACATGATCATCGTCACGCGCACGACCCCGCTGGAGGAAGTCGACCGCGGCACCGACGGCATCAGCCTGTTCATCGTCGACATGGACGACCCCGGTATCGACGTCTCGCCCATCCCCAAGCACGGCATCAACTACTCGAAGTCCTGTGAGGTCTTCCTCGAGGACGTTCGGGTACCCGAGGAGAATCTGCTGGGCGAGGAAGACGAGGGCTGGTGGGCGCTCGTCGACATGCTGAACCCCGAGCGGATCGGTTTCGCCGCGGCCGGGACGGGGATCGGGAAACTGGCCGCCGATACCGCCATCGAGTACGCGAACGACCGGGAGGTGTTCGGTGCCCCGGTCGGGAGCCACCAGGCCGTCTCGTTCCCCATCACGCAGGCCTACGCACGGATGGAGACGGCCGCGTTGATGCGCGAGAAGGCCGCCTGGCTCTACGACCACGGCGAGGACTGCGGCTACGAGACCAACGTCGCGAAGGCGACGGCCGTCAGCGCCGGTATCGAGGCGGTCAAGCAGTCGATGCAGGCCTTCGGCGGCTGGGGCTACGCCACGGAGTACGACGTCGAGCGCTGGTGGCGCGAAATCAACCTCACCCGTTTGGCGCCGGTCTCCCAGCAGATGGCGTACAACCACATCAGCCAGCAGCTCGGCTTCCCCAAGTCCTACTGACCATGTTCGAGAAAGTGCTCGTCGCGAACCGCGGCGAAATCGCAGTGCGCGTGATGGCAGCGTGCGAGGAACTGGGCATCGAGACGGTCGCCGTCTACAGCGACGCCGACCGCGACGCCGGCCACGTCGAGTACGCCGACGAGGCGTACAACGTCGGCCCGGCCCCCGCCAGCGACTCGTATCTCGATCAGGAGACGATCGTCGACGTCGCCGAACGGGCCGGCGCGGACGCGATCCACCCCGGCTACGGCTTCCTCGCGGAGAACGCGGAGTTCGCCCGCCGGGTCGAATCGGCCGACGGGATCACGTGGGTCGGCCCGCCCAGCGGCGCCATGGAGACGCTCGGCGAGAAGACGAAGGCTCGATCCGTCATGCAGGAGGCCGGCGTCCCGGTCGTCCCCGGGACGACCGAGCCGGTCGACGACGCCGAAGAAGTGCGCGCACTCGGCGAGGAGTTCGGCTACCCGATCGCCATCAAGGCCGAAGGCGGCGGCGGCGGCCGCGGCATGAAGATCGTCCGTAGCGAGGCCGAAGTCGAGGACGCCCTCGAGAGCGCCAAGCGCGAGGGCGAGGCGTACTTCGGGAACGACTCGGTCTACGTCGAGAAGTACCTCGACGCGCCCAAGCACATCGAGGTGCAGGTGATCGCCGACCGCCACGGCAACGTCCGCCACCTCGGCGAACGGGACTGCTCGCTGCAGCGTCGCCACCAGAAGGTCATCGAGGAGGCACCGAGTCCGGCGCTCGACGAGGCGTTGCGCACGGAGATCGGCGAGGCGGCCCGCCGGGGCGTCAGCGAGGCCGGATACACGAACGCCGGGACGGTCGAGTTCCTCGTCGAGGGCGGCGAGTTCTACTTCATGGAGGTGAACACCCGCATCCAGGTCGAACACACCGTCAGCGAGGAGGTGACCGGCATCGACATCGTCCGGTGGCAGCTCCGGGTCGCCGCCGGGGAGGAGCTCGCGTTCGACCAGGACGACGTCGAGATCGACGGCCACGCGATCGAGTACCGCATCAACGCCGAGAACCCGGCCGCCGACTTCGCGCCCACGCCCGGCCCGCTGACGACCTACAGGCCGCCGGCGAGCATCGGCGTCCGTCTCGACCACGCGGTCGCGCAGGGAGACGAGATCGGCGGCGACTACGACTCGATGATCGCGAAACTGATCGTCGGGGGCGACGACCGCGAGCACTGCCTCGAGCGGTCGAAACGCGCGCTCGAGCACTTCGAGGTCGAGGGCGTCCACACGACGATCCCGTTCCACCGACTGATGCTCGACGACGAGACCTTCGTCGCCGGGGACCACACGACGAACTACCTCGATCGGGAACTCGACGACGACGCGCTCGAGGCGGCCGTCGATCGCTGGGGGCCAGCGGAGGCACCCGGTGGCGACGGCGCGC